>ENA-UOJV01000005-UOJV01000005.1-human-gut-metagenome-genome-assembly--contig:-C82-NODE-5-length-342709-cov-44.555531_pt1 | contig 342709 bp, 278 predicted proteins | sample MGYA00242356_ERZ723903 | MGnify/ENA metagenome assembly ERZ723903
TTTCTTCAGATTTTCGTTTTCTTGTCGCTTTTCGGCAAGAAAAAAGAGCTTTCCTCGCGGCAGCTCCGACTTGTCTCGATGACGTTCAGCAGTGCTGTCGTTCAATCGAGGTTGCGCATTATGAAGAGGTTTTCAGACGCTGTCAAGCACCGCAAAGCAAAATCGGTTGGGATTTCGTGCGGATTTTCGTGAGTTCGTTGATTCAAAAGGAAAAGATTTTTTGCTCTTTCTTCGCTTCGCATTTCGTTCGCCCGGGAGTCGCCCACTTCCCGTTTGGTTTCCTGCAAAACGTCCTCAGACGTGCTCAGACATCCTTGAAGTCCCCGTCGACAATCCGCGAGACGACGCTTTTTCGTCCATTTTGTCTTCCGACCCTACATAATTCGTCTGACGTTCACGAGGAGCGCAGATTTCTTCCCTCGGACACACCCGAGCACGCCGCCGCCTTGCATGCCGGCGGCCTGCAGTTTTTTTTACTTTCCTGCCTGCGCTCCGCTCTCATTGATCGGCGCCTTCGTCTCCCTACGCTATTCATCAGAACGCAGGACGCCCTACGGTTTTCTCTTCTTAACAGGTCATTGAATGCTTCGCTACGACATCAGTCCGCTTGATCCGGAAGCGCATCTTTTCATCGTCGGCATCACCATCGAGGATCCCACGCCGCAGGAACAGTTCCTGCGCCTTCCTTCCTGGATCGCCGGCTCCTACATGATCCGCGACTTCGCCGCCCACATCCAGTCCGAGAAGGCCTTTCTCGGCGAGCGCGAAGTGCCCGTCTCCAAGGTCGACAAGTGCACCTGGCGCGTGAGCACGGTAAGCCGCGAGGAGAACGAGCCGCTTCGCTTCTTCTACCAGATCTGGGCGCAGGACACGAGCGTGCGAGGCAACTACCTCGACAACTGCCGCGGGTTCTTCAATCCCGGCGCAACCTTCATGGAAGCCCTCGGCGTCGACGACTCCGCGGGCGTTCTGGTGAACATCACTGCGCCTGAAGAGGACACGCACACGCAGAGCCTCTCCTGGAAAGTCGCCACGGGCCTCAAGCGCTGCCGCGGCACCGAGCGCTTCGGCTGGGGCCTTTACGAGGCGGCGAACTACCGCGAGCTTCTTGACTGCCCGGTCGAGCTCTCGGACTTCACCGTGCTCACCTTTACGGCAGGGGGCGCCCGTCACGACATCATCGTCAACGACACCAACGCCAACTTCGACGCCGAGCGCCTCACCCAGGACGTGCAGACGATCTGCGAGGCCGAATGCCGCTTCTTTGAGCCCGAAACCGGCAAGTCGCCCGTCAAGGAATACACATTCCTTTTAAACGTCACCGCTTCGAGCTTCGGGGGCCTTGAGCACTGCAACAGCACGACGCTTGCCTGCCCGCGAAAGACCCTTCCCGTCACGCACGACACCGCGCGCGGCGTGCGCACGAAGGACTATCTGAAGCTCTTGGGGCTCTTTGCTCACGAATACTTCCATACGTGGTTCGTGAAGCGCATCAAGCCCGCCGAGTTGGTCGACGCGTCCTTTGACGTCGAGGTCCCGACGCGCCTTCTGTGGCTCTTTGAGGGCTTTACGAGCTACTACGACAACTTCATGCTGCGCCGCACGGGGCTTGCAAGCGACGCAGAGTACGCAGCCATGCTCACCGAAGACGTGAAGTACGTCATGGGAAACGCCGCGCACCGCGTGCAGACCCTTGCCGAGGCGAGCTTTGACGCCTGGATCAAGTACTACAAGCCGAGCGCCAACACCGCCAACGCCCACGTCTCGTACTACCGCCAAGGCGCCCTTGCCGCCCTCACCCTCAACGCCGTCATCCTGCAAAAGACGAAGGGAAAGAAAAGCCTTGACGACGTCATGCGTCTTTTCTGGGCCGACTTCAAGGAGGCGGGCGAGGACTACGGCGGCGTGGGCGAAGAGGATGTGAGCGACGTCATTGAACGCGCCACGGGGCTTGACCTCACGGAGCTTTTGACGACGCTCACCGAAACCACGGCCGAGATCGACTACGCGGGCTACTGGAAGCCGCTTGGCATCACGCTTGAGGAAACCAAGCTTGAGCGCATGCGTGCGCTTCTGGGCCTTTCGGGGCGCCTCACTGACGCAGGCTTTGTCGTCAAGACCGTGCACGAGGGCGAGGCCGGCCAGTGGATCGGCATTGCGCCCAACGACGTGCTCATTGCGATCGACGGCGTGCGCATTCGCCCGGATACGCTCGAGGACATCCTCTCGCGCTATGCCGCAGGCGACGAAATGCTCATCCACGCCTTCCGCGACGATGCGCTCATGGCCTGGAGCCTCTTGCTCGGAGCCGAGAAGAAGCTTGCGGCCGACGTCAAAATCAAGCCCGTGAAGCTCACCCGCGCCTGGATCGAAGGGTGCGCTGAGAAGTAAGCGCCCTTCCGCACGCAAAAAGCCCTGGTTTTCGCCAGGGCTTTTTGCATTTTTGAAGCTTCAAACTAAGGGCGGTAAAGGACGGGCTTCTATCGCCAGCCGCACTCGTGCATGGTGTCAAAAACCACCTCTTCGGGGACGCCTTCGACGGCGCTTTCGCCCACCGAGCGCATGACGATGAAGCGCACGACGCCGCCCACCGTCTTCTTGTCGCCCTTCATCGCCTTCCAGGCCTCGGCGGCAGAGAGCCCCTCAACGGCCACGGGAAGGCCCGAGGCCGCCACGAGCGCGCGGATGCGCTCGACGTCGCCATCCGTGATGTAGCCCAGGCGGCGCGACAGCACGGCCGCCATGACGGTGCCCGCGGCCACGGCCTCGCCGTGCAGCCACGTGTGAAAGCCCGTGAGCTTTTCAATCGCGTGCCCGAACGTGTGCCCCAAGTTCAACTTGGCGCGCTCGCCCGTTTCCTGCTCGTCACGCCGAACGATGTCGGCCTTCATGCGGCAGCAGTGGGCGACGACTTCGCCCACCACCGCGGGCTCGAGCCTGCGCAGGGCGGACATGTCGCGCTCCAAGCGCGCCACGAACGCCTCGTCGCCCAAAAAGCCATACTTGATCACCTCGGCAATGCCCGCGCTCACCTGGCGGGCTTCGAGGGTCTTGAGCACGTCGGGGTCGATCAGAACGCTGCGCGGCTGATGAAAGGCGCCGATGAGATTCTTGCCCGCGGGGAGATTGACGCCCGTCTTGCCGCCCACGCTGCTGTCGACCTGCGCGAGAAGCGTAGTCGGAATCTGCACGAAGCCGATGCCGCGCATCCACATGCTCGCGGCAAATCCCGTCATGTCGCCCACGACACCGCCGCCCAGGGCCACCATGAAGCTCTTGCGGTCAAGCCCGGCCTCGACGGCTGCGTCAAGAATGAGCCGCACGTGATCGAGATCCTTGTACTGCTCGCCGTCGGGCAACTCCACCACGGCTACGGGCACGTCGGGCAGAGCCTTTTTGATGCTCTCGACGACGCGCGCGGCATAAAGCGGGCCGACGGTCGTGTTGGTCACAAGCAGAACGCGCGTTGCCTTGAGGCGCTTGAGTTCGCTTCCGGCCGCATCAAGCGCTCCCTGTCCGATGTGAATCGGATAGGAGCGGGAACCGAGCTCAACGTTGATTTCAATCATTTCTTCTTCCTTTACTTCTCGTCAGTACAGGCGCCGCTTGCGGCACGTTCTTTATCAGCTTCTTCACGCAGCCTGTTGCCGCGCGCCACGACCTCGGAGACACCCTCAAGCGAGAGAATTCTGTCGACCACCCTCTCGGGCGGCCGGCGCGTGGTCGTCACCTTGTGCGCGCAGCAGCTGTCGTAGATGGGGCCGCGCTCGAGCATCAGCTCGCGGATGCGGGCGATGCGATCCTCGGCCTGCAGAAGCGGCCGCGAGGTATCGCGCTCGGTTCGCTCGACGATGTCGGAAACCGTGGTCGAAAGTTCAATGACAAACCCCTGCGCGAGGAGCTTGCGGTTGATTTCAAACATCGGCGCACCGCCCCCGGTCGCGACGACCAGCCCCGGCTGGTGCGTGAGCTCGGAGAGCATCTGCGTCTCTCGCGCGCGGAATCCCGCCTCGCCCTCGACTTCAAAGATGTACGAAATCGACACGCCGGTGCGCTCCTCGATCGCACGGTCGACGTCGACAAAGCGCCAGCCGAGGCGCTGCGCCAGATGCCGCCCCACGGTCGATTTGCCGCAGGCCATCATGCCGATCAAAAAAATGGACGTAGGGCCGGCATCCCTGCCCGCACTTTCCCCTTCGGGCGCATTCTTCGTACGCGTGTCGTTTTTCATCGCTATGTCTCGCGTTATTTCTCGTTTATGCCGTTTCTCGTAATCGTCGCTGCCGTCGTGATTCTCTTGGCCGGAACTCTTCGACCGGCGCTTTTTGCGTTCGGTCTCGTGAGAATAGCCCAAAACACGGGGCAAGTCCTCGACAAGTCCCCGACCCTTATAATGCCGGGGACAAAAATTTCACCTGATTTCAGCGTTCTCTGACCGTGCGGCCGCCTGCTTGTGTTCAGGCTCTACCTCAGGGAAACGCCCGCTTCGCGCAAGTCCGGTCGTACCTGCCGGGCCGTTTTTCAAGACAAGTCCTTGAAGAGCCCTGGATCGATTCACAGCAACTTCCGACCGACTGCCGCCGATCCCTTTAATCCCTTTTTTCTTTTTTCCCTTGTTTCATGGAGGTGCGCAAAAAATGAGCGCAGCCGCTGACTACGTCATTGCCGACATCAACCTGGCCGACTGGGGCCGCAAAGAAATCCGCATCGCCGAGACCGAAATGCCCGGCCTCATGGCGATCCGCAAGGAATATGCCAACGAGAAGCCCCTCGCAGGCGCCCGCATCTCCGGCAGCCTGCACATGACCATCCAGACGGCCGTGCTGATCGAGACGCTCGTAAGCCTCGGCGCGCAGGTGCGCTGGGCCTCCTGCAACATCTTCTCGACGCAGGACCACGCCGCGGCGGCCATGGCTGCCGAAGGCATCCCGGTCTTTGCCGTCAAGGGCGAGTCGGTTGCCGACTACTGGGAGTACACGCACCGCATCTTCGAGTGGACCGACGGCGGCTACTCCAACATGATTCTCGACGACGGCGGCGACGCCACGCTGCTGCTGCACCTGGGCTGCCGCGCCGAAGCCGACATCTCGGTGCTCGACAACCCCGAAAGCGATGAGGAGGGCATCCTCTTTGCGGCCATCCGCGAGCACCTCGCCAAGGATCCGCACTGGTACTCCAAGCGCATGGCCCACATCAAGGGCTGCAGCGAGGAGACCACCACGGGCGTGCACCGTCTCTACCAGATGCAGGCCAAGGGCGAACTGAAGTTCCCGGCCATCAACGTCAACGACTCGGTCACCAAGAGCAAGTTCGACAACACCTACGGCTGCCGCGAGTCGCTGGTCGACGGCATCAAGCGCGCCACCGACGTGATGATCGCCGGCAAGGTCGCCGTGGTCGTGGGCTACGGCGACGTGGGCAAGGGCTGCGCGCAGGCGCTGCGTGCGCTCGCCGCCCAGGTCTGGGTAGTTGAGATCGACCCGATCTGCGCCCTGCAGGCCGCCATGGAGGGCTACCGCGTCGTGACGATGGACTGGGCCGCCGACAAGGCCGACATCTTCGTCACCGCCACCGGCAACTACCACGTGATCACGCACGAGCACATGCTGCGCATGCGCGATCAGGCGATCGTCTGCAACATCGGCCACTTCGACAGCGAAATCGACGTCGCCTCGATGCGCCAGTACGAGTGGGAAAACATCAAGCCGCAGGTCGACCACATCAAGCTGCCCTCGGGCAACTCGATCATCCTGCTCGCCGAAGGGCGTCTGGTGAACCTCGGCTGCGCCACGGGCCATCCCTCCTACGTGATGTCGAGCTCCTTTGCCAATCAGGTGCTCGCGCAGATCGAGCTCTTCAACAACACCGAGAAGTACCCCACGGGCGTGTACATCCTGCCGAAGATCCTCGACGAAAAGGTCGCGCGCCTGCAGCTCACGCGCCTCAACGCGCAGCTCTCGACGCTCACCCAAAAGCAGGCCGACTACATCGGCGTCAAGGTCGAAGGCCCCTACAAGAGCGAAAACTACCGCTACTAATTCCTGACGGACTGCGCAAAGATCGGCTCCCCCCTAGCTCGTTCTTTGCGCGACCCGCTGGGAATCACCGGGCTCACCCCTTTCAAAAAGGCTTTCTTCTTGCGGAAGAAAGCCTTTTTTCACGTCCTCAATTTTTCTTTCTTCAGCTCCCCGCGCGCACGACACCCGCTTCGGTCGCCACCCAGTCAAAGGCAATGTCAAAGTCCTGGGGCGCAAGGCCGCTCTCGGCTTCCTCATCGATCACGATCGCTTCAAGCGCCAGCGCCACCGTTGCCGCAGGCGTCCGCCCCTGCGCCTGCCGCAGCGCAAGATACCGATCGAAATAGCCCCCGCCGTTGCCAAGCCGCATACCTGCCCGCGTCACCGCCACGCAGGGCGAAACGATCACGTCGGGCTCAAGCCGCTCGTCGACGGCAGGCTCGGCAATCCCGTAGGCGCCCGCCTTCATCGGCATCTGCGGCGACCAGCGTGCGTAGTGCATGAGGCCTTTGGCGCTCTCATCCACCACGGGTACGGCAAGCGTGCGGCCGGACGCGGCCGCGGCCCACGCGGAGAGCGCCGCGGTGACGTCGGGCTCGTGGCGAATCGGCCGATAGAACCCCACGCAAGTGTTTTCCCGATTTCCAAAGATCGTCTCAAGCCACTGCACCAGCACCGCGCCAAGCCGGGAGTTCAATTGGGGATCGTTTTCGAGCGCCTCACGGCGGCGCGCGTAGAAAACGCGCCGCAGCGCAGACTTTTGCGCCGCAGCGGCCGCGGCATCCACGTCGAACGAGTTCTTCATTTTTTCCTCTTCCCTGCGGACGTTTTAGCGTCGTTCTTTGCCGTTATCATTGATTGGTTGTTGAAAATCTTGTCTATCTTTTTTCTACACGGGCGGTGTTTGCGCATGCAATGCAGGGCAGTTTATTCAATTCTCTTTGTCGCGATCCTGCAGGCCGTGTGGCCTGCTGCAGCCCAGGATAGCGAGGAATTTTCCGTCGCGGCCTCGCCTGCGAGCGATCCGACGGTCAAGCTCATCGACCTCACGGGCGTAGATCCCGAGGACTACGACGACGAGTCGCTTACGCCCGCACTGCTTGAACGCCTGCACGAGCAGATGGAGGAGGCCAAGCGGCGAAGCGAGCCGACGCCGCTTTTCGTTGCGCCCGAAATCATCTACTCCGACCCCGCCGTCCCGCACGAAACGCGCCAGCCCGCCGCCGCGGGCGGCTATTCCCCTGCCGCCGTTCCGTCCGCAGCCGCCCCCACAGAAGCTCCTGCTGCAGCCTCCGGCGCCGCCGCGCACGAAGGCATCATCATCCACGAGCGCATCGAGCCCGTATCAGGCGCCGCGTCTGGCACCGCATCAAGCGCGCCTTCAGACACACACCCGGCCAGCGCGCAAAGCGCCCCGCGCTCGGGCATCACCGAAACCATCATCACCCCGGCTGGCATCCGCGAGACGATCGTTGAGCCGGCGCCTGCCTCCGACACCACGCCCGCTGCAGGCGGTCTTACGGAACCGACGTCCGCCGCTGCCACCAAGCCCGAACCCAGCGTGCACGAAGGCGTGACGCTGCCTGCGCACGATGAAGCTGCTGAGGCCGCTGAGACCGCCAATGCCGCTCAGTCGACTCCCGCGCAGACGCAGCCCGCCGCCGTGCCTTCCGCCGCATACAAGACCACAGCCAAGGCCGCTGACAAGCCTGCTGCCGAGACTGCAGATGCTGCGCCAACTGCAAAACCGGCCTCAAAGCCCGCCGCCAAGTCCACCGCGGCAACCGCTGCAGCGCCCGCCGCATCGTCTGCGATCGCCACCTACGACTTTGCCGCCCCGGCGCCGCTTGCCATGCCCGCCAAGACGCATCCGGCCGACGACAAGGTGAAGGCCGCCTACAAGGCCTTCAACGACAAAAAGCTCAAGGAATTGAAGGCGCTCTCCGGTCAAGTGAGGGGCCATCCGCTTGCGGCCTACGTCTCGCTCTGGACGCTTGTGCTTGAAGCCAACCAGGCGGCCGAGGAGTCGGTCAAGGGCAAATCGAAGACCGCCCCCGCGGCCAAGCTCACCCGCGCCCGCAGCAAGGCCTTCTCCGACTTCATCCGCGCCCATGAGGGCGACTACCTCGCCGAGCGCGCCCGCACCGACTGGGCGAGGCTTGCGGCCCGCTCGCACGACGCCAAGACGTTCCGCACGCTCTACGCCAAGCTCGCCTGGAACAAGTCCGAGCCCGACCTGCGCTGCTGGAACGCGTACTTCAACCTCGCCTCGGGCTCGACCGAGGCGCTTCAAGACGCCAAGGTGACGCTTTTAAACAGCAAGAGCCCGCAGAGCACCGCGTGCCGGACCCTTGCCGAAGCGGTCATGAAGCGCCAGCCCGCCTGGGGGTGGACCTACATCGTGATCCTCGCGCAGAAAAAGCAGTTTGCCCTTGCGCGTGAAGTGCTCGACGCAACGCCGAAGAAATACCTCCCGGCAACGCCCGCCGCCCTCAAGGAAATTCTTGCCTCGCCCTCGGCGTGGTTCCAGAAGAACCGCAAGCGCCTTGGCCGCTTCAACACCAAGACGCTCATTCTTGCCTCGCTTCGCATGGCTGCCGTCGACCCCGACCGCGCCGCGCAGATCGCCCGCGTCACCGACGGCAAGCTCTCCGAGCACACCCGCGCGATGATCTGGAGCCGCATCGGGTACGAGGCCGCCGTCGACCAGGAAGACACGGCGCTCGTCTACTACCAGAAGGCAGGAGCCGCCCTTTCGCAGGCGCACATGGCCCCGATTACGGTCGCTGGCGACGCCCTGCAGGTCTGGCAGGTGCGCGCCGCGTTGCGCGCGGGCGACGCCCGCCGAGCGCTTCAGGCAATCGACATGCTCCCCGCACACCTCAAGAAAGACCCGGCCTGGATCTACTGGAAGGGCCGCATGCTGGTCGAATCGGGCCGCAAGGCGCAGGGCGAAAAGCTCCTGCGCTCGATTGCCAAGCGGCTCGACTTCTACGGACTGCTTGCCTGCGATGCGTTGGGTCTCCCCTACTACGCGCCGCAGGCCGCGCTTGAGCCTGCTCCCACCAAGGAAGCCTTCACGCAGTTTGCGCGCAACCCGTCGCTTCTCAGAGCCATGCACTTTTACCGCCTGCAGGTCTACGACTACGGGCACCGCGAATGGAACTGGGCGCTGGGCTCGATGAAGAGCCGTGCGCGCCTTGAGCTTTCGGACTACGCCGCGCGCCTGGGGCTTGCGCACCGCGAGATCAACACGTCCTCGAGCGCGGCGCCCGCGATCTTCACGCAGCGCTACCCGACGCCCTACAGAAAGGAAATTGAGACCGCAGCCGACAACGCGGGACTTCCCACGGCGTGGGTCTTCGGCCTCATCCGTCAGGAGTCGCGCTTCATCGACGGCGTCTCGAGCTCGGCGGGCGCACGCGGCATGATGCAGATCATGCCCAAGACCGGCCGCTGGGTCGCGCGCCGCATCGGCATGCAGGACTACACCAACGACAAGCTCTCGGACGTGCAGACAAACCTCACCCTCGGCACGAACTACCTCAAGATGGTCGCAGACACCGTCGACGGCAACCTCGTTCTTGCCGCCTCGAGCTACAACGCCGGTCCCTCGCGCGCGCAGGCCTGGCGCGCGGCGCTGCCGCGCACGGTCGACGGCGCCGTCTTTACCGAAACCATTCCTTTTGGCGAAACCCGCAACTACGTCAAGCAGGTCTCGGCCAACATCGCAGCCTACAGCCGCTACGGCAGCGACCCCGTGCGCATTTCGGAGGTGCTGGGCGTCATCGCCCCGCACGCGGCCGACCCCAATCCCCTGCCGTAGCGCGAGGGATCTGACGCAAACAAAGGGATAAAAGAACGCAGGATTCGAAGGAACAAGACAAAAGACACACGCGCCGCGCGCAGAGAAAACAACAACGCCACACCGCCACACGGCACGCACATGCAACAGGGAGGAAAACAACCCATGGCTCTCTATCACGACATCACCGAGATGATCGGCAACACGCCGCTGCTTGAGCTCACCGGCGCCGCAACCCGCCTGGGCTTCAAGGCCCGGGTGCTCGCCAAGCTCGAGCGCGCCAATCCGGCCGGCAGCGCCAAGGATCGTGCGGCGCTTTCGATGATCACCAAGGCCGAGGCCCGAGGCGACTTGAAGCCCGGCGCGACCATCATCGAGCCCACGAGCGGCAACACGGGCATCGGTCTTGCGCTCATCGCCGCACGCCGCGGCTACCGCACCATCCTCACCATGCCCGAGACGATGAGCATCGAGCGCCGCAAGCTCCTTGCGGCCTACGGCGCGCAGATCGTGCTCACCCCGGGCGACAAGGGGATGTCGGGCGCCATCGCCAAGGCCGAGGAACTCGCACGCACCACGCCCGGAGCCTTCATGCCGCGGCAGTTCGACAACCCCGACAACCCGGCCGCGCACTACGAAACGACGGGCCCGGAAATCTGGCGCGATACCGATGGCAATGTCGACATACTCGTCGCGACCGTGGGCACGGGCGGCACAATCACGGGCACCTCGCACTTTCTGAAGGAAAAGAATCCCGCGCTCAAGGTCGTGGCGGTCGAGCCCGCAACCTCGGCCGTCTTGAGCGGCCGCCCCGCGGGCGCCCACAAGCTGCAGGGCATCGGCGCGGGGTTCGTCCCGAAGGCCCTTGACACCGGCTGCTACGACGAGGTGCTCCCCGTCGAGGATGAGGCCGCCTTTGCCGCAGCCCGCAACGCCTGCCGCGACGATGGCATTCTCGTGGGCATCAGCTCGGGCGCGGCGCTAGCCGCGGCCTTTGCGGTCGCCACACGCCCTGAAAACGAGGGCAAGACGATCGTGGTGATCCTGCCCGATACGGGCGAGCGGTATCTCTCGACGCCCGTCTTTACGGCTTAGGAGCACAAAGCCTCGGCCCAGAAAAGCCGAAAGCCCGCGAAAGAGGAATTTGGGAAATTCAATTCCTCGTCGCGGGCTTTTTGATGCGCCATTTTTCTGCAGCTTCAGGGCGCATCGTTTAGGCAGATTGTCCTTTTTCTCAGAGCAGGCGCACCGGATCGCGCACGCCCACGACGCAGCATTCATCGTCAAGCGTCGTCATGTGCGCAATGGAAGCGAGCGTCACGCCGTCGACGTAGTGCTCGATCACGTACTTGAGTCCCATCCAGATGTTGCGCGTTGCGCAGACGTCGCTGCGACTGCAGGTTTCGGGCTCGGAGAGGCAGGGCATGATGGTGGGCGAGGACTCGGTCGCGCGCAGGATCTGCCCGAGCGTGATCTCCTCGGGCGGCGCCGCAAGACGGTAGCCTCCCTGGTTGCCGCGGGCCGTGAGCAGCAGCCGCGCCTTGTGCAGCATGGAGACGATCTGCTCGAGATACTTCTTTGAGACGCCCTGGCGCTCAGCAATATCCTTGAGCGACACCCACTGGTAGTCGCCCTGGTTCTGGGCAAGATCAAGCATCAGACGCAGTGCGTAGCGAGTCTTCGTGGAAATTTTCATGATGTCTAACGCCTCCTTGCGGCCGTTCTCGTACGAGACGGCTGGCTATACCGCCGACAAAGCAGTCCAGACCTTCTGAAGGCACCGTAAAAACCGCGTCAGCACACGCGATGGACGTCAACCACAAAGCCTTTCATCGCGGCACGCAAGTCCCCCGAGGCTTGAAGAAAATACACGGACTACGCTGGGCGAACGTCCGAAGCAGTTGACAGTCCCTCAACAAACAGGTTCCGATCACGCCCCTGGCGCATCGCCGGGAAATTCACTCGCTTCAGACTGTTTTCGGGTGAGATCCGCCCCGCTGCGGCATTTCTGTCGAGCGAGGCTCCCAGCGTCCTGATTGAGTGAGGCCTTCAAGGCGACTAAAAATGCACATCCCCTTGAAGGCGGGCGGCGCCCAAAAACCCGATAAATCCGCGGACGCCGCAAAACTAGTGTTGTTCCCTGTGTTGAGTATAACAGACACTATATTGACCGCTCTAAGGCTAAACACGGGGGTTTGTCACACGGTTTTCCTCAGACAGAACAAGCCCTTTGCGCCCTGAGGGCGCGCGGTACAATCCTTGTGCTTTTTTTGCCGGCCGCGGCTGTCGCGGTGCGAAGGGCTCGACGTTTTTCAAAGCCCAAGGCTCCTTTCGCCTCCGTTCTTCCGTCCGGAGCACTTCTTTCGACGGATTTCACTAGACGTTCATGTCCGCCATCCAGCCCTCAGAGATCACCATCCAGCGCCTCAATGAACTGCGCGGCTGCCGCACGCTTGCCGACTTCGTGCCCTTGCGCGCCAAGGAGCTTCCCCAAAAGACCGCTCTGTGCCAGTACGACAGGCTCGAGCGCGACTGGGTGCACGTCACCTACAGCGAACTGCAGGAAAAGATCACCGCCTGGCGGCGGGCGCTTGCCGCACTCAATCTCAAGCGCGGCGCTCGCGTGGCGATTCTTCTGAACAACTCGGTCAACGCCGTTCTCGCCGATCAGTCGGTGATGGCCCAGGCGCTCATTCCCGTGCCGCTGCACGCAATCGACACCCCGGGCTCTCTTTCGTTCATCCTGGGCGACAGCGGCGCCGAATGCCTCATCACGAGCAAGCTCGAGCGCTGGGAGGCGATCGTCTCCGCTGGAAGCGTTCCGCAGGCCTTAAAGACCGTCGTTCTCACCGAAGAGGCAACGCCCGCAGGCCAAATGCCGCCCGGCCCCCGCGTGCTGGGGCTCGAAGACTGGCTCGCGTTGGGCAACGACGTCTCCGACACGGAGCTTTCCGCAGGCCCCGAGCCCGAGGATCTTGCCGCGATCGTCTACACGTCGGGCACGACCGGCAAGCCCAAGGGCGTGATGCTCACGCACCGCAACATCGTCTCCAACATCGTCGCCACGCTTGAGCACATCGCGCCGGCCCCGGGCCCGGACTACGTGTTCCTGTCGTTTCTGCCGCTTTCGCACACCTTCGAGCGCACGGCGGGCTACTACCTGCCGCTCGGCATGGGCCTGTCGATCACGTTTACGCGCTCGATCATGCTTCTGAACGAAGACTTCAAGATCGTCAAGCCCGACGTTCTGATCAGCGTGCCGCGCATCTACGAGCGCGTCTATGCGCGCATCAACGAAAAGCTGCGCAAGGCACCCGCGCTGACGCGCTGGCTCTTTGAGAGCTGCGTCTCGGTGGGCTGGCGCAACTTCTGCCGCGCCAACAAGATGCCGGTACCCGCCTCGCCCTTCATGTGGCTGGATGCCATTACCGGCCCCATCCTGCAAAAGCTCGTGGCCGAGAAGGTGACGCAGCAGTTTGGCGGAAATCTGAAGCTCGCCATTGCGGGCGGCGCAGCGCTCAACGAGCGCGTCGCGCGCATGTTCTGCGCGCTGGGCCTTGCGCCGGTGCAGGGCTACGGCATGACCGAAACCTCGCCCATCATCGCGGGCAACTCGCTTCGCATCAATCAGCCCGAGACCGTGGGCACGATCTTTCCGGGGCTTGAGGTGCGCCTGGCGCCCGAGACGCACGAAATCGAAGTGCGCGGCCCCTCGGTGATGAAGGGCTACTGGAGGCGGCCCGAGGAGACCGCCCGCGTGCTCTCGCCCGACGGGTGGCTCAAGACGGGCGACGTCGGCGAATTCAACGACGCGGGGCTTTTGCGCATCCGCGGCCGCATCAAGGAAATCATCGTTACGAGCACGGGCGAGAAGGTGCCGCCCGTGGACCTTGAGCTTGCGCTTGAAACCGATCCGCTCTTTGCCCAGACCTTCGTGGTGGGCGAGGCGCGCCCCTTCATCGCCTTCATTGCCGTGCTCGACCCCGAGGAGTGGAAGCGCCTGGCAAAGAAGCTCAACGTCAACCCCAACGACGAGCTCGCGATGAAGAGCCCTGCCGTGCGCTCGGCCGTTCTCAAGCGCGCCCGCGCGGCCGCAGCGGGCTTTCCGCACTATGCGCTGCCGCGCAACGTCGCGCTCACGCTCGAGCCCTGGACGATTGAAAACGGGCTGCTCACGCCGACCCTGAAGCTCAAGCGCGGCCCCTTGTCCAAGCGCTACGCGCAGACGATCGAGGAGCTCTACGCCGCCCACGCCAGAGCCTGATAAGGCCTCAAAAGCCGTGAGCCCCCGAGCACCTCGGGGTGCCGCGGCAACGGCGCCGCCCGCGCTCGTTTAGAATCAGCAGACTTTTTGACTTTTTAGCGTTTCGTCAACCACATGCCACAAGACACGTCCTTTCAGGTGGGGAAACTGCTTCCCAACTGGGTGATCCATGCCACCGACCGCGTCATGGACCACTACATCGGCCGCTACCTCAACTGCGACCCCATCGTGCTTGACCGTCCGCCCGAACCCGAGGCGGGCCACCAGTACATGCTCTACGCGCACATTCCGTTCTGCAAGACGCTGTGCACGTACTGCACCTTCCACCGGTTCCTCTTCAAGGAGTACAAGGCGCGCGAGTACTTCATCAATCTGCGCAAGGAAATGGAGTACGTCAAGGCGCTGGGCTACGACTTCACGGCCATGTACATCGGCGGCGGCACGACGACGATTCTCGAAGACGAGCTCATCAAGACGATCGAGCACGCCCGCAATCTCTTTCCGAGCATCAAGGAGGTCTCCTGCGAGACCGATCCGGCCGAGATCGCCACACCCACCTTCCGCAACCTCAAGGGGCTTGTGGACCGCATGAGCATCGGCGTGCAGAGCTTTGACGACAACATCCTCAAGCTCACCGACCGCTACGACAAGTTCGGCTCGGGCGTGCAGATCTACGAGCGCCTGCAGGAGGCGATCGAGCTCTTCCCGGTCACCAACGTCGACATGATGTTCGGCTTCCGCGGCCAGGATCTCGACATGCTGCAGCGCGACATGGATCTCATCGTGAAGCTCAATCCGCGCCAGATCACGACCTATCCGCTGATGGTGACGAGCCAGACGCGAAAGAGCGTCAAGAACACGATCGCGGCCAAGGGCCTTGAGCTTGCCGATCAGTACCGCATCATCATGAACACGCTCGGAAGCCGCTACCGTCAGTTGACGAGCTGGACGTTCGGCCAGACCAACAACGAGGGGTTCGACGAGTACGTCGTCGACCACGACGAGTACGTGGGCGTGGGCTCGGGCGCGTTCTCGTTCTTGGGCAACAACCTCTACGTCAACACCTTCAGCCTGCACCGCTACGGCGAGCGCATCTCCACGGGCCGCACGGGCGTCGAACGCCAGCGCCACTTCGACAAGCACGCCGTGCTGCAGTACCGCCTGATGCTCGGCATCTTCTCGGCGCGTCTGTCGCGCAAGTACTTCCGCGAGGTGCACGGCGTCAACCTCGACCGCGCGCTCATGAAGGAAATGCTGGCGCTGCGTCTTGTCGGCGCCATCAAGGACGACCCCAACGATCCCGACCGCATCATCGTCACCGACGCGGGCAAGTTCCTCGGCCTCGTCATGATGAAGGCCTTCTACTCGGGCATGGACAACGTGCGCGCCGAGTTGAGAAAGCCGCTGCGCGAAATCGACATGTAGTTTTTGATCCCACCCCTTCCTCGGAGATTCCCGCGGGAGGGGTTTTCATATCGGCCGCTGCGATTCGGATGCCCGCCTGTCCCGACAAAGGACGGCGGGTTTTTCATGCGTCTTCTTCGTGAGCGGGCGCTCACGATCAGAGCTCGGACGCCGTCCGGGCATCTTCAAAGCCTTCCCCGGTCGTCTGCAATCAAGCCCTCATCAGGAGCCAACCCACGGGGCCCGCAAGCGCCGTTTTGGGACTGCGACGGCCGCTCGCACCTCAACAGTAGTGCCCTGCTCTCAGTATTAACCTTGGTAGGCACTGAATTGCCTCTAAGGAAAAACGCAAATCTTCGTAAAAATCCTTACAATCCGCGTGCTCGCGTGACGCCCAAGCCGGGGCAAGTCGTCTCTTTTTTGCTTTTGCCCCGGCGGACATGCAGTTTTTCTAGACCACCCGCTCTCCCATTTCGGCCCCTTAGAGGCCTGGACAAATACAAGACTTCCGCTCGCCTGAAGCGGAAAACGAGAGAGCCTCTGGCCGCCGTTTGCATGCACGCAATTGAGTCGGCTCATCTCTGAGAAGCATGAAGCCGTCAACCTCAGCAATCAGGAGATCCGTCAGATGACTGGAAAAGTTCTCAAGATCAAGACCTTCACGCCGCCCGCTGACGCCTGCGGCGAAAAGGGTCCGGATGTCGATGGCATCATCCGCAAGGGTGAGCTCAGAGGCATTATCAAAATCAACGAAGACCTCTGCGAAGCCTGCGACACCTGCCGCAAGGTTTGCCCGGTCGGCGCCATCGAAGGCCGTCTCGGCGCCAAGCACAAGATCAACGACCAGCGCTGCCTCACCTGCGGCCAGTGCCTGATCTCGTGCCCGTTCAACGCCATCGAGCAGATGTCGTTCGTCGACATCGTCGAAAAGATGCTCGACGACAAGAACAACATCGTCGTGGCCCATCCCTCGCCCGCCGTGCGCGTGTCGATCGCCGAAGAATTCGGCGGCCAGCCCGGCGACATCTCCACCGAGCAGATGATGAACGCCTTCGAAAAGGCAGGATTCAAGACCTACGACGTCAACAGCTCGGCTGACCAGACGATCATGGAAGAAGGCACCGAGTTCGTGCGCAAGATCCAGTACTGGGTCCTCGGCAAGCGCGGTCCTGAGTTCGAGCGCGCCTCGCACCATCCGCTGCCGCACTTCACCTCGTGCTGCCCGGCCTGGGTCCGCAACTGCGAAACCTTCAACGCCGACTTCATCCCGCACCTCTCCACGGCCAAGTCTCCCATCCAGATGGGCGGCGTGCTCGCCAAGGTCTGGGCTCCGAAGTACCTCTACAACTGCGACCCCCGCAAGGTGAAGGTCGTGGCGGTGACGCCCTGCACGGCGAAGATCTTCGAGGCCTCGCGTCCCGAGATGGACACCGCCTGGCGCTATCACGTCAAGCAGGGCAACATTCCTGCCGACTCCCCGCGCTTCCCCGACATCGACGCCGTTCTCACGGCTCGCGACGTCGCCGAACTGCTGCGCCGCAAGGGCATCAACCCGCTCACGCTCCCGAAGGAGCGCAAGCGCGAGAACCTCGACGTCTACACGGGCGCCGGCACGATCTTCGGCACCTCGGGCGGCGTGATGGAAGCTGCGCTTCGTACGGCCTACCGCGTGCTCATGGGCAAGGAGCTCGACAACGCCGACATCGTCCCGGTGCGCGGCAAGGATCACAGCTACGTTGAAGCCAAGATCCCGCTCGCTCTGCCGGAACTCAACGGCAAGACGTTCGAACTGCGCGTTTGCGTCGTCAACGGCGCCACCCAGTCGCTCAAGTACGTGCTCGACACGCTGCGCGCCGATCCCAACCGCTGGCACTTCATCGAAGTGATGAACTGCCCGGGCGGCTGCGTCAACGGCGGCGGTCAGCCGGTTCGCACCGACGGCACGGGCTGGCTCAAGCCGCTCTTCCCGCTGCCGGTCGAAATCTAATCCGTTTGGCCCAAATACAAGGATATTGAAACATGTCTCGCAACTATCAGTACGAAGAACGCCCGGCCGGCGTCATTCTCGGCCGTCGCGGCTTGTTCAAGGTCGTGGGCCTTTGCGCGGTTGCCGCCGGCGCCACCGGTTGGGGCGTCTGCGAGTTGATCTCGAGCCGCAATGAAGTGCTGCGCGCCCGTCAGGAAGGTCTGTATCGCGACGATCAGCTCTGCCGTCAGCAGAACCTCACCAGCTCGCATCAGAACCCCGTCGTGCGCAAGATCTACACCGATCTCGGCGCCGCTCCCATGGACGACACCATGTACGGCCTGCTGCACACCCACTATTTCCAGCGCACGCAGCTCGCGCTGCATCACTAATGGAGGGATGCCAACATGTCCAACAGCAATGACCGCATCCTGCGTTTCCACGTCGGCGACAAGGTTTTCCACAGCCTCAACGCCATCCTCTGGTTTGCCCTCGTGATCACGGGCGGCATCGTCTACCTGTGCGACGTTGAAAACGCCACCGGTGAACTGCTCATGGCCTGGCATCTGGGTCTGGGCATCGTGTTCACCTTCAACCTGATCGGCTACATCGTGTTCGCGCCGCATCGCTTCGCGCTGATGCTGCACGCGTGCCTTACCTGGGACAAGAACACGATCCTGTGGTTCCGCAACTTCGGCGGTTATCCGCGCCGCTTCTTCCACATCCCGCTGGGTCCCGTGGAAGTTCCGCCGCAGGGCCGCTACAACGGCGGCCAGAAGGCTTCCTACCTGCTCTTTACCGCTGCCATCGTGATGCTCATCGTCACCGGCTGGCTGCTGTGGGTCTTCGGCCCCGCGATCGGCAAGGGCGCCTTCGTCACCGCCTTCCAGCTGCACGTCTGGGGTTCGCTCCTGATCACGGTCCTCGTGGTCTGCGCCCACATCCCGCTCGCGCTGCTTTCGATGTCGCACTTCCTCGGCATCTGGCGCATCGGCACCGGCGACATCAGCTGGGAAGCTGCCGAGCACCATGCTCCGGTGTGGCTTGAAAAGGATGTCGTCCGCACGAACATCGAGAAGTAATTTTCGACAATCGTTCGGACCGGCCGGTACCCCGCTTCTGATATGAAACCGGACGCCGGCCGACGCCATCCCGATTAAAAAATGCCCGTCTGCGCACACATCTCCGCGCATGCGGGCATTTTTGCAATCAAACGCCCCTAAAATGGCTCCCCGGACGACGCTGCCGTCCGAGACTCACTCCCACAATTTCTTCGTTTTCGACGCCTCACCAATCATCATGTCCGCCGTCGCTCTCAACATGCCCAGCCGCTTGGAGACTCCCAAGGGACTGCGTCTTTACATCGGCCTCTTCGGCCGCCGCAATGCCGGCAAGTCCTCGCTTGCCAACGCTCTGACCGGCCAGCACATCTCGATCGTCAGCGATATCGCCGGCACGACGACCGACCCGGTTGAAAAGGCCTGCGAACTGGCGCCGATCGGCCCGGTCGTCTTCATCGACACCGCCGGCATCGACGATGAGGGCAAGCTCGGCAACCTGCGCACCGAACGCTCGCTCTCGGTTTTGGCCTGGATGGACCTCGCGCTCATCGTCTGCGACGCGGCAGGCCTCACCGACTACGAACGCACCCTGATCGCCACGGTAAAGAAGAATGCGACGCCCGCGATCATCGTGCTCAACAAGACCGACAAGGCAAGCGCCGAAGAAATTGAAGCCACGCGCGCCGAGGCGCTCGCAAGCACCCTGCCCGTGGTTGAGACGGCGGCCTCGGCAAAGGTCGGCATTGAGCGTCTGCGCACCGTCATGACCGAAGTGCTCGGGGCCAAGGTCAAGCCCGACCGCCCGCTCATGGGCGACCTCGTGCACCCGGGCGATACGATCCTTCTCGTGACCCCGATTGATACGGGCGCCCCCAAGGGCCGCATGATCCTGCCGCAGGTGCAGGCAATCCGCGAGATTCTCGACGCCGACGCCAAGTGCCTCGTCGTGCGCGAAAACCGCGTGGCCGAGGCGATCGCAAACGAAAAGGTTCCGCCCGCCTTCGTCGTCACCGACAGCCAGGCCGTGCGCAAGGTGGTGGAAGCCACGCCCGCGGCGATCCCCGTGACGACCTTCTCGATTCAGATGGCCTACAGCAAGAGCGATCTCGTTGAAATGGCGCGCGGCGCCGCCATGCTCGACTTCTTGAAGCCCGGCGACAAGGTGATGATCTGCGAGACCTGCTCGCACCATCCGCAGCCCGACGACATCGGCCGCAAAAAGCTTCCGCGCTGGCTCGCGCAGAAGCTCGGCGGGGCCCTCGACATCGAAGTCGTGGTCGGCAAGGACTTCCCTGCAGATCTCACCCCCTACAAGCTCATCCTGCAGTGCGGCGGTTGCGTCGTGACGCGCCAGCACATGCTCTCGCGCGTGCGCGCGGCGCTCGCCCAGGGCGTGCCGATGACCAACTACGGCGTGGCGATCAGCCACCTGCAGGGCGTGCTCACCCGCGCGCTTGAACTGCATCCCGAAGCAAAGAAGGCCTTTGACGAGGCGCACGCCGCGCTTGAGGCGCGCTTCGGAAAGCCCACCCTCAACGCAACCGCCCAGGACGACAACGCCCAATGACGAAGACTTTCGACGAACTGCTCGCCCAGCGCGAGTTCTCCGCCGACGATCTGCTGCGGCTTTTGAAAACGACCGACCCCGCGCAGTGCGCTCGCCTCTACCGGGAGGCGTTTCGCCGCACGACGGCCGTGCACGGCAACAGCATCTTCTTTCGCGGTCTGATCGAGATCAGCAACGTCTGCACCTACGACTGCCGCTACTGCGGCATCCGCAAGGCAAACCACGCCGTGCGCCGCTACACGTTGAGCCTTGAAGAGATCCTTGAGGCCGCGCGCTATGCGCTGCGCGCGGGCTACGGATCGCTGGCGCTTCAAAGCGGCGAGCGCGATGATCCGAAGTTCGTCGACTTCATCGAAGGCGTCTGCGCGGCCATTCACCGCATGAGCGTCGAGGAGTTCGGCATGCCCGAAGGCTGCGGCATGACGCTCTCCTTCGGCGAGCAGACGCCCGAAACCTACGAGCGTTGGGCGCAGGCCGCGGGAAACCGCACGGCGCTGCGTTATCTGCTTCGCATCGAAACGAGCAACCGCAAGCTCTTTGCGCACCTGCACGAAGGCCGCGCCGGGGCGCAGAAGACCTATGAGGCGCGCTTGAAGGCCCTCTCCGACCTGCGCGCCGCAGGCTATCAGGTCGGCACGGGCGTCATGATCGGCATCCCGGGCCAGACCGAAGAGGATCTCGTGCGCGACATCCTCACCTTCAAGGAGTTGGACGTCGACATGCTCGGCATGGGCCCCTATCTCGTGAGCCACGGCGGGGACATGGTTGACGAAGGCATGATGGAGCACGGCGCACTGCTGAGGCTCACCCGCAACATGCTCTCGACCACGCGCCTGGCGCTCCCCACGATCAACATGGCGGCCGCCACCGCGCTTGAGACGCTGCAGCCGGGCGCTCGCTCCTTGGGCGTTCTCTCGGGCTGCAACGTGATGATGCCCAACGTCACCCCGCAGCGCACCCGCGCTTCCTACCAGCTCTACGACAACAAGCAGGGCACGGAGTCCGATCCCGACAGCAACGTCAAGCTTGAGGAAGAGCTCGTGCGCGAAACGGGCCGCACGATCGCGCGCAACCGCTTCGGCTCGTCGCTGCACTACCGCAGCCGCCAGGGCGACCGGCCGCTCGACTAAAGCGCAACGAAAAGCACACGCGCGAAAAAAGGGGCGAGGATTTTCTCCCGCCCCTTTTTTCACGTCCGGATTTTTTTGCTTTGCTATCTGATGCGGTTTTCAAGAATGTCCGCACAGACGGCTTTGACGTCGTCACGGATGGTGTCAAAGCCGTGGTCTGCGGCCCACACGTCGATCGGCACGCCCTCGTTGTAGCCCGTGCGCACGAGGACTGCCTTGACGCCCGCCGCACGGGCGGCAAGCGCATCGTTGGACGAGTCGCCCACCATCACCGCCTCGGCGGCCGAAATCCGAAGCTGCCGGCACGCCAGAAGCAGCATGTCGCCCTCGGGCTTGGGGTGCTTCGTATCATCGCCGCAGATCACCGCATCGAAGGCTTCCTCAAGGTCGTTGCGCTCAAGAAGATCCTCGGTCATGCGGCGCATCTTGTTCGTCACCAAAGCAGCCTTGATGCCCGCTCCGCGCAGCAGGTCGATGCCTTCGAGCGCGCCCGGATAAAAGGCCGTCGGAACGTCGAGCTCGCGCACCGCCTTGGCGTACTCCTGCATCATCGCCTCGATCGTCTGATCGGTCGGAAAGATCCCGCGCGCTTCGCACACGCGCTCAAAAAGAACGCGCGCGCCCTTGCCCACCATGCGGCTTACCTCTTCAACCGTAAAGGGACGCATGCGCACCACGCGCATGATGGCGTTGACGCCTTCGGTCAACTCGGGCGCCGAATCAACGAGCGTGCCGTCAAGATCAAAAAACACCGCGCGAATCATTTGTCTTCTTCCTCTCTGCGGTCTCTTCGTGCGAGGCCTGCGAAAACTCCAGAATCATGTCGTTCCAGACGGCGCCGCCGTGCACCGAGGCCGAACGGCCGAGAAGCTTGAAGCCCAGCTTTTCGTACCAGGCGATCTTCTCGTCCTTGCAGGTGAGAACGCACCCGAGGCGGCCTTCCTCGCGCGCGGCATTGATGACGGCGCGGATCATGGCCGCACCGAGCCCGCGGCGGCGCCACTGCGGCAGCACGTTGATGCCGTAGACCGACTGCCAGGCCCCGTGGGGATCGTGGCTGGCGGCATCGGCGTACATCTCGTCGGCGATGGTGCGGCTGTTGATCACCGCGCCGTCGACAAAGCCCACGACGCCCGCCTCATCGGTCTCAATGAGCCAGAAGTGGTCGGCAAAGTGCTTGAGCCGCTCGGCGAATTCTTTGCGCGGGCACGCTTCGGCCGACGGAAAGCAGGCCGCCTCGATTGAGGCAACGACGTCAAGGTCGCCCGGCACGGCGCGGCGCACGCGAAAGGCGGGCGCATCGTTTTCTAGCTGCGGCATTTGAAACTCGCTCCCCGCCTTTATTCAAACTTCTGACCCTGCTCGCGGGTCGTTCTGAACTCGACCTGCGGCCAGTGCTTCTGGGTCGTCATGAGGTTGTAGACCGAGGTCGCCATGTAGCAGAGGTTGCCCTCGCTGTCGCGCGCGAGGCGATTCGACTGTTCGTCACAGAACTCCTTTTTCGTCTTCTCGTCGGGGAAGACGAGCCAGCGGGCCGTGGCGACGTCGCAGGCCTCGTAGATCGCATCGACCTTGTATTCGGTCGCAAGGCGCTGCGCGACGATTTCAAACTGCAGCTGCCCGACGGCGCCCAGCATCAAGTCGCCGAACTCGCCCTCAAAGACCTGAATCGCGCCTTCTTCGCCCAGCTCCTTGAGGCCCTGGTGAAGCTGCTTGCCCTTTAAGGGATCGCGGGCGCGCGCAGAGCGGAAAAGTTCCGGCGCAAAGTACGGAATGCCGGTAAAGCCAAGCTTTTCACCTTCGGTGAGGGTGTCGCCGATATGAAGCTGCCCGTGGTTGTAGATGCCGATGATGTCGCCCGCGTAGGCTTCCTGCATGTGCACGCGCTCGTTGGCCATGAAGGTAAGGGCATTGGCAATCTTCATCTCGCGCCCTTCACGCAGGTGCTGCACCTTCATGCCGGGCGTGTAGCTCCCCGAGCAGACGCGAAAGAACGCGATGCGGTCGCGGTGGTGCGGATCCATGTTGGCCTGGATCTTGAAGACAAAGCCCGTGAAGCGCTCTTCATAAGGATCGACCTTGCGCACCGTCGCGTCGCGCGGCTGCGGCTCGGGCGCCCAGTCGACCAACGCCTGCAGAACGTCCTTGACGCCAAAGTTGTTCACGCCCGAACCAAAGAAGACGGGGCTCTGTTCGCCCTTGAGGAACTTCTCAAGCGAGAAGGGCTCGGTTGCACCCTGCACGAGCTCGATTGCCTCGCGCACCGGGCCGATTTCCATCGGGAAGAGTTCGTCGAGGCGCGGATTGTCGAGCCCCTCGATCAATTCGGTGTCGGTAGCAAGCTTCTCGGTGCCCGGCGCAAAGCGCACGAGGTGGTTGTGCAGCAGCGAAAAGACGCCGCGGAAGGTCTTGCCCATGCCGATGGGCCAGGTGATCGGCACGCACTGGAGCTTTAACACGGACTCGATTTCGCCCAGCAGATCGAGCGGATCGCGCACCTCGCGGTCAAGCTTGTTGATGAAGGTGATGATGGGCGTGTTGCGCATGCGGCAGACGTTCAAAAGCTTGATCGTCTGCGCCTCGACGCCCTTGGCGGCGTCGATCACCATCACCGCCGCATCCACGGCCGTGAGCACGCGGTAGGTGTCTTCCGAGAAGTCCTCGTGGCCCGGGGTGTCGAGCAGGTTGATGATGTGGTCCTGGTACTCGAACTGCATCACCGAGCTCGTCACCGAGATGCCGCGCTGCTTTTCGACTTCCATCCAGTCGCTCGTGGCGTGGCGCGCCGCCTTGCGGCCCTTCACCGCCCCGGCCATCTGAATGGCGCCGCCGAACAAAAGCAGCTTTTCGGTCAACGTGGTCTTGCCCGCGTCAGGGTGAGAAATGATGGCAAAAGTGCGGCGTCGCTTGACTTCCCGCTCAATGGCTTGCTTGGACATGAATGAAAATGAAAGGCACGAAAAATAAGGTCGTCGCGGCGCATCCCGCGGCCGCTGCAGATCCGGCCGGTGATTGAAAGACAAGGCGCCCTGCGCCCTCGGACAACGAAGAAATACGGTCGGCGGCAGCAGAAAACGACGGCAAAAATTCGGGGAAAATCAACCGCTTGCGAAGACTTCCCCCCGTCACTTTTTCTAGTGGAGGCGTATTTTCGCCCATTTTGCGCTTTTGTGCCCGTTTTTCCCCCCGGGGAGGAGGCATCAAAGTAGGCATCTCTGCCGAAGCGCCGCAACGAGGTGCGTCGATACAATGTTGCACGGCGCCGGCATCCAAGAATTTCAACACAAAGGCCTGAGGACTCGAAAGCCTCTCATTTCCGCTTCCGAAGTCCCCGTGGCCTCAAAGCAGCAGCCCCGCTTCCGGCACCGCTTGAAAAACCAAATTCGGAGAATTCTCATGGGTTACTTTCCCTCCTGGAAGCTCAAGACGGACGGCATCGTCGGCCCCGACGAGCGGCTTCCGGCCGCACAGATGGCCGCGCTCGGCGTGCAGCACGTGGTCGCCATGTTCGGCTCGACCATTCTTGCCCCGCTGCTCATGGGCTTTGACCCCAACGTCGCAGTTTTGATGAGCGGCATCGGCACGCTCATCTTCTTTCTCATCGTGGGCGGCCGCGTGCCGAGCTACCTCGGAAGCTCCTTTGCCTTCATCGGCGTGGTGATCGCCGCCACGGGCTATACGGCGGGCGCAGGGCTTAACGCCAACATTGGGCTTGCGTGCGGAGGCATCATCGTCTGCGGCCTTGTGTACTGTCTCATCGCACTCATCGTGATGTACACGGGCGTCAACTGGGTGGAAAAACTCATGCCGCCCGTCGTCACGGGCGCCGTGGTGGCCGTGATCGGCCTCAACCTCGCGCCCACGGCCGTCAAGAGCGTGGGCTCGACCCCGTTTGACGCCTGGATGGCGCTCATCACGGTGCTGTGCGTGGGGCTCGTGGCGGTCTACACGCGCGGTCTCCTGCAAAAGCTCCTCATCCTTGCGGGCCTTGCGATCGCATACTTCATCTACTTCGTGCTGGCCAATCTGCTGGGCTACGGAAAGCCCATTGACTTTGCGACGGTTGCCGCCGCCGACTGGATTGGGCTTCCGCACTTTCACGCCCCGGTCTTCAACATCGACGCCATTCTTCTCATCGTCCCGGTCGTGATCATTCTCGTGGCGGAAAACCTCGGCCACGTCAAGGCCGTCACCGCGATGACGGGCCGCAACCTTGACCCGTACATGGGTCGCGCCTTTCTGGGCGACGGCGTAGCGACCATCGTCGCCGCAAGCGTGGGCGGCACGGGCGTGACGACCTACGGCGAGAACATCGGCGTAATGGCCGCCAACCGCGTCTACTCGACGCTTCTTTTCGTCATCGCCGCCTGCTTTGCCATCATCCTTGGCTTCTCGCCCAAGTTCGGCGCCGTCATCCAGACCATTCCGCAGCCGATTCTGGGCGGCACCTCGATCGTCGTCTTCGGCCTCATCGCCGTGGCCGGCGCCCGCATCTGGGTGGTGAACCAGGTCGACTTCGGCAAGAACCGAAACCTGATCGTGGCGGCCGTGACGATGATTCTGGGCGGGGGCGACTTCTCGCTCACGTTCTTCGGCTTCACCTTCGGCGGCATCGGTACGGCCACGTTCGGCGCCATCATCCTCAACGCCATCATGAGCATCGGCGAGCGTCGATAACGGTTGTAGAAAAGCAAGAAGCCGGCGGTCTTTCCGCTTGAAACGGAAAACCCTGCCGGCTTTTAAGCTCGTGTTTTAAAGGCGTCCGGGCACTGGGTCCGGGCGCCTTTTTCACAAGTGCTTTTTACTTGCTGCGCTTTTCAAGCACGGGCTCGGTGACGCCCTTGACGCCCACGAGCACGAGCGCGGTGAGAAGCGCGAGCTGCGGTCCAAGATAGGCGTCCTTCGGGTCGTACCACTCCTTGACGTTGTGGTTGTTGCCCTCGGCGCCGCCGCCGCCCAGCGTCGTGGCGGGCACGCCGCAATTGATGGCGATGTTGTGGTCGGTCGAGGCGACGTCGTACTTCTTGAGCTCGATGTCGAGCGCGGCCATCGCCGCGCGCGAAGCCTGAAGCACGCTCGTCGAGTCGTCCTGCTGGCCGCCCGGACGGTGGCCGATCGGCTCAAGGCGCAGCTTCACGATGTTTTCGCCCTCGGCGTTCCAGCGGGCGTTTTCCTCCTTGCAGGCCGCTTCGATCAAGGGCAGGATCTGCGCCTCGATCTCATCGAGCTCGCGGGCGCCGGCGCTGCGCATGTCGAGTTCCATCTCGCAGTGCGCGGCAATGGAGTTCACCGTGGTGCCGCCCGCGATCGTGCCGCAGGTGAAGGTCGTCTTGGGATCGGCGCAGGGCTCGACGTCGGCGATCTTGGCAATCGCTCGCCCCATGGCGTGGATGGCCGACGGATAGCCGTAGTTCTTCCAGGAGTGTCCGCCCGGGCCGTCAAAGTGCACGCGATAGCGCTTGGAGCCCGTCGCGGCCGAGAGCACGCGGTGGATGTCGACGCCGTCAATCGAGATGAAGCCGTCGATCGGCAGACCCGACTTGTGGAAGAGGTACTTGGAGCCTCGCAGGTCGCCGTTGCCTTCTTCGCCCACGGTGCACACGAAGTAGATGTCGCCCACGGTCTCGATCTTTTCTTCCTCGAGCGTGCGCAGCACCTGCAGGATCACCGCAAGGCCACGGGCGTCGTCGCTGATGCCGGGCGCGTGCAGGATGCCGTTTTCCTCACGCACCTTGACGTCGGTGCCCGCCGGGAAAACCGTGTCCTGATGGGCTGCCAGCACGAGCACGGGGCCATTGCCCGCGCCGCGGCGCACGGCAATGACGTTGCCCTCGGGGTCCATCGTCACGTCCTCAAGCCCGAGCGCCTTGAAGCGCTCGATCATGTTGAGGCCGCGGTTCTTCTCATGAAACGGGGGCGCTTCGACCTCCGTAATCGCAATCTGATCGGCAAGGGTGACCTTTTCATCGCGCTTGATGTCAGAAAGCGCGGCCTGCACCGCCGGCAATGCACAAAGAGTCTGCGTGCGGTCGGTCACAAAGCCGATCACCGGCGCAAGCTGCTTAGGGTCGCTCATAGGCTCAATCTCCTTGAAACACGTGTTGCTGACTGCTGATCCTGCGGGTGCCGCAAGCCCACGGCGGCGCGGCGGCAAACTGCTAGCGCCGCGCCGTTGACGCTTTCTCAATTGCTAGGCCCTTGCACCTTCAGGCGTTCTTACGGGGTAGTTTAGACGAAACCCCTAGACAAAACACCTAATCCAGGGGCCTCGTCACCGCCAATCCTTTAGCGCTTGAGCTTGAGGCCCGCAAAGGCGGCCGCCATGGCGCCCGCGGGCTTGGCTGCGGGCTTGGCGGGCTTCACAAAGCGCTGGTGTCCCCCGGTGCTGCCCGCACCGTGCGCGGGGCGCGCGGCCGACTTGTCGGCGCCCTTGCCCTGGGTGCGCATCGAAAGGCTGATGCGCTTGCGCGCGACGTCGACGTCGAGCACGCGGACCTTGACGATGTCGCCCACCTTCACCACCTCGCGAGGATCCTTGACGAAGCGATCGGCAAGTTCAGAAACATGCACCAGGCCGTCCTGATGCACGCCAATGTCGACGAAGGCGCCGAAGGCCGCCACGTTGCTCACCGCGCCTTCGAGCACCATGCCCGGGACGAGGTCGCTGATTTCGTGCACGGTTTCGGAGAACTTCGCGGTCTTGAATTCCGGGCGCGGATCGCGGCCGGGCTTTTCAAGCTCAATCAAAATGTCGCGCACGGTCGGGATGCCGAACTTCTCGTCGGTGAAGTCCGCCGCATGAAGCTTCGAAAGAACGGCATGGTTGCCGATCAATTCCTTGACGCCCAAGCCCGTCTTCTCGACGATGCGCTCGACGACGGGGTAGGACTCGGGGTGCACGGCCGAGGCGTCAAGGGGATTGGCGCCGTCGGGAATGCGCAGAAAGCCCGCGGCCTGCTCAAAGGTCTTGGGGCCAAGACGCGGGACGGACAAGAGCACCTTTCTGTCGGCAAAGGAGCCGTTGGCGTCGCGATAGGCGACGATCGCCTTGGCCTGCGTGGCGGTAAGACCCGAGACGCGCTGCAGCAAAGCGGCCGATGCCGTGTTGACGTCCACGCCCACGGCGTTGACGCAGTCTTCGACCACCGCATCGAGCTTGCGGGCAAGTTCCGTCTGATTGACGTCGTGCTGATACTGGCCCACGCCGATCGCCTTGGGATCGATCTTGACCAATTCGGCCAACGGATCCTGCAGGCGGCGCGCAATCGAAACCGCGCCGCGATAGCTCACGTCGAGGTCAGGCAATTCGGCTGCGGCCGCAGCCGAGGCCGAATAGACCGAGGCGCCCGCTTCGCTCACCACGACCTTCGTCAAATGCAGTTCCGGGTGCTGCGCGATCAGGTCGCCCGCCAACTTGTCGGTTTCGCGGCTAGCCGTGCCGTTGCCGATCGAGATCAGACCCGCGTGGTGGCGCCGTGCGAGATCGGCAAGCTTCGCGATCGACCCCTGCCAGTCGCGGCGAGGCTCGTGGGGATAGATGACGCAGGTCTCAAGCACCGCGCCCGTTTCCGAAATCACGGCCACCTTCACGCCCGTGCGGATGCCGGGATCAAGACCGATCACGGCCTTGTGGCCCGCCGGAGCCGCCAGAAGCAGATCCTTCAAGTTGGTGCCGAAAACGCCGATTGCTTCCAACTGCGCCTTGTCGCGCACGCGGGCAAAGAGCTCGCTTTCGATGGTCGCCAGGCACTTCACGCGCCAGGTCCAGCGCACGACGCCCGCAAGCCACTGATCGGCGGGCATGCCCTTGTCCTGCAGCCCGAGGAAGTCAGCGATCTTCGTCTGGCACGGATGCACGGCGAGGGCCTCCTCCTCTTCGGAGAGCAGCATCTTGATCGTCAGCACGCCCTCCTGGCGGCCGCGGAAGACCGCAAGCGCCCGGTGCGAGGGGATTTCATTCATCGGTTCGCTGTAGTCGAAGTAGTCGCGGAATTTGGCGGCTTCAGCCGTGGCCTCCTGCCCGGGCACCACGCTCGAGACGAGGTAGGCGTTGTTCCAGAGGAATTCGCGCAGCATCTCGAGCATGTCGGCATTTTCCGCAAAGCGCTCGGCCAGAATGTCGCGCGCGCCGTCCAGGGCCGCCTTGACGTCGGCCACGCCCTTTTGCGCGTCGACGTACTTCGCAGCCTCGGTCTGGGGATCGAGCGAATGGTCGGCCAACAGCGCCTGCGCCAGGGGCTCAAGGCCCGCCTCGACAGCAATCTGCGCGCGGCTGCGGCGCTTGGGCTTGTAGGGCAGATAGAGGTCTTCCAGACGCTGCTTGGTGTCGGCCGCCTCGATCGCGTCCTTCAACTCGTCGGTGAGCTTGCCCGATTCTTCCAAGGCCTTCAGGATCGCCGCGCGGCGCTCTTCGAGCTCGCGCTCATAGATCAACTGCTCTTCAAGATTGCGCAGCTGCGTATCGTCAAGGCCGCCCGTGACTTCCTTGCGGTAGCGGGCGATGAAGGGAACCGTGGCGCCGTCGTCCAAGAGCGCCACCGCGGCCGAGACCTGCTCGACGCGTGCGTTGATTGCCTGAGCGATGTGCCGGGCGATGCGCGCCTCGACGGTCGTGGAAAATTCAGTCATGTGTCTGGAAGCAATAAAAAGGAAAAAACTTGGTCAGCATAGCGGCCAGGCCGCCAAACGATGAGCTGGCGTAGAGCCTAGTCGCAGAGCGCCGCAAGAAGCTGCTGCGCAAGGCTCTGATCCTTTGCGAGCCACGCCTTCTGCCGCAGCCCCTGCATGGCGGCGGAGAGCCCCGCCGCCTCGGCGTTCGGGGTTTCGAAATACTCGAAATGAAGCTTGAACGCGCCCGCCTCGTCCTCTTCGATCGTGATGTCAAGCCGCGACTCAGGGATCGGACCGCTTGCGGGCACAAGCGTCGTGAGCCGCTCGGGCGCAAGGAGCTCGTCCACGTCGGAAACGACGAGCGCCCCTCCAAAATCGAGCTCCCGGGCAAGGCGCTTTCTGCCGTCGTCGCTTGGGCAGACGCTCACGCGGCTTGCCTGCATGGACTCAACGTACTCGTGCGGGTTGTGCGCAAAGTCCTCAAGTCCGGCCCAGAGGAGCTCCCGGGTGAGGTTTGCGTGGCCGCTCAAATCGATCGTGTGTTCAAAGACCTTCTGCATGGGTGACGTGTGACGGCGCTTGCGCCGGGCGAGCGCGTCGAAAAAGAAACCAGGGCCGCGCCCTGATGAAGGAAACCGCCGCAAGGCCGTTTGAAGAGGCCCTCGGAGGGCAACCATTGTAGCCGCCGCCGGTGCGCTCTCCGAGCCCGGGATTCGGGATCGGACAAAACTGGGCAAAACGCGGATCAAACCGTGGAAGGAAAGCGGGCCGCAGGAAGTTCTCCACGCGGCCCGTTTGAAGCTCAAATTTTCGGCTTTCGCTAGTTCATGCGCAGCGCCGAAGGACGCCGCCGCGTGCCGTCCTGCAGGCGGTTTTCAAGCCACTGGCTGTAGCGGCTCATGATGAGGCTGCAGAAGAAGTAGATCGCCGCCACGAAAAGATAGCCCTCGCGGAAGAAGTCGCGCCAGGCCGCATCGCCCAGCGCGAGCTGAAGGCTGCCCGTGAGATCGAACATCGAGACCACGGTCACGAGCGACGTATCCATGAACATGGAGAGCAGGTTGTTCACAAAGGACGGAATCACCGCCACCAGCGCCTGCGGCAGGATGATGTGCACGTACTTCTGAAAAGCCGACAGACCCAGCGAATCGGCGGCAAGGTACTGCCCCGCCCGGATCGTCTGCAGGCCGCCGCGCACGGTCTCGGCCATATAGGCCGCCTGAAAGAGGATGATGCCGCCCGCCACGCGCCAGAAAGGATCGATGCGTACGCCCGAGGGTAAAAGCAACGGGAAGATGAAGCTCGCCACAAAGAGCACCGTGATGAGCGGCACGCCGCGCACGAGCTCGATGTAGCCCGTGCTCAGAAGCCGCACGACGGGCAGCTTGCTGCGGCGCCCGAGCGCCAGCACGATGCCGATCGGGGTCGACACGCCGATGCCAAGGAGCGTCAAGATCACCGTCAACGGGAAGCCGCCCCAGCTGTCGGTTGCAACAAACTGCATCCCGGCAAAGCCGCCGTACATGAGCCCAAAGAAGACGACGAGCGCGGCGCCCCATCCCCAGAGGATGATGCGCCCGCCCCGGCGCGTCCACAGTTGCGGGCAGGCCGAGGTGATGAGCATGACGATGATCGCCAGAGTCGCCACGGCCGGGCGCCACTGCTCGGCATAGGGGTAGCGCCCGAAGAGGACGAGGCGCCACTTCTCGGTCACGAAGCCCCAGCAGGCGCCGTGCGAGGCGTAGCAGGCCTGGGGATCGGCGCGAAAGACCGCGCGGATCACACCCCAGTCGATGAAGTAGACCAACGCCACGGCAATGAGAAACACCGACACGACGGTGATGCCCGTTGCCAGACGCGAATAAAAGAACTTTGAGCGGATGCGGCGCCAGAGAGTGTCCTGCATGCTTCTTCTCCCCTACAGGCGCTAGCGCGGCGCCCGCATCACGCGGGCGTTGAGCGAATTCATCACCAGACTGATGATGAGGTTAAGAAAGAGGTAGACGGCCATGATGATGACGATCACTTCAAGCGCCTGCCCGGTCACGTTGATCGAGGAGTTGCCCACGGCGACGATGTCGGGATAGCCGATCACGACCGCAAGCGACGAGTTCTTCGTGAGGTTCATGAACTGGCTCGTCAGAGGCGGAATCGCAAGCCGCATCGACTGCGGAAAGACGATGTAGCTGATCACCTGGGTCTTGGTCAACCCCAGCGCCATGCCCGCGTCCCACTGGCCGCTAGAGACGGCAAGTACGCCCGCGCGCACGATTTCAGCAATGGCGGCCGACGTAAAGGTGGTGAGCCCCAGCCACAGGGCGAGGAATTCAGGCGAGAGGGCCGAGCCTCCGACCACCATGAAGCCGTCGATCTGCGGCTTGCTCCAGCCGCTCACAAGGCCAAAGAGGCACCAGACGACGATGAGAGCCACAGCGCCGCCCGCAAGGCCAATCAGGGCCGCCACGAGGTCGGTGACGCGCCGGCGCCAGATCTCACGCAACAGAAGCGCCACAAGCACCGCGGCGATCACCGCGGCCAAAAGCGCGAGCTTGGTCTGCTCGGGCACCGCAATGTAGAGGCCCGCCTTCGAGAGCATCGCCCAGCTGCCGAAGTGAAGCGGTTCGGTACTCATCGGCAGCAGCTCGGTGATGAGCATGTAGATCGCAAAGAGCTGGATGATGAGCGGAATGTTGCGGTAGAACTCGACGTGCGCGGTTCCGAGAGCCCGCAGAATGGGGTGCGAGGCAAGCCGCATGAGGCCCACCACGACGCCCAGGATCAACGCAGAGATCGCTGCAAAGAACGACACCCGGATGGTGTTGAGAACGCCGTTGACGAAGGCCTTCAGAACCGAATCGGTCGACTCGAAGGGAAGCAGCGCCTCGCCGATGTCAAAGCCCGCCGACCCCGAGAGGAACCCGAAGCCGCTTCGGATGTTGCGCTCGACGAGGTTTGCACCCACGTTGTGCGCAAGCAGCCACAAACATCCCACAATCACCGCCAGGACGACGATCTGCAGCGTCCACTGCGTGCGGCGCCTCGCCCGTTCACGGCGACGAAAAGCCTCATCGCCCTGCATCGGGGGCGTGTGATCTGTCTGCGGCATCACAAAAAGAAACTCCTTGGGGATGTGTAACGATGAATTCTGAGGGCAAGGCGAAGGGGCCCAGCGGCAGAGCCCTGGCGTCACGCCGAAAACGACGAATTATAGGACGCCGCCATTTAGGCCGCTTCCCAAAACGAAAAAGCGCCCTGCCGCGTCCGCCTTTGAAAGCGGTCCGTCAGGACGCCTTTTCTTTTGTCTCGATGCACCTCCCCCGAGAAAAGGTTCAGTGCATCCACATGCCTTAAAGCCCGCGGCTTTTTAGCGGATCGGCATGGCGTACATCAGGCCGCCGTCGGTCCAGAGCTTGTTGAGGCCGCGCGGGAGGTTAAGCGGCGTGTTGGGGCCGAAGTTGGCCGTCCAGCTCTCGCCGTAGTTGCCGACCTGCTTGATGATGCGGTACGACCAGTCCTTGTCGAGGCCAAGGAGCTTGCCCGCATCGTCGCCCGTGCCGACAAGGCGCATCACCACCGGGCTCTTGCTCGTGGCGCGCAGCTGATCGACGTTGGCCTTGGTGATGCCGTTTTCCTCAGCCTCAACCATGGCGTAGAACGACCAGCGGACGATCTGGAACCATTCGTCGTCACCGCGGCGCACGGAGGGACCGAGGGGTTCCTTCGAAATCGTCTCGGGCAGGATCTCGAAGTCTTGCGGATTGCGGGCGCGCGTACGGGCGCCGGCGAGGTCGCTCATGTCGGTCGTGTAGACCTGGCAGCGGCCGGAGATGAAGGCGCCCTGCGTGGCTTCCGTGGTATCAAACATCACGGGCTTGTACTTCATCTTGTTGGCGGCGAAGTAGTCGGCAAGAGCCTGCACCGAGCTCGTGCCCGACTGCAGGCAGACCGTGGCGCCGTTCAACTGCTTGGCACTCTTGACGCCCAGCTTCTTCGGAACCATGAAGCCCTGACCGTCGTAGTAGCTCACGGCGGCGAAGACCGCGCCCATCGAGGCGTCGCGGGTAAGCGTCCAAGTCGTGTTGCGCACGAGCAGGTCGATTTCGCCCGACTGCAGAGCCGTGAAGCGCTGCGGCGAAGAAAGCGGCACGAACTTGGTCTTGGTGGAGTCTCCCAGAACGGCGGCGGCCACGGCACGGCAGATGTCCACGTCAAGACCCTTCCACTCGCCCTTGCTGTCGGCGTTCGAGAAGCCGGGAGCAGCCGTATTGACGCCGCAGACGACATGGCCGCGCGCCTTCACGGCATCAAGAACCGGACCAGCCTGAACGGCCGAGATGGACAGGACGGCAAGCGAAGCCGCTACCCCGAGAGCTTTCATGTTCATTTTTTTCATTCTCCTTGGCCGACGTCCACCCTGTGAAGCGTGTGAAAAACTGCCGAAAAAACACCGGCAGTCGGGCGGCGCCGCGTTGCAACAAATTTGGATCGGCTTAGTCTATCGAAACTGCGCCGCACACCCAAAGCAAAACGGGCGCACCGGCGCGTGTCGTTGGCCTGAATCAAGCCGCCTGAGCAGTTTTCCCGAGACAAATCAATTTCCAAGGCGACGAAAATGCACCGACGGGATCCGCGCTTTTCTCTTTGGCCTTCTGCAAACATCGTCACGCATTAAGCACAAAACCCTAGGCCGCGCTGCGTTAAAATCGACGGGCGTTTTTGTTCAAACCGCGCCGCTTTCCGTCTTTGTTTTTGACGCAAAGACCGTCCTTTTGCAAAAAATCCCTGCAAGGCAATGCCGCGCCCCGAAAAGTCCGGGAAAATTGCTCTGCTAGAATCTCGAACGCGTTGTTTCTAAAGGATTTTTTAATGTCGCCCTCGTCACAAATCATCTGCCTCATCGTGCTGGTGCTGCTCGGCGGATTCTTTTCCTTTGCCGAAATCAGCCTCGCCGCCGCAAGCAAGCTCCGGTTAAGCGCCATGGTCGAGGACGGCGTACGCGGCGCGCAGGCCGCGCTGCGCATCAAGACCAATCCGGGACGCTACTTTTCGGTCATCCAGATCTGCAACAACATGGTGGCGATTCTGGGCGGCATCGTCGGCGAATCGATTTTTTCGCCCTATTTCGCCGTCATCTACCGCTACGTGCTGCCCGAGGCCGCAGCCGACAAGGCGGGGTTCGTAACCTCCTTTCTGCTGATCACCCTTGCCTTCGTGATCTTCTCGGATCTCTTCCCGAAGCGCCTGTCGATGAACAACCCCGAGAAGAACGCCATCTTCTGCGTGCGTCCGATGGGGGTCTTGAGCAAGATCCTCGGGCCCCTCGTGTGGCTGCTGGAATCGATCTCCAACGTGCTTATGGGGCTGCTGGGCATTCCACTCAAGCCCCGCGACAAGATCACCACCAACGACATCCTCGCCTCGGTCATCGCTGGCGGCAACGCGGGCGTCATCGCCCCGGGCGAGCAGGCCGTGATCGAAAACGTGTTCAACCTGGAAAACCGGCCGGTGACGACCGCCATGACCGCGCGCGAATCCGTGGTCTACGTCACCATCGACGAGGACGAGGAGAGCGTGCGCCGCACGATCAACCGCAACACGCACCACCACATCCTCGTCTGCAACGAGGACATCGACCACGTGATCGGCTGCATCGACAGCAAGGACATCCTGCACCGGCTGCTCGACGGAAAGTCGATCTCGGTTTCCGAACAGGGCCTCATCAAACCCGTGCAGTTCGTGCCCGACACGCTCACGCTCTCGGAAATCCTCGAAGTGTTCCAGCGCTCGCGCGAAGACTTCGCCGTGGTGATCAACGAGTACGCACTCGTGGTGGGCGTGCTCACGCTCGAAGACGTCATGAGCACCGTCATGGGCGACCTTGTTCTGACGCCTGAGGAATCGCAGATCGTCGAGCGCGACGACAACAGCTGGTTGGTCGACGGCGCCACGCCCACGGTCGATCTCGTCTCGTGGCTTGAGCTCGATGAACTCCCCGATTCGCAGAACTACGAAACCGTCGCGGGCTTCATGATGTACAAGCTGCGCAAGATCCCCAAGCGCACCGACCGCTTCGACTGGGGCGGCTACCGCTTTGAGGTGATCGACGTCGACTCCAACAAGGTCGACCAGGTGCTCGTCACGAAGCTCTCGCCGGGCAATGTCGGCACAAGCGCCGCCGCCTCGGCCGCCAACGCCAAGCCCAAGACGCCCGCCAATCCGCAAGGCTAAAAGACAAAAAACTGTTTTCGGTCAACCAAAAAACGCCCGCAGAGACATTCATCATCTCTGCGGGCGTTTTGCTTGATCGGGCTTTGCCGGGTTTTAAGGCCCGGCGGCGCTCAATCAGGAGGCCGACGACGCGGACTTGGTTCTTGCCCGGGTCGTAGTCCGGGTCGTGGTCTTCGCAGCAGTCGCGGTCTTGGCCTTGGTGCCGGTGCTCGCACGACGCGTGGCGCTCGTCTTGCGTGCGGGCGCTTCGCCCTCGGAGGCAGGCGCTTCGGCGGCGCGCGGCTGGAATTCAAAGCCGATCTTGCCCGTCTTCTTGTCGAGCACGAGGAAGGCCTTGAACTTGCGGTGGTTGCGGTTCGACACAAAGCCCTGGAGCAGATCCGAGCGGCCCTCGGTGAGGATCTTTTCGAGCTGCGCGCGGTCCACGGGCTGCTGCAGGATGATACGCCCGCAGCGGAAGTCGCAGGTGCGCGTTCCGGCCGAATGCTCGCAGAAGTAGCTCGTCGGGCCCTCGAGGATGCGGCCGCCGCACTTGGGGCAGACGCCCACGGCGGGGTACTGGCTGATGTCGACCTCGTCGGCCTCATCGTTGCCGTCGCCGAAGTCAAACTCAAGCTTGTACTCGTCGTTGAGCTTCAAGACGGCGGCAAAGGGGCGCCCCATCTTGCTGAAGAACCCGCTCAAGGGCCCGACTCTGCCGTTGCGCAGAAGCTCCTCGACCTCGGCGATTTCGAGGGTGCGGCCTGCCGGGTGCTTCGGAAGGCTGAAGTCGCAGCCTTCGCGCGTGCAGGCGTAGCGGCGGTAGTTTTCCACCACCTCGCCGCCGCACTTGGGGCAGCGGGTCTTCAAGTGCGCCGGATTTTCAATCGGAACCGTGCTGCCTTCGTAGGTCTTGGCGGCGTCGACAATGCGCGTGGTCATGTCGCGGATTTCGTGCATGAAGTCTTCGCGCGTGAGCTTGCCCTTTTCGATCTGACTGAGCTTGTACTCCCATTCGCCGGTAAGCGCCGGGTCGGAGAGCGCGCCGATGCCAAGGCCCGAGATGAGCGCAAAAAGCTGCTTGGCCTTGGCCGTGGGGCGCAGTTCCCGGCCTTCGCGCATCATGTAGCGCTGATCGATCAGGTTTTCGATGATGGCCGCGCGCGTGGCGGGCGTCCCCAATCCCTTGTCCTGCATGGCGTCGCGAAGCTCTTCATCGGAGACGAGCTTGCCGGCGCCTTCCATGGCCGAAAGGAGCGTCGCTTCGGTGTAGCGCACCGGGGGCTTGGTCTGCAGCTTGTTGGCCGCGATTTCGGTCACGTCGGCCGTCTTGTCCCCGCCCAAGGGCACGAGCGTATCGTCGCCCGCGGCATCGGCCGAGCGGCCGTAGAGCTCAAGCCAGCCCGGAACCACGAGCACCTTGCCCTCAGTCTTGAAGTGATCTTCGCCGATGCGCGAGATGCGCGTGGTGACGTCGTACTGCGCGGGCGGATAAAAGACCGCCATGAAGCGCTTGACGACAAGGTCGTAGACCTTGTGCTCGGCCTCGGAGAGCTCGGTCTTCAAGGGCTGCAGCGTCGGGATGATGGCAAAGTGGTCGCTGATCTTGGAGTTGTCGAAGATGCGGCGGTTGGGCTTGATCCAGCCTCCGGCGAGAATCTTGTCGGCTGCGACCGCGTAGGCGGTCGAGCCCTTCAACATTTCCAGCGTCTGCGCGACGGTCGCCGGGTAGTCCTCGGGCAGCGCGCGCGAGTCGGTACGCGGATAGGTGAGCACCTTGTGCTTTTCGTAGAGCGCCTGCGCAATCGCAAGCGTCGTCTTGGCCGAGAAGCCGAACTTGTTGTTGGCTTCGCGCTGCAGGCTCGTGAGGTCAAAAAGCTGGGGCGAAAGCTGCGTCGAGCGCTTGCTCGTTTCGCTTACCTCGGCCTTCTGGCCGCGGCAGCGCTCGACAATCGCCTGCGCCTTGTCCGCGTCGAAGATGCGCGACTCCTTGAGCTCGGGCGTTTCGGCGTTCTTCTTGAAGGTCGGATCAAACCAACGGCCCTCGTAGTCGCCAGCCGTGACGGCAAAGCGCGCCTTCACCTCCCAGTAGTCGCGGGGCTTGAAGGCGTTGATTTCGTTTTCGCGGCGCACGACGATTGCAAGCGTCGGCGTCTGCACGCGGCCTACGGTGGTGAGGAAAAAGCCGCCGTCGAGGCTATTGAAGGCGGTCATGGCGCGCGTGCCGTTGATGCCCACGAGCCAGTCGGCTTCCGAGCGGCTCTTGGCGGCTGCCGCGAGCGTCTGCATCTCCTCGTCGGTGCGCAGGTTCGCGAAGGCCTCGCGGATCGCCGCGGGCGTCATCGACTGCAGCCACAGGCGCTTGATGGGCTGACGGGCCTTGGTGGCCTGCATGATGTAGCGAAAGATCAGCTCGCCCTCGCGTCCCGCGTCGCATGCGTTGATGATTTCGCCGATGTCCTTGCGGTGAATGAGCTTCGAGAGGCTCTTGAGCTTGTCGCCGCTTTTTGCAATGGGCTTCAAGTCGAAGGTCGGCGGGATCACCGGCAGGTGCGCGAAGGTCCACTTTCCGCGCTTGACCTCGTACTTTTCAGGACAAGCAAGCTCAAGCAGATGGCCGAGTGCGTTGGCGACGACGTAGTTCTCGCCCTCATAGTAGTCGCCGGTTTTCTTCATGCCGCCCAGAACGCGGGCGATATCGGTGGCGACCGACGGCTTCTCGGCAATGATCAGAGTCTTCATTTGTTGTGTGGTTTTGCAAGCTTTTCAAGCTTTGTTGTTGTGCTTCTTTGGTTGAGGCTGCAGACTGCAGGGCTCAAAATGTAAGCGCACGACCGAAACCATCGGTGCATGCGCCTCTTTTTTTCAGCATAGCTGTCCGAAGATGATTTTGACAAGGCCTCGGGTTTCGTAAGACCTAAGTTTTGTCCAATCCTTCCATAACAGAGATGTCGAGATCTTCCAACCGTTCGACGAGTCCAGCACCCTCTCGCAGCAGCTTGTGGCACCCCTTGTAAAGGGCGTTGTGTATCGAGCCGGGAATAGCGTAAACGTCACGCGCGGACTCGGCCGCTTCGCGCGCCAAGGCAACGGCTGCCGACCCCGCTTCGGCCTGTACGACAAAGAGCGCCCGAGCGAGCGCAAGGCTCACCGAACGACGCACCGCGTCGTTCCCCGATGCGTAGCCAACCCCCGGAACAAAAGGCGAAACGAGAAGTCCGCGTTCTGCCGCAGCGTAAAAAAGCTCTCGTGCAGACGCCGGAAAAATTCGATCCGGGCCTGTTGCCTGCACGCCGATCACGGTGCAGTTTTCGTCTCTTTTTTCAGACTTAAGCGCAGCCGACGCAGCCGCCATTTCGACGCCTTCTTCAAAGCCCGTGAGAAGCGCCGCACGACGCGCAATCGCCCTTCCGAAATCCTCGGCATTGCGTCGTCCTTCGTCGTCAGGGCGCCGCGTTCCGGTGAGAAAGATCGCCGCTTTATCGGACAAAACTCCCCGTCGTCCACGCACGAAAAGTACGGCCGGAGGCCTCGGAAGCTGAAGAAGCCTCTTGGGGTAGTCGGGGTCGGAGAGCACCACAATGTCCGCGCCCCCTCCCGCGGCAAGCCACGCGCAGGCCGCCTCGCATTCGCGGGCCTTGTCGTCGGAAAAAAGCACGCGCGAGGCATCCTGACCGATCACCTGCGCCACTTCGCGCCTGCCCGCACGTACAATTTCGCCCAATGATCCGTAGACCTCCGTCAGACGCGCAAGTCCCCCGGCGCCGATGTCGTTGGCGCACAGCATGAGCTGCAGCCAGTCGATGTCTTCCTGCGATGTGATCTGCACTTTGCCGCGGACTCCCGAAAAACGCGCGGGAAACTCACCCTTTGGCGGTCTACCCACTTCCTATCGACGATATTGTATTGAGAGTCCCGAGGCCGGCATTGCGCGCGCAATGAAGCCGCAGCGCACAAAAGCACCTGCGGCCCCTGCAAAGCCGCCGCCCCGGCCCTTGAGGACCCTGGAGATTTTTTGCCATGGCAATTCTGCCTATTGTCCAGTACCCCGATCAGCGTCTTGCCCAGAAGGCCAAGCCGGTCACCGTTTTTGACGACAAGCTCGCAAAGCTTGCCGAAGACATGGCGCAGACCATGTACGAGGCCCCCGGCGTGGGCCTTGCCGCGCCCCAGGTAGGCGAATTGATCCGCATGGTCGTGATCGACATCTCGGACGAAAAGAACGACCTGCACGTGCTCGTGAACCCCGTCATTGAGGCGGCCTCCGACGAGGTCGTCGAATGCGAGGAAGGGTGCCTGTCGCTGCCCGGTCTCTACGAAAAGGTGAAGCGCCCGGCGCGCGTCAAGGTGAAGTATCAGGATCTCAAGGGCGAGCCGCACGAAATGGAGTGCGACGAGTTGATGAGCGTGTGCGCGCAGCACGAGATCGACCACCTCGACGGGACGGTCTTCATCGATCACCTGAGCATGCTCAAAAAGCAGCGCGCAGCCGCCAAGCTTGCCAAGATGCGCAAGGAAAAGGCGCGCGCGGCCAAGCACAAGGATCAGTAAGTCGATCCCTCAGAACCTGCCCAGGCGGCCGCCAGGCCGCTAGCGCAGCGCGCGGCTGTAGCAGTGCGCGGCGATCGCCTCGACGATCATGTCAAGGCGCTTTTCGGGCAGATCGTGCCCCATGCCCTCGACGGCGAGCATCTGCGCGCCTTCGATGCATTCGGCAATTTCCTTTCCCGCCCGCAGCGGCAGCAGCGGATCGGCCGTGCCGTGAATGACAAGCGTGGGCGTCACGAGCTGGCGCAGCTGTGCGCGCCGATCGCCGCTAGCGAGAATCGCCATCAACTGTCGCGAGCGGCACTCTTCGGTGATGCCGTTTTCGCGCGTCACGCGGATGATCCCCTCAAAGAAGCTGTCGTCGTAGACCTCGCCGGGCGAGCCGATCACGTCCATGATGTGGCGGTAGTACTTCAATAGCGAGGCCTCATCGTTGCCTTCAGGGTGCGTCTGCAGCAGGGCGCGGATGGCCGAGAGGTTCCCCAAGCCCGTGCGGGGGTTGCCCGTTGCGGTCGAAATGCAGGTAAGCGACAGCGTCCGATGCGGCGAGCGCGTGGCAAAGACCTGCGCAATCATGCCGCCCAGCGAGTCGCCCGCAATGTGGGCGCGCTTGATTCCCAAGGCATCCATGAGCTCCTCGACGTCGCGGGCCATGTCCTCGAGCCGGTACTGCGCCGAGACGCTGCCGCCCATGACGTAGCGCACGACGCTCGTGAGGAGCCGCGCCATCGAGACGTGCTCCGTGTAGACGGGGCTTGCACCGCTGTCGCGGTTGTCGGGCGCAATGAGGTAGAGCCCCTTTTGCACGAGCCGCTCAAGAAAGCCGCGCGGCCAGCCCGCGGCGGGCAGTCCCAGTCCCATGAGCAGAATGAGGGGCGGCATGCGGGGGTCGCCGTAGGTGTGGTAGCTCAACAAACCGCGGTCGGATGCCATAAATTCCTGCCTTAATGCGTGTAGTGTCCTGTTGGATCAAAGTGCGTCCTGCCGGAGGGTACTCCGGCAGCCATGATGATACGGCCTTGCGGCGGTTCCCGTGGGGTTTGCCCGTGCGGCAGCCCGTGGGGGCAGTCTGAGCGCGGCTAAAATTTCCTGTTGGCTTTGGCCTCGCCGCCCTTCACATCGATCTCACGTCGATCTCTTGCTGATGCGCGGCAGCCGTCCGATTTTTTTTGTTTTCGACTCTCCTAGGAACTTCCCCCATGCGCATTGCTTTTGCCGGTACGCCGCCTTTTGCCGCCGCTGCTCTTGAAGCCCTGATCAATGCCGGCCACGAGGTTGCTCTGGTTCTCACGCAGCCGGACCGCCCGAGCGGCCGCGGCATGAAGCTCAAGCCCTCGGCCGTCAAGGAGCTCGCGCTCGCCCACGGACTCAAGGTGATCACGCCGGTGACGCTTTCCGTCAAGCGCAACCCCGAAGTCGCCGAAGAGGCGCTTGCCGAGCTCGAAGCCTGCGGGGCCGAGGTTCTCATCGTTGCGGCCTACGGCCTGATCCTTCCGCAGCGTGCGCTTGACGCCGCCCGCGGCATCGGCGCCGACGGCGAAATCAAGAGCATGAACATTCACGCCTCGCTGCTGCCGCGCTGGCGCGGCGCCGCGCCCATCCAGCGCGCGATCATGGCAGGCGACAAGGCGACCGGCGTCACCCTCATGAAGATGGAGGCGGGCCTTGATACCGGTCCGATGATTCTCAAAGACGCCACCGACATCACCGCCGCCGACACGGCCGAGACCCTCACCGAGCGCCTCGCGCAAATCGGCGCGGGACTTGCCGTACGCGCGCTTCAGACTCCCGACGAACTTACCATCACGCCGCAGCCCGAGGAGGGCGTCACGTACGCCGAAAAGATCCTCAAGAGCGAAAGCCCCGTCGACTGGACGATGAGCGCCGAGGAGATTGACCGGAAACTGCGCGCCCTTACGCCTTTTCCCTTCATGACGGCCGCCTTCAACGGCGAAGTCTTCAAGCTCAAGGCCGCGCACCCCGTCGAGCGCCCCGCTGAGGCTGCAGGGGCCCAGCCGGGAGAAGTGATCGAGGCCAAGAAGCGCCTTGTCGTTGCCTGCGGCTCGGGAGCGCTTGAATGCACGCGCCTGCAGAAGGCGGGCAAATCCGAGATGCCGGCAAATTCGTTTTTGCAGTGCTTCCCGCTCAAGCCGGGCGACACGCTCTCCTAATCTGAAGCCGCGGGCAAGTTCCGCCTAACCTTTTCGTTTTCTCTGCAGGCCCTCTTCGCCAAATGTCAGAAACAACGCCTCATACCTCGGCGAGCCTCTCGCGCGCCATTTTGCTTGCCGCTCAGGCGCGCTGCGCCATGAGCGAGGGCGCCTCGCTTGAAAAAGCGATCGAAGCCGCCTGCCGCGGCGCCGACGCCGCCGAACGCGCCGCCGCCCAGTCGCTCGTCTATGGCGCCACGCGCCTGCACATGTTGGTCGACGTCGTCTTTTCGCGTCTTGCCAAGCGCCCGCCGGAAGCGACAGTTCGCTTCATCGCTCTGGTGGCGCTTTCGCTTCTCGTCGAGTCGCCCGAACGGTCGTATGCCGTCTGCAACGAAGCCGTCAAGGCCGTCAAGATCGTCAATGTCCACGCCGCGGGGTTTGTGAACGCCTGCCTGCGGCGCTTCATGCGCGAGCGCGAGGCTCTTTTGGCGCAGGCGCGCCGCCGCGAGGAAGTGCGCTTCAACACCCCGACCTGGTGGATTGCCAAGATGCGCGCTGCGTTAGGGAAGGACCGGGCCGACGCCATGATGGCGCTCGTGCAGACGCGTCCTCCCATGACCGTGCGCGTGAATCGAAGAAAGACGACGGTTGCCGACTGGTGCGCCGCAGCGCGCACTGCGGGCGTGGCGGTGCGCGAGCTTGGCGCCGCCCCCGGAGCGCTTACGCCCGAGGCGGTTGAGGTGCTCAATCCCGTGCCGGTGACGCACCTTCCGGGCTTTGCCGAGGGTCTCGTGAGCGTGCAGGATGCCGGAGCGCAATTGGCGGCGCACTTTCTTGCGCCTGCCGCGGGCGAACGGGTGCTGGATGCCTGTGCCGCTCCGGGCGGCAAGACCGCGCATTTGCTGGAGTTGGCCGATTGCCGCGTCACGGCGCTTGAAGTCGACCCCAAGCGCACGGCGCGCATCCATGAAAATCTGGAACGCTTGAACCTCACCGCGCGTGTGGTCACGGCCGACGCGGGCGACATCGCCTCGCAGCCGCGCTGGTACGAGGGTTCTCCCTACGACGCGGTGCTTCTTGACGCCCCCTGCACCGCCAGCGGCATCGTGCGCCGCCACCCCGACATCGTCTTCTCCCGGCGCCCCTCGGACGTCGCCGCGCTTGCATTACAACAGAAAAGGCTTCTTGAGGCGCTTTGGCCTCTTGTAAAGTTTGGCGGAAGACTGCTCTATGTCGTATGCTCAGTGTTTAAGGAAGAAGGGGTGGAGCAGATCACGTCGTTCCTGTCGCGGCATCCGGACGCCGTTCTGAAGGCCGTTCGCCCGCAGACTGAAACGATGATCACGATGACGCCCATGGACGCCGACGGCATTGAGTGTCCGCCGACGGTTCCCGGCATTGCCTGCGTGCATGACGGCTTTTTCTACGCCCTTCTTGAGAAACGTTCGCCGGCCTAGGCCCGGCCACAGACGTCCGCAGCCCGAGGGCGCTCGTCCATGGGGCGCCGGGCGCGGCAAAAAAGACTGACTTCCCGACCATGATCTCCCGTCGAACCTTATGCGCCGCCGCTGCCGCCGCACCCTTTGCGGTCTGGCCCTTTGCCGCGCATGCCGAGGGAGACGGCATCGCGCTCATGCAGGCGCGCGCCGAGAACCGCCCCGACGGGCTCTACCTCACCGCGAGTTGGGAATTCGACCTCGCCATCACCCTCATCGAAAGCCTGCGCCGCGGCATTGCGCTCTACTTCGTGTGCGAAATGCGGCTGCAGAAAAAGCGCTGGTACTGGTTTGACGAGAATCTCGTGCACGCCGAGCTCGTGCAGCGCATCAGCTTCAGCCCGCTCTCGCGCAGCTACCGCCTCTCGATGGGCGGCCTGTCGCAGGGCTTTGATTCGCTCGAGCAGGTGCTGCCGCTTGTAAAGCAGGTGCACGACTGGCGCGTGGCCTCGCAGGTTTCGCCCGATGATGTCGACGACTTTGAAGCCGAAGTCCGCATGCGGCTCGATGCCTCGCGGCTTCCGAAGCCCCTGCAGGTGACGATTGGCGGCAACTCCGACTGGAATCTCGACAGCGACTGGATTCCGGTGCGCATCCGAAACGCAGCCGCCTAAGGTGGACTAAGAAAGGCTTTCGAGGGAGTTTTTCCGCATGATGCTCAACTGGCTGCGGATCATCTTTTTTTCGGCAGTTGCGCTCGGCGCGGGCATGCTCATCACGCTTGCCGCCGGCGGCTCGAACTCGGCCGAATTCGAGCGCTACTTCCCCATTCTTCTCGTCATCAACATCTTCGCCACGCTCACGCTCTTTGCCTTCGTGGTGGCGATCATCTACCGCATGTGCGTGCGGCTCAAAAAGGGCGTCTTCGGCTCGAAGATGTCCGCGCGGCTTGCGCTTACGATGTCGGCGGCGGCCATTCTCCCGTGCCTTTTGATCTACATGGTCTCTAGCCAGTTCATCGGCCGCTCGATCGACTCGTGGTTTGACGTGCGCATCGAACAGGCCCTTGACTCGGGCGTGGCGTTTTCAAGCGAAATCATCGACCGCGAGCAAAAAAGCCTGCGGCAGACAGCGCTTCGCATCGCCTCGATCATCAACGCCACATCAAAAAGCGATCGAGCCGTGGCGCTTGACCGCATGCGCGAAACCACGAACGCCGCCTCGGCAATCGTCTTTTCGCCCACGGGCGAGATTCTTCTGAGCTCCTTTTCGCCCACGGCGGCAACGATCATCGACCGTCCGAGCGTCGAGCAGTTGGACAAAGCCGCCACCAACAACGGCATCTACATGCTCGAGGGCGACCAGCTCGAAAGCGACGACGTGCTGCGCATCCGGGCCCTTGTCCCGCTTGAGATGGCAACAAGCCTCAAGCCCTCGAGCTTTCTGCAGCTCACGCAGCTCATTCCGCGCGAATACGCAGGCCACACCTTCGACCTCATCCAGGGCTACCGCAACTATCAGGAGCTCGTGCTCGCCCGCTCGGGCCTGAGAAACATCTACGGCGTGACGCTCACGCTCACCATGGTTTTGGCCGTCTTGGGCGCCGTGACCTTGGCGCTTACCTTTGCGCGCAACGTCACCGCCCCCGTGCAGCAGCTCGCCAAGGGCACCCGGCGCGTGGCCGAAGGGGATCTTCAGCCCATCAAGGAATTTGCCGGCAAAAGCGAAATCAACGCCCTCACCCAGTCCTTCAACGTGATGGTCGCGCAGGTTGCCGAAGCCCAGACCACCATCAAGAAGCAGAAGATCCAGGCCGAGGAGGCGCGCGCCAACCTTGAGCTCATTTTGGAAAACCTCTCTTCGGGCGTAATCGTCACCGACGAGCGGCTCACCGTCGCGCAGGTCAACGGCGCGGCCGCCAAGATCCTGCGCACGGAGGACCTCACGGCGGGCATGCCGCTTGCCTCGATCGTTCCCGAGTTCGCACAGGCCCTTACCGATCAGATTCAGATCGCCGACAAGAACAAGGACATCCGCTTTGAGCTTGAGCTGCCGCGGCACGACGTCGACGCCTCGATCTTCTTGTTCATCCGCGCCGCAAGGCTAGAAATCGACGCGGGCCGCCGCGGCTGGGTCATCGTCTTTGACGACATCTCGACCGTTTTGGAAGCGCAGCGCGCCGTCGCCTGGGGCGAAGTGGCTCGCCGCCTCGCGCACGAAATCAAGAATCCGCTCACGCCCATCCGGCTTTCGGCCGAGCGCCTTGAGATGAAGCTTGCCGACAAGCTAAGCGACAAGGACGCGGCGCTTCTGCACCGCACAAGCCGCACCATCATCACGCAGGTCGATGCGATGAAGCAGATGGTCAACGACTTCCGCGACTACGCCAAGCTCCCCGAGGCGGTTCTCGCGCCCATGAACATCAATGCGTTCTTCCGCGAGCTCGAAGAGTTTTACGCGACGGCAGGAACCCCGCTTTCGGTCTCGCTTGAAGAAGGGCTTCCGGCCATTGCGGGCGACGCGGGCCAGCTGCGGCAGGTCATGCACAACCTCGTGGGCAACGCCATGGACGCCACGAGCGGCTGCGCCAAGCGCGAGATTCACCTCACCACGACGGGCCTGCGGCGCCCCGACGGCAAGATCGAGGCCGTGCGCGTCGTGCTCGAAGACAACGGCTCGGGCTTTTCGCCCAACATCCTCGCCCGCGCCTTCGAGCCCTACACGACCACCAAGCCCACCGGTACGGGCCTGGGGCTGCCGATGGTGAAGAAGATCATTGAAGAGCACCACGGCCGCATCACGATCGGCAACCGAACCGACCTGCAGGGCAACGTTTTAGGCGCGCAGATCGTGATCGTTCTGCCCCGCGCACCGGCTGCGACATGATTGGACGCAGGCTCTGTACAAAATATCCAATATGTTAGGATGCAACATCGAGGCAGCGGGTCAAAGCAATGTGTTTCTGCGCGGCCCTCTGCAAACAAGGATGCAAGAACTCTATGGCAAACATTCTCATTGTCGACGATGAAATCGGCATTCGCGAGCTGCTCTCCGAAATCCTCGAGGAGGAGGGCTATACGACGTACGCCGCGGAAAATGCCGAAGCCGCCCGAGTCCTCATGAGCCAGGAGCAGTTCGACCTGATTCTGCTCGACATCTGGATGCCCGACACCGACGGCATCACGCTTCTGAAGGAATGGGGCGCGCGCAAGATGCTGCACTGTCCGGTCATCATGATGAGCGGACACGGCACGATCGAGACCGCCGTCGAGGCCACCAAGTTCGGAGCGCTCGCCTTCCTTGAAAAGCCAATCTCAATGCAAAAGCTCCTCGACACCGTCCGGCACGGTCTCGACGTCGGCAACCGCATTTCGACGATGTCGCACCTGCAGCCGCCCGCGCCCCCCGTCGAGCGCCCGGCTCTGCCCCCGATTGCCGAAGATCCGGTGAAGGGCGAAATGCCCAAGCTCTTCGTGCCGGGCGCCGAGATGGTGATCGACTTCGGAAAGACCATGCGCGAAGTGCGCGAAATGACCGAGCGCGCCTATCTCCTTGCCCTGATGCGCCATGAGTCCTATCAGATGACGCGCGTGGCGCGCCACGCGGGCCTTGAGAGAACGCACCTCTATCGCAAGCTCAAGGCGCTCAACATGGAAATCGTGCGCAAGTCCAAGAAGCGCCGCAAGACCGACAGCGACGTCGAAGGCGACATTGACAACGATCTCGTCAACGACCAGGAGCTCGACGACGGCGTCGATCAGGACATCGACGCGGGCGAAAAGGCAGCCGTCTCCAAGTAACGTACACAACCGGCCGAAAGCAGCAAGATTCGCTTGATTCGGCCGGTTTTGATTGAGGGCGACCGCTGGCGTATTTTTGTTCGCGCGCCGATTTTCCCTTTGCGCGGATTCTTTTTCCTTCAACATCAGCGCTCTGCGCACTCCTCCTAAGCGCAGCGCCCCCGCATTTCTTTCCTTCTGCCCGAGTCGTTAAAATCGGGCAGACATCGACTCTTTTCAAAGACCCAGGACGGGGCGCCCGCCGTCAAAGGCCCCCAAGCAGGTCGCCTCCTATGCAGATTCTCATCATTGGCGCTGGCCGCATCGGCCGATCCGTGGCCGAAGCTCTCGTTGACGAGGACAACGACATCACCCTCGTCGACACCGACGGCGAACGCATTGAGGAAATGCAGGATCGCCTCGACCTGCGCGGCATCGTGGGCAACGCCACCTCGCCCGACGTCCTGCGCCAGGCCGGCGCCGACGACGCCGACATGATCATCGCCGTCACGGCAACCGACGAGACCAACATGGCCGTGTGCCTGCTCGCCTCGCGGCTTTTCAACATCCCCACCCGCATCGCCCGCGTGCGCAACAGCGAGCTGCGCAAGTATCCGCGCGTGATGGCCGAGGAAGGCTTTCAGATCACAAGCTCTATCTGGCCCGAAGAGGCGCTGACCGAGTCGGTTTTAAAGCTCATCGAATTTCCAGAGGCGCTGCAGATCATTGAATTCGCCGAAGGCCGCGCCATGCTCTTTAGCGTGCGCGCCGTCGCCGGAAGCCCCTTGGTGGGCCGCCCGGCGGGCGACCTTGCCCTGCATCTGCCGAAGGTCCCCGCGCGCATCATCGCCGTCTTTCGCCGCAACCGACGCCTTGATCTGTCGGAGCAGACCGTCATTGAAAGCGGCGACGAGGTGATTGCGCTTGCCTCGGGCCGCGACGTGCGGCGCGTGATCAGCGAGCTGCGGCACCACGAAAAGACGATTCACCGCATCATCGTGGGCGGCGACACGTCGCTTGCGCTGCAGCTGGCGCACCGCCTCAACGGCCCGGACTCGCGCAGAAGCTACGAAATCAACATCCTTGTTTCCGACAAGCAGAAGATCCGCAAGCAGGCCGCGCAGGACCTGAAGAACACGCTCTTTATCGAGGGCTCGATCATTGACGAGGAAGTGCTCGAGAGCGCCGGAATCGACCGGTGCGATCTTTTTATTTCGCTCAGCCGCCACGATGAAACGAACATCATGGGGGCGCTTCTTGCCAAGAAAATGGGCGCGCGGCGCGTGATTGCGTTGACCGACAGCGCCACCTTCAGCAACCTGATGCAGGGCTCGCAGATCGACATCACGGTTTCGACCACGCAGGCAACGATCAGTGAACTGCTGCGGCACGTACGCCACGGCGACGTGCTTGCGGCCTATTCGCTGCGCCGCGGCGTAGCCGAAGCGCTTGAGATCGTCGCGCACGGCAACAAGAAGAGCTCGCGCGTCGTCGGCAAGAAGCTCTCGGAGATCACGCTTCCCGAAGGCGTCTCAATTGCCGCCATCGTGCGCGAGGATCCCGACACGCTCGAGCCCGAGGTGTTCATCGCCTCGCCCAACCTCACGATTGAATCCGAAGACAGCGTGATCGTCTTCGTTCCCAACAAGCGCACGATCCCGCAGGTTGAAAAACTCTTTGCGGTCGACGTGGGATTCTTCTAAGGCCGGGGTCGCCATGCTGCACTCGCTGCGCTACATCCTCTTTCCGGTGCTCAACATCACGGCACCGGTGCTGATCGCCTTCTCCTTCATCATGCTGCTGCCATGCGTGGTCTCGTTCATCTACGAAGACGGCGCCGCAGGCGGTTTTCAGACCGGAGCGGTGATCTGCTTTTTCACGGGCGTCTTTCTTCTGGCGATCACGCGCAAGGACCGCCGCGAGCTGATGCCGCGCGACGGGTTTCTGCTGGCCACCATCATCTGGGTGGCGATTCCGCTTTTTGCAAGCATTCCGCTTTACCTCGAGATTCCGGGCATCAACTTCACCTATGCCTTCTTTGAGGCAATGAGCGGGACGACGACGACCTGCGCCTCGGTGCTCGACAAGCTCGATCTGCTCCCGAAATCCATCAATTTCTGGCGGTGCTTCTTAAGCTGGCTTGGCGGCATGGGAATTCTCGTTCTTGCCGTCGCCATTCTTCCCGCGCTGGGCGTGGGCGGCTCGCAGATCTTCAAGGCGGAGTTTTCGGGCCCCATGAAGGAGGCGCGCTTGACTCCCCGCATTGCCGACACGGCCAAGGGACTGTGGTCGATTTATCTGGTGTTGAGCGTAGCCTGTGCGGCGGCGTTTCGCTTAGCCGGGATGGACACCTTCGACAGCATCCTGCACGCCTTCTCCACCGTGAGCCTCGGGGGCTTTTCCTCGCACGACGCAAGCTTCGGCTACTTCAACAACGCCGACATTGAAATGATCGGCATGTTCTTCATGACGATCTGCGGCATCAGCTTCTCGCTGCACTTCATCGCCTGGCGCTCGCGCTCGCCCGTGGCCTACTTCAAGAGCCCCGAATGCCGGGCCTGGCTCATCACGGTCGCGCTGATGGTGGCGCTCGTCACGGCCATCCTCTACGACTACGAGGTCTACGACGATCCGCTCACGGCGCTGCGCTACGCGGCCTTCAACACGATCAGCATCGTCTCCACCTCGGGCTTTTCGACGGCCGATTTCAGCCTCTGGCCGGCTGCGGCGCCCTTCATTCTCTTTTCGGTCGCCTGCTTTGCCACCTGCGGCGGCAGCACGGGCGGCGGCATGAAGATGATGCGCGCCATCATTCTCTTAAAGCAGCTCTCGCGCCAGTTCACACTCACGCTCTACCCCAAGGCGATCGAGTCGCTCACGGTGGGCGGCGTCGTGGTGGGCCGCTCGGTCATCTTCTCGGCCATGGCATTCATGGTGCTCTGGCTCATCGTCTCGATCGTGATCACGTTGGCGCTCATGGTGACGGGGCTCGACATCACGACGGCCATTTCGGCCACCGTGGCCTGCGTGACGAACCTGGGACCGGGCTTGGGCATCGTCGGGCCGCTTTCGAACTACTCGGTGCTCACCGACGTGCAGCTGTGGATGTGCACGTTCCTGATGCTCCTCGGGCGCCTGGAGCTCGTGACGGTGTTCGTGCTCTTTACCCGCACGTTCTGGCGCTTCTAGCCAATGAATTAAACCCGCAAAACTAGCCCGCGAAATAGTCCCAGGCGGTCTTGGCAAACAGGGCGGCGATCACAAGGACGATCAGCGGGCGCACCACGCGCACGCCGTTTTTGATCACAAGCCCCGCGCCGATGTAGTGGCCGGCAATGCCGAAAAGCCCCGCCGCCAACCCCAGCGCCCAGTTCACTTCACCTGCGGCGGCGTACGACACAAAGGCCGCCAAGCCGCTTGAAAAGTTCACCATCTTCATCTGGCCTGCGGCTTCGCGCACCGCGAGGTGCGCGACGGCCGAAAAGCTGATGAGCATCAACGTCCCCGCCCCCGGCCCGTAAAAGCCGTCATAGGTGCCGCACAAGAAGGCGCAAAGCGCCAGAAGCGCCATCTGCCGCGAGGGCGAGATCGCCTCCGGGTTGTCCGAGAGCGTCTTCTTACTCATCACGAAGAGCGCAGCAAAGGGAAGCATCCCCACGAGAAGCAGTTCAAAGACCGCCTCGGGCACCAACAGCGCAAGGCGCGCGCCCACGAAGCTTCCCACGAAGGCCGCCGCGACCGGCAGCACCGAGAGCCTCAGATTGGTAAAGCCGCTGCGATAGAGCCGCCAGGCCGAGGTCGCCATGCCCATGGTGCTTGAAAGCTTTGACGTGCCCAACGCCAGATGCGGCGGCACGCCCGCCATCAGATAGGCAGGAAGCGTGATGAGACCGCCGCCGCCCGCAATGGCGTCGACGACGCTTCCCAAAAAGACAAGCGGACAGACGATGAGAAAGGTGGAAAGTTCAAGCTCCATCACGCACCCACAGTGCCATCAACAGTGACCCATAGTGACCAAATAGGCAACACTTCAAAATTCCGAGGGAAGCGTTTGGACACTCCCGCGGTTCGGCCGCCGTTTACGGCACGCCCCACATCACCTTGACCTTCTTCTTGCGGGCCGCGCGCAGCATTTCGAGAAGCGGAAAAACGCGCATGCCGAAGCTCACCCGTTCGTCCTCGCGCTTTTTCTCTTCGGCCGCCTGCTCTTCTTCGGCGAAGGACCGGTAGCCGCGGCCCTCGCGGGCCTCGCGCTCGCGCGCCAGGCGCTTTTGTTCGGCAAGGCGCGCGGCCCCGTTCTTGACCTCGGTCTCAAGCGCCGCGATGACGCCGTCGAGATCCTCGGTAAGCCAGCAGCCCTGTTCCGCATAAGGACGGTCGAGCATCTTGCAGACCGTCGCAAAGGTCTCAGGCATCATGAAAAAGCCGCCTGCCGCCGGCGAACGAAACTCAAGCAAAGCCACGAGGCACCTCCAAAAGAAAAAAAGAAGCGACAAAAAAACAAAAATCGCGTCAAAACACTACTTTTGACGCTTCAATCCGCAAAAAGCCATGCAACTTCGGCGATTTCACGCATTTTTAAAGCGATCGCAGACTGAAAAGACTGCCGGCAGGCCGTCGGCAGGCATCAGTCAAAACGCAGAAGGCGGAGCTCCTTCCGCGCACCCCGAGGGATCAATCGAACATCGCCCCCATCGAACGCCTCTCATGTAGACTTTCGGACATTGGGATCACTTTGGCAGACAACGTGTCTACATCCATCTTCATTATCGCTCACGCACCTCTGGCAAGCGCGCTCAAAAACTGCGCCATGCACGTCTACTCGTACGACGATCGTACGGGTGAGCGCATCGAAGCCTGCGACGTGCCCGCCGATGGCAACGCCGAGGAGATCGCCGCAGCCCTACGCGCCAAGATCGACGCAAGCGTCAAGGCCGCCAAGCCAGTCATTCTCTTTACCGACATCGTGGGCGCGACGCCCTCGAACATCGCCGTCTCGCTCGCGAGCGACGAAGCCGTCGTCGTGAGCGGCGTCAATCTTCCGATGGTGCTCACCGCACTGTGCCATCTCGACGAGCCCTTCGAGGACCTGATCAACATGGTCCGCAAGGCGGGTTTGGTGAGCATCTGCCCTGAAAAAGCCTGAAACTTCTTTCAAAACGCGGCTTGCACGGACTGAGGGTAAAGAACCCGCAGCAGATTCCCGTCATCGCCGCCGCTCCATTTTTACCGCCGCACGATGCACAATTGACTGTCGCTTCAGGCCGTGCATCCTGCCGCTTGCGCCCCGCGTCAAAACTTTTCCTTTGCAACCCGATTTTTTCCGGGTTTGACTGCGCCATGACATCCCGCACCGTAACCGTCATCAACAAGCTGGGTCTGCATGCCCGGCCGGCGGCGCTTCTGACGAAGACCGCCAATCTTTTTGAATGCTCCGTCACCATCGAAAAGGGCGCCAAGAAAGTCGACGCCAAGTCCATCCTTGCGGTGATGACGCTTGCCGCCAAGTGCGGCGACGAGCTCACGATCACGACCGAGGGCCGCAACGACATTGCCGCTCTCGAGGCGGTCTGTGCACTTTTCCAGTCGCGCTTTGGGGAGGACGAGTAAGGCATGCCCGAAGAAGTTGTCAAGGCAGTCTCCCTCATCCAGGACGAGCCGTCGGAAAAAGCCGAAAAGAAGGCCGCAGCCGAAGCCAAGGCTGAAAAAGCGGAAAAAGCACAGAAGAAGGCTGAAAAGACCGAGAAGGCCGAAAAAGCGGAAAAAGCCGAGAAAGCCGAGAAAGCCGAGAAAGCAGATAAGGACGCCGAAAGCGCCGAAGAGCCCGAGGAGAGCTTTGAGCTCACGGGCACCACGGTCTGCAGCGGCGTTGCCTTCGGCTACGCCCAGCAGTTGGGCGAAGGTGAACTCGAAGTTCCCCACTTCATGATCGAAAGCAGCCAGACGCGCTCGGAATTCACGCGTCTGCGCGCGGCCATCAACACCGTCGCCAAGGAGCTCAACGAGCTGCTTGAAGCCTCGACCAACGGCGACGCGCCGCCCGAGGCGGTGGCCTTCATCGAGCTGCACTGCCAAATTCTCAAGGACGAGTCGCTCATCACCGATACGCAGGACATCATCCGCGAGCGCCTCATCAACGCCGAATGGGCGCTCTCGATCAAGCTCGAGGATCTGCGCCGGGCCTTTGAGGAATTGGACGACGAGTACCTTGCCGAACGCGTCGAAGACATCGCGCAGGTGGTCGAGCGCGTGCAGCGCGTGCTGACGGGCCGCAGGCGGCCCGCCGACACCGTCACGCAGGTGATGCGCGAGAGCGCCGTCATTCTCGTTGCCGAAGACCTGAGCCCTGCCGACGTGCTGATCCTCAAGCGCCGCCGCGACATCGCCGTGGCGGGCCTCGTGATCGAAAACGGGTCTTTGACGTCGCACACGGCCATTCTTGCCCGTTCGCTTGAGATTCCGACCCTTGTGCACGTCTCGGGCGCGCGCGAGCGCATCGAAAACGACGACGTGCTCCTTCTTGATGCCGACCAAGGGCTTCTCACGGTCAATCCGGAAACGCGGCTGCTGCCCAAGATCGCAAGCCGCATCCGCGAGCTCAAGGCGATCCGCGCCCGGCAGCGGCAGTTGAAGAGCACGCCTGCGGCAACGGCCGACGGCATGCCCGTGCGGCTATGCGCCAACATTGCGCTTCCTGAAGACGTGCGCGACGCCGCCTCGTGCGGCGCCGACGGCATCGGACTTTTCCGTTCCGAATTCCTCTTCATGAACCGTCCGGTGCTCCCGAGCGAAGACGAGCAGTACGAGACCTACCGCCGGGTGATCCGCTCCATGAAGGGAAAGCCCGTCACCATTCGTACGGCCGACCTGGGCGGCGACAAGATGCCCTCGCGCGAAGCCCTTGAGAGCATCGGCTACGACTGCTCGCGCGAGGTCGTCAACCCCGCGCTCGGGCAGCGCGCGATCCGCTTTTCGCTGGGCTACCCCGAGCTCTTCATGACGCAGATTCGCGCCATCCTGCGTGCGGCAAGCGACGCCGACGTGCGCATCCTCATTCCGATGCTCTCGCGCGTCTCGGAAATCACCATCGTCTCCGACTGCATCAAGCGCGCGCAGGAAGAGCTCAAGGACCGCGGCGTCGAGTACGCCGAGCACGTCTCCTTGGGCGGCATGATCGAAGTGCCCGCCGTGGCGATGTCGCTTTCGATCTTTTTGCGAAAGCTCGACTTCGTGAGCATCGGCACCAACGACCTCATCCAGTACCTGCTTGCCGTCGACCGCGAGGACTCGTCGGTGAGCCAGCTCTACGACCCGATGCATCCGGCCGTGCTTGCCGTGCTTGCGCGAACCATCGCCACGGCTACGCGCGCAGGCAAGGAAATCAGCGTCTGCGGCGAAGTCGCGGCCGACCCGGTCTACGCCAAGCTCCTTCTAGGCATGGGCCTGAGAAACTTTTCGATGGACTGCGCCCGCGTGCTCCCCCTGAAGGAGAAAATGTTCTCCTTCAGGATTGACGACGCCGAGGAGCTGCTGCGCAAGGTGCGCCGGTGCGATACGTGTCACGGCGTGCGCCAGACGGTGCTCGAGCACTTCATCGCCTGCGGCGAGCCGCAGGCCGAGGAGCTGGCCGAAAAGCTGCTCGTGCCGCTGCCGACCGCTCCCATCTGAGGACGATCTAGACTTTCTTCATCGAGACTTTTGAATCTTTTTTGTAGGAACGACTTCCATGTCCCGTGCGCTTACGCTTGAAGACATCGACAGGCTCGGCGAGCTTCTGGCCCGCCTTCCGGAGCCCTTCGTGCCGATGGAGCCCGACATGCTCGACGGCTACCTTACGGCGATCGCCCTTTTGAAGAACCCGCCGCAGATCGAGCAGTGGATCGGGCTTGTCTACGACCTTGAAGGCCGCAGCCGTGCGCGTCTTTCCAAGGAGTCCGAACAGGCCGAGCTGCGCTCGCTCATCCTCGCGCGCGGCGCCGAAATCGAAGAGCAGATCATCAGCCAGAAGCCCATTGATCCGATCATCTTCGAAGACGACGACGAAGGCGACGAGGCGGACGACCCCTTTGCCGCCCTGCGCCCCTTTGCCGACGGCTTTGCGCTTGCCTGTGAAAACTGGCCTGAGCTCATGAAGAGCACCTCGAAGGCCGTGCAGGCCGCGCTCGTGGGCGTGCTGCGCTATGAGTCCGAGGAAAAGAGCGCGGACGCCGAAAAAGACGAAAGCGAGAGCCCCGAAAAGATGAGCGACGATGCCGACAAAACGGCGGACGTTGTCGACAACGGAGCGGAAACTGCCGCAGAGAGCGATGCGGAGGGTGCTGAAGACGACGTGCTCGAATCGATTGAGGAAGACGTCGCCTTCGCAAACCTTGACGAAGCCTTGGCCGACCTCACGGCCTGCGTGCAGGAGATTGCCGAGGTCACGCGCGGAGCCGATATCGAGCGCGCCGCGCTTGCGGCAGCCCGCCGCAGTGCGCCCCGCCGTCACGGCGGCAAGCGCCGCTAAGAAAAAATCGGGCTTTACTTAGCTCAAAAGCCGCCGATAGGGCTTTCTTTCAGGGCCCACGGCGGCTTTCTTTTTGCCGTTTGCTTTCGGTAGCTAAGCCTTTGGCGCGTCAATCCCGAGGCGCCGGCGTGCGGCGCCCGCCGCGAGCACCAGGACAAGAACGGGAAGCCCCAGGCAGGCCGTCGCCGTAAAGAACCCGCTGTAGCCCAGCGTCTCAACCGCCATGCCGGAGAACCCGGCAAGGAACTTCGGCAGGATCAGCATGACCGAGGAAAAAAGCGCGTACTGCGTGGCCGAATAGGCCACGTTAGTCAACCCCGAGAGGTAGGCTAAAAACGCCACCGAGGCGATGCCCGAGGCGAGGTTGTCGGCGCTTACCGTCATCACAAGAAACGCGAGATCGTGCCCGCGGGAAGCGAGAACCGCAAAGAGGAGGTTCGTCGCAGCCGAGAGCAGCGCCCCGAGAAAGAGCGTTCGCATCACGCCGATGCGAATCGAGACCACGCCGCCCACGAAGGCCCCCACGAGCGTCATGATGACGCCGAAGACCTTGCTGACCGCCGCCACCTCCTCCTTGGTAAAGCCCAGATCCGCATAGAAGGGATTGGCCATCACGCCCATCACCACATCGCTGATGCGATAGGTTGCAATGAGCACCAGAATCACCGCCGCCCACCAGCCAAAGCGCGAGAAGAAATCGAGAAACGGGCGGCAGGCCGCCTCGTAAATCCAGTTGGATAGCCGCGCACCGGGGCTCTCGTGAGCCCCCGTCGTCGCCAACGGGCGCGCCGCGGCCGGGTTCTTGGGCTCGGGGCTCAAAAGCACCGTCACGGGGCCCACAAGGGCGCTTGCGGCCATCACGAGATAGGCCGTGCGCCAACCGCTTCCCGCGGCGCCTTCGGCCATCGCTGCAATGGCAAGCGCCCCAGCACCCGACCAGATCATCGCAAGCCGATAGCCCGTCTGGTACGTCGCAAGAAACGCCGCCTGCTCCTTTTCTCCGCCGCTTTCGATACGGTAGGCGTCAAGCACCACGTCCTGCGTGGCGCCGCAAAAGGCGGTGGCAACCGCAAGGCAGGCCATGGCCTGCAGGTGCTGTGCGGGGTCGGTCAACGCCATGGAGGCAAGCGAGGCAACCAGAAGCACCTGCGCAAGCAGAAGCCAGGCGCGGCGCCGCCCCAGACGGCGCGTCAGGATGGGCACCGGAAGCCGGTCCACAAAGGGCGCCCAGACCCATTTGAGGCCCCAGCAGAGCCCCGCCCAGCTCATGAAGCCGATCGTCTTCAGATCAACACCCGCCTCGCGCAGCCAGAACGAGAGCGTTCCCAGCACCAGAAGCAGCGGAAGTCCCGAAGAAAATCCGAGAAAAAACATCCGTATGGCTATCGGGTGCCGATAGATCGCCAGCGTCTGCCGGCACTTCTGCCAGAACTTCGTCACAACCGCGCGCTCCTTTGTCTTGCAGCTTGATTTCAGATCACGTCCGAGACGCCGGAAAGCCACCGCCACTCGCCCAACGGAAGGTCATCAGGCAATGCAAGCTTTCCAAAACGCACGCGCTCGAGCCCCTCGACGCGGTTGCCGGCCGCGGCGATCATGCGCTTGACCTGATGGTACTTGCCCGAGGTGATCGTCATCTCAAGCACGCGCTCGTCGATGCGCTCAACGTCGACCGCCTTCAAGGGCGTCTTTTCATCGACGAGCTGCACGCCGTTCAAAAGCTTCTCGACAATGACTTCATCCACCGCATGCTTGCAGGTGACGCGATAGCGCTTGGCGACATGGCGCTTGGGGTGCGTGAGCCGATGCTGCAGCGCGCCGTCGTCTGTAAAAAGAAGAAGCCCCGTCGTATCGGCGTCAAGCCTTCCCACGGGCTGCACGCCGCGCACGCGCAAAGGCGCGGGCAAAAGCGTCATGACGCTCGGATGATGCAGCGGCTTTTGCGAGCACTCATAGCCCGCGGGCTTATTCATCATCAAAAGCGCCTTCTCGCGATAGGGCCAGACGGTTCCGTCGACCGAAAACTCGATCCCCTCGAGGTCGATCTCGTCATCCGGATCGGTCAAGACCACGCCGCCGAACGCGGCGCGCCCAAGCGCGATCAGGCCGCGGCACTCATGACGGGTGCCGAAGCCCTGCGAAAAAAGAATCTGCTCCAGACGCATGGCGACACTCTCAGAGGCGCCCGCCCAGATCGGCGGGATCAACGTCAAAATCGATCACGAGCGGCGCGTGATCGGAAAACTTCTCGTCCTTGTAGATGAACGTGCTTCGGGCCTTCGCGGCAATGCCTGCGGTGCCGAACATGTAGTCGATGCGCCAGCCCACGTTCTTTGCGCGCGCCTGTCCGCGCTGACTCCACCAGGTGTACTGATCGGGCCTCGGATCAAGCTCGCGGAACACGTCGTGCCACCCCTCCTTTTCGAGCTGATCGGAGACCCACTGGCGCTCCTCGGGCAGAAAGCCCGAATGCGTGAGATTTCCCTTCCAGTTCTTGAGGTCGATTTCCTTGTGCGCGATGTTGACGTCGCCGCACAAAAGCACCTCGCGGCCGCTTGCGGCAAGCTCGCGCATGTGCGCTCTGATGGCGTCAAGAAAGCGGTACTTCGCCTCCTGGCGCTCGTCGCCCGAGGTTCCCGAGGGGAAGTAGACGCTCACGATGGAAAGACCCTTGAAATCGACGCGCACGTAGCGGCCCTCGTCGTCGAATTCCGGGACGCCAAAGCCCGTCTGCACGGCCTCGGGCGCAATTTTCGACCAGACGCCGCAGCCCGAGTAACCGCGCTTTTGCGCGCAGTGCACCCACGAGTCGTAGCCCGCACGATCGCGCACCTGCGGCTTGAGATCGGCTTCCTGGGCCTTTAATTCCTGAACGCAGAGCACGTCGGCTCCGATTGACTCGAACCACTGCCAGAAACCCTTGTCGGCCGCCGAGCGGATGCCGTTGGCATTGAATGTCACGACGCGAAGCACTTTGCGCGAACTCCTCGAAAACAATTGAGATGACCTAAAATTTTAGCTTCGGCCGGTTGCGGGCCCCGCGGCGCCGCACCCCCGATTTTTGACGAGATTTTTTCCTTTTCCGACATCTTCACCGAGTCAACCGCACATCATGACTGCCAATCACGCCCAGTTCATCGAATTCGCCCTCAATGCCAACGTCCTTCGCTTCGGCGAATTCAAGACCAAGGCGGGCCGCATGAGCCCCTACTTCTTCAATGCCGGTCTCTTCAACACCGGCAGCCTCCTCGATCAGCTCGGCGCCTACTACGCCAAGACGCTGCTTGAGGCCAAAAAGGCCGGCCGCATCGACTTCGACATGCTCTTCGGGCCTGCCTACAAGGGCATTCCGCTCGTCTCGACGGTGGCCATGAACCTCGCACGCCTGGGCTGCGACGTGCCATGGGCCTTCAACCGCAAGGAAGCCAAGGACCACGGCGAGGGCGGCACGGTGATCGGCTCGCCCATCAAGGGCCGCGTGGTGATCGTCGACGACGTCATCAGCGCAGGCACCTCGGTGCGCGAATCGGTTAGCCTCATCCGCGCCTCGGGCGCCACGCCCTCGGGCGTGCTGATTGCGCTTGATCGTCAGGAGCGCGGCGGCAACGCCGAGGTCCTCACCGAAACCTCGGCCGTGCAGGACGTCGAAAAGACCTTCAACATGCCCGTGGTGAGCATCGCGAGCTTGAACGACCTCCTTGACTTCATGGATGGCGAGAGCCCCGCCGCCAAGGCCGCAAGCCAGTACCGCGACGCGGTGGCGGCCTACCGTACGAAGTACGGCGCCTAATACGCGAACTTTTCCCCATGCCCTTTCCCCGCGAAAACCTCGAGAAAGGGCATCAAAAAAGCCGCCCACGGCAGTAAATCCACTGTCGTTCGAGCGGCTTTTTCGTTTGCGTAATTTTTCTTCAGGCCCTTTTGCAGCGCCGGCGATCCTCTTCAACAAACCGGTCGTAGCGCCCGAGTTCCTTGGTCGAGGGAAACAACAATAAAAGCGCCACCGCCGCCCACCCCACCGCGGGAATGAGCCCTAAAAGCATCCACCAGCCCGAGAAGCCCGCATCGTGAAGACGCCTTCTCGTCATTCTCACCACCGGGATGATGGAGACGAAGAAACCGAGCATCCAGGTGTTGAGAAAGATCTTCATGTAGAGCGAATCGGGCTCCACTTCAAGCCGATAGCCGATCTCAAAGGGTATCACGAAGGCTGCTGCATAAAGAAGCACGTAGGCCGCCATGGTGAGCCAGAACGGCCCGCGCCTGACGCGCCCGAGACGGGTGCGGTCAAAAAGAAGCAGGTCGCGGTCACGCCACATGCCTCCCTTGGTAAAGCCCCTCGTAAAGTTGACCATGGATGTTTTTCCAAAATAAAAAAAGAGGCGGCACCTGAGAACCTTATATTCGGTCGGCACCACCTCCCTTTTTTGAGCCCGCTCAATTCCCTTGCAGCGGCCGAAGCCGCCGTAAAGGAACAGGCAAGGCGCTTTAGCCCTTGAGACGCTTGGTGAGGATTTCGTTCACCTGCTTGGGATTGGCCTTGCCGCGGGTGGCCTTCATCGCCTGGCCCACGAGCGCGTTGAAGGCCTTCTGCTTGCCGGCCTTGAACTCCTCGACCATCTTGGCGTTGTTGGCCAGCACCTCGTCGATGATGCCTTCGAGCGCCGAAGCGTCCGAGATCTGCTTGAGACCTTCCTTCTCGATCAGCGCGTCGACGGTGTCGGTCGCGCCTTCCCACAGAAGCGAGAAGATGCGCTTGGCGCCCTTGCCGTTGATCGTACCGTCGGCAAGGCGTTTCAAGATATCGGCCAAAACGGCGCCGGACACGGGAGCCGTCGCATAGGTCATGCCTTCGGCGGCGTTGACGTTGGCGGCAACCTCGCCCATCACCCAGTTGGCGGCGATCTTCTTGTCGGGCGCGCTCTTGCAGACTTCGCAGAAGTAGTCGGCCACGTCGCGGCCGGCGGTGAGCACCGCTGCGTCGTACTCGGAAAGACCGTAGTCCTTCATGAAGCGCTCGCGCATCTGATCGGGCAGCTCGGGCATTTCAGCGGCAACGCGCGCCTTCCACTCGGGCGAAATGATGCACGGCAGCAGATCGGGATCCGGGAAGTACCGGTAGTCCATCGAGTCTTCCTTCGTGCGCATCTCGCGCGTTTCGCCCTGCTCGGGGTCATAGAGACGCGTAGCCTGAACGATCTTGCCGCCGTCTTCGATCACTTCGATCTGACGGCGCACTTCGTAGTCGATGGCTTCCTGCAGGAACTTGAACGAGTTGAGGTTCTTGATCTCGCAGCGGGTGCCGAACTTCGTCTCGCCCACGGGGCGCACGGAGACGTTGGCGTCACAGCGGAAGTTGCCCTCCTGCATGTTGCCGCGCGAGATGCCGAGCCACACCACGAGCGCGTGCAGCGCCTTGGCGTAGCCCACGGCCTCGGCCGAGCTGCGAAGCTCGGGCTCGGTGACGATTTCCAGAAGCGGCGTGCCGGCACGGTTCAGATCGATGCCCGACTTGTGCGGCTGCACGCCGTGGTTGCTCTTGCCCGCGTCCTCTTCGAGGTGCGCGCGCGTGAGATGAATCGTCTTCATGTAGGGCTCGCCGTCCTTGGGCTCGACCCTGAAGGTGATCTCGCCGCCCTTGACCACGGGCAGATCAAACTGGCTGATCTGATAGCCCTTGGGGAGGTCGGGGTAGAAATAATTCTTGCGGTCGAAGACGGACTTCTCGGCCACTTCGGCGTGAATCGCCAGCCCGAAGCGGATGGCGCGCTCGACGGCGCCGTGGTTGAGAACCGGCAGCGCACCCGGCAGGGCAAGGTCGATGTAGCAGGCCTGCGTGTTGGGCTCGGCGCCGAAGGCGGTCGAGGCACCCGAGAAAATCTTGGAGTCCGTCGAGAGCTGCACGTGCGTCTCAAGACCGATCACTACTTCCCATTGCATAACTTGTATCCGAATTCCTTAGAAACCATTGGGATGACGCTTGTGCCAGTCGGTCGCCTGCTGCCAGGCGTTGGCTACGCCGAGCATGCGGGCTTCGGCAAACCGCGGGCAGGTGAGCTGCACGCCGATCGGACGGCCGTTGCTGTGGATGCCGCAGGGCATGCTCATGCAGGGAAGACCGGCCAGAGACGCGGGCACCGTGTAGAGATCGCCCAGATAGGCCGTCACCGGATCGGACTTGGCGCCGAAGTCATAGGCCGTCGACGTGGTGACGGGGCTCACGATGACGTCGACCTTTTGGAAGGCCGCGTCGAACTCCTGCGCGATCAGGCGGCGCACCTTCTGCGCCTTGATGTAGTAGGCGTCGTAGTAGCCGTGCGAGAGCACGTAGGTGCCGATCAGGATGCGGCGCTTGGGTTCGGCGCCGAAGCCCTCGTTGCGGCTCTTCTTGATCATGTCCTGAATGTCGGTGTAGTCCTTGGCGCGGTAGCCGTAGCGAACGCCGTCAAAGCGCGACAGGTTCGAGCTCGCCTCGGCGCAGGCAACGACGTAGTAGACCGACACGCCGAGCCCCGCATTGGGAAGCTCGATGTCGACGATCTCAGCGCCCTGGCTGCGGTACTCCTCGATCACCTTCTCGATGGCGGCGGCCACTTCGGGATCAAGCTCGCTCGTAAACCACGCACGCGGCACGCCCACGCGCAGGCCCTTGACGCCCTTGTTGAGATCGCGCGTGAAGTCTTCCGTGGGAAGGTTTTCGCTCGTCGAATCCCAGGGCTCGAAGCCCACCATGTCGCCCAGCACCCAGGCGATGTCTTCGGCCGTGTGGGCCATCAGACCGGCGGTATCAAGAGAGCTTGCAAAGGCGATCATGCCCAGACGGCTCGGGCGACCGTAGGTGGGCTTGAGGCCGGTGACGCCGGTAAAGGCTGCGGGCTCGCGAATCGAGCCGCCCGTATCGGTTGCGGTGACGATCGGGGCAAGACCTGCGGCCACGCACGAAGCCGAGCCGCCGGAGCTGCCGCCCGGAACCGCCTTCGGATCCCAGGGGTTGTAGACCTTGCCGTAGGCCGAGTTCTCGTTGGCCGAGCCCATGGCGAATTCGTCGCAGTTGAGTTTTCCGAGCGTTACAAGGCCCGCCTCGCGAAGCTTCTTCACCACGGTGGCGTCAAAGGGGCTCATGTAGCCCTCGAGCATCTTGCTCGCTGCGGTCGAGGCCCACTTGCGGGTGACGAAGATGTCCTTGTGCGCGATCGGAATGCCGGTGAGACGACCGCCCTTGCCTTCGGCAATGAGCGCATCGGCCGCACGGGCTTCGGCGAGCGTTTCCTCCGGACGGACGTCCAGGAAGCAGTTGAGGCCGCGGTGCGCCTCAATGCGCTTGAGATACTCGCGTGCGAGTTCCTCGGCGCTCACTTCACGCGCGGCGAGCGCGCGGGAGAGCTCCACGACGGTATGAAAAGTGTTGTCTGCCATATTCTTTCGTAATCCCCTGCACGGGTCAGGATGTGCGCGATCGGGCGCGGTTATTCGATCACCTGAGGCACCAGGAACATGCCATCGTATTCTTCAGGGGCGTTCTTCATGTTTTCTTCGCGATCGTTGCCGAAGACCACCTTGTCCTCGCGCTGGCGCTGCACGCCGTCGTGCGGGTGCATCATCGGCTCCACCCCGTCGGTGTTGACGGCCTGGATGCGCTCGATCATCTTGAAAATGTCATTGAGTTCGACCTGCATCTTCTGCGCCTGATCGTCGTCGATGTCGATGTGCGCAAGTTCGGCGATGCGGTGAACGTCGTCCAATCCCAGGGACATAGCTCAGATACCTGCAAAAATTGCAAAATAAGACAAAACAGGAAATTTACCGCTTTTCCCTGTTTTCTTGGGGAAAAGTCGAAGTTTAGTTGCAATTTTTCTCTTCCCGAAGGCCGCTTTTTCGCGGCGGTTTTCAAGGGCTTGCGGCACCCCGTGCGCTATATTCCGCGCAAGACGTCTTTTGCGCCGGCCGCCGCCGGCCACCACCCAATTTTCACCATGCACATGCGCTCCCTTTTCTGCCTGCTTGCCTGCCTTGCGGCCGCCGGCTGTTCCTCGAATTCAAGCGGGTACTTTCAAAACGACGGCCCGCCGTCTGCGTTCGGGCGCATCAAGGCGCTCGGCTCGAACAACATCACGATCAAGGTCGAGGAGCCGCACAAGTGGGCCAACCGTCCCTACACCGTGCTCGGCAAGCGCTACGTGCCGATCACGGGCGACAAGCCGATGACGCAGGTGGGCGAGGCAAGCTGGTACGGCAAGCAGTTCCACGGCAAGAAGACCTCCACGGGCGAGATCTACGACATGTATGAGCTCTCGGCGGCGCACAAGACGATGGAGCTCCCGAGCTACGCGCGCGTCACGAACCTCAAGAACGGCCGCTCGGTGATCGTGCGCGTCAATGACCGCGGCCCCTTCGTCGACGGCCGCGTGATCGACTTGAGCTACGCCGCAGCCGTGCAGCTGGGCTACCAGAAGCAGGGCATCACGCAGGTACGCGTCGAGCGCATCACGATGAAGGACATTGCCGCAGGGCGCATCCCCTCGACCAATGCTTCGGACATCATGCTCGCTAAAGCCTCAACTACGGCGTCGACCAAAGCTCCGGTCAAGACCACAACCAAGGTTGCCGCCGCTGCGCCGGCGCGCCCGACGATCAAGGAGACGACCTCGGCTCCCGCGCCCGTGCAGAGCGCAGCCGTGAGAAAGTCCTCGGCCGCCGCGTCGACGACAAGCGCCGGCAGAAGCACGAGCACAAGTTCGAGCGCAAGCACCGGGGTAGGCGCAGGCGCCCTTGTTGCAGCCGGCACCGCCGCCGTGGTGCCCAGCACCTCCCGCGCGCCGCAGTCGGCCGCTTCGGAAAAGCTCAACCTCTCGGGTGAAGAGCTTGCCGCAGCCGACGATCCCCGCGAGCCCGCCGTCACCATCAGCCTGACGGTCGAGGAGACGGGCGCCGACGAAGCGCAGGCGATGCAAACCTACAGCAAGCTGCAGGAGCAGGCCTCCGACGAAACGCCTGCCGGCACCGGAGCACAATCCGCCCAGACCGTGGTTGCAGGCGACCCGATCAGCGCCATCGTCGCCGAACAGGAGGCGATCGACGCCGAGCGCGCCGCCAAGGAAAAGGCTCGGCTTGAAGCGCTTGAACGCTCGCGCGAAGCCGCCGTCATCCCCGACGGGTGGACCGTACAGATCGGCGCCTTCGGCGTGCGCGAAAATGCCACTGCCGCAGCCGCCCATGCCGAGATGATGCTCTCGCAGCAGCAGCAAACCGGCGCGGGCACCGTGCGCGTGATCGATACGGGCTCGATGTTTCGCGTGGTCGTGGGCAGCGTCCCGTCCCAGCAGGAGGCCATTGCCCTTGCCAAAAACGTGAGCTCGGCCCTGGGGTCGAGCGCCTACGCGATTGCCGAGCCCGCGGCACAGGCCGCCGCCAAGCCGTAAAGACAGGCAGCAGCTGCAGTTGTGATGAATATTTGTTGATTTCTTTTTGATTCTGACGACATCCATGTCCAACACCATTGAGCAAACCGTCGCGTCTCTCTGGAAGGGCGAAACCCTTGAGGCGCTCTGCAAGTTCGTCAAGATTCCCGCCAAGTCGGTGGGCTTTGATCCGCAGTGGGAGGAAAACGGGTTTCTGCTTGAAGCCTGCCGCGATGCGGCCCGCTGGGCGTCCGAGCGCTTTCCGCAGGGCACCTTCGAAGTGCTCTGCGAGCCCGGCCGCTCGCCCGCGCTTTTCTTCGACATCCCTGCCACAGCAGGCGCCAAGACGACCCGCTCGGTCTTTTTCTACGGCCACTTCGACAAGCAGCCCGAAGGCAAGGGGTGGACCAATGGCCGCGAAGCCTTCAAGCCCGTGATCGAGGGCGATCGCCTCTACGGGCGCGGCGCGGGCGACGACGGCTACAACTTCTACGCGGCCATGACCGCGCTGATGGCGCTTGATCAGACGGGTACGCCCCGTCCGCGCGCCGTAGGCCTCTACGAAACGGCTGAAGAATGCGAGTCGGTCGACTTCGAGTACTGGCTCTCCAAAGTCGCCCCGCGCATCGGCGAGGTCGCCTTCGTCTCGGTCTTGGACGGCACCTGCTGCGACTACGAGCGGCTTTGGACAACGGTGAGTTTTCGCGGCGCCGTGCTCTTTACGCTCAATGTGAACGTTCTCTCCTACGGCGTGCACTCGGGCACGGCCTCGGGCATTGCGCCGGAGTCCTTTACGATCGCCCGCGCCCTTTTGGAGCGCATCGAGAAGGCCGAAACGGCTGAGATCACGGCCCCTGAGCTCAACACGGAAATTCCGCCTGAGCGCCTGGCGCAGCTCAAGCACTGCGCACAGATTCTGGGCGAGAAGATCACCGGCGAATTCCCGTGGGTTGCGGGCACGCACGCCAAGAACCCCGACCCCTACGCCTCGCTCGTGCTGCGCGGCTGGCGCCCGCAGCTTGCGGTCACGGGCGCAAGCGGCCTGCCCGCCTTGAAGGACGCGGGCAACGTGCTGCGCGCGGGCACAAGCCTCAAATGCTCGATGCGCATTCCGCCCACGGTGGATCCGGAAAAAGCACTTGCCTACATCGAGCGCGAGCTCACGCGCGATCCGATCTTCGGCTGCGAGGTGACGCTCTCGCCTACGAGCACGGGGCAGGGCTGGAACGCGCCCGCTGAAAAGGCCTGGTTTACGAAGGCCTTCGATGCGGCAAGCATGAAGCTCTTTGGCAAATCCGCAACCTACTGCTGCGACGGCGCCTCGATTCCGATTCTGACCCTCATGCAGAGCTACTTCGGCGACGCGCAGTACCTCGTCACCGGCGTACTCGGCCCGCAAAGCAACGCCCACGGGCCCGACGAAATGCTCAACCTCACCTACGTCGCCAAGCTCACCGCGGCCTTGGCCGACGTGATCGCCGCCATCGACGACAAGGAGGACTAGCACCATGCGACGCGATCTGGTCGTGCAGGTGGTCGTCGACTACGGCGACTTCTGGGAAAACTTCGCCACGCCCTACGAAGCCGAAGGCTTCATCAACAGCTACCTCGACGAGTACGACCTGCCGCAGCAGGTCTGGCTTGAGGACATGCACGGCAACGTCAAGTGGCGCTACGACCTCGTGGAGGATGAGTCGGGCATGTACCGGCTCGTCGACCGCGAGGTGGAAAATCCCCATCACCTGATCCGCACGACGTCAAACTAATTGACCAAAAACGCAAACGGCGGGTGCCCGTTTAAAAGCACTCGCCGCTTATCAAACAAATTTTCAGGCGCTTCAAACTTTTTGCTTGAGGCGCCTGATTTTTTAGCTGAGGAACACCTTGCAGGCCGGGTTCTGGCTTTCATCCCAGTAGCGGTAGCCCAGGTTCTTCAAGAACTCCTCAAAGAGCGCATTGTCTTCAGGCGGCACCTGGATGCCCACGAAGACGCGGCCGAAGTCCGCACCGTTGTTGCGGTAGTGGAAAAGCGAAATGTTCCACTGCGGCGCCATCGAGGTGAGGAACTTCATGAGCGCACCCGGGCGTTCCGGGAACTCGAAGCGAAGCAGATGTTCATTCGTTGCGAGACCGCAGTGGCCGCCGATCATGTGGCGCAGGTGGAGCTTCGCGAGCTCGTCGTGCGTGAGGTTGAGCGTGGCAAAGCCCGAGCCCTCGAAGATGTGCACGAGCTCGTCGGCATCGTGCGAGTTGGCCGTCTGGATGCCCACGAAGACGTAGGCCTTGGCGGCGTCGCTCATGCGGTAGTTGAATTCGGTCACGTTGCGGTTGCCCACGAGCTGACACAGACGCTTGAAGGAGCCGCGCTCCTCGGGAATCGTCACCGCAAAGATCGCCTCGCGCTGCTCGCCGTACTCGGCGCGCTCGGACACAAAGCGCAGACGGTCGAAGTTCATGTTGGCGCCCGAAGTGATGGCAACGAGCGTCTTGTTGCTCACCTTCTCGCGGCGGGCCCAGGCCTTGAGGCCCGCAAGCGACAGCGCGCCCGAGGGCTCGACGATGGTGCGGGTGTCTTCAAAAACGTCCTTGATGGCCGCGCAGATCTCGTCGCTGTCGACAAGGATGATCTCGTCGAGATTCTCGCGGCAGAGCTTGAGCGTCTCGTCGCCCACGCGCTTGACGGCAGTGCCGTCGGAGAAAAGGCCCACGTCGTCCAAGGTGATGTTTTCACCCGCGTCGATCGAGCGCTTCATGGCATCCGAGTCCTTCGTCTCAACGCCGATCACCTTGATTTCGGGATAGATCGCCTTGATGTAGGTGGCTACGCCCGCGGCAAGTCCGCCGCCGCCGATCTGCACGAAGATCGCATCAGGCCGCGTGCGGTCGCCCGGCTGGTACTGACGCAGAATTTCCATGCCGATCGTGCCCTGGCCCGCGATCACGTAGGGATCGTCAAAGGGGTGCACGAAGCTCAGGCCCTCTTCCTTTTGCATCTTTTCGGCGTGCGCTGCGGCGTCCGAGAAGCTCTCGCCCACAAGAACAACCTCGCCGCCCAAGTTGCGCACGGCCTCGACCTTGAGCGCGGGCGCCGTCACGGGCATCACGATCACGGCGCGGCAGCCGAGGCGCCGGGCGGCAAGCGCCACGCCCTGGGCGTGGTTGCCCGCCGAGGCGCAGATCACGCCGCGGGCGCGCTCCTCGGGCGTGAGGTGCACCATCTTGTTGAAGGCGCCGCGCAGCTTGAAGGAGAACACGGGCTGCTGGTCCTCGCGCTTTAAAAGCACCTTGTTGCCGATGCGCTTGGAGAGCTTCTTGGCCTCGTCAAGAGGCGTTTCGTGTGCGACGTCGTACACGCGCGCCGTCAGGACGCGGCGCAGATAGGTCTGTCGATTCTGTTCAGTCGTTGATGCCATTTTGATTCCTTGCCCGGGCGCCCGAGAGACGTCCAGGGCTCATGTCGTTGCTGCCGGCCATGACGGCCGGCCTCCTCGATTTTTCTTGCGTAGGGAGGTCAAATATACGAGCCTTTGCCCGCAAAAGGAGAATTTCAGCCTTTCAAACACGGCAAATCCGCCCGGTTTGGCTTCTCTTTAGGGAAAGTCCTCCGTCCCGAAGGCCATTCAAAGCGCTTTTTGCGAGAAATTTTCCGCGGGCTTCTCCGCTAGAAAAGATGCACGTCCCCTTTGTCGGCACCGTCCTTGCCGCCCTGTCCGGGAAAGCGTCTTCTGAGCGCCTTGAGATACGTTTCAAGGCGATCAAGCTCGCCTCGAGCCGACTCGATGTGCGCGAGATACTCGTCGAGCCGCTCAAGAAGCCAGTCGGAACCCAACGATGGATCGTCTGCAAACTGCAGAAACCGCTCGATGCACTCAAGCTTCATGCCGTTGGTGCGGCACGTCATGATGAAGTCAAGCCGCCGCACGGCGTCCTGCCCGTACTCGCGCTGTCCGCCCGGCGTGCGCACCGGGGCATTCAGCACGCCCTTTTGCTCGTAGAAGCGGATGCGCGCCACGGGGCAGCCCGTGCGCGCGGAAAGCTCGCCGATTTTCATCTGTTCTTCTCTCCCCTCAAAGCCATTTCGTGTCCCTTGAGGTCCTTTGTGGTCCCTCAAGGCGCTTTTTCCTTCATTTTCCTCTTGCACCTCGAGCTACTCGAGCTTTTAGAGTAAATCCAAGGTCGGAACCCGGTCAAGGGGGGCAAGCCCCGCAAGCCTTGTGAGTATCAAACCCGAAACCCGCCCGACTGCAAGAAGTCATTGAAACATCTCGAGGACACACACCATGAAGTTTCAGCAAATCCGCAGCGCCACGAGCATCATCACCTTCGGCGGCGTCCGCTTTCTGATCGACCCGATGCTCTCGCCCATGGGCACCTATCCGAGCGTGCCGCACACGTGCAGCACCGGCCGCGGCAACCCCGACAGCGAGCTGCCCTGCCCGCCCGAAGCGGTTCTTGACGTCGACGCCGTGATCGTCACGCACCTGCACTTCGACCATTTCGACGAAGCGGCAATCAAACTGCTGCCGAAGACCCTTCCCCTCTTTTCGCAGTCCGAAGAAGAGGCCGAAACGATTCGCGGCTACGGCTTTGAAGACGTGCGCGTGCTGCGCGAGGAAGGCGTTGAATTCAAGGGCGTGACGCTCTACCGCACGGCGTGCGACCACGGCTCGAGCAACCTTGCGACCATGGCGCTTTATAAGGAAGTCCAGCTTTCGGAGAAGGCCTCCGGCGTCGTCTTTGAATCGGCCTCGGAAAAGGAGCGCTTTTATCTTGCGGGCGACACCATCTACTGCAGCCTGGTGGTCGACGCAATCGGCAAGTACAAGCCCGGCATCATTGCCGTCAACGCCGCCGGCGCCCAGGCTCCGCTCGGGCACCCGATCATCATGAACCAGTACGACGTCCTCACGCTCATGAACGACTACCCGCAGCTTACGGTCATCGCCACGCACGTCGAAGGCGTCTCGCACGCGACCGTCACCCGATCGCTTCTGCGGGAATTTGCTACCGCCCACGGACTGTCCAAACTTCTGATTCCGGGCGATGGAGAAGTTCTAGAATTCTGACCACCTTCCGCCGCCCCAAGGAGACCGGGACGCTGAAAAAATCCCCGCGCCCGACTCCTTGGAAAACGCAAAGCCCCCGGCAAGCACTGACAACACAAAAGCCGGGGCAGCCTTTGCGGCGCGCACGACCTTTGCCGCGCTGACCCGGAATGCCCTTTGAAGCTTTTCCGGCGGCGGCCCCGGACATCCACCCGTGACGACAGGATCATGCGCATCCACTTTTTTCACAAACCGCTCGCTCGCCCCGAAGGGGAGCATCTGCCGCGCCGCGCACTCACGTTCTTTACGGCCGCACTGTGCCTTATCAGCTGCTTTGTCACCTCATCGCTCCCCATTCCGATGATGTCGGTCTGGGCGCATGATCTGGCGCTTACCAATGCCGACATCGCCATGACGGTGGTCGCCTATTTCGGCGGCTGCGTGGCAACGCTTCTTTTCTTTGCGCGCCTTTCAAACTTCCTCGGCCGCAAGCCCGTCGTTCTGCTTTCGCTCATCTTCGGCTCGATCGCAAGCTTTCTTTTTGCCAACGCCCAAGCCATCGGCACGATCGAAATCGGGCGGTTTCTGCAGGGCCTTTCCTGCGGCTTTGCCTCAAGCGCTTCCATGAGCTGGGTGGTCGACACGGCGCCCCCGAAGCGCGCCTGGCTCGGTACGGCGCTCACCTCCGCCGGCCCCAACATCGGCTTGTCGGTGGGCACGCTTCTTGCGGGCGTCATCATTGCCGAGCAGTTCGTGAGCAACCCGCATCTGTTTGAGGCGACGATTGCGCTTTTAATGACCTGCGCCGTGCTCGTGCTTTTCTGCACCGAGACGGTGCGCCTCGGTACCGAGCCCCTGGGGCAGGTGCTCATTCCGAAACTCGCCATCCCGCACCGGCTGATGCGCATCTTCTTCATCAGCGCCGCGGGCTTCATCGGCACCTGGGGCATGGGAAGCTTCTTTCAGGGCTTTGCCGCACGCGTCTCCTCGATCGTCTTCGGCGACTCGAGCGCCTTTCTTGCGGCCGCAGCCTACCTGTGCCTCATCGTTCCCAACGCCGTCTGCGGGCTTCTCGCGGGGCGCTTTCGCGCAAGCTTCGTTGCGCCCTTCGTGATCACCGTCTTTCTCATCTCAGGCCTCACGGTGCTAGCCGCCATTCACTTTGAGCTCGGGTGGCTCTTCATCATTTCGGTCGCCTTCTGCGGCGCCGCGGGCGGCAGCTACTGCTCGGCGGGCTTGAAGCTCCTTTTGGCCGACGCCACGCTCAAGGAGCGCGCGGGGTCGATCTCAGCGCTTTACTTCTCGGCCTACGTCGGCTCGGGCGTTCCCAACTTCGTCGTGGGCATGCTGGCCGCACGCGCGAACATGGACACGATTTCGATGGGCTATGCGGTCTGGGTCGCGGCAACCTGGGTGCTCGTGATGGGGGCCATCCTCCTCGTGCGCCGCAATCCGACGCCTGCCGAAGCGCTGCGCTTTGGTCCCGGGGCAAAGGTTTAGCCCCACAAAACCCCCTCTTCCCCAAACTCACAGGCGCAAAAAGGCGCTCGTCTTTCTACGGACGAGCGCCTTTTTCTTAGGTGGTTGGCGTCTAAAAAACGCAGTTAGAGCCTAGAGTCGGAAGGCCGGCAGATCGGTCTCACCCATGAGGTAGAGGTCGACTGCGCGAGCGCAGCGGCGGCCTTCGCTCATGGCGCGCACCACAAGCGACTGACCGCTGCGGGCGTCGCCGCAGGCAAAGACGCCGTCGACGGACGTCGCAAAGGGCTTGTCGCCGTTTTCAATGGCGGCCTTGGCGTTGCCGCGGGCGTCGTGCTCGACTTCAAAGGCATCAAGCAGCGCCCGGGTCGTCTCCAGAAAGCCCATGGCGATGAAGACGCGCTGCACAGGGATTTCAAAGCCCGAATCAGGCACTTCCTGCATCATGCGGCGGCCCGTTTCAGGATCGATCGACCACTTGAGCTTGACGCACTTCAGAGCGCGCACTTCGCCCTTGTCGTCAAGAAGAATTTCCTTCGTGGCCGTATCCCAGAGGCGCTCGCAGCCTTCTTCCTGCGACGTGGAGGTGCGAAGCTTGCGCGGCCAGTCGGGCCAGGTCGCTTCCTTATCCTCCTTCTCGGGCGGGCAGGAGCTGATGTCGATCTGATAGATCTTGCCTGCGCCCTGACGGCGCGCGATGCCCACGCAGTCGCTGCCGGTGTCGCCGCCGCCGATGATGGCCACGTCGCACCCCTTGGCCGAGACGGGCGCGGTCTTCAACTCGCCCGAAATCACCTTGTTCTTGCCCTGCAGGAGCTCAAGCGCGAAGTACGCACCCTTTCCCTCGCGGCCATTGACCTTGAGATCACGCGGCGTTTCGGCGCCGCAGGCAATCACCACCGCGTCGAAGTCGCGGCGGATCTTGGCGGCGCTTTCCACATGCGCGGCGTCGCTGTGAACGCCGTGCGGGAATTCCTTCACTGCCACCGCCGTGCCGAGCTTGAAGGTGACGCCTTCGGCCTGCATCTGCTCGATGCGCCGATCGATCAGGTCCTTGGGGAGCTTGAAGTCGGGAATGCCGTAGCGCAGAAGGCCGCCCGGACGGGCGTTCTTCTCAAAGACGGTGACCTTGTGGCCGGCGCGCGCCAACTGCTGCGCACAAGCCAACCCCGAGGGGCCCGAGCCGATCACCGCCACGCGCTTTCCCGTCTTGCGGCGCGCGGGCATGGGCTTGACCCAGCCCGAGAGCCAGGCGCGGTCGATGATCGCGCGCTCGATCGTCTTGATGCCGACGGCGGCATCTTCGAGGTAGTACTGCGTGCAGCCCGCCTCGCAGATTGCCGGGCAGACGCGGCTTGTGAACTCCGGAAAGCTGCTCGTGGAGTTGAGGCACTCCCAGGCCGAGCGCCACTTGCCGTCGCGCACGAGCCGGTTGAAGTCGACCGGACGGTTGTGCAGCGGGCAGCTTGCCGAGCAGTAGGGCGTGCCGCAGTGAAGGCACCGCATCGCCTGCATGTGGATCTGTTCGTCGTTGAGCGCGATCGTGAAGTCATTGAAGTGCTTAATGCGCTCCTCAACGCTTTGGTGCCCGAATTCAATGCGCTGCAGAGGGGCCGGATTTTGTTTGTTGTCCATCGTATTTCTCTCTCACTTACTGGCCGGCCTTGGCAAGCAGGGCCTGTTTGTACTGCAGGGGCATGACCTTCACGAAGCGTGCGCGCGAGCTCGACCAGTGCTCAAGGAGCGAGCTTGCAAGCCGCGAGCCGGTGAACTGCGCATGACGCACGATGAGCTCCTTCAAAAGCTCCTCGTCGGTCTTGCCCATGTGCCAGGTGCGCGGATCGCTCGTGCGGCGCTGTTCATCGCTGCCGACGACGCGCTCAAGGCTCACCATCGAGGTGTTGCAGTGCGACTCGAAGTCGCCCTCGGCGTCAAAGACGAACGCCACGCCGCCCGACATGCCCGAGGCGAAGTTGCGCCCCGTGCGGCCGAGCACCACCACGGTGCCGCCCGTCATGTACTCGCACCCATGATCGCCCGTACCCTCGACGACGGCGCTTGCGCCCGACAGACGCACGGCAAAGCGCTCGCCCGCGACGCCGTTGAAGTAGGCCTCGCCGCTCGTGGCGCCGTACAGGGTCGTGTTGCCGACGATGATGTTTTCCTCGGGTACGCCGTGGAAGTCCTCGTCGGCGCGCACGACGATGCGCCCGCCCGAGAGCCCCTTGCCGACGTAGTCGTTGGCGTCGCCCTCAAGCTCAAGCGTCATGCCGGGCACGGCGAAGGCGCCGAACGACTGGCCGGCCGTTCCCTTGAACGAGAGATGAATCGTGTCCTCGGGCAGGCCCTTCGCGCCGAAGTGCGTCACCACGGCGTGCGCGATCTGCGTGCCCACCGTGCGGTTGACGTTGCGAATCGGCATCGAGACGCTCACCTTGCGGCCAGCGGCCACATCCTCGCCGATCGTGGCGAGAATGCCCGCATCAAGGCTCTTTTCAAGCCCGTGATCCTGCGACGTGCTGTGGTGCATGTGCGAGGCCTCGACCTGCGGATGCCACAGAACGCGGGAGAGATCGACGCCGCGGGCCTTCCAGTTGTCGACGTCGCTGCGCTCGACCAAGAGGTCGCTGCGGCCGATCAGGTCTTCAAAGCGGCGGATGCCGAGGCTTGCCATGATCTCGCGGACTTCTTCGGCAACGAAGAAGAAGTAGTTCACCACGCTCGAGGGCTTGCCCTTGAAGCGCTTTCTCAGCACCGGATCCTGCGTGGCGATGCCCACCGGGCAGGTGTTGAGGTGGCACTGGCGCATCATGAGGCAGCCTTCGACGACCAGGGGCGCTGTGGCAAAGCCGAACTCGTCGGCGCCGAGCATGGCGCCGATCACCACATCGCGGCCGGTCTTGATCTGGCCGTCGACCTGCAGCACGATGCGCTCGCGCAGGTTGTTGAGCACCAACGTCTGCTGGGTTTCGGAAAGACCCATTTCCCAGGCGCTGCCGGCGTGCTTGACCGAGGAGATGGGGCTTGCGCCCGTGCCGCCGTCGTGACCCGAGATCACGATGTGGTCGGCCTTGGCCTTGGCGACGCCCGCGGCGACCGTGCCGACGCCGGTTTCGCTCACAAGCTTCACCGAGATGTCGGCCTTGTCGTTGGCGTTCTTGAGATCGTGGATGAGCTGCGCCAGATCCTCGATCGAGTAGATGTCGTGGTGCGGAGGCGGCGAAATGAGGCCCACGCCCGGCACTGAGTAGCGCAGCTCCGCGATGTACTCGGTCACCTTGTGGCCGGGGAGCTGTCCGCCTTCGCCGGGCTTGGCGCCCTGGGCCATCTTGATCTGGATCTGATCGGCGCTTGCGAGATACTGCTCGGTGACGCCGAAGCGGCCGCTAGCGACCTGCTTGATGCGGCTGCGCAGGCTGTCGCCTTCTTCAAGTTCGATCTTGGCGACGATGCGGTCGTGCCCGAGGATGTCGGCCACGGTCATGCCCTTCTTGACGGGCGAGTGACCAAGACGCAGCTCCTCTTCGTAGCGGCGCGGATCCTCGCCGCCTTCGCCCGTGTTCGACTTGCCGCCGATGCGGTTCATCGCCACGGCAAGCGTTGCGTGCGCTTCAGCCGAGATCGAGCCCATGCTCATGGCGCCCGTTGCAAAGCGGCGCACGATGTCCTTGGCGGGCTCGACCTCTTCGATCGGCACCGGCGTGCAGCCTTCGGTCTTAAAGCGCAGCAGGCCGCGCAGCGTCATCTGACGGCGGCTCTGATCGTTGATGATCGCCGCGTATTCCTTGTAGGTCTTGTAGTTCTTCTGACGCGTGGCGCGCTGCAGCTTCACGATCGCCTCGGGCGTCCACATGTGCTCTTCGCCGTCGGCGCGCCAGGCGTATTCGCCGCCCGTGGGCAGTTCTTCAGCCGGCGCACGGCGCTCGGCGTAGGCCGCGTGATGGCGGTCCACGGCCTCCTGCATCACCTCAAAGAGGCCGATGCCCTCGATCTTGCTCGAGGTGCCGTGGAAGTACTGATCGACGAAGTCGCTCTTTAAGCCGATCGCCTCGAAGATCCGCGCACCGCGGTAGCTCATGATGGTGCAGATGCCCATCTTGGCCATGACCTTGGTAAGGCCCTTGCCGATGGCCTTCACATAGTGCGCGACGGCTTCGTCAGGAGACAAACCGTTGAGCGGCGCGAGCTTTCGGATCAACGCAAGGCTCAGGTACGGGTGCACCGCCTCGGCGCCGTAGCCCATCAGGAGTGCAAAGTCATGCGTCTCAAACACCGAGCCCGAATTCACCACGAGTCCCACGTTCGTGCGCAGACCCTCGCGGATGAGGTGCTGGTGCAGGGCGCTCACCGCAAGAAGCACGGGCACGGCCACGCGGTCGCGGCTCACGTTCTGGTCGCTCACGATGAGGATGTTGTAGCCCTCGCCGATGGCGTCGACGGCCTGTGCGCAGAGGCTAGCGAGATGCGCTTCGACGCCGTCGCGGCCCCAGGAGGCCGGATAGGTGATGTCGATTTCAAAGCTTCTGAACTTGCCTGCGGTGTGCTCGTTGATCGCACGCAGCTTGGCCATGTCCTTTTCAACGAGAACGGGCTGCAGGATCTCGATGCGCCGCGGGGGATTGACGTTGTTGATGTCAAGCAGATTGGGCTTGGGGCCGATGAAGCTCACCAGGCTCGTGACGAGCTCCTCGCGGATCGGGTCGATCGGGGGATTGGTGACCTGCGCAAAGAGCTGCTTGAAGTAGGAAAAGAACGTCTTGTTCTTCTTCGAGAGAACAGGAAGCGAGGCATCGTTGCCCATCGAGCCCGTGGGCTCGGCGCCTTTCACAGCCATCGGCATAAGGATGACGTCGACATCTTCCTGCGTCATGCCGAAGACGCGCTCGAGTTCGGCGAGGCGCTCGTTGCTCATCGGCGCGGTCGCGGCGTCGCCCGGCTCCGGATCCTTAAGGTCGGCCAAGCGCAGGTTGAGTCGCTCGACCCACTCGCGGTAGGGCTTGTCGAGCGCGACCTGGTTCTTGAGTTCCTCGTCGCCGATGATGCGGCCCTGCACGGTGTCGATCAAAAGCATCTTGCCGGGCTCAATGCGCCACTTGCGGCGGATGCGGCTTTCCGGAATCGGCAGCACGCCCACTTCGGAGGCAAGCACCACGGTGTCGTCATCGGTTTCAACGTAGCGCGCCGGACGCAAGCCGTTTCGATCGAGCATGGCGCCGATCTGCACGCCGTTGGTGAAGACGATCGCCGCGGGGCCGTCCCAGGCTTCCATCATCGGCGCGTGGTAGGCGTAGAAGGCCTGACGGTCGGCATCCATCGTGGTCGACCGCTCCCAGGCCTCGGGAATGAGCATCATCATCGCCTGCGGCAGCGAATAGCCCGCCATGACGAGCAGTTCCACGGCGTTGTCAAGACTTGCCGTATCGGACTGTCCTTCGTAGATGAGCGGCACGAGCTTTTTCACGTCGTCGCCTAAGACGGCCGACTTCCAGACGTTTTCACGCGCGCAGATCCAGTTGTAGTTGCCCTTGACGGTGTTGATTTCGCCGTTGTGGGCGATGTAGCGGTAGGGGTGCGCAAGCGCCCAGGCCGGGAACGTGTTGGTCGAAAAGCGCTGGTGCACGACGGCGATGGCGCTCTTGCAGGCGGGGTTCTGCAGGTCGCGGTAGTAGCGGCCCACCTGGTCTGCGAGAAGCAGTCCCTTGTAGACCACGGTGCGGGTGCTCATCGAGGGCACGAAGTATTCCGAGCCGTGCTTTAACTTGAGCGACTGGATGCGGTGCGAGGAACTCTTGCGGATCACGTAGAGCTTGCGCTCGAGCGCGTCCTGCACCATCACGTCCGGGCCGCGGCCGATGAAGATCTGACGGATGACGGGCTCGGAGGCGCGCACCGTGGGGCTCATCGGCATGGTGCTGTCAACGGGCACGTCGCGCCAGCCGAGCACCACCTGGCCCTCTTTTTTGACCATGCGCTCGAGCTCCTGCTCGCAGGCCTCGCGCGAAGCGGGCTCGCGCGGCAGAAAGATCATGCCCACGCCGTAGTCGCCCGGAGCCGGAAGCGTGACGCCCTGACGGGCCATTTCCTCGCGATAGAAGCTGTCCGGAATCTGGATCAGGATGCCTGCGCCGTCGCCGCAGAGCGGATCGGCGCCCACGGCGCCGCGGTGATCGAGATTGTGCAGAATCAGGAGCGCGTTCTCAATCACCTTGTGCGAGACCTTGCCCTTGATATTGGCGACAAAACCCACGCCGCAGGCGTCGTGCTCGGCTTCGGGACGGTACAGCCCTCGTACGGCAGCCTCCTGCCGCATGGCTTGCGAACTTGCCATGACGTTGTCTCCCTTTAATGTTGTTTTCGTTGCCGGGTTGTTTTTGTATCGATCGTCTTCGATTTTTACCCACGCGCACCGCATCGAAGGAAAATCCCAAAATCCCATTTCCCGTGGGATTCGAATGTCTTCCTGCGCCCTGTTCCAAGCCCTGTTTTTCCGGGCTTTTTGCGGACTTTGCGCTCTGCACCAGGCCGGTGCAGTCGCGGCGGGGAAACGGCGCGCGAGTTTACTAATCTATCGGACAATGCACCTTTTATGACCGTGCCGGCGCAGGCCGCGCGCTTTAATTGCACAACAGCTGATTTAGCCCAAACGAAGTATGGGTTTTGGCTTAGAAACTTTAGAATGTGCCATGGCAGTCTGAGAAATTGAACGCCAAGCGCAACATCAAGAGCGTCGGCGCACCTTGGGTCTCCGAGCCCTGCGCCAAAGATTTCTCACGAACATCCGCCCGCAGCGACGGGCGATTTTTCGGACGGTTTTTTCGCGCATCAATTCTCCTGATCTCAGTCCGGTCGAGCACTGCGGCCGCACCTGTTTTCATATGCGGCTCTGACGCGCCGATCTGCCTTCTTGCCCCCTGCGCCAGCCGCAGGCGCAAGGCCGTCATCGCACCGGACCCCATTCCCGTAGAGACATCAGCTCATGGACAGCATCCAGAACCCGGCGGGCGCTGCAGCCCCCGCAAAGACGGCCGAGGCCGCCGCCCGCATTCGCGAGATTCCCTACAACTACACCTCGTACTCGGACCGCGAGATCGTGATCCGGCTTCTGGGCGAAAAGGCCTGGCAGCTTCTGACCGAGCTGCGCGGCGAGCGCCGCACGGGCCGAAGCTCGCGCATGCTCTACGAGGTGCTGGGCGACATCTGGGTCGTGTACCGCAACCCGTATCTGCAGGAAGACCTTCTTGAAAACGTCGAGCGCCGAAAGCTTCTTCTCGAAGCGCTCGAGCACCGCATCAAGGAAATCGACAAGCGCCGCGACCCGCAGCATCCCGAGCGCGACGCCAAGGTGGTGCAGCTGATCAGCATGGCCTACAAGGCCGTGCGCAAGTTCGAAACGAGCTTCGGGCGCATCAAGGCGCTGCGCTCGCGCATCTTCAAGGCGCTCAAGCACTGCACGCGCGAAGACAACATCCGCTTTGACCCCTTCATGCGCGCGGCGCACGTCACCGATGCGACCGACCTTCGCATCGAATACCCCTGCGTGGTGGTGACCCCTGACAGCGAGTCGGAAATCCCCGCGCTCGTGCGCGCCTGCGTTGCTCTGGGCCTTGTGATCACGCCGCGCGGCGGCGGCACCGGCTACACGGGCGGCGCCGTGCCGATGAGCGAGATGACGGCGGTGATCAACACCGAAAAGCTCGACCACATCGGGCGCGCATTCATGGCGCAGCTCCCGGGGGTCGATGAGCGCGTGCCCGTCATTCACACGGGCGCGGGCGCCGTCACGCGCCGCGTCACCGAAGCCGCGGCCGCCGACGGCTACGTCTTTTCCGTTGACCCGGCAAGCGCCGACAGCTCCACGATCGGCGGCAACATCGCCGAAAACTCGGGCGGCAAGAAGGCCGTGCTCTGGGGCACGGCGGTCGACAACCTCGCGAGCTACCGCATGGTCACGGCCGACGGCAACTGGCTAGAGGTCGAGCGCGTCAACCACAACCTCGAAAAGATCCACAAGCAGGAGACGGTTCTCTGGAAGCTCACCGTCAAGGACGGCAAGAACCCCGATCCGGCAAGTGCGCGCGTCCTGAGCACGCGCGAGCTTTCCATGCCCGGGAAGATCTTCCGCAAGAAGGGGCTTGGGAAAGACGTCACCAACAAGTTTCTCGGGGGCCTTCCCGCCGTGCAGAAGGAAGGCACCGACGGCTTCATCACGTCGGCCACCTGGATTCTTCACAAGATGCCCGCGCATACGCGCACGGTGTGCCTTGAATTCTTCGGCGCGGCAAAGCTTGCCGGCCCCGCGATCGTTCAGATCACGCAGTTTCTTGATTCGCACCCCGAGGGCTGCATGCTCGCGGGCCTGGAGCACCTCGACGACCGCTATCTGCACGCCGTCAACTATCCGGTAAAGAGCTCGCGCGATGCCTACCCCAAGATGGTGCTCGTAGGCGACATCGTCAGCGACGACGAGGAGGCCCTTGAGCGCGTCACGCAGAAGGTGGTCTCGATCTGCCAGAGCACCTCGGACTGCGAGGGCTTCATCGCCCGCACCGACGAAGAGCGCTTCCGCTTCTGGCACGAGCGCAGCCGCACCGCGGCCATCAGCGCGCACACCAACGCCTTCAAGCTCAACGAAGACGTGGTGATTCCGCTCGACAAAATCGGCGACTACACGCTTGCCTGCGAGCGCTTCAACATCCGCTGCTCGATTGAAAACAAGATCGCCATGGTCGACGAGCTCGAGAAGTACTTCTCGGGCTACATCTCGCTCGGCAAGCCCACGATGACCGCGGGCGTTGCCAAGGAAACGCTTCTGGCCGAATCGGTGCCGGCGGCCAAGAAGATCCTTGCGGCCGTGCGCGCACGTTGGACGTACGTTCTCGAAAACCTCGACACGCGCTTTGCCGAGGCTGCAGAGAAGCTGCACGAGCTTGGCCTCGCTCTGCCCGAAAAGGATTTCGGGAAATATGCCGAAGGCACGCTCTTTGAGCCCGTCTACGACCGCGTGCTGCGCATTTCCTGGAAAAAGGAAGTCCGAAGCGAACTCTTTCACATCTTCTCGGGCGACGTCTTTGAGAAGGTGCGCGCCGAAATCGACGCCATTCACAACCGCGTGCTGCGCGGGCGCGTCTTCATTGCCCTTCACATGCACGCGGGCGACGGCAACGTGCACACCAATATTCCGCTTAATTCCGACAACTACGCCATGATGCAAAAGGGCATCGAGGCCGTGGAAATGGTGATGAAGACCGCCTCCAAGCTGGGCGGCGCCATCAGCGGCGAGCACGGAATTGGGCTCACCAAGATCGGGTTCCTTGATCGTGCGCTTCTTGACGACTACCTCGAGTACGTGCACACGGTCGATCCGGCCCGGGTCTTCAACCGCGGCAAGCTTGAGCCCGACATCAACCTGCGGCGCATCTACACGCCGAGCTTCAACCTGCTCGGCAGCGAATCGCTCATCATGCAGCAAAGCCAGCTCAAGCTGATCAGCGACGCCATCAAGAACTGCCTGCGCTGCGGCAAGTGCAAGTCAAAGTGCACGACGCACGTGCCGCGCGCGAGCCTGCTCTATTCGCCGCGCAACAAGATCATCGCCACGAGTCTGCTGATCGAATCGATTCTCTACGAAAGCCAGACCCGCCGCGGCCTCTCGAAACTGCACCTCAAGGAATTCGAGGATCTCGGCGAGCACTGCACGCTGTGCATGAAGTGCCTCAACCCCTGCCCGGTGAAGATCAATTTCGGCGAGGTGACGATCCTCATTCGCAACTTCCTCGAGCGCATGAACTGCCACCACGATCCGATCGCGAAGAAGGCAGGCATGAAGTTCTTGGAGATCTCGAGCAACAACGGCGTCGAGCTCGCCCGCAAAGGGCTCGTGCAGTGGGGCTTCAAGGCGCAGCGGCTCGCCAGCGACCTGCTCTCGCCCGTGGCAAAGACGACGCTGCAGCACCCGAAGAACACGACGGGACGCCCGGGCGTTGTCGAGCAGGCGATCACAATGGTCAACCGCAAGCTCCCTAAGCCCCGGTTGCCCAAGACCCTGCGCGCCGTGCTTGAGTTAAACGACCCGACCACCGCGCCCATCATCAGGAAACCCTCGGCGGTGGACGCCGAGGCGGTGTTCTACTTCCCGGGCTGCGGCAACGAGCGCCTGTACCCCGAAGTGGGACTTGCCACGCTTGCCATGCTCTACGACATCGGCGTACAGACCGTGCTGCCGCCGAAGTTCCTGTGCTGCGGCTATCCGCAGCGCGGCGCGGGCAACCATGCGTTGGCCGAGCAGATCGTCACCAACAACCGCGTGCTCTTTCACCGTCTGGCCAACACGCTCAACTATCTCGACATCAAGACCGTGCTCGTGTCCTGCGGCACCTGCATGAAGCAGCTCAAGGACTATCACTTCGAGGAGATCTTCCCGGGGTGCCGTCTGATGGACATTCACGACTTCCTGCACGAAAAAGGCATCTCGGTTCAGGGCGAGGACAACGTGCGCTACCTCTACCACGATCCCTGCCACACGCCCTTTGCGGCGCCCGCACCGGTGAAAACCGTCAACGATCTTATTCACCCCGCCGACGGCTCGAAGGTGCTTCTCACCGAGCGCTGCTGCGGCGAATCGGGCACGTTTGCCGTGGGGCGTCCGGACATCGCCACGCAGGTGCGCTTCAAGAAGGAGGAGGACATCCTCAAGAACAAGGCTCGCGTGAGCGACGGGGGCTTTTACGGCCGCGTCAAGATCCTCACGGCCTGCCCGGGGTGCCTGCAGGGCTTGAGCCGCTACAACGAGACTTCGGGCACCAAGGCCGAATTCCTCGTCGTGGAGATGGCGCACATGCGCTTGGGCGACCACTGGCTTTCCACCTTCGTCGAGCAGGCCGTCGACGAGGGCGGCATCGAGAAGGTTCTGGTCTGATCGTTAAAACGACACGAAACACACCAAAAAGAAGGCTCACGCACAATGCAAAACTGTGAACTGTGCTGCACGCGCCACCCGCGCGAATTCTGGCGCAACGAGATCGCCTACGCGATCGACGCCTCCGACGAGATGAACCCGGGGTTCATCCGCATCGTCGCCGTCGACCATGTCGCCGAAATGACCGACATGTCCAACGTCGAGGCCGCGGCGATCATGGCGCTCGTTCTCACGACCGAAAAGGCCATGCGCCGCATCATGAACCCCGACAAGGTCAATCTCGCAAGCCTCGGGAACATGGTGCCGCACGTGCACTGGCACATCATCGCCCGCTGGAAGGACGACCCGTTCTTTCCCAATTCGATCTGGTCGGCCCAGACGCAGCCGCTGCCCGCCCCCGAGGTCCTTGAAGCCCGCCGGGCGGCCGCGGCCATGCTCGTGCGGGAACTGCCCGCGCTCTACGACGCCGCGCTCAAGAACTCAAGCTACAAGGCCTCGCGCCGCCCTGCCGCATCGCCGACGATGCAATAAAAAGAGCGCTTGAAAAAGCGCTCGAAATAACGCTTGAAAGTCGCTTTTTGTCGACAAAAAACCGCGCCGCATCCGTTGCCAAAGTTTCAAGCAACGGCCCTGCGGACGCGGCCTTGTTTTATGGACGTCCTTTCAATAGGACGCACTAGTAACCGAAGAAACTGCAGCTTTTGAGCTTGGTGCCGGGATTTTCCTTCCAGACGGAAAAAAGCCGCGAGCGCTCGTCGCTTGTGAGCGCGCGAAAGATAAGGTCCACTTCGTTGGACGGCTCGCCCAGGCGGTTCGTGACGCGAAGCCCCTGCACCTCCGGCGCCTTGCCGGAATCAAGGTACTCCTGCGCCTCTTCGCGCGTCTTGAAGGCCTCGATCTCAACGCCGTAGGCAAGGTCGCCCTGCACGATGGCGCGCACGTGCTTGAAGCCCTGCTGCCGGAACTGCTTCACGAAGGCAATCGCCGCCACCTTGTTGACGTAGGGCCCGAGGTAGACGATGTAACGCTCGGGCAGAAAGCGGTCTGAAATCTCCATCTTCTGAAGAAGCTTCGCATTCTGAAGCACGGGCTCAAGCGTTCGCAGCGACTTCGCCTTAAAGGGCCCCCACACGAAGCAGGTGGCGTCCGGCACCTCGCCCCCTGCGTTCTCCACCGCCGAGAGCGCCTCCTGCGGACCGCCCGAGAGATCCTCGCGCAGCTTTTCCTTGCTCATCATGTTCACCCGCAACGGCACGCCGGTGTTGGTGACGACGTCGGCCGCGGGCTTGCTCGCGTCAATGTAGATCACCGCAATGCCTGCGGCGATGCACACTGCCAGAACAAGGTTCAGAAATAAACGCATGGCTCAAGAACGCGAAGGAAAAAGGTAAGGCTTGCGGGCGCCAAATGTCAGCTCTCATCAGCTCTCGTCAGCCCTCGGATTTCACGTGGCTTGCAAACATCCCGAGCCCGCGCAGCACCAGGTTGTGCTTGAGAACGGCGCCGGGAAACTCCTGCTCCACAAAGGGCGCCAGAAGCGGCGCCGCACCGCCCGCAAACACTAGCCGCCCCTCAAAGCCCGCACGGCGCACCGCATCGAGCGAGCGATCGATGACGCCAAGGTGCGCTTCAAGAATGCCGCTAGAAATGGCATCCGTCGTGTTGCTCGGAAAAAGCACATGCCGCCCGATGCCCGAAGGCCGGCAGCGGGTGTTTTTCACGAGCGACCGGTACATCATCACGGGCCCGGGCAGAATCCGCCCGCCCTTGAATTCAAGCGCGCCGTCCTCGCACGGCAGCACCGTATCGATCGTCGTCGCCGTACCCGCGTGCATCACGACCAGGGCCTCGCCCGGGTAGAGAGAGGCCGCGCCGATAGCCGCATACCAACGGTCGCTGCCCAACTGCTTGAAGTCGTCGTAGCCGTTGCGCAGCGTAAAGGGCCCCTTAAAGACGGGCTGCGAGTGCATCCACTCCCAGCTGATGCGGTGCTCGTTGAAGAACTTGGTGAGCGTCAAGGCCAGGTTTTCACTTGAAACCATGCAGCCGATGACGCGCTCGGGGTTGAGCGCAAGCCATTCATCGAAGACCTCCTCGGGCAGAACATCGGAGCCGCCGTGCACGAACGTGCGCGGATTCTCATCCTCGCCCAACGGCGCCCATTTGAGCGCCGTATTACCCAAGTCAAGCAAAATGACCGTCACTTGTTGTCCAAGCCTTCCTGTGAATGTCGTTTTGTCTCTAAAGCGGCCGCAGCGACCCCGTTGCAAAGCGCCTGCGCCCGTCGTCGGTCTCGACGATGAGCTCGCCCGCCGGGCTGATGCCGCAGTCAACGCCCGCCGCAAGATCGGTCTGCGTGCCGCCCTCTGCGGCAAAGACCCGCACCCGGCGTCCGGCAAAAGCATCGTACGCAGGCCAATGCGAAAAAAGCTCCGCGCGCAGCGTCGGCGAAAATCCGCTGATGACGCCCGCAACCGTCCTTGCCAGAAGTGCGGCAAGCGAGAGCCGCTTCTCGGCCAGTACGGAATCCGATAAGGAATCCGCAGCCTGAGAAAACAGCGCCGAAGCCCGGCAGCCGCCTGCGGCGAGCGCTGCCGACACTTCGGAGTCCAGCGCTATATTAACGCCGATGCCGGCGGCCACATGAAGCCCTCCGGCTTTGTCCCGACACGTCTCGCAAAGAATCCCGGCAAGCTTGCCGCCCGCAAGCCACAGATCATTTGGCCACTTCACGCCGACGCCGGGATTGACGTCTCGAAGCGCCCGGGCGGCCGCGATTCCCACGGCCGGCGCCAGGCCCGAGCACTCCTCCAACGGCACCGCAAGCGGCGCGGTAATGGTGAGCATGAGCGTGCCCTGGGCACCCCGCCAGCGGCGTCCGTGCGTGCCGCGGCCTGCGCTCTGCTCGTCGGCCACGTGCACGGCCGTGACGGGCGCTTCGCTCATGCGCACGAGCGAGCGCGCGAGATCCTGCGTGCTCGTCGTCTGCTTCACCCAGCGCACGCAGTCAAAGGACGCATCGGCAAGAAGCTCTTCAAGCGCCTTTTCCAACTCAATATTTCCAACTTCCTGCGCCATTTCCCGTGGCCTTTCCGGCGCCCGCTCTTCGGCCTTCGCGCGCATGGGGTGATTAAAATTTGCGCCTTGCATTGTTCAACTGTTTTTTCGACTTGTTGGAAAAAGAAAATGGCGCAGACGCACACGATCAGAATCGACGGCCCGGCGGGAATCATTGAGACGAGCCTGGATATTCCCGACGCGTGCACGCGCGGCATTGCCTTTCTAGCACACCCGATCACGATCCGCGGCGGCAACAAGGATCACAAGGTGATCCACATCCTCTCGCGGTGCCTTACGAACGCAGGCTACATCGCCGTGCGCCCCAACCTGCGCGGCGCGGGCGCAAGCAGCGGCCACTACGAAGCGGGCATGGGCGAAGTCGAGGACTTTCTGCGCGTGATCGACGCCGTCTTTGAAATCCGCGGCATCAATGAACTGCTGCCCGCAGGCGGGCGCGTCATCTTCGGGGGCTTTTCGTTCGGAACCTACGTGACTTCGCTTGCGGGCGAAATCCGCCGCCCGGCCGCATTCATCTTCGCGGGCCCGGCCGTGAGCCGCTTTGAAATCGTGCCGCCCGAGGCGCCCGTCTTCGTCGTGCACGGCGAAGAAGACGAAACGGTGCCCCTTTCCGACGCCCTTGCCTGGGCGCGCGCCGCGAGCCTTCCCATCACCGTCATTCCGGGCGCCAACCACGCGTTTTCCGGAAAGCTTCCGATGCTCGAGCGCGTCATCTCGCAGTTCGTGGCGCTCATCTAGCCTTTTTCGGCATCACCCTGCCTTTTGCCGGCGCCCCTCGAAGCAGCCGCAAAGGCGCTTGCCTTCGCGCGGGGCACGCCATGCGGCTTTTGTACAATTAGCGCCATGCGCTTTTTTCTCAAATTAAGAAACACCCTCTTGGCGGCGTTCGTGCTCGTCGTGGGGCCGGTGCTTCTGTCTTCGGCCCTGACTGCGCTTCCTGCCGGTGCACTGCCGCAACTATCAGGCAGCGCCGCGGCGCAGGCCGCCGCCCCGAAACTTCCTGTCCTCAACTCCGAAGCCCGCGCCTGGATCGTCGTCGACGGTGCGAGCGGCTTCGTCATGGGCAGCCACAACGCCGACCTCCCCGTCAACCCGGGCGACCTCGTGCAGTTGATGACGCTTTATACGGCGCTTGAAATGATCGGCAGCGACGCCTCGCGGCTCGATGAGCCCGTCACGATCAGCGCGCGCGACAGCCTGCGGCCTTTGAGCGCCCGGCGGCTGTATCTCGTTGCGGGCGAAAAGACGCCCTTGAAGACGCTTTTAAACGGCATTGCCGTCGTCGCCGCTGAAGACGCCGCGCTTGCCGTTGCCGACCACCTCGCGGGCAGCCCCGAGGCGTTTGCCGACAAAATGAACGAAGCCGCCCGCGCAATCGGCATGCGGCACTCAAAGTTCGTCTCTCCCATCGACGCCCGCGAGCAGCAGACCACGGCGCGCGACCTGGCAACGCTTGCCATGGCGCTCTACAAACGCCACCCCGAGGCCTACGCCTGGTTCTCGCAGCGCGAATTTGCCTTTACCAATCATACCCAGCGAAACCGCAACCTCATGCTCTGGAAGGACGAGGGCATCAACGGCGTCATGGGCAACGCAGAAAACACCGATCTTGTGAGCAGCTGGCATCGGCCGGCCGCAAACAGCGAGGGCGCCGTTGCCCGCGACATCTTTTCGATCCTGATCGGCGGGCGCAACGCCGATTTGTCGACGAACGACATGCTGGCGCTCCTGCGCTTCGGGCGGCTTGAATTTGAAACGATCCGGCTTTTTGAAGCCGACTCCACGATCAAGAAAATCGACATTCTCACGGGCAACCGCGACGAGCTTGCCGTCGGCAGTGACAAGCCCATCTGGGTGACGGTGCGCCGGCAGGACATCGTCGCACGCGGCACCGGCGGCTTTTCGACCACGTTCGAATACATGGCGCCTGCCATCGCGCCCGTCTCAAAGGGCGATCCGATGGGAACGCTGCACGTGTACTTTCGCAACAAGCCCGTGGCGGACTTCACGCTCGTTGCCATGCACGACGTGGGACCGGGAAGCTTCCTGAGCCGCTTCGTCGACTCGGTGCGGCTGCGCATGAAGCCAGCCGACGAGCAGAAGAAGACGGTCACGAGCGCCGCCGCCCCCGAGGACAAAAAGGCCGAACAAAAGACGCAGAAGCCGGAGCAAAACGCTGCGCACGAGGAGGCTGCTACAGCCGTGAAGCCCCAGGCTGCCGAGCAGTCCGCAAAGCCCGCGACGTCCTCAACGTCCGTCAGCGAGCACGCCAAGAGCGCCGCGCCCGACAAAAAGCCCGTACAAGACAAAAAGGATTCCTAAAGACCACCATGACCGACAAGAACCAAACGCAGGATCAGCTCGTTCCCACCGAAGCGCCTGAGAAAAACGAACGCGAACGCATCGAGGAGCAGGACAGCCTCCTGCAGTTTCCGTGCGACTTTCCCATCAAGGTGATGGGACTCACGCGCGAAGACTTTGCCCGCACGATTGCTTCGGCCGTGCGCGAGATCGTGCCCGATTTTGACGAAAAGAGCATCACGCAGTCGCGCTCCAAGACGGGCAAGTACACGGCGCTTACGCTCAACATCCATGCCACGAGCCGTGCGCAGCTCGACAGCATCTACATGATGCTCACGAGCCATCCGATGGTGAAGGTGGCGCTCTGATGCCCTCGGAAGACGCTGCGGCGCCCGCCACCGACATCGTCGTGCGCCGCCTCGGGCGGCGCCCCTACGCCGGGGTCTATGCGGCCATGCAGCGCTTTACCCGCAGCCGCACCGAGACGACGGCCGACGAAGTCTGGCTCGTTGAGCACGAAAGCGTCTATACGCTCGGCAAGTCGCCCATCATCGGCGAGGAACGCCGCTCGATTCACGGCATCGAAGTCGTTGCGGTCGACCGCGGCGGCGACATCACCTATCACGGGCCGGGACAGATCGTTCTCTACCCTCTGATCGACCTCAGGCGCCGCGGCCTGTTTGTGCGCGAGTATGTAAAGCTCATCGAAAAAGCGGTGATCGAAACGTTGGTGCATTACGGGATCGATGCCCTCGTGCATCCCGAGGCGCCAGGCGTCTACGTGCAATGTGCGGGGGGCGCTGGAAAATTTGCGGGGCTCGAGAAGATCGCCTCATTGGGCGTTCACGTCTCGCGCGGCGCGACCTATCATGGGCTCGCACTCAACGTCGCGATGGATCTTTCGCCCTTTTCCTGGATCTCGCCCTGCGGCTACCGGCAGCTGCGCGTCACCGACATGCGCGCGCTCGGGTGCGAGGCAAGTCTTGAGGCCGTCGCCGACGTTCTTCTGAACCGCCTACTGACTCTCTTTAACCAACACGCTTTAGAACACAATCATGGCCACTGACGCGCCCCAGCAATCGAACTCCTCCACACAGGCCGCCGATACGGCGCCGCTTGCTGCAGGCGACCCGCGCCCGGGCAGCCTCAGAGCGTGGCTAGCCTGCATCCGCCCGAAGACCTTGGGCGTTGCAGCCGCCCCCGTTGCCGTGGGGCTTGGCGTTGCGGCCGCCGCCGGACACGAGTTTCACTTTCTTGTGGCCGTCGCCACGCTCGCGCTCTCGCTTCTGATGCAGATCATCACCAACATGGAAAACGACGCGGGCTACACCAAGAAAAAGGCCGAGCGCAGCACACGAAAAGGGCTGCCGCGCGCCACGGCCAACGGGTGGCTTACGGTTGCCGCCGTCGAGCGCGCCATCAAGTTCTGCATTCTTCTCGTCGTGCTCGACACGATCTACCTCATCACCGTGGGCGGCTGGGTCATGGTGGCCGTAAGCCTTGCCTCGGTCGTTGCCGCCTACGCGTACATGGGCGGCCCCAAGCCCATTGCCTACACGCCCTTTGGCGAGCTGATGGTCTTCATCTTCTTTGGCCTTGTGGCCGTGGGCGGCACCTACTACCTGCAGTGCGGCCGCCTGGACGTCGAGGCGCTTTTGGCGGGCGCAGCCCTTGGCGCCATCGCCTCCGGGGTGCTTGCCGTCAACAACTATCGCGACCTCGATCACGACCGCGAGGTGGGCCGCAGAACGCTTGCCGTCGTCATGGGAACAACCGGCATGCAGCGCGTCTATCAGTGGCTCATCACCGCGGCCTTCGTCTTTTGCGCGGCCCTGGCATTCACGCGCCTTGAGCTCATCTTCATGCTCGCCGTGTTCGTGTGGCTTCCTGCAGGGCTTGCGCTCGTGCGCGACCTGCGCAAGTTCTCCGGAAACGACCTCAACGGCGTGATGTTTCGCACCGTGAAGCTTGAGCTTCGCTTTGCCCTGACGATGACGCTAGCGAGCATCGCTGGCGCCGTGGGCTACCTGCTGCAATGGCTATGACCGAAAACGACAAGGCTCCAGTACGTCAGAAGGGCGAAGAGAAGTTCGCGCGGCTCCCGATCAAGATCGACCACAGCGCGCCCAAGCTTCCCAAGCCCGCCTGGCTCAAGGTGCGCGCCCGCACCCATGACGCGCAAAGCGAGCGCGTGGGCGCAATCCTCAAGGAAAACAAGCTTTCAACCGTCTGCCGCGAAGCCGCCTGCCCCAACATCGGCGAGTGCTTTGCGCACGGCACGGCCACCTTTCTCATCATGGGCGAGGTCTGCACGCGGCGCTGCCCCTTCTGCGACGTCGCCCACGGGCGCCCGGCTCCGTTGGACGCAACCGAACCTGAACGGCTTGCACGCGCCGTCAAGGAAATGGGCCTTAAATACGCCGTCGTCACGAGCGTGGACCGAGACGATCTGCCCGACGGCGGCGCAGGTCATTACGCAGCCGTCATCGCCGCCCTGCGACAAGCGGTTGAGGGCATCCGCATCGAAATTCTCGTGCCCGACTTCAGAGGCCGGCTTTCCCAGGCGCTCGAGGCCCTTTCCCAGACCCCGCCCGACGTCTTCAATCACAACCTTGAAACCGTTCCCTCGCTCTACAAAACCTCGCGCCCCGGGGCCGACTACCGGCACTCGCTGCGGCTTCTGCGCGCATTCAAGGACGCACACCCGCTCGTGCCCACCAAAAGCGGCCTCATGCTGGGGCTGGGCGAGACGGAAAAAGATGTCGAAGCCGTCCTGCAGGATCTGCTCGAGGCCCGCGTCGACATCCTGACGATGGGGCAGTACCTGGCGCCGAGCGCAGCGCACCTTCCCGTGCGCCGCTACGTCTCCCCCGAGGAGTTTCACCTCTGGGAAGAGAAAGCGCGCGCCATGGGCTTTAAAAAAGCCTTTGCAGGCGTCTTCGTTCGCTCAAGCTACCACGCTGCCGAAGTTGCCGCCTGAAGGCGTCCAGACGCGTTTTTGGCCCCTTTTTCCACCATTCTCTGCCTGGGAACCATCCTCTGGGGCTTCACGCTCAAAAAAAACGAAAGCCGCCGTGCGCCTCTGAAACTTTTCAAAGACGCCCGACGGCTCTTTTTTAGCAAAACGCAGAGTGCCTACTGGTTCTGCTGCCCCTGAATGTCGCGCATGCGTTGGGCGATGCGCTCGGCGCTCATGATGTCGCAGTAGCTGATGACCTTGGCAGCGCCGCTGACGCGGGAGGCGACCTTAAGCGCAAGCTCATTTTCCTGCGGCGTCACGATGCCCATCAGGTAGACGACGCCGCGCTCAACCACAACCTTCATCTGGCTCAGATAGACGTTTTCCGTCGTCACCAGGCGCGAGCGCACCTTGGTGGCAAGCGAGGAGTCGCTCAGACGCTGCCCGATGCCGGCATTTTCCATCACGGCAAGCTCATTGATGACCGAGGCCACGTCGAGGCTGCGCTCGGCGGTCTGCACGGCGATCTGACGACCCTGTTCGGTGGCGACTTCACCCGTCAGGAGCACCTTGCCGTTGTAGGCCGTGACGGTGATGTGCGAGTCGATGTTCTTTCCGAGCGCCTGACTGATCTCCCAGTTGATGCGCTTTTCAAGCACCTCGTCATTGACCACGGCGCCCGCCGAGCGGCGGTCGGTCAGCGTCGAGACCGTGGCGCCGGTCGCGACGGCCGCGCCTCCCACCACGAGCGGCGCGCAGCCGCTCGTGAGCGCGATCAGGGCGGCTGCGCAGACGGCAGCGGCCATGCAGCTCAAAGCTTGCTTATTCATCTTCCTTTACCCCAACGTCAATGTTTCAGATCGAGCTCCAGCCGATCAAAGAGTTTGGATTCGTGCAGCATCGGCACCATGTTCTCATGCATGCGCACGAAGGGCTGCATCCACTGCCGGTACTTGAGCAGCATGTCGCTGCGAACCAGAAAGGCGCCCTTTTCCCAGCGCAGCACGTCCTCCTTGAGCCACTTCTTGATCACGTCCTTGAGGGCGGCTTCATCGGCAACGAGCATGGCTGTCACGAGTTTACGCGATGGAAGAACGTTAAATGACACCCACCTGCCCTTGTCGCTGATTTTTTCAAGATCAATCCTGCCGGCGGCGGCAAGCATGGCGACGATGAAGACGCCGAGCCGCTCTTCCACGGTCGAAGCCTGGCTCACCATGAGCCCCATGCGCTCGCACATGGCGTGCCGGATGGCATAGGCCGAAAGCTCCTGATTGAGCCGATCGTCGACTTCGGAAAGCCGCAGCAGGATTTCAGGCATCAGCGTGAGTACCACGCAGTGCGTCGCGGCCCAATACCGACGGGGAAGGTTGTCCAACGAATCGACGAGGCCCGCCGTGGCGCCCAACATGCCGGGACCGGAGAGCGTCATCATGAAAAGCCGGCTTCCTCCGGGATTGATGACGCCCTGGGCAAGAAATCCCTCCTGGACGTACACGAGGCGATTAAAAAAGACGGAAGAGCCCAGCGTTTGTCCTCTTTCGAGCACAGCACGACGCCCAAGACTTTGAATGACGCGGCTTACGTCAGGCGAAAGCTTGGGTGCAAACCAGGGCAGCAACTCGGGCAACGACATCGGTCCCACGATAAGGAAAAGTACGCAGATTTAGCGATTGTAATGACAGCCGCGAAGCTGCACACCATCGATTTCTCGCATGGGTCCCTCCTCACTCCCGGCAAACGCTTCCAGCGCAGCATCACCCCCGAAAAGTCGTCCACATCCGCCCTGTGGATAACTCATGGAAAAAAGAAGAAAAAAGTTGCGCAAAATGTGGAAAACAGAAAACCGCGTTTTCGGCCCCCTCTGGTTGTTCACCACTGTCAACAACTTCTCCACAGGCTTTCAAAAATCTTCTTGAAAGAGTTTTCAACACTGAAAACCATTGATTTAAAAGGGAAATTTTCCAATATCAACAGAGTTTCCCACATCTACTAACTACTATATCTACATAAAAATTTTTATTTTTTGGGAAAAGCAGAGAAGGTACTTTGACCTCCAGGGCCCCTAAAAACCAGTGCGTGCGATCAAGGTCCTAAGAGGAAAAAAAGGGGGCAAACAGCAATCCCGGAATTCATTCTGGCGGCTCTTCCCTGCGAACAACGGGAGCAAAAAGGAAAAGAAGCCAGGCCTTCCCGATGAGTCAAGCGCAAACCAGCGTTCACTTTTGAACGAAGCCGTAAAAAAAGAGGCGTTTATCTCGCCTCAAATCGCATTTGGAACCCGAAGGCAAAAATTTGAGGGCTTTTAAAAACGGGGGTTTTGCGCTTGGGGCCGGCATGACCCCCTTTGCCGCAGCCGCGGCCCCCTCCGGTTTGATGGGTTTTTAGGGATTTGGTGTGCTTCCAGGCCGTTTCAAAGCTGTTTTTGCGCTTCAAAAGGTCAAAGGAGATACCGCAAAACGGTGTTTTTGTCGAAAACTTGTTGAAGAACCTGGTTTTCGTCTTTGGTGCTGCGCGAAGTCACCAAGAAGAAGCGCTTTGATGGAAGGATCGCCGGCGCGGGGGGCAGCTGGAGAAGGTGGGCGACAAAGAGGGGTGAAAGAACGGGGGGGGAGATGCGGCGATTCCCTCCAGGATCACGATGGCGAACTCTAAAAAGCCTCAGGGGTGGTGCATTTACTCGTTTCGCTTGATCTGGCGAATGCCGCGCGTGCGGCCTTGAGGAAAATTTTCCGGGGAAAATCGAGCGCCACTCTGCCCTCAAAGGCGAGCTTAATTGCGTCCAGTTGAGCAGCGAAAGCGTCCAAAAAAATCGCTTGAGCGCGTTGCAAAGGCGAAACAATGCGGGTTGCGCCTTTCTTGATCTCGTTTTTCTTGCCGCAACCTTCTTAAAAAACCATGAAAAATCATTCTTCTTTCTCTGGTTTTCGCTTGAGAACGTGGATTTTGTCGACAACGGTTCTGATCTTTCCTTATTCGTAATGCATCTTTTGCTAACTTTGGCGTGTGATGCCGCGTGATTTTTTTTGACGCGTCGGCCTCAAAATTTTCAGAAGGAAAATTTGAAAAATTGAAAAAACGCGAAAAAAAAGCCGGAAAAAAGCCAAAAAAAATGCTCTGAAAAATGGGGAGTAGAAAGAAGACGCGAAAAAAAATGCCCGGAAAACATCCCGGGCAAAACGCGTCAGACTTCAAGCGCCTTTGTAATGGCTTCCTGCGCTGCTTCGTAAATGGAGAGGTAGCCTGAGTCCTGCGCAGCGGCGCCGATGCTCATGACGTCGCGCCCGGCTACCGAGAGCCGCATGGCAAGTTCGGTATTTGGCACGGCGCCGCTGCAGACGACGAGATGGTCGATGCGAACCGCGTAGCGGTCTTCGTGGCGTTCGCCCCAGCTCGCGCGCAGAGCGTAGTTGTCGATCGCCTCAATGTTGACGCCGCGCAGCGTCTGGGCGCCGCGCATCAAAAGCCATTGCAACTCCCATCGGTCGGTGCGTCGCTTCTGGAGATCGCGGATCTGGTCGCAGTTCGATTCAACGAGGTACACCTGCCGCAGGGGCGGCGCAATTTCAGGAACCATGCCGAGAATGCCGCCGCGGTTGTGTCGGATGTCGCCGATGCCCCAGGCTTTGCGCCACTGTTCGGCCGTCATTTCGGACTCTTCGAGCTGCTCGAGCAGGTAGCGGCAGACGGTGACGGAAACGGGATTGACGCCGAGCACGGCCACGCGGTTGCCCACGGGCGCGTCTTCGCCCAGAAGCTCCTCGTAGGTGACGACGTTTGAGGAATCGATGCCCGGAAAGTCGGGAATTTCCGGTTCCGACCCGCTTGCGTTGACGATGAGATCGGTGTCGTTTGACGACAAAAGCTGCTTGAAGTCAACTTTTGTGTTCAAATGCACTTCAACTCCGGCGAACTCAAGATCCTTCTCAAGGAGGTTGATCCAGGTCTGAATTTTCGACGTCTGACGGATTTTTCCGACGTAGCGCAGCGACCCGCCCAAGTTTTCGTGCGCTTCGAAAAGCCGCACGAAATGACCTCTGCGGGCGGCCGTGACGGCAAAGAGCATGCCGCTCAAACCGCCTCCGATCACCGTGATTGAGCGCTTTTTCGCGGCCGGGACGAAGGCCTGGGGAAAGGCGTTGAACAAAAACGGCGAGCTCAGGCAAAAGAGCTTTTGCTCGCGCGAAAGATCGTCGATCCGGCCGTACTCCGGGTGCTCAATCCAGGGGCGGATGACGCCCTCGACCTGGCCCGTCGACTTGCGGATGAAGCGCCCGTCGGCAACAAGCGTGCAGGCAAAGGCGGCGACCATGTTGTCGCTCGGTTCAATCGCCTCTTTGGCGTCTTCAAGCGTTCCGAGATCGGCGTTGAAGATCACGGCAAGCGTCGTGTTTTCCGCGAGAAGCCGGCACTCGGGCAGCCACACGTTTTTCGGAATCGGGTGTTGGTGCGTCGGAATCCTGTCTTCCGGGCCGCCGAATTCGGGGCGCAGGTAGTCGGCCCCGGCAATGCGAAGCATCTGCGTCAGGCGCAGCATTTCGCTCCAGTCGGCGCCGCGCGCCGTGAGCTCCATCAGGTTGAAATGCACGCCGATGACGAAGTCTTCGCCCACGGCCTTGCGGATGCCTCGCACGATGTCGAGCACGAACTTAAAGCGCGCCAACTGCGTCGCACCCCAGACGTCGCGTCGATGGTTGGTGGCGGGGCTTAAAAAGGCTGCTGCAAGCGAGCGTTCGGCCGCGTGCAGCTCGATGCCGTCATAGCCCGCTTCGCGCGCGTAGAGCGCCGTCCGGATGCAACCTTCGATGATGCGGCGGATGATGAGGTTCGGCGCCCGCCAGGCGCTTGCGCGGTCGTCGCGCTTGATGGTGCTGCTTGACCACACGGGCCAGGCCTTGGCTTCGGCTCCAGCGTGCACAAGCTGCAGCATGCTTTTGCAGCCGTGCTTTCTGAGCGTGTTGGTTATGACGCGATGGCGCGGGATGTCGAGCGACTCGTTGAAGACGCGCCAGGTCTTGCTTGGTGCGCCGCTTTTGTGAACGAGCCCCGAGCAGACGGTCACCATGCTCACGCCGTCCTCGGCCAGACGCTCGTAAAAGCGCACGAGCTCCGTGAGGTTGGCGTCGAACTCGAGCCCGGTAAAAATCGGGGCGGCCGTGATGCGGTTTTTCAGGTGAAGTCTTCCGCAGTCGAAGGCGGCCAGCAGATGGTCAAAGTTCGGCATGATCGTTTGGGACAGTGCCGGCGGTGCGCGGCATGCGGCCCGGCGCCCGGGCCCTTTTGAAAGTGCATCGATTGTATCACCGGCCCTTTTTTGCGCCTTTTTAGGGGCTTTGCTGGGCACGGGAAGGCCTTGCCCCTCGTCGGGGCTGCCGCAGGGCTTTCAGGGCCCTCCAATCGCTGTTTAATCGGCCTTGATGGGCTGCAGGTTGTTGATGCCGAAGGGCACGAGCACGCTCGGAATGATCGTTGCCGTCTGCTCAAGGTGCGAGAGCTGATCGTCAAAGAAGATGTGCGGGCGCATGACGTTGAGCACCCGGCTCTTGGAGAGGCCGTCCATGAGAAAGAGTTCGGCCGCGCTCATGCCGAGCGACTTGAGGGTTGTGATGAGCCGTTCTTCGCTCGGGGCGCCGCGGGCGGTGACGATGGAAACGCGCAGCGCCGGTTTGTAGTAGGGATCGTTTTCCCCGCGCCGCGCATCAAGCGCCTGAAACTGGGCGAGCTTGCGGAAAAGCTTGCTCAAGGGGCCCGGCCCGTGGGGCGTTTCCTTCATGTCGGTTTCGTGGCGCTCAAAGCCCGCAATGCCTTCCTTTTGGTATTCGCGCTCGGCTTCGTCGTCGATGATGACGCCGTCAAAGTCAAAGGCAATCCGAAGCTCCCCGTCGTCGTCGGTGTCGTCTTCGGTCTGATTGAGACGGACGGTGTCGACCGGCAGCACGAGGCCTGCCGGATGCTGCTTGCTGATGGCGCGCATCACGCTTTCTCTGTTGGCGCTCAGAAACAGCGACGCGTCGAAGGCTTCGATATAGGGAAACGTGGACTGGCCCGAGGTAAAGGCGCCCGCCTTGATCGGCAGGTTGTAGTAGCGGCACGAGGAAAAGAAGCGCTGCCCGGTTTCAGGCGAATTGCGGCTTAAGACCACGACGCGGAAGGGCTCTTCGTTGGGGAAGAGCCGGTTGAGTCCCAGCAGGCGCTTGATGAAGGCGAAGGCGACGCCGGGCGCAAGCGGCTTGTCGCGGTGCTCAAGCTGGTATTTGCGGTAGGCGGCGATGCCCTCGGACTCGAAGATTTGGTGTTCGTCTTCAAGGTCAAAGAGTGCGCGCGAGCTGACGGCGACGACAAGTTGGTTGTCGGTGGTTTTCATGGAAATACGAGCCTTCGTCTTAAAGTGCAGTGTGGTCGATAGACGATCATACAGGCTGGCCGCCCCAGTGCATGAGCCTTGAACAGCGCAAACAGCAAAAGGCCCGGACAATGCCGGGCCTTCGCAGAGAGGAAAAAAGGAGCGGACTAGATGTCGAGGTTGCTCACGAAAAGCGCGTTTTCCTCGATGAAGTCGCGGCGCGGCTCGACCTCGTCGCCCATCAGCATGGAGAAGATGTCGTCGGCCTTGCTCGCGTCCTCAAGACGCACGCGCAGCAGGCGGCGCGTCTGCGGATCCATGGTCGTCTCAAAGAGCTCCTCCGAGTCCATTTCGCCCAACCCCTTGTAGCGCTGCTTGCGCACGCCGGCTTCGGCCTGATCAAGGAGCCAGCGCACGGCTTCGCCGAAGTTCTTCACGCCCTGGCTCACGTCGCCGCGAACGACGCGCGCGCCGTTGCCGACCACGCCTTCAAGCGCACGGGCGGTCTCAACGAGCGTGGCGTATTCGTGCGAGCGCAGGAATTCCTGCTCGATGTAGGTGTGGTGCGTGTTGCCGTAGATGTAGTGGCTGATGCAAAGGCGCCAGCGCTCCTTCTGCTTGTCGAACTCGGCCGCAACGGTGATCTCCGGATCGCGCATCGCCTCTTCGAGCTGCTTGGCCGAGGCCTTGGCGGCCTCTTCGCTGTTGATGTCGATCTTCACGCCCGAAGAAATCGCAAGCAGCGCCGACTTGTCGATCACCTGACACAGACGCTCGATCACGGACTTGCTCTGCTCGAACTCTTCGATCAACTTCTCAAGATCCGTGCCGCGGATGCTGATGCCGGCGTTGAAGTCGGCTTCCGTGCGGTAGAGCGCGGCGTTTTCAAGGGCGATCTTAAGCAGATACGCCGCCATCTCGGCGTCGTCCTTGATGTAGATCTTCTTTTCCTTGTTGGTCTTCTTGTCGCGCTTGCCGGTGAAGATGCCGTACAGGGGCGGCTGCGCGATGTAGACGTGGCCCTGTTCGATCAGCTGCGGCATCTGACGGTAGAAGAACGTCAGCAGCAGCGTGCGGATGTGGGCGCCGTCGACGTCGGCATCGGTCATGAGAATGATGCGGTGATAGCGCAGCTTGCTGAGGTCGAAGTCCTCGCGCAGCTGGGTGCCCAACGCGAGCACGAGCGTCTTGATCTGTTCGGAATCAAGGAGCTTGTCGACCGAGGCCTTCTCGACGTTGAGAATCTTGCCGCGCAGGGGCAGGATCGCCTGGAATTCGCGGTCGCGTCCGGTCTTGGCCGAGCCGCCTGCAGAGTCGCCCTCGACGAGGAACACTTCGCTGGCCGCCGGATCCTTGCTCGAGCAGTCGGCAAGTTTGCCGGGCAGGCCGCCGCCGAAGACCTGCTTGCGGGTCACCTCGCGGGCCTTGCGGGCCGCTTCGCGGGCGCGCGCCGCACCGATGATCTTGTTGCAGATCTGACGGGCCTGGTCGGGGTGCTCCTCAAGGAAGGTGCGAAGGCCGTCGCTTACGGCCGAAATCACCGCGGGCTGCACTTCGCTCGTGACGAGCTTGTCCTTGGTCTGGGAGCTGAAGGAGGGCTGCGGAACCTTCACCGACAGAACGCAGGTGAGGCCCTCGCGCATGTCCTCGCCCGTGATGTCGAATTTGTCGCTCTTCTTGAGGATCTCGTTTTCGGCGATGTAGCTCGTAAAGACCGAGGTCATGGCCTTTCTGAGGCCGGTGACGTGCGTGCCGCCGTCACGCTGCGGAATGTTGTTGGTGTAGGCCGCAAGCGACTCGTTGTAGGAGTCGTTCCACTGCATGGCGACCTCGACGTAGACCGGGATCTCCTTGGAGGGATCCTTGGCGGTCTTCTGCATCACGGTCTTCATGATGTAGATCGGGTCCTTGTGGATCGGCGTGCGGGTCGTGTTCTTGAAGATCACGAAGCTCTTGACGCCGCCTTCGCTTTCCAAGCGGATGTGCTTGGCCGAGCGCTCGTCGACGAGTTCAATGTCGACGCCAGAGTTGAGGTACGAGAGCTCGCGCAGGCGCGTGAGAAGCGTGTCGTAGTCGAAGTCCGTCACGGGCGTAAAGATGCTCGCGTCCGGCAGGAAGTGCACCTCGGTGCCGCGCTTGGTGGTCTCGCCGAGCACCTTCATGGGGCTTACTTCGACCATTTCGCCCGTGAGCGGGCTCTTTTGCATTTCGACGCTGCGATCGACCACGACGCCGTTTTCAAAGCGCAGGAAGTGCGTCTGGCCGTCGCGGTGGACCTTGAGCTCAAGCCACTTCGAGAGCGCGTTCACGCACGAGACGCCCACGCCGTGCAGGCCGCCCGAGATCTTGTAGCCGTTGTCGTCGAACTTGCCGCCCGCATGCAGTTCGGTGAGGGCGATTTCGGCGGCCGAGCGCTTGGGCTCGTGCTTGTCGTCGAACTTGATGGCCGTCGGGATGCCGCGGCCGTCGTCGACCACGCTCACCGAGTTGTCCATGTGGATCGTGACGAAGATGTTGCGCGCGTAGCCCGCCATGGCTTCGTCGATCGAGTTGTCGACGACCTCGTAGACGAGGTGATGCAGACCGGAGCCGTCGGAGACATCGCCGATGTACATGCCGGGTCTCTTGCGGACGGCTTCGAGCCCTTCAAGAATCTTGATGTTGGACTCGTTGTAGGTACGGTCGATTTCAGCGTCGGAGCTCTTGGAAGTGATGTTTTCTTGATCAGCCATGTCTCGGTTCAGTCTCGAATATGTCGCAAATGTGCCGCGCTTAAGAGCCCTTTCGGGCGGCGCGCTCGGCACAAATTTTCAGCACGGCCGCGCGGGCGGGCGGCGGCTCTTTAGCCCCTTTTGTTAAGCCTTGCGCCAATGCAGTGCTTTTTCGAGGCTCTGCATTGGCGCTTCAAGAAGGGCGTTTTCGCGCACGGGCGCCGCAGGCGTCCTCACGGCGTGCGCGGAATTAATCAATCGTTAGATGCGCATCGGCATCAGCACGTAGCGGAACTGCTCGCTTTCGGGCATCGTCAGAAGCGTCGCGCCCTGGTTGTTGGCAAAGGCAAAGCGCACTTCCGTGTTCTTCAGGTTGCCGAGCGCGTCGAGCAGGTAGACGACGTTGAAGCCCAGATCGAGCTCCTCACCCTCGTAGTTGATGGCGATTTCTTCGTCGGCCTCCTCCATCTCGGAGTTCGCGCTCTGGATGTGCAGCGAGCCGGGGGTGACGAGCCAGCGCAGGCCCTTGAACTTCTCGTTGGCGAGAATGGCCGCACGCTTGAGAGCCCCGATGAGCTCCTCGCGGTTGATGAGGAAGATCTTGTCGTTGTTCTGCGGAATGACGCGGTTGTAGTCCGGGTACTTGCCGTCGACGAGCTTGGTGAGGAACTCGATGTTGCCGAAGGTAAAGCGAGCTTGGGTCTTGCTCACCTCGAGCTTGACGGGGTCGTCCGTATCGGGCAGCAGCTTCATGAGCTGGTGCACGGTCTTGCGCGGCAGAATCGCTTCGATCGGGCTCTCGACGCCCGTTTCAATCTCCAAAGGCGCGTCGCAGCAGGCAAGGCGATGACCGTCGGTGGCGACGGCGCGCATCAGGCCCTTGTCGATCGAGAGCAGCATGCCGTTGAGGTAGTAGCGGATGTCCTGCTGGGCCATCGCAAAGTGCACCATCTGCATGAGGTGCTTGAGGACGTTGGCGGGCAGCGAGAACGTGTAGTCGATCTCGGCCACGGGCAGCACCGGGTACTCCTCGGCGGCCATCTGCGAGAGCGTAAAGCGCGAGTTGTTGGCACGCAGCATGACCTTCTTGCCTTCGGTGAGCATCGAGACTTCGGTGCTCGCGCTCGGCAGCGCGGTCAGAAGGGCAATGAGCTTGGCCGCGGGGACGGTCACGGTCACCGGGTCGGTTCCCACGCCGATCTGGGCGCTCGTGCGGATCTGGATCTCAAGGTCCGTCGTGGTGAAGGTGACTTCGCTACCGTTTGCATTGACCAGAATGTTGGACAGAATCGGAAGCGTCTGACGGCCTTCCACGATGCCTCCGACAATCTGCAGGGGCTTCAGGAGCGCTTCGCGCGTGGATTGAATGAACTGCATGAAATCAACCTTTGTCTAAACAAAATTCGGGCCGGGGGCGAAACTCCGGCCGTCTATGGATTTTAATGGAAATAGGGGCGGCTGTCGGCCTGAAACGGCCGACAAAATGGATCGGCAAGCGTTGATTTCTCTAGCTTTTGATCTTTTGCTCGAGAATGTGCAGATCGTACTTGAGCTCCTCGTCGCGGTTGCGCTCGGCGGCGATTTTCTTGCAGGCGTAGATCACCGTGGCGTGGTCGCGGCCGCCGAAGAGTTCACCCAGCTCCGGCAGGCTCTTCTTGGTGAGTTCGCGCGCGAGGTAGATCGCGATCTGACGGGCGCGCACGAGCTTGGCCTTGCGCGATTTCGAGTTCAATTCCGAAACCTTGAAGCCGTAGTGCTGCGCCACGGTCTGCTGGATCGCGTCGATCGTCACGGGCACGCTGCTTGCCTTGAAGATGTCGCGCAGCGCGAGCTTGACGGTGTCGATCGTCACGTCGACCTGATGAAAGCGCGTGTAGGCAAGAACCTGCTGCACGGCGCCTTCGAGCTCGCGGACGTTGCTCTTTAATTTCTTGGCGATGATCTCGGCCACCTCGCGGGGCATGTCAAGACCCGAGCGCTCGGCCTTCAAGAGAAGAATCTGCACGCGCATGTCGAACTCGGGCGGCTCGATCGTGACGATGAGGCCCTGCGTGAGGCGGCTTAAAAGCCGCTCCTGGAAGTCCTTGAGGTTGCGCGGATAGGTGTCGCTCGTGAGCACGATCTGCTTGCCGTGCGGCACCATGCTCTCGAAGGTGAGAAAGAAGTTGGTCTGCGTGCCCTCGCGGTTGCCGAAGCTCTGGATATCGTCGATCAACAGCAGATCGAGTCCCTTGTAGCGGGCGTCGAACTGGCGCATGGCCTCGGCAAAGCGCTCGCGGTTGACGTTGTTCAACCGCATCACGTCCATGAATTCCTGGATGTACTGCTGCGCGGAGATGCACAGAACCTTGGCGTTGGGATTGTTCTTTAGAAAACGGTTGCCGATGGCGTGCATCAAGTGCGTCTTGCCCAGGCCGACGCCGCCGTAGATGAAAAGCGGGTTGTAGATGGGCTTGGGGCTTGAGGCGACCTGAATGGCCGAGGCGTAGGCCATCTGGTTGGCCTGGCCTTCAACGAGATTCTCGAAGGTGAGATTCGGCAGCAGCCCCGTCTTTGCGATCTCGGACTCCGACGGGCCCGCAGCAGGCTCGGCGGGCTCAGCCGGCGCAGTGGCAGCTGCCGCGGCGTCTTCTGCCACCTGCCAGTCGAGTTCGATTTCCTTGCCCGCGAGGCGGTTGACCGTCTGCGCGATGGTGCTGCCATAGGCTTCGGCCACTTTGCGCAGCTTGGCGCTTGAGCTGGCGTAGATCGTCACGACCCCGGCGTCGAGTTCCACGTCGGCCGTCAGATCCGAAAACCAGTTCTGGTAGATTTGCGCCGGCGTCGACTCCCGCAGGGCTTCAAGGCATTGGGTCCAGAAATCGTTCATCTTGAAAATTTTGCGTGAAAACACTCCCGCAGGCCCGGGCCGAATTGACCGGCAAGCTTTCAACATGCGTGTAAGACGGTGAGGGTGCCGCGGACGGGGTGTCTGAAGGTGTTCAGAGATGGAAGAATCGGGCCTGATTTTACCCGCTGGAGCAAAAGTTATCCACAGGCCGGAATCCCGCAGTGACGCGCCCTCAGGGGTGTTTTCTCACAGAGTTGTCAACGTCCCGGCACGACCGGTTGTGGTCTTCAAATCCGTTGCCCGCTACATGCTGTGGAAAACGAATGCTGCGGAAGGGGAGTCTAAAAATTTCCCGCCCCTTGAAATTTCGGGGTAAATATTGACAGGACAGGGCAAAATAAGGTTTAATATCAGGCTTTTCACAGGCACGGATCGTTGCGGCCGAAATTTTTCGTCGGCGGCGACGGGGAGCGTGCGCCCGCAGAAGTCCTAAAAATCAGGGCCTGCGGCGGGATTGACGGACTGCACCGTCTGTCGTCGGTTCACGGCTCAAACGCAGCCGGCCTCCCGCAGTCTGTGGAAAGAAGAGCGTCTTTTCAAGCCGCGGATCCGCTCTTGTCACGGTTGTCTGCGGTTTTATTTAGTTTTTCGATGAAAGGCCGGACTCCGGCGTCTTCTCAGCAGAGGCCCTCCAGAAGGGCTCAGCGCGCAGGTCCGTTGTTCATCGTCTTCCTTTGACTTGAAGGTAAGGAAATATCATGGCTACCAAGCGTACGTATCAACCCTCTAAGATCAAGCGTGCCCGCACGCACGGCTTCCTGGTCCGCACCCGCACCAAGGGCGGCCGCGCCGTTCTGGCTCGCCGTCGCCGCAAGGGCCGTCACACCCTCGCTCTCTAATTTACGGCGTCTTTGATTTGAAAAGACGTCTCAGGGCAACTGTGACGCAAGACCGGTCGAGATACAAATTTCCCAAGTCGGCTCGAATCGTAAGTTCGGACGACTTTGGCGCAATTTTGCGATCTGACGGACCGGGAGTAATCCGACTCGGACGTGATTCTGTTTCTTTATGTGCTCAGGCACATCTGAAAACGGGTCGCGTCCGTTTTGGTTTTACGGTCGGCAAACGCAACGTCCCTCTGTCGGTGGACCGCGCCCTTGTCAAGCGCATTCTGCGCGAAGTGGCACGGCACGCCCTGCCCGTGCTTGCTGAGCGCTGCTCGCAGCTCGGCGTCGGTCTCGACGTCAGCCTGCGCTGGAGAACGCCGCTGCGCACGACGGGCGTCAAAGTGACCGAGGGCGACGCAAAGGCTCTGGCGCGCCGCTCGGCGTCGCTGTGCCTGAAGGCGCTTGAGAAGCGCCTTGATGCCGCCGCCGGCGCCTTTCTTGCGCAGGCGAGCGCCGCTGCCGATGAATAAAAAGCCAGTCTGCTCGATCGCGGCGAAATTCTTCATCGCACTCGTGCGCCTGTATCAGCTCACGTTTTCGAGCTGGACGGGGTGGCAGTGCCGCTTTATTCCGACCTGCTCGAACTACGCAATCGAAGCCTTTGAGCGGCATGGAGCTTTCAAGGGGCTCTATCTCACGACGATGAGGCTTCTGCGTTGTCATCCGCTGGGCGGCAGCGGGTATGATCCTGTACCGGACGAATTTCACTGGAAGTGCTGGCGGCATGATCATGACGCCGGGCACTCGCAGTAGCTTTTTTTGATCTTTATTTCACTTATCAGGACCTGTTATGGGAAGTGATTTCAAGCGAACCCTTATGTGGGTGATCCTGTGCGCGGCCTGCTTCATGTTGTGGGACAACTGGCAGGTCTACAACGGACAGCCCTCGTTTTTCGGCGGCAGCGCCACGCAGACCGCTCAGACGCAGGAGCCGCAGCCGAGTGCGGATGCGGTTCCCGACAACAAGGGCAGCGGTGCCGAAGCTGTGGCCAAGGGCCTGATTCAAGCTTCCAAGCCCATTGAGGTCTCCAACGACCTGCTCAAGCTCAACATCGACGAGCAGGGCGCGGTCGTCACGCGTGCCGAGCTTCTCAAGGAGCAGCAGCAGGCCGAGTGGACGGATGTCGGTCTTGCCGGCCTGATCCTGGGCAACAAGGTGCCGCATCTGAAGAACATCGTCATGCTCGACGTCACGCCCAACCACGTCTACGTGGCGCAGAGCGGCCTCATCGGCGGCGACTTCCCCAACCACAAGTCCGCCTTCAAGTTCCTCGGCACCAAGGTCGAAAAGAAGCTCGACGCCGAGCAGAAGAAGGAAGTGAACTTCACCACCGCGACGTTTGAAAGCACGCAGGGGCCGGTGACGCTGCGCAAGACCTATGAGCTTGCCGACGGCCGCTATGGGGTCTTCGTGCGCAACGAAGTGATCAACAACGGCGAGGCCGCCGTCAAGCCGTCGATTTACTACCAGATCACCCGCGACGACGCCAAGCCCGAAGGCGAAAGCACCTTCTACTACACCTACAACGGTCCGGCGATCTACACGAGCGAAGACAAATTCCAGAAGGTTCCCTTCGACGACATCGGAGATCAGCCCGATCACATCACCAAGGCCGACAACGGCTGGGTGGCGATGATCCAGCACTACTTCATTACCGCCTGGACGGACGTCAAGGGCGACACGAGCAAGCGCGAGCGCGAGTTCTACACGACCAAGCTCGACAAGAACCTGTTTGCCGTGGGCTCCATTCAGCGTCTCGGCACGATCGAGCCCAAGCAGAGCGCGACCGCTTCCGCCCTGCTCTACATCGGCCCGCAGGACCAGCAGCGTCTGCAGTACCTCGCCGACGGCCTCGAGCTCGTGGTCGACTACGGGTGGCTCACGTTCCTCGCCAAGCCGATCTACTCGGTGCTGTACTTCCTCTACGGTCTCGTGGGCAACTGGGGCTGGTCGATCGTTCTGCTCACCTGCTTGGTGAAGGCGATCCTCTACCCGATCTCGGCTGCCGGCTACAAGTCGATGGCCCGCATGAAGGAAATCGGTCCGCGCATGAAGGCGCTTCAGGAGCAGTACGGCGAAGACAAGCAGCGCTATCAGCAGGCCATGATGGAGCTCTACCGCAAGGAGAAGATCAATCCTGTGGGCGGCTGCCTGCCGATCCTGCTGCAGATCCCGGTCTTCCTCGCCCTGTACTGGGTGCTGCTCGCGAGCGTGGAGCTCAGAGGCTCGGCCTGGATCGGCTGGGTCACGGACCTTGCCTCGCCTGATCCCTGGTTCATCCTGCCGGCGATCATGATGCTGACGATGTTCCTGCAGATCAAGCTCAATCCGAAGCCCGCTGATGCCATGCAGGCCCGCATGATGGTTCTCATGCCCCTAGTCTTCGGCGTGATGTTCTTCTTCTTCGCTTCCGGTCTGGTTCTCTACTGGCTGACGAACAACGTGCTCTCGATCCTGCAGCAGTGGTACGTCAACAAGAAGATTGCCGAGGAGCGCGCCAGAAGAATGAGCGCTGCCAACCACTAAAAAAGCCGCCCGAGCTTCCGGAGACATCCGGAAGCGGTGCACGAAAAAGGAGACTCTGCAAACGCCTGCAGGTCTCCTTTTTTTCTGGGCGGATTTTTGTGGGGTTCAAAATCCCGTGAGGCTCTTGTCCTGAAGCCCCTTGAAAGCTGCCTGGAAGGTGCCTAGCAGGGGCTTGGAGGGCCTTGATGGGGGCTTGGTGTCTGGGCCCGTGCCTCAGGCCTTCCTGCGGCCGAAGAGGTGCGCGGTGACCAGAAGCGGCCAGAGCCAGGCGCTCACAAACCACAGCAGGATCTGTCCGATCGTCATCGGCTTGCCCTCGGCATCCTTGGTGAGGACGAAGATGCTGATGGCGCCGACGACGGCCCACAGCAGCAGCCCTGCATAGATGAGCACGCGCGAGTTGTAGGTGTCGCCGAAGGCGGCGGCAAGAAAGGCCGCTGCGGGAACCGAGGCGACGACCGCGAGACACGCGCCGAGAAGCGCGGCGCCGAAGAAGGTATTTCGTTTGGTGGGAAGGCTCATTGGTTGTAACGTTTCCTTTGATGTTGCTTGGGGCCGGTCAGGGTTTTACGAGCGTCGCCGGCTGGTTGAGGAAGCGGTGCAAAGTGCCTCATGATCATACAACGCCGCTAATGGTCGTCAAAGGCCGTCAGAGGCGATCCGAGGCCGTCTGGGGCCATCGATGGCGATCATGGGCAGGAGGATGCCGTCGACGGCAGAAGGGCGTCATGCAGCCCCGTGAAACGTCTGCAAGGGCTTGCTGGCGTACGTCGGGGGCAAAATTATTTGCCCCGTTCTGAGTCAAAATTAGTTGACCCCCTTGAGGCCGGGATGGGCGTCGTTGGGCGCGGTTCATTTTCTCGCTTCGCCTGCGGTGCGCCTTCTCATTTCGCCTCATGCTGCCTGCCGCACTTCCGGCGACGGGCAGCAAGCAAAGCGCGCAAGGTTTCTACAAAATAGCGGCACGAGAGAATGCTTGTTGAAAACGCACAGAGCTCCGGCGATCTCGACATGGCTTTGCTGTGGTTCATGAACGGCACTGCCGACAAAAGAATCGAGGAAAAATGAAGGAAGCAACAGAGACCTTTCCTTAACGTGCTCCTGAGATTATTTGATAAATCAAACACTAAAAATTTCTTTGTTTTCAATGAACAGCATCAAGATTATTTGAGAGACAAAAGAAATTTTCATTAAAGAGTTTGATTTATCAAATGAGAATGAATTGATTTAGGACGCAAGATGAGTACGGTTTATACGGACAAGGATCCGATCATTGCCCGCGCAAGCGCGGCTGGATTCGGCGGAATCGGCATCATTCGGCTTTCCGGAGCGCCGGAAAAAATGACCGGGATGCTCGAGCGGCTTTTTCCGGGAAAAAAAGTTGAGCCGCGTCACGCCCATCTCTTTGCGCTGAACGATGCGCAGGGCTTGCTGATCGACCGCACGATCGTGCTTCACTTCCCGGCACCGGCCAGCTACACCGGAGAAAGCGTGGTGGAAATCCAGGCGCACGGCGGTCCGGCCGTGCTGCAGATGATCATCGATCGCTGCATGGAAGTGGGCGCAGATCTTGGACTGCGGCAGGCGCAGCCCGGAGAGTTTTCCGAGCGTGCCTTCCTCAACGGCCGCATGGACCTCGTGCAGGCCGAGGCTGTGGCCGACCTCATTGAAGCCTCGAGCCAGGCTGCCGCGCGTGCGGCGGCGCGCTCAATGCAGGGTGCATTCTCGCACGAGGTGCACCGGATCAATCAGGATCTGCTGGAGCTGCGTGCCTATATTGAAGCCACCATCGACTTCCCTGAGGAGGAGGTCGACTTCATTGAAGACGGGCACGTCAATGAACGCGTGGACGCCATTGCCGGAGAGCTTGAGGCGTTTTCTAGAAATGCCATGCGCGGCAAGGTGCTGCGCGACGGTCTGACCGTGGTGCTCGTCGGCTCCCCCAACGTGGGCAAGAGCTCGTTGATGAATGCGCTTGCCCGTGAGGACGTCGCCATCGTGACCGACATTGCCGGAACGACCCGCGACAAGATCGATCACATGATCAATCTCGATGGCTTCTCCATGAATCTGATCGATACCGCCGGCGTGCGGCACACCGCGGACAAGGTCGAGCAGATCGGCATTGAGCGCACGCTCAAGGCCGTGGAAAACGCCGACGTCGTCGTGCACCTGACGAGCGCTGATCAGAAGGATCAGGCGGGCGAACAGGAGGCGATGGAACTCATTCGTCCGCGCCTTCGCGAGGGCGTGGTCTTTGTCCGGGTGATGAACAAGGTGGATCTCGTCGAAAGCTCCGCTGTTGCCGCAGCGGGTGATGACGGCGTCATTGCCATCTCCGCCCGCACGGGAAAGGGCATGGACGTCCTGATCGAAAAGCTCAAGAAGATTGCCGGCATGAGCGGCGAGGTCCAGGGCGAGTTCCTTGCCAGAACGCGCCACCTTGAATGCATCGCCCGCGCGCTTGAGCATGTCAACGCGATTCGCGGCGGCGTCGGTGTCCGCATCGGACTTGAGATCGCTGCCGAGGAACTGCGGCTTGCCGGTCAGGCGTTGGGAGAGATTGTCGGAGAAACCGTGGCCGATGATCTGCTGGGCATGATCTTCTCCAAGTTCTGCATTGGAAAATAGGTGGGCAGTTTCTGTATCGACCGACCATCGATTGAGCAGCAACTGCAAACAGGGGAATGTTTCACGTGAAACATTCTCCCTTACGCATTCTGGCGTTCATGAAGGCTTCTCGAGCAAACTTATGGCTTAAACTCACCTGCCATTAAAAATTTGATGCCTTCATTATTTGTTTGAGCGATCAACCTTTTAGCAGCAAAAATCGAACACTTCGCGATAACTGAGAGTGCTCGGAGTGTCCGGTTTAAAAAGCGTAAAAATTACGCACCTTTAATCACTGCGACAGTGACAAGATTGAGTCGACTGCTTCTTACAAACACTTTTACAGCGACCGCAGTGTGTTGAATGCGCGGGCATCCAGTCCCAAGCGGCCGGACATTCGGCTCGCGACTCAAAAAACGAGGTGTGGTGCGCCTTCTTGTTTCGCCTGGTAACCGAGGATGCTGGTGATGTCGGAGAAGAGGACGTGATGAATCGGTGCGGACTTCGGTGGTTCGTTGGTGTTGGGATTTTCGCTGCTATCAAGGATGGGTTCCCTGCTTCATGAGGCGACTTTGATGGCGTGACGGCATGGTGCCGGCTGAGCGCACCAATCGGGCATGCGAGGATAAGTTCAAAAGTGTATGCTTTGTAGCCAAATTAAAACAATAAAACAACAGTATTTATTTCTGCATACTTAATAAAATTTACGCGGCCCTCCTTGCCTTGCTGCGTACTTTGACTTGTATAAAGACACGGCGAAATAAACAGTTTGTCTGCGCTTCTGATGGATACGCGGATTGATATACTGCACTGATCCTGCATGAATTGTTCCACGTGGAACATCGTCTTCTCGGCGGCGTTGGCCGTCGTATTGATTTAGTATCAGAGGGTGATGTTCCACGTGGAACATTGCATGACCATCACGGGAATCAGGGCGCTCCGAGTCGGATGGTGCCCTTGGGCGGAATGGCCCGGCTGTTCCGGACGCGTGGATTCGAATGTTCCACGTGGAACATTGCCCCGCCGTCCTTCCCGCATTTGTATGTTTTTCGAATAATGTTCCTAGTGGATGCTGCCTTGTGAGATGGACTTGTAAGGTTGTCGAATGTTCCACGTGGAACATTGAAGGGAATCTCCAGCCTTATCTTCTCCCGGCAACATAAGCTATCCGGCGGCCGCTGTGAAACACAACGGCACTTGCAGACCGGAATGTTCCACGTGGAACATCTGCTGTTGGAAAAAGATATTTGCTACGAATGTTCCACGTGGAACAATCATGAACTATCCAGAAGTATTTGATGTAATCGTTGTTGGGTGCGGTCACGCTGGTGCGGAAGCTTGCTTGGTCGCGGCACGTATGGGTGCTAAGACCCTGTTGATCACCCATAATGTCGAGACGATTGGTCAGCTCTCCTGCAATCCGTCCATCGGTGGTATCGGCAAGGGACACCTTGTTAAGGAAGTCGATGCGATGGGCGGTGCAATGGGCATCGTCACGGATCGTGCCGGCATCCAGTTCAGAGTACTGAACGGGTCTAAGGGCCCGGCGGTGCGAGCCACCCGTGCGCAGATTGACCGCAACCTGTATCGCGTTGAGATGCGCCGCTGCATTGAAACGCAGCCGAACCTGTGGATCTTCCAGCAGGCGGTCGACGATCTGATTGTTGAAGGCGAGACCGTCTGCGGCGTGGTGACGAAGACGGGAATTCGGTTTCAGTCCAAGACCGTTGTGATTTGCTCAGGAACGTTTTTGAACGGTCTGGTGCATATTGGTCTTGAACATTACTCGGCCGGCCGCGCCGGCGATCCGCCTTCGATTTCTCTTGCACAGCGCCTGATTGAGTTGGGGCTGCCCAAGGGTCGATTGAAGACCGGAACGCCTGCTCGTATCGACGGCCGTTCGATTGACTTCAGCAAGTGCAAGGAGCAGCCGGGCGATCTGGATCCTGTTCCGTCGTTCTCCTTGATGTCGCCTGGCATCGAGCATCCGCGTCAGGTGCCTTGCTGGATTACTTATACGAACGAGCGCATGCACGACATCATTCGTGCGAATCTGGATCGCTCGCCCATGTACTCCGGCATTATTGAAGGCGTGGGGCCGCGCTACTGCCCGTCGATCGAAGACAAGGTGCAGCGCTTCAAGGATAAGACGAGCCACCATGTCTTCTTGGAACCCGAAGGTCTTGATACCAACGAGTTCTATCCGAACGGCATTTCAACGTCGCTTCCGTTTGACGTGCAGCTCGACATGATTCATTGCATTCCTGGATTGGAGCATGCACATCTGCTTCGTCCGGGTTATGCCATTGAGTACGACTTTTACGATCCGCGCGAATTGAAGAGCACCTTCGAAACGAAGCGTTTGAGGAATCTTTATTTCGCCGGACAGATCAACGGTACGACCGGCTATGAAGAGGCGGCGGCTCAGGGTCTGCTTGCCGGCATCAATGCTGCGGCTCGCGTTCTGGGCCGTGAAGAATGGAAGCCGCGCCGCAATGAAGCCTACATCGGCGTCATGGTTGACGATTTGACGACGCGCGGCGTGACCGAGCCGTACCGTATGTTCACAAGTCGTGCGGAATATCGTCTGAGCCTGCGTGAAGACAATGCGGATGTTCGCCTGGCTGAACTCGCGCATCGCCTCGGTGCGCTGCCGGAAGAAAAATGGGCGCGCTTCTGCAATAAGAAGGAATCCGTCGAAAGAGAGCTGCAGCGCTTGAAGAGCACCTGGGTCAATCCGAGCCTTCTCAAGGCCGGTGAAGCCGACCGCGTGCTCGGTACGTCGATTGAGCGTGAATACAACTTGTCGGCGCTTTTGTCTCGTCCTGGTGTGAAGTACGACGATCTGATGACGCTTGCAAAGACCGACGACTCGCTTGTCAGTCCTGAACATCTGACGGATCCAATGCAGATTGAACAGGTTGAGATCGCGCTCAAGTATCAGGGCTACATTGAACGCCAGAAGGAAGAGGTCGAAAAAACGCGCGCGCATGAGACGATGCGCATTCCCGAGGACATCGACTACGACAAGGTGGTCGGTCTCTCCTTTGAGGTGCGGCAGAAGTTAAAGCAGATTCGTCCTGAAACGCTCGGACAGGCCGGACGCATTTCCGGTGTGACGCCTGCTGCGATTTCTCTGCTTCTGATCCACTTGAAGCGTTTGAAGTGGGGGAAGGAATCATCATGACGCAATCTTTAGATGCTGCGAGCATCCAGAAGCGGGCAATGGAACTGCTTGCTATGGAGCTCACTGAAGATCAGGCGCAAAAGCTTTCGCGCTTTGCAGATCTTTTGATCAAATGGAATGCAAGCTACAACCTCACGAGCATCACGAGCCCGAAGGATGTGCTTGATCTTCATCTGGTGGATTCGCTTGCCTTGGCCAAATGCTCGGGCGACCTGCTTGACGGCAGCAAGACGGTGCTTGATGTCGGCAGCGGCGGCGGCCTTCCCGCCATTCCGCTTGCCATCGTTCGGCCGGAACTCGAAATCACCATGGTTGATGCCGTGCAGAAAAAGACGATTTTTCAGCGGCAGGCGGTTTCCATGCTTCGCCTGAAAAACATCAAGGCGGAGCACACGCGCGTCGAACAGATCAAGGACCGGACATTCGATGTCATCACCAGTCGGGCGTTTGCCTCGTTGGCCGACATGATTCACTTGACGGAGCATCTTCTTGCTCCAGGCGGAGTATGGTTGGCGATGAAAGGCAAATTTCCGCAGGAAGAGGTGGATGCGCTTCCGCAAAACGTGTCGGTTTCGACGGTTTTCACCGTCGAAAACATGAAAGTGGAGCGTCATTTAATTGCCCTCAAGAAAAATCTTTCAGGTACTTGATCACCTCGAGGCGTTTTATCGCGCTGTTGAATTTTTGTGATTTCTGTGGAAAAAATTGTTGAAAACTGCGTTTTTCTGTGGAAAACATTACTGAGGAAAATTTTCTCGCTGCTGGTTTTGAGAAAATCGAGAAAACTTGCGATGTTTTCGTGAGCGTCACACGTTTTTTTCAAAAAGACGGCTCTTCGGTTGCTTCGCACGGGTTTTGTTCTGAAAGAATCCTGATAAGGAAGTCTTTCACCGAGGCCGGTGCAAATCCAGAGCCAACCGCTTGACCGCAGGCCGCAGAATTTGCAAGACTCATCAAGAGCGCCGGGAACGATGCCGGCGGGCTGAGAACTTGAAATTGAATTTCATAAACAAATAGCAATCAGTCCGATCAGATACCGAGTGGAACGAATACCCTAGAAAACGAGTTTGAGCAATCAAACTTAAAGAAGTTGTCAAAGGAAACAAAAGGGATGGCTTATATCTTTTGCGTCGCCAACCAGAAGGGTGGCGTAGGGAAGACGACGACGGCGGTCAATACGGCTGCGGCGCTTGCGCGTCGTCGTCAGAAGGTGCTCCTCATTGACCTCGATGCGCAGGGCAACGCGACGATGGGCTCGGGCGTCGAGAAAAACGACTGCGAGCTCACCGTCTACCAACTTCTCATCGGGGAGGCGTCGTTTGACGAGGTCGTGAAGAAAAGTTCGAGCGGCGGCTATGACCTCATTCCCGCCAACCGCGATCTCTCGGCGGCCGAAATCGACCTGATGCAGTTGAAGAATCCGGACAAGCGTCTGAAGGCGGTGATCGATCAGATTGCCGATCGCTACGACTTCATTCTGATCGACTGCCCGCCGTCGCTTTCGATGATCACCGTCAATGCGCTTTGCTGCGCCCGCGGCGTCATCATTCCGATGCAGTGCGAATATTTCGCGCTCGAAGGCCTGAGCGACCTGGTGAACACGGTTCGCCGCATCCGCCAGAACAAGAATGCCGACCTGCAGATCATCGGTCTTTTGCGCGTGATGTTCGACGCGCGCATGACGCTGCAGAAGGAAGTAAGCGAACAGCTCAAGGAAAACTTCGGCGACCGTGTGTTCGATACGGTGATTCCGCGCAACGTCCGTCTGGCCGAAGCACCCTCCTACGGCGAGCCCGGCATCGTTTACGACAAGACCAGCCGCGGTGCGAAGGCCTACCTCGCCTTCGGCCGCGAACTCATCAAGCGCATGAAAAGCGTCGAGACCGCTCAAACTGAAGAGGAGTAATACATATGGCTGCTACGAAGAAACCTCGCGGTCTGGGCCGCGGTCTGGATACGCTTCTGGGCGACGACGTGAAGGCTCAGCCTGAGAAGACGCAGGCTGCAGCCTCGGACGCGCCCGAGATACCGAGCGAGAACATCGTGATCGAACTTGAGCTCACGCAGCTCAAGGCGGGCAAATATCAGCCGCGTACGTTGATCGAGCAGGAAAAGCTCTCGGAGCTTGCCGAGTCGATCAAGCAGCAGGGCGTGATCAGCCCCATCATCGTGCGCCGCACCGCAAACGGCCGCTACGAGATCATCGCGGGTGAACGGCGCTTCAGAGCTTCGAAGATCGCAGGCCGTAAGACGATCCCGGCGATCGTGCGCACGGTCGAGGACAAGGACGCGCTTGCCATGGCTCTGATTGAGAACATGCAGCGCGAGGATCTCAACGCCATGGAGGAGGCCCTGGGCGTCAAGCGCCTGATCGACGAGTTCGGCTACACCCATGAGCAGGCGGCAGATGCGATCGGTCGCAGCCGCTCGGGCACGACGAACCTGTTGCGCCTTCTGAACCTTACCGATCCCGTGCAGCAGATGCTGGTTGACGGCAAGATTGACATGGGGCACGCCCGTGCGCTTTTGTCGCTTTCGGGCGCAGAGCAGATTCAGGCCGCCAACGAGATCGTCGCCAAGGAGCTCTCCGTGCGCGAGGCTGAAAAGCTGGTTGCCCAGGCCGCTGCCAAGCCCCGCACCAAGAACGCCAAGAAGCCCGCCAAGGTCAACCGCGACGACCAGATTCTTGAAGAGCGGCTCTCGGAGTCGATCGGCGCTCCCGTGCACGTGGTCTACGGCCGCAAGGGCAAGGGACAGCTCGTGATTGACTTCGCCAACTTTGACGATCTCGACGCGCTCATCGCCCGCATCGCCCCGGATGCCAAGGTAGAAGCTTGAAAAAAGGGGCGACTAGGGCTAATACCTACAAAGTAATATTTGAGATAAGCCCATCAGCCACTTGTTAAAAAGTGTGTTAGTCCATAAAATTACGCCGTTTTAGGGACAGAAGCACGATATGAATCGTGAAGACTTGATCCGTATCGTCGCATGGCAATATGCGCTTGTCTGCGTGGTGGCTGCCGTTTCCTGGGTTTTCTGGGGGACGGTCGCCGGCTTATCCGCGTTGGGCGGCGGTATGTGCGTTGCTGTACCCAACTCCATCTTCGCTCTCAATCTGATCATCGGTCAGATGATGAAGAGGCCGATGCGACCCATCGGCGTCATCGTCGGGGAGTTCCTCAAGATGATCGTCATCTGCGCATTGTTCGTGGCGATGGCGAAGATCTTTCCAGGTTTGAACTGGCCGGCCATGCTCGCGGGGATCATCGCCGCGGTCTTCGGCCAGTTTGCCCTAATCTTTAATAAACACTAAACCGAAGGATTGGTTATGGCTACGACTGAAGCTCTCAGCCCTACCGGGTACATGCTTCATCACCTTGCACATAATGCCTCAGGAAAAATGTCGTCGATCATCGACTTCTCGGTGATCAACTACGACACGATCGTGTTTTCCGTTCTCATGCTCTGCATCGGCTTGTGGTGCCTGTACAAGGCTGCCCACAAGGCGACCAACGGCGTGCCCGGAAAATGGCAGTGCGCGGTTGAAATGCTCGTCGAGATGGTCGAGGAGCAGAGCAAGTCGATCGTCCACGGCGACCGCAGGTTCATCGCTCCGGCGGCCCTGACGGTTTTCGTCTGGGTGACGCTGATGAACTGCATCGACTTGGTGCCGGTTGATCTGCTGCCCTGGTTGGCGGGATTTTTCGGCATTCACTACCTGCGTCCGCTGCCCACGGCGGATCTGAACGGTACGCTCGGCATTTCCGTGAGCGTGCTGGTTCTGTGCATCTATTACGGCTTCAAGGTCAAGGGCGCCGGCGGCTTCATGCATGAGCTCTTTACCGCGCCGTTCGGCAACAACATCCTGTTGTGGCCCTGCAATTTCGCTCTGAACATCGTTGAGTACGTCGCCAAGACCGTCAGTCTCGGCATGCGACTCTTCGGTAACATGTACGCTGGCGAACTGCTGTTCTTCCTGATTGCTCTTCTGGGCGGCTACGCGCTTTCCTTCGGCGCTGTCGGCGGTACCCTGAGCGCATTCGGTCAAGTCGTGGCCGGCCTCTGCTGGTGGCTGTTCCACATTTTGATTGTCCTTCTGCAGGCTTTCATCATGATGATGCTGACCTTGGTTTACCTCGGCCAGGCGCATGATTCGCACTGACGGAAATTTTTTCTTCCCTTAATCCTTTTTTCTTTCTTTCTTCCTCACGGAAACTTAAGGAGTTTGCAATGACCAACGTTGCTATGGTTGCCCTGGCCTGTGGCCTTATCATCGCCTTCGGTGCTATCGGCGCCTGCCTCGGCATTGGCATCATGGGTTCTAAGTACCTCGAGTCGGCTGCCCGCCAGCCCGAACTGATGAACACCCTTCAGACGAAGATGTTCCTGCTCGCCGGCCTTATCGATGCTGCCTTCCTGATTGGCGTTGGTGTGGCCATGATGTTCGCCTTTGCTAACCCGTTCGCTGGCTAATTCCGCGCGCGGAATTGCTTGAAAAGATCGTCTCTCTTTTTATGACGTCGTCGACGCCTGAGGGTGCTTTTATGCGCCTTCGGTGCGTCGACATGAACGGGGTTTAACAATGAACATTAATGCCTCACTGTTTGTACAGATGGTGGTGTTCTTCATCGGCTGCTTTATCACGATGAAGTACATCTGGCCGCCCTTGATCAAAGCGATCGAGGAGCGCCAAAACAAGATCGCCGAAGGTCTTGCTGCTGCCGACAAGAGTGCTGAGGCTCTCGCCGAAGCCCAGGTTAAGGGCAAGGAGATCGAGGCCGAGGCTCGCGCCCGTGCCACGACGATCGTGTCCGACGGCGAAAAGCGCGGGGCAATGATCGTTGAGAACGCCAAGGAACAGGCTCAGGTCGAGGCTGACCGCATCATCGCTAACGCCAAGGCTGAAGCCGCTCAGGAAATGCAGCGCGCCCGCGATCAGCTTCGCGACGAAGTCGCCGCTCTGGCCGTTGCCGGCGCTCAGCAGATTCTGGCTCGAGAAGTGGACAAGTCCGTCCACGCTCAGCTGCTCGAACAACTTAAGGCAAAGCTCTAATCATGGCTGAACTTTCGACGATTGCACGTCCTTACGCTCAGGGCCTTTGGAAGGCCATGGTTGAGCGTAATACCACGGCGCAGGCTGCTCAGATGGCGGATGTCCTCGATGCGCTCAGCGAGGTGACCCGCAATCCCCAGGTCGCGGAGCTTGTCAACGACCCGAAGATTACCGATGAAGAGCTGTATAAGGTGATCGCCGGTACGCTCGGTCAGGATCTGCCTGATCAGTTGCCCGGTCTGCTTCGTACAGTCATCGAAAACGGTCGTCTTAATGCTTTGCCCGAGATCGCCGCGCAGTTTCATGTGCTCAAGAACGAATCCGAGGGTGTCGCAGACGCCTACATCGAGACCGCTTATGCACTGACCAAGAAGGAAGTCGAGCAGCTGCTCGATGCCCTTTCGAAGAAATTCCCCGGCAAGAAGCTCAACCCGATAGTGACGATCAACAAGTCGCTCATCGGCGGCGTGAGCATCCGGGTCGGCGATCAGGTTCTCGACGGTTCTGTTCGCGCACGGCTTGCGCAGATGCAGCAGGCGCTCACCGCATAAATTTCGGAGCTCAAGAATGCAACTCAATCCTAGTGAAATCAGCGAGCTGCTCAAGCAGCGCATCGAAGGCCTCGGGGTCTCCGCTGATCTCCGCACCCAAGGCACCGTTGTGTCGGTGACCGATGGTATTTGCCGTGTTCACGGTCTGCACGACGTGATGCAGGGTGAAATGCTGGAATTCCCCGGCAACACCTACGGCCTCGCACTGAACCTTGAACGTGATTCGGTCGGCGCGGTTATTCTCGGCAACTACGAACACATTTCCGAAGGCGACATCGTCAAGACGACGGGTCGTATTCTTTCGGTGCCCGTTGGTCCCGCCCTGATCGGCCGTGTGGTCAACGCTCTGGGTCAGCCCATCGACGGCAAGGGTCCGATCAACACCAACGAATTCGACGTGGTCGAAAAGGTGGCCCCGGGCGTGATCGATCGCCAGTCGGTGAGCCAGCCCGTTCAGACCGGTCTGAAGTCCATCGACGCCATGATCCCGATCGGCCGCGGCCAGCGTGAGCTGATCATTGGCGACCGCCAGTGCGGCAAGACCGCCATCGCGCTCGACACGATCATCAATCAGAAGGGCAAGGACCTCATCTGCGTGTACGTCGCCATCGGCCAGAAGGCCTCGACGATTGCCAACGTGGTTCGTCAGCTCGAAGAGCACGGCGCCATGGAGTACACCATCGTTGTGGCTGCCACGGCCTCTGAATCGGCCGCTCTGCAGTACATCGCTCCGTACGCGGGCGCCACGATGGGCGAATACTTCCGCGACCGCGGCCAGGACAGCCTGATCGTTTATGACGATCTGACCAAGCAGGCCTGGGCTTATCGCCAGATTTCCCTGCTGCTGCGTCGTCCGCCGGGACGTGAAGCCTATCCTGGTGACGTGTTCTACCTGCACAGCCGCCTGCTTGAGCGTGCTGCGCGCGTGAACGCCACCTACGTGGAGCGCTTCACCAAGGGCGCTGTCAAGGGCAAGACCGGTTCCATGACCGCTCTTCCCATCATCGAAACGCAGGCCGGCGACGTGACCGCCTTCGTTCCGACGAACGTGATTTCCATTACCGACGGCCAGATCTTCCTGGAAACCGACCTCTTCAACGCCGGTATCCGTCCCGCCATCAACCCCGGCATCTCGGTGTCCCGTGTGGGTGGCGCGGCTCAGACCAAGGTGATCAAGAAGTTGGGCGGCGGTGTCCGTCTGGCTCTGGCGCAGTACCGTGAACTCGCGGCCTTCGCCCAGTTTGCCAGCGACCTCGACGAGGCCACCCGCAAGCAGCTCGAACGCGGCCGCATCGTGACCGAACTGATGAAGCAGCCCCAGTACCAGCCCCTGCAGGTTTGGGAAGAGGCCGTGACGCTGTTCGGCATCGAAATCGGCGCCTTCGACGACGTTGCCGTCAAGGATGCGCTCAAGTGCGAACGTGCCATGCGCGAGTACCTCAAGCAGCACTACACCGAGCTCGTCGACCGCATTGAAGAGCAGAAGGCCATGTCCGACGAAGACAAGGCTGCTCTCAAGGCCGCTATTGAAGAGTTCAAGAAGAACGGTGCTTGGTAAGAGCGCACAAGAAACATTCTGAGAGGACCAAATGCCTAGTACAAAGGAAATTCGCGGAAAGATCAAGAGCGTACAAAATACGCGCAAGATCACCAAGGCGATGCAGATGGTTGCGGCCTCGAAGATGCGCAAGGCACAGGACCGGATGCGTGAGTCCCGCCCGTACGCCGACAAGATCCGCAACATCATTGCGCACTTGTCCGAGGCTCGCGTCGACTATCACCATCCGTTCCTCGTCAAGCACCCGACCCAGACCGGTAAGGAAGCCATGATTCTGGTGACCACCGACAAGGGTCTGGCCGGTGCGCTGAATACCAATATTCAGCGTCTCGTTCTCCACAAGGTTGGCGAGCTCCGCGCCAACGGCGTCTCCCTGCAGGTGACGGCCATCGGCAACAAGGCCGTGGCCTTCTGCGGACACGCCGGGCTCGAGCTCATCAGCCAGGTGGTGCAGCTCGGCGACCGCCCCCAGATTGATCGCCTCTTGGGTGCGATCCGTGTGCAGCTCGATGCATACGCTCAGGGCAAGGTCGACCGCGTCTACCTCGCTTACTCGCGTTTCATCAACGCCATGAAGCAGGAACCGGTGATTGAGCAGATTCTGCCGCTCACTGACGACAAGCTCGCTCCGCTCGGAGAAAAGCCGCGCGCATATTCGTGGGACTACATCTACGAACCCGATGCGCAAACCGTGCTCGATGAACTGCTCAAGCGCTATGTCGAGGCTTTGATTTATTCGGCGGTTGCAGAGAACATGGCTTCCGAACAGTCCGCGCGCATGGTGGCCATGAAGGCCGCTTCGGACAACGCCAAGAAGCTCATCGATGAGCTGCAGCTCGTCTACAACAAGACCCGTCAGGCCGGCATTACTAAGGAAATCACCGAAATCGTCGGTGGTGCCGCCGCCGTGTCTTAAATGGATTTGAATACCGAGGATTAACATGAGTATCGGACAAATCGTTCAGGTCATCGGCGCCGTGGTGGATATCGAATTCGCCCGCGACGAGATGCCGAAGATTTACGAAGCGCTCGTTCTGGAGAAGGACGATGCGAACTCCCTGGCCGAGGAAGGCCTGACCTTTGAGGTGCAGCAGCAGCTCGGCGACGGAATCGTGCGTACCATTACGATGGGTACCTCCGACGGCTTGCGCCGCGGCATGAAGGTTCGTTCGACCGGCGCCGGCATCTCCGTGCCCGTCGGCCACAAGACCCTGGGCCGCATCATGAACGTGCTCGGCCGCCCGATCGACGACTGCGGTCCGATCGGTGAGGACGAACGTCGTGAAATTCACCGTGAGGCTCCGAAGTTCGACGACCTGAGCCCCTCCGTTGACCTGCTCGAAACCGGCATCAAGGTGATCGACCTGATCTGCCCGTTCGCCAAGGGCGGCAAGATCGGCCTGTTCGGCGGCGCCGGCGTGGGCAAGACCGTCAACATGATGGAGCTCATCAACAACATCGCCAAGGCCTACGGCGGCTACTCCGTGTTCGCCGGCGTCGGCGAGCGTACCCGTGAGGGCAACGACTTCTACCACGAAATGGAAGAGTCGAAGGTTCTCGACAAGGTCGCCATGGTGTTCGGTCAGATGAACGAGCCGCCGGGAAACCGTCTGCGCGTTGCTCTGACGGGTCTGACGATGGCCGAAGCCTTCCGTGACGAAGGCCGCGACATTCTGCTCTTCATCGACAACATCTACCGTTACACCCTTGCCGGTACCGAAGTGTCCGCCCTGCTCGGCCGTATGCCTTCCGCTGTGGGCTACCAGCCGACGCTTGCTGAAGAAATGGGCAAGCTGCAGGAACGTATTGCTTCGACGAAGACGGGCTCCATTACCTCCATTCAGGCCGTGTACGTGCCGGCTGACGACTTGACTGACCCGTCGCCCGCCACCACGTTCAGCCACTTGGACGCCACCGTCGTGTTGAGCCGTGAAATTGCCTCGCTCGGCATTTACCCGGCTGTCGACCCGCTCGACTCCACGAGCCGTCAGGTTGACCCCAACATCATCGGCGAAGAGCACTACACCGTCGCCCGCCGCGTGCAGGAGACGCTGCAGAAGTACAAGGAACTGCGCGACATCATCGCCATTCTCGGCATGGATGAACTGTCTCCCGAAGACAAGCTCGCCGTGACGCGCGCCCGTAAGATCCAGCGCTTCCTGTCGCAGCCCTTCCACGTGGCCGAAGTCTTCACCGGCTCGCCCGGCAAGTACGTTCCGCTCAAGGAGACGATCCGCGGCTTCAAGATGATCGTCGACGGCGAATGCGATGAGTTGCCCGAACAGGCGTTCTACATGGTCGGTACGATCGACGAGGCCTTCGAGAAGGCCAAGACGATCAAGTAATCCGCGCTTGTCTTTGTCCGCGTGAGCTTCGGCCTCGGCCGAAGCCCGCGCAGCAAGATGGTGACGTACCGATTTAATGGAGCAACTTATGGCTAAGATTATTGTTGACGTCGTCAGCGCAGAAGAGGCCATCTTCTCGGGTGACGCGGCCTTCGTCGCGCTTCCCGGTCAGGAAGGTGAACTCGGCATTCTGCCCGGCCATGTGCCTCTGATCACCCGCATCCGTCCTGGTGCCGTGCGCATCAAGACGCCCGACGGCAAGGAGGAGAACGTCTTCGTGGCCGGCGGTATTCTCGAGGTTCAGCCTGATCGCGTGACGGTTCTTGCCGATACGGCAATCCGTAGCAAGGATCTCGACGAAGCCAAGGCCAAGCAGGCGCTCGAAGAGGCCAAGCAGAGCCGTGCACGTGCGCAGAACAACCGCGAAATCGCCAAGCTCGAGGCGACGATGGCTGCTCTGGCCGCACAGCTTGCCTACATCCGCCGTATGCGTCACTGATCCGGTCGTTCAAACGACGCATTCAGTGTCTGGAAACGACGCTCGCAGAAGACGCCGCCTTCAGTCTGAGGGTGGACGTGAGATCTGCGGTGCGTCGTTTTTTTATTGTCCTTCCCAGTATTCTTTGATGTGTCGGTCGTGCGGCGCGCCTTCGGGTTTTGGCGTCGGCGCCTGCCATGCGCTAGCATCACGACTACCAATCAAACAATTCGTGCGGTGCGCCGCCGGAGCTTTTCCGTCGATGGCCGCCGCGAAACCAACAAGCAAAAACAAATAGCTGAAGGAGCGTGCCATGGACGGCGTTAATCAGTTGACCGATGTGATTCAAGTCTGCACGGACGGCAGCCAGCTGTCGGAAAAGGGTGTGGATACGGCGGTTGAACTCGCTCAGAGTCTGAATCTGCCGCTTCTGGGCATGACGGGCGTTTCCGGTGCTCCGGTTGCGGACGGCCTTGAGAAGGAAGATCCCAAGACGCAGGAGCGTCTGAAGTACATCCGCGATGCGGCCGAAGCCGCCGGCATCAAGTACGAGCTCGTGGCCGAGCACTGCCAGGCGCCCTGGCAGGGCATTCTCGCCGTCGCCAAGCGCTATGACGCGCGCTTCATCGTGATGGCAAGCCGCGGCCTTGGCTCGCTCGGGAGCCTCATTCTCGGCTCCGAAACCCAGAAGGTGCTTGCTGCGGCCGATCGCCCGGTGTTGGTGATCCGCTAAAGGAAAGCTTCCTGTGATTTTCTTCTAAAGGTTGAGGTCTTCGTCCCCGGTCGGGTGTGTTCCTGCCGGGGACGTACTTTATTGCGGCTCCAGAGCCGCGATGACGGCCTCAAGCGTCACGCCCCGGATGAGAAAGCGCTTGGCGCGAGAGGTCTGGCCGGAGACGAGCTCAACGGCTGATTTCGCCACGCCCGTGCTGCGGGCGAGAAACTGCGCGAGCGCCGTGTTGGCGCGGCCGTCCACGGGCGGCGCCGAGAGCGCGATTTTCAGGCGCCCGTCGTAGAGGCCCACCACGGCGTCGCGCCGGGCCCCCGGCTGGGCGTGAACGGCGACGATGACGCCGTCGGCCGTTGCGCTGCACCAGCTTAAGCCTGAGCAAGGCGCTGCCGTGTCACAATTGTGCCCGGCATCAACCCCCAATTTCTTTTTCGTTTTACCCATGAAGCCCGTCAATGATACGTTTCTGCGTGCGCTCAAGCGCGAACATACCGAATATACCCCTGTGTGGCTGATGCGCCAGGCGGGGCGCTATCTGCCCGAATACAACGCCGTCCGCACGCGGCTCGGCAGCTTCATGGCGCTCGCCCAGGACCCGGATGCGGCCTGCGAGGTGACGCTGCAGCCCGTTGATCGCTTCGGGATCGACGCGGCCATTCTCTTTTCGGACATTCTCACCGTGCCCGACGCGATGGGGCTCGGGCTTTCGTTCGTCTCCGGAAAGGGCCCGGTGTTTGCGCATCCCGTGCAGACCGAGGAGGCCGTCAACGCCCTCTACGTGCCTGATCCCGAGGAGAAGCTGCGCTACGTCACCGACGCCGTGCGCACGATCCGCCGCGAGCTCAACAACCGCGTCCCCCTGATCGGCTTTTCGGGCTCGCCCTTTACGCTTGCCTGCTACATGGTCGAAGGCGGCAGTTCCAAGGACTTCAGCACCATCAAGAAGATGATGTATGCGCGTCCGGACCTGCTGCACCGCATTCTCGACGTCAACGCCCGCGCCGTGACCGAGTATCTCAACGCCCAGGTGCGCGCCGGCGCCCAGGCGCTTCAGATCTTCGACACCTGGGGCGGAGCGCTTGCCGACGGCTGCTTTGAAGAGTTCTCGCTCAAGTACATGCAGCGCATCATCGAGGGCCTCATCCGCGAAAACGACGGCGAGCGCGTGCCCGTGATCGTCTTTACCAAGGGCGGCGGCGCCTGGCTTGAAGCCATGAGCAAATGCGGCTGCGACTGCGTGGGCGTCGACTGGACGGTGAACCTCACGAAGGCTCGCGCCCGCACGGGCGACAAGGTGAGCCTGCAGGGCAACCTCGACCCGATGGTGCTCTTTGCGGGCGAAGAGGCGATCCGCCGCGAGGTGCGCCGCGTGATCGACTCGTTCGGCACGGTCGGCAACGGCGGCCACGTCTTCAACCTCGGCCACGGCATCAGCCAGTTCACTGATCCCGAAGCCGTCGCCGTGCTTGTGGACGAAGTGCACAAGTATTCGCCCTGCCGCCATCAGTAACAAAGCGGTGATTTCAAAGGGAAAACTTGAAAGGACAATCTGAGTTTTCCCCAGATTTTCCGCAAGTTTTCCTCAAGCTTTCCGCAGGTTTTCCAGTGCTTTTGCACACGGTTTTCCACAGAGTTCTCCACAGGATGAAGGACTTTTGAGGAAGCGCTTGAGAAACGCTTGCGGCACCACGACAAAACGCCCGCACCGGGAATCCCGATGCGGGCGTTTTGCAGGTTGCCGCACGAAGGCTTTTGCCCGTAGGGGGCAAGGCCCGTGCACCAGAGGAGAGAAGGTTCTGCTTTTTTTCAGAAGTCGGGCGCTCGCTTTCTGGATTGAGCGCCTCTTTTCTTCAAAGCAGTTGGAGGAGGAGAAATTTTCCGGGACCGGCGCTCCGACAAGACGCCGAACACAGATCAAGGAGATGTCTTTTTCGTGATCGCGTGAAAGGACAAACAGGCGAACACGGGGTGAGCATGCCGGGACCCATTTTCCGGAATGCTCAAGGTGCGTTGTTTAGGGCACCTTCATGTCGCGGAATTCGTGGCACTGATCGCACACGAGACGCGGCGGCTTGTGACCTTGGTGGCAGTCCGAGCACTCGATTTCACCCAGATGCGTGTCATGCGGGTTCATGTCGGCGTCGGCCGTCTTCTCGGCGAGCTTGGCGTAGGAACCGCCGTGGCAGGCCAGACACTGCTTGGTGACGCCCTGAGCCTTGGGAGGCATGGGATTGTGGCAGGACTCGCACTTCAAACCGCGACCGACGTGGCGGTCGGCGAGAAACGCGTCGGCAGCCATCGAGGCGCAGGCCACGGAGCCGAGAACGGCGGCGAGCACGAGCTTCAAGGTAAGTTTGTTCATGGTGTTTCTCTGCTGAAGGATAGGAGGGAGGTCTTCGGAAGCGGATCCCGAAGACCATCCCTTTTTTGAACGGGTGGAGGTTCAAAGGGTGGGGTGTACGTGCGTGCACCCCAAGCGGCTTTCAACGACTAGCCCCAGGGCTTTTCGGCAGCCACCGTGCGGCCGGCGATGCGGCCGAACACGCAGGCTTCCGAGTTGTTCGTGGCGCCCTGGTAGATGTGGCCCCACATCGAGCCCAGCTCGCCCGCGCTGTAGAGGCGCGGAATCGGCTTGCCGAGAGCGTTGAGAACCTGACCCTTCTCGTTGCGGCGCGGACCACCCTGGGTGTTGAGCAGCGTCGGGAAGAGCTTGGCGGCGTAGTACGGGCCCTTCTCGTCGAACGGCTCGCTGATCACCGGAGCTTCACGGCCTTCGAAGGCGATCTTGCCCTTCTTCTTCAACGGACGGCCGAATTCCTTGTCGGCGCCGGCCTTGATGTTCTCGTTCCAGGTGCGGAAGGTCTGTTCAAGGTTTTCAGCCGGCACGCCGATCTTCTCGGCCAGAGCCTTGATCGTGGGAGCGGAGACGATCACGCCCTTTTCGATTTCGGCGCTGTTGTCGCGGCTCCACTGATAGTGCTCGCGGTTGATGGCCCAGCCGGAGGTGGCGCCGCCGACGATCGGGCCGCGCTTGCGGGCCTTCTCATCGAAGACGACGAAGCAGGGGATGCGCGGATAGCGATGCTTGATGGCGTCGAGGTAGTTCACCGCATAGATGCAGGTGTGGTTGTCCATCTTTTCATTGCAGAAGCGCTTGCCGTCCTGGTCGACGTAGAAGTAGCTAGCCGACAGCATGTTGATCTGCAGAGCAGCCTTCACGCCGGGAACTTCGAGGCCGAGCGGGCAGGAGAGGGCGTTCATGTGCCAGAGGCCGGCACCGGCGGCCTGCGCCATGCGCACGCCGTCGCCCGTGTTGCCCGGGCAGCCGAGGCGATGGAACATCTGGCCCATCGTGTGGTTCTGCAGCAGCTCGTCGTCGTATTCGTAGCCGCCGGTGCAGAGCACGACGCCGCGGCGGGCCTTGACGGCCTGCTTCTTGCCTTCGATCTCAACCCAGACGCCGAGGACTTCGTCGTTTTCGCGGATGAGTTCAAGCGCGCGGGCGTTGTAGACCACCGGGATCTTGCGGGTGGTTTCAACGGCGTAGCGGTAGTTCTTGAAGAGCATGTCGCCGCCGCGCAGCTTCAGTCCCTTCGGGGTGCGGAAGCGCCACTTCTCGATGGCGTCCTGCTCGGGGATGTTGGTGAAGCCTGCGTAGCCGTAGATGTAGATCTTCTGATCGGGAGCGAGCGAGAGCAGGAATTCCTTGGACTTCATCGCTTCCTTGACGAAGGTGCGCAGCTGCTTGCGGTCGATTTCGCTGTTGGCAAACGAGTAGGTCTTCTCGAGATAGGTGTAGGCACGTTCCTCGTTGTTGGGGATCATCATGCCGCCGGAAGACACGGCCGTGTTGCCGCCGCCTTCAGGGAGCTTCTCAAAGATCATGACCTTGGCGCCGGCGTCGAAAGCCGTAATGGCAGACGACGCACCGGCACCGCCGTAGCCGATGATGGCGACGTCGGTCTCGATATCCCACTTGGCGGGAATATCGGCCTTCTTGGCATGGGCGGCGCCCACGACCGGCAGCGTGGCGGCAACAGCCGCACCCTTGAGGAAATTGCGTTTGGAGATGTTGGTCATCTTCAGGACTCCTTGATGAGTAAGGGGAGCGGAGTCCCGCAGCTTATGCAACCGGATGCAAGGGGAGACATGCAAGGCCGTCCCCGATCCAGGCTTCAGAACTCCGTTTATCACTGGCAGGCATCTTCGGTCCGATCGATACGTACGTACCTTGCGCAAGCGCAGGAAAGATGAAGGTTGTCTGAAGGGGACATTCAACGGCCGCCGCGGCCTTCCGGAGCGCGCCGCTGGGCTTGAAAGAATGGACAAAACCGCCTGCGGCCTCGGTCCCCCGGTTATCCTCAAAGTTATCCACAGCGCACAGGAGGCCAATTCCGAGTAAAAGACGGGATTTCAAGCCCCTGCATTTCGGCTTGAAAAATGAAATAGCGTTGATTTCAAAAGGCTTTTACGGATTTCAATGAAAAAATCAAGTGCCGGGTTGTGATGTTGAGAAAGGCCTTGAAAAAAGGACGCCGATGAGTTATCCGCAAAGTTATCCACACCTCTGAGCGGAACTTGTGAAGAGGCTGTGGAAGAGTTGTCAAAAGGCTTGAAAAACAATGCCCGAGCGCTGTGGAGAACGTCGTTGACGGGTCTCTGGAACGCCCCCGAGAGAAGGCGCTGAGGGACTCTGAGGGGACCGTCGCCGCCCCCCTTGCCGCAGCGGGTTTTGCTGTACGATAGGGCACCTTCGGCAAAAAGCCCGCATGTTTCGTTTTTCCCGCACCCCCGGTTTTTCTTCATGACCGTCCGCTTTCTTGAAGTCCTGCTTGACGCACCGCTTCCGGCGCTTGACTACATCCTGCCCGAGGGCGAGACGGCCGAGCCGGGCGAGCGCGTCGTGGTGCCCCTGGGACCCAAGCGCAAGGACGTCGGGATCGTCGTGCGGGTGAAGGACTCGACCGAGATCGAGGAAAGCCGCATGAAGCCCGTCATCAGCGTCCTGCACGACGTGCCGGCGCTTCGCGGCGAATGGCTTTCCTTTACGCGCTTTGCGGCCGACTACTACATCAAGAACTGGGGCGAGACCGCCGTGGCGGCGCTGCCGCTTTTCTTCCGCAAGGTGCCCGGGGCGAAGTTTCAGAAAAGCCTTGAGAGCTTTCGTGCGATGCACGTCAAGAAAACCGAGCCCACGCCGCGGGTGGAGCTCAACGACGAGCAGCGCGCGGCCGTCGAGGCCGTGGTGAGCCGCGAGGGCTACGCCACCTACGTTCTCTTTGGCGTCACGGGCTCGGGGAAGACCGAGGTCTATCTTCACCTGATTGAAGAGACCTTGAAAAAGCACCCCACGGGGCAGGTGCTCCTCTTGGTGCCCGAAATCAACCTCACCCCGCAGCTTGAAGCGCGTGTGCGCGGGCGCTTTGTCGACGAGCTCGTGGTGACGATGCACTCCAACCTGACGCCCAACGAGCGCGCCAAGAGCTGGCTCGCCGTCCACGAGGGCCGTGCGCGCGTGCTCGTGGGCACGCGCATGGCGATCTTTACGAGCTTTACCGATTTGAAGCTCGTGCTCGTTGACGAGGAGCACGACCAAAGCTACAAGGCTGGCGAGGGGCTGCGGTTTTCCGCGCGCGACCTTGCCGTGAAGCGTGCGCACGACAACAACATCGCCTGCGTGCTGGGGTCGGCGACGCCCTCGCTTGAAACCTGGGCAAGAGCTCAGGCGGGCGTCTATCGGCTGCTGCGGCTTACGCACCGCGCGGTGCGCACGGCTTCGCTTCCTTCAATGCAGCTCATCGACGTCAGCCAGCGAAAGCCGCGCGTGTTTGCGCCCGAAATCAAGGAGGCGATCGACGAGACGCTCTCGCGCGGCGAGCAGGTTCTCGTTTTCATCAACCGCCGCGGCTACGCGCCCGTAATCACCTGCACGAGCTGCGGCTGGGTGAGCCGCTGCATTCACTGCACGGGCTTTACGGTGTTTCACAAGGCGGGCCACGCCCTCGTGTGCCACCACTGCGGGGCCTCCTATCCCGTGCCCGAGCGCTGCCCGAGCTGCGGCAATCCCGAGATCATCGCCATCGGCACGGGCACGCAGCGCATCGAGGAGGGCATCGAGACGCTCTGGCCTCAGGCGCGGGTGCTTCGCATCGACCGCGACAGCGTGCGCACGAAAAACGCCGCCGAGGCGGCCTTTGAGAGCGTGCATGCGGGCGAAGTCGACATCATCGTGGGCACGCAGATGATCGCCAAGGGGCACGACTTCAAGCGGGTGAGCCTCGTGGTGGTGCTCAATGCCGACGCGCAGCTTGTAAGCCCCAGCGTTCGCGCCGAGGAGCACCTCTTTGCGACGCTCCTGCAGGTTGCAGGGCGCGCGGGCCGCGACAAGCTCGCAGGCCGCGTCATGATCCAGACGCGCTTTCCCACGCATCCGATCTACGCCGACGTGCGCGCGCAGGACTACGAGCACTTTGCCGCACGCCTTTTGTCCGACCGGCGCGAAGCCTATGCGCCGCCCTACAGCTTTCAGGCGCTTCTGACCGCGCAGTCCGATGCGCTTGAGCGCACGCTCGGGTTCCTGCGGTTGGCAAAGAAATGCGCCGAGGAGCTCGACTCCCCCGACATCGCGGTCTACGACCCGGTGCCGATGGTGGTCATGCGGCTCAAGGACGCCGAGCGCGGGCAGCTTCTGATTGAATCCCTGAAGCGCCCGGCGCGGCAGGCGTTTCTGCATCAGTTTGCCAAGGCGCTCAAGGCCATCAAGGAGTTCCCGGACGTCTCCTGGTCCATCGAGGTCGACCCGCAGGATGTCTAAAGCGGGCCTTCCTGTATAATGGCTCCCCTTGAACATGCTCTGTCGCCGTAGTTCAACTGGATAGAATATGGCCCTCCGAAGGCTGTGATGTGGGTTCGAGTCCCGCCGGCGGCACCATGACCGTGCGAGAGAGAAGCCGCACCCGGCTCAGGCCTTGATTCCTTCGGGATTCAGGGCTTTTTCGTTTCATGTCCGGCCTCGCGCCGGAAATTTTTGCGGATCATTCCCTTTCCTCGCAAAGAGCCTTTGCGCGGGGAGTGAGCACCGTCCCCAAGCAACACCGTCTCAAGGATGATTTCATCATGCTGACTCCCGTGGACATGAGCCTGCACAACAAGAGCCGTCGCTTCGACATCGCGTACGAAGACGGCAGCAGCTACTCGTTTACCTTTGAATTCCTGCGCGTGTTCTCGCCCTCGGCCGACGTTCAGGGCCATACGCCCGACGAAGCCAAGCTTCAGGTCGGCAAGCGCGACGTCACCATCGTCGCCGCCGAGCCCGTGGGCTCCTACGCGCTGCGCTTCGTCTTCTCCGACGGCCACGACTCGGGCATCTACAGCTGGGAGTACCTCGCTGAGCTCGGCAAGCAGCAGGAAGGCCTCTGGGAAGCCTATCTCGAAGACCTCAAGCGCAACGGCGCAAGCCGCGACCCCAACGATCCGGCCAATGCGCGCTTTGCCGACAAGCCCAAGGCAACCTGCCCCTCGCACCAGCACTAAGAGCCGCGCGGGCTGCGTGCCTATTCCTGTTGCTGCAGCCGCCGCACCAACCGACAATCATCAGAGCCCTTTATGAGCGAAGAAAAGAAGTCCGACCTCAAGGCCGGCGGACAGCAGACGAGTTTTGGCTACCGCCAGGTGCCCGAAGACGAAAAGGCCGAGGACGTCCGCCAGGTATTTGACTCCGTGGCGCGCCGCTACGACCTCATGAACGATCTCCTGAGCCTCGGGCTGCACCGCTGGTGGAAGCACGTCTGCGTCAAGGAGGCGGGCATCCGCTCGGGCGACAAGGTGCTCGACATTGCCTCGGGCACGTGCGATCTGGCCATCCGCTTCGGACACATCGTGGGCAGCTCGGGCGAGGTCTGGGCGACCGACATCAACCGCACGATGCTTTCCGAAGGTCTGCGCCGCCTGCACGCCACAGGTACCCGTGCGCACGTGGCGCAGTGCGACTGCGAGGCGCTGCCCTTTGCCGACAACACGTTCGATGCGGCGGTGGTCTCCTTCGGGCTTCGCAACATGACGCACAAGGACCGCGCTCTGCGGGAAATGACCCGCGTGGTGCGCCCGGGCGGACGCGTGCTGGTGCTTGAGTTCAGCCGCTGCCGCCGCTGGGTGAAGCCCTTCTACGATTTCTATTCGTTCGTCTTCATGCCGTGGCTGGGCGCCAAGATCGCAGGCGACCGCGAAAGCTACCGGTACCTTGCCGAGTCCATCCGCATGCATCCCGATCAGCCCACGCTTGCGGGCATGATGCGCGAGGCGGGTCTTGAAGAGGTGAAGTGGCTTGACTTCACCTTCGGCATCTGCGCGCTGCACGAAGGCATCAAGCCGGCGGCCTAAAAGACGCCTTAAAAGCCAACCGTAAGAGCGCTTGACGCCGGAGCCCTCCGTGCCCATCCCGTGACGGGGAAAACGCTGAAAAACTTGGACACAAAGTACCCCTTTGACGGTTCTCAATCAAAGGGGCTTCGTCCGATACAATGCAAAAACTGCGAGGCTGTGCGGCCAATCGCACATCTTTTGTCAGAGACTGTTTTTTCGAGCTTACCGTCTGGTTGGATACCTCTTACGCATGTTCAAGAACCTTCTGGCTATTTTTGCCGTCGGTCTGGTTTTGATCACGACCGCTGCTGATGCTGACGCCGCGCGCCGTTTCGGCGGCGGTTCCTCCTTTGGTCGTTCGGCGCCGACGCTCCGGCAGGCGACGCCGCCGCAGAGCGCGCCCGCCCTGCAGGGCCAGCGCCAACAGCAGCAGGCCCAGCGTCCTGCAACTGCCGCCAATCCCGCTGCCGCCGCTGCGGCAAAGCCCAGCCCCTGGCGCGGTCTTCTGATGGGCGCGGCCGCCGCGCTCGGCATCACGGCGCTTCTGAGCGCCCTGGGCCTTTCGCCTGAATTGGGGCAGTTCCTCATGATCGCCCTCATGGCGCTCGCGCTCTTTTTCGTGGTCCGCATGGTGCTCGGCCGCATGGCCGCCAAGCGCGCCGGTGCGACCGCTTCGGTTGCGGGCGGCGCCCCCTTCGGCGCAGCCGGTGCGCAGCGCGAGGAGCCGAGCTACCGCGAGCCTGCGCGCTTTGAGTCCGCGCAGCCTTCCGCTGCTTCTTCCACGTCTTCCTCTTCTGCTCCTGCCGCGGGCGGCTCTGCCGGCCAGATGATGGGCTCGACCGGCTCGGTTTCGGGCAGCGTCATGGATCTCTTCTCGCGCGGCGCGGCGCCCACCTCCGCCTCCGGACAGGCCGAGGCCGCGGGCCCTGCCATTCCCGAAGGCTTTGACAAGGCGGGCTTTGAAGCCGTGGCGAAGGAAAACTTCCTCAAGCTTCAGAAGGCCTGGGATTCGGGCAACGTGGTTGAGATCAGCGACTTCACGACCGACGACTTCTTTATTGCCGTCACGCACAAGCTGCGCGAACGCGGCAGCAACCCGCAGACCTCCGAGGTGATCAACCTCTCGGTGAATCTGCTGGGCATTCTCACCGAAGGCGATGAAAACGTGGCCGTCGTCGAGTTTGATGGCGCCATGAAGGTTGCCGGCGAATTCGAGCAGGTGCGCGAGCGCTGGGTGCTCGTCAAGAAGGCCGACGACTCCACCGGGTGGCTGCTTGCGGGCATCGAGCAGGTTGAGGATCCCGAGGCCGCCAAGGCCTAAGGCAAACCGAACGCTCAATCAACGGCCGCTGCCGCTTTCTGCATGACGCAGAAGACGGGGCGGCCGTTTTGCTTTCTGCGCAAAAGCAAAAAAGGACGCGTATTTCAAACGGGCGAAAAACCCCCTTGATCCACAAATTCCTCCTTTGTGATATTCAAATCCTTTCGTAAAGAGGGATGAAAATGCTTGAAAAATGCCCTTTGAGGGGCCATTTTTGAGGTGTTCGCGGGTGTCGATTTTGCACGACGCCCGCGATCCCCGCGAAGGCCCCCGGCGGCGTCCTCGGGGGAAGGTGAAATTTCCTCGCAGGATCAAGGGGTTGCAGGGGCTTTTCCGACCGCGTGGAAGGGGGAATTTTTTGCAACACCTCAAGGGGCTTTTCTGAGGGATTTTGACTAGATAGACGGACGAAAAAATCGCCCTTATTTGATATCGATGAAAGTTTTGCCGATTTTTAGCAAAAAAAATTTTGAGGGGGCACACATTTCCGGACTCTGACCATATACTGCGCGCCACTGCAAAAACTAAGCGGCATTGGCGATATTGATTGCAAGAAAATCAGGCCGCGGCAAGTTGCAGCACATCCTACAAATCCCTTCGTCGTTACGCTTTTTTAAGGAGAGGTGCGATGACGCCGCTGATCGTACTGGTCTGCATGTATATGCTGGTCTCGATCGGAATCGGGTTGTGGGCGGCTCGCCGCGTACGCAATACCGCCGATTATGCGTTGGCAGGACGTTCCCTGCCGCTTGTCATGGTCATCACGGCCACGTTTGCCACTTGGTTCGGCAGCGAGACCGTGCTGGGCCTTCCCGGCCGCTTCATTGAAGGCGGCATCTCGGGAGTCATCGAAGAGCCCTTTGGCTCCGGCATGGCGCTCGTTCTCGTGGGCATGTTCTTTGCCCGCAAGCTCTACAAGATGGATCTTCTCACCATCGGCGACTTCTACCGCAAGCGCTATGGCAAGAAGGTCGAGCTTGCCTGCGCCTTCTTCATCATTTTGTCCTACCTGGGCTGGGTGGGCGCGCAGATTGCGGCGCTCGGCCTCGTTCTCAACCTCATCACTGAGGGCGCCGTGAGCGTCTCGCTCGGCATGACCATCGGCACCTTCGTCGTGCTTTTCTACACGATCTACGGCGGCATGTGGTCGGTGGCGGTGACGGACTTCTTCCAGATGATCATCATCGTCGCCGGGCTCATCGCGGTTGCGGTCTGCGCGGGCGACATGGCGGGCGGTTTCGACAAGGTCGTGACCTTTGCGAGCTCGCGTGAGCTCTTCAACCCGTGGCCTGAGATGAGCGTCAACGGGTGGCTCTTCTGGATTTCGGCCGCCATCACGATGATGATCGGCTCGATCCCGCAGCAGGACGTCTTCCAGCGCGTGATGAGCGCCAAGGATGCCAAGACCGCCGTGCGCGGTCCGATCCTGGGCGGCGTCTTCTACATCCTCTTTGCCTTCGTGCCGATGTTCATCGTGTGCGCCGCGGTGCTCGCGATGCCGGGCGTGGGCGAGACGCTGCTCAATACCGATCCGCAGCGGCTGCTCCCGACCTTGATCCGCGACTACATGCCCTGGTGGCTGCGCGTGTTGTTCTTTGGCGCCGTGCTGAGCGCGGTGATGTCGACGGCTTCGGCCACGATGCTTGCGCCTGCGACGACCTTCGTTGAAAACGTGCTGCGCAATTTCGTGAAGATCGAAGGCCGCGAGCTTGGCTACATGCGCATGACGCTTGCCGTCTTCGCCGTGGCGGTGCTCTCCTACAGCCTCTGGTTTGAAGGCACGGCCATCTACGACATGGTGGCGATGGCCTACCAGTTCCCGGTCGTGGGCGCCTTCTGGCCGCTCGTGATGGGCCTCTACTGGAAGCGCTCGACCACGCAGGGCGCCTGGATGTCGATCGCCGTGGGCGGCACCACCTGGATGCTTCTCACCTTCACGAGCGCGGGCGAGGTCTTCCCTGCGGTGCTGGGCGGCTTCATCGTGGCCGGCATCGGCATGGTGGTGGGAAGCCTCCTTCCGACGACGAGCAACGCGCGCTACCGCCGTTGGCAGGCGATGCAGCTGCGCACCCCGGTGGCGGTGGCTTCCTAAGCCTCAAGGTACGTTCTCAGAGGCTGTCAGAAGCGGCGGCAGCCTTTGAAGGCGTCATCAAAAATCGAACTCCCGTAGAAGAATCATTCGAACTTCTGCGGGAGTTTTTTTTGTTCAGAAAAAAGGTGCTGAGCACCTCGTTAGAAGTGGATCAGGAGTAGAGAACCTTGTCGCGCTCGCGCACGAACTCGTCGCGCGGCAGGCCGACGATCGAGGAAACCTTCTCTTCGAACGAGGCAAAAAGTTTCTGCATGGCGCGCGCGTACCACTGCATGAAGGTGCGCACGCGCTTCATGCGCCAGGCGCTGCTGTTGGTGACGATGTAGCACTCGATCGGGGGCCGCACCCAGCCCGGAAGAATGGGAATCAGCGTGCCCGCAAGAAGGTCCTCGCAGATCTGCACGAGCGGCATGTCCACGGCAATGCCCATGCCGTTTAAAAGCGCCTGGCGGATGGCGAGGATGTCGGTTGAGCGGATGCTCGTGGCAAAGTGCACCGGCTCGCTGAGGTCGCCGCGATAGAGCATCTTCGTTTCGGGCCGAACCGGCCCGCAGTAGACGTAGCCCGTGTGGCTGCGCAGCGCGGCGGGCGTAAGCGGCATGCCGTGCCTTTGCACGTACTCGGGGCTTGCGACCGGCAGATAGACGTTGCGGCCGCGGCTCATGTAGACGAGATCGGGAAACGTGGGCTCGCCCGTGAGTGTGGCGACCTCGCACAGGCCCTTCTTGACGTCGGCCTCCTTGAATCCCGAGAGGATTTCGATCGTGATCTCCGGGTGCAGTTCGTTGAACTTCTGCAGGATCGGCGTCAGGCGCCGCGCGGCAAAGCCCGGCGCCGAGGAAAGCCGGATGCTGCCCGCAAGCGAGCGCTGCTCGCTTGTGAGCGACTCGATCATCGCATCATGCGCGCGCAGGATGTGCTGCATGCGCTTGAAGGCGCTGCGGCCGGCATCGGTCAACTGCAACGGCCGCGTGCCGTGCACGATGAGCTCGCACCCCAAGGACTTTTCCAGCCCTGCGATCGCCCTTGAAAGGCTCGACGGTTCGACCTGCAGCACGCGCGAGGCAACCGAGAGCGACCCGGTCTTGGCAAAGACCGTGAAATAGCGCCAAGCGCAGAGATCGTCCGTTTTGTGAAGCATGGCCGTCAAGGTCTCCGAAAAAAATCCCAGGGACCCCAAGGATCCCGTTTTGCGATTTGGTGTTGATTTTGCGCTGAAAAATCGACCTCTTCAAAAGGGTTAATTTGCGTCGTGCGCAAAATTACTTTGCTCATTATGCCGTTGATTCTTGACGGCGTCCGTTCGATACTAAGCCGAACTACTGAGGCTCAGTCCCTCATGGGAGGGACTTGGGGCTTCGTAAAGGCTTCTTAGAGCGCCGGTTTGGGCGGCAGCTGTCCATACGGGCGCATGTGCCAAAGGAGAACAAAGTGCAGCACGACGAATTCTTCTGGATTTCGACCATCAACAAGGCCACGGTCGTGATCAACCGCAGCGAAGGCCTGATCGACGAGGCGACGGCAAAGCTTGCCGCGGGCGGCATCGACAAGGTCGAGAAGGCGGCCGCGGCGGACCCCGCAAAGCGCGTCAAGCGCTACATCGACTACGAGCCGATGCTCATTGCCGCCACGAGCCCTGAGGTGACGCTCATTCACGCCGGCCGCTCGAGCCAGGACATTCTCTCGACGATGCGCATGGCGCTCGACCGCGAATCGGTTTTTGACATTGCCGCGGCGCTTGACGCCGCGATCGAAAAGCTCCTCGCGCTTGCCAAGGACCATCGCGACACGGTCGTTCCCAACTACACCAACGGCGTCGCCGCCCAGCCCAACAGCTACGCGCACTATCTCCTCGGGTTCGCGGCGGCCTTCCTGCGCGATCGCGAGCGCCTGTCGCAGTGCCTTGCGCGCTACGACCTCTGCTCAATGGGCGCCACGGTTCTAAACGGCACCGGGTGGCCGCTCAACCGCGAGGCCATGGCCGCGCGTCTGGGTTTTGCGCGGCCCGTGCGCAACGCCTTTGACGCCACGTGCGAGGCGCCCGTCGATTATCCCGTTGAAATCGCCTCGATTGCCGCAAGCATTGCGCTGCACGTGGGCTCGATGATCTCCGACATCATGGTGCAGTACGCGCAGCCTCGTCCCTGGATCATTCTGCAGGAAGGGGGCGAAAACACCTACGTCTCCTCGGCCATGCCGCAGAAGCGCAACCCCGGCCTCATGAACAACTGCCGCGCCGACGCCTCCGACGTCGTGGGCGAGATGATGACCGTCATCACCCGCTCGCACAACGTCGTGCCGGGCATGGTCGACGGCAAGAGCGTTGCCAAGAACGGCCGCATGGGCAAGGCCGCGGTCTCGATGCTCGGGCGATTCCTCAAGGTGCTCAACGCGCTTCGCATCAACTCGGCGCGAGCGCTCGAAGAGCTCAACAGCGACTGGACGGCCTCGCAGGAGATCGCCGACCGCCTGATGAAGGACTACGGACTGCCGTTTCGCATCGGACACCACATGGCAAGCCGCATGGTCTCCTGGGCGCGCGCCAACAACGTGCTCCCGCTTGAATTCCCGTACGCGCAGATGCAGGCGATCTACCGCGAGGAGATCGCCGAGGAGTTCCCGGGCGTCTCGCCCGAGCTTCCGATGAGCGAAGAAGAGTTCCACGATGCGCTCGATCCGAAGAAGATCCTCGCCAACCGCCGCACGGCGGGCAGCGCTCGTCCCGAGGAGGTCGAGGCGATGATCGAAGAAGACGGCAAGGCGCTTGCGGCCTTCAAGGCCTCGCTTGCCGCGTCCCGCGATGCGGTCCAAAAGGCTCTCGACGGGCTTGAGACCGAGTTTGAACGCTATCTCTAAACAACAACTCCTGCGGGAACCCCGGCGCTTGCCGCCGGGGTGACCGTCGAACGAAAGGGACTAAAGGGGAAGAAAAATGACTGCTTTGTTGCCCTGGATTGCCGTCATCGTGACGGTGCTTGCCGGTTGGGCGCTCATCAAGCGCTATTCGACGCACATGGTGCTGCTCTTTGCAGGCCTCGTGATCCTGATTTGCGTGGCTCTGGCCGGCGTCGGGTTCCTGCCCAAGGGCGTCAAGCCCTCGGGCTTCTGGCTCTTTGACATCTTTGCGACCTTAAAAAGCATCGCCACCAAGCAAAGCGCCGGCACGGGCTTTCTCATCATGACCGCAGGGGGTTTTGCCGCCTACATGGACCGCATCGGCGCGGCCCGCGCGTTGGTGAACGTCGCGATCAAGCCGCTTTCGATGTTGAAGGCCCCGTACGCGGTTCTCGTGGCGGGCTACATCGTGGGCCAGCTCCTTGTGATGGTGATTCCGTCTGCGGCGGGTCTGGCGATGCTGCTCTTGGTGGCCTTGTTCCCGATTCTGCGCGCGGTGGGTACGTCGCCAGCGGCCGCAGCCTCGGTGATCGGCACCTCGGCCGGCATGACCTTTGCGCCGACGGCGGGCACGGCCTCGCTTGCCGCCAAAGTCGCGGGTCTTGATCCCATCATCTACCTCGTGCAGTACCAGCTGCCGCTTGCCGTCCCGACGCTCATCGTGGCGGGCATCGCGCACTACTTTGTGCAGCGTTACTACGACCGCAAGGGCGACGACGTGTACTCGGAAGCCGCCGAGGTGAAAAAGAGCGACGCGCCGGACGCCCCCAAGTGGTACGCCATCTTCCCGGTGCTTCCGATCATCCTTCTGATCATCTTCTCGAAGCTTGTCGTTACCTCGATCAAGCTCGATACGATCGCCGCGCTCTTCATGGTGTGGATCTTCGTGGTCGTGGTCGAGATCATCCGCAACCGCGGCGACCTCAAGAAGATCTTCAAGGACGCCCTGGCGATGTTCCAGAGCATGGGCAAGATGTTTACCGGCATCGTCGCGCTCATCATCTGCGCCGAGTTCTTTGCAACGGGCCTTCGCACCTCGGGTCTGATCGACGTGCTCATCAATTCGGCTCAGGGCGTGGGTGCGGGCAGCAACATGATGACCGTGCTTCTGGCGGCCATCGTGGGCCTGGTGACGTTCCTCACGGGCTCGGGCGTGGGCGCCTACTCGTCCTTTGCAGCCCTTGCGCCTGACGTTGCCGCGGGTCTGGGCGGCTCGGTTGAAGCGCTCGTGACGCCGATGCAGTTTGCCTCGGGCATGATGCGCGCCATGAGCCCGGTGGCGGGCGTGATCATCGCCGTGGCGGGCGCCGCAGGCGTTGCGCCGATGGCAATCGTGCGCCGCACCTGGATTCCGATGGTGCTCGGCATGGTGGCTACGCTCGTTGCCAACGCCATCCTCTTTGGCTAACAGGTAAATCCATCTTCGGGTGAGGCGACTCGCCCGAAGAAGATAAGAAAGAAGGCCGCTTCCGGCCGCCCGCCTGCAGAACTTCTGCAGAGTCGATGCGGCGCCGGGAGGCGGCCTTTTTATTGTTTAAAGCGAGCTGTCTTTGGGGTTTCAAGCCTGGGGCTTGGGGATGATGGTGCCCCGGATGAGGCCCGCGACCGTACCCGCGGCCGCGGCAATCCACACGAGCATCAGGAGCGCAAAGAGAACGCGCGAGAGGATGGGCAAAAGCTCCAACTGCGCCAGGGTGCTCAGGCGTACCGCAAGCACCGTGACGGCGCCCACGGGGAAGACGAAGGCCCACCAGGAAAGCGCAAAGGGAAGCTTCCCTGCGAGGGCGTTGCGAATCGTCATCGCCAGGCACAGCACGAGCCACCAGAGCGAGGCGCCCATAAAGCCCGTCGCAACGAGAATGCCGTAGGCAAACGCGCCTTCGTTGCCGACGGCGTGCAGCAGCGATAGAAGACTCAACGGAATGACCCCGAGGGGCGCCAGATGCACCCAGAGCGTGGGCGTCATCTTGCCTTCGATCGCCGGCCGCAGGAAGTGCCGCGCCATCGTCATGGCAAGAAGCGCGATGTACATGAAGGCGCCCGCGCCCATGCCGAGCATGTTGATGCCGAAGTAGACCTCGCGCATCAGCCCCTGGGCGTGGCCCGCAAGGCCCGCGCCCGCCACCGGAATGACCACAAGGCCGACGGCGGGGATGAAGTGCGCCGGGGTAACCATCTCAAGCTTGAGCTTGTCGAGCGTAAAGAGGCGAAAGAGAATGATGTAGCTCGCAAGGAACGTCCCCGCGGCGCCCACCCACCAGAGCACGCTCACGAACGCGGGGTCGATCCCGCGCATGCTCCACTGGCCTGCCATGACGAGAAGCGCGATGGGGAAGGTGGCGTAGAAACTGCCCTCCACGGGGTGCGAGATGGTTTCAAAGACGCGCCCCGGGAAAAGGATGATGCGCGCGAGCCCCGCAAGGCCCAGCACGATCATCATCACGATCGCGATGTAGTGCAGTGCGTCGGCCACCCACTGCCAGGGCGTGGCGGCAAACAAAAGCCAGGCGGCAAGGCTTGCGACGGAGGTCCCCATGACGCCGGCAAACCACCCCGGGGCCATGGTCTTGATGAAGTTGGTCATGATGTTCTTCTTGTAGAGATGTTGGAAAAATCGGTTGTTGGTGCGAAGTCTTATGAAGGGCTCTTTGCTCCGTCTTCAACGAGAAGTCCTGCGCGGCCCTCTCCGAGCCAGTCGAGCACGCCCTCGCGCACGATCAGGAGCCGCCGGCCGTGGCGCTTGAAGATCTCGGCCGCCTTTTGCGCAAGAAAGCAGCACGAGCCGCGGCAGTAGGCCGCGCAGGCCGTCGTCCCGGGGATCGCCTCAAGGTGCGCTTCGAGCGTCTCTAGCGGAAAGCTTCTCGCGTGCGGCAGGTGCGCGGCTTCAAATTCCTCAGCCGGACGCACGTCGATGAGCATCAGTTCGCCCTTGCCGGCGTATTGAAGGGCGGTCTCGACGTCAAGCGCTGCGTCGTCGTTCACCCCGGTCTCTTCGGCCGCCTCCGCGGTTTCGCGCGCCGTCCGGCTCATGAGCACCGCAAGTTCAAGCACACGGGCGTCGGCAACCGAGTAGCGGCGAAAGTTCCCGCAGCGCTCGACGCAGACCAGACCCGCCTTGCGAAGGACCTTCAGATGCGCGCTCACGCTCTTGATGTCGGTCTGAAGAATGGCCGAGAGCATCTCGACCGTGCGCGGGCACTGCGCGAGGATTTCGATGATCTCAAGCCGCGTCTGCTGCCCGAGCGCCCGTCCGAGCAGGCCGATCTGCGCATAAAGCCGGTGCTTGCGCTCGATGTGGGCAAGAGGCTCGGGGCTCGCGGTTTCAGAAGCTGGGGGTCTCGACATGATGAATGAGGGGTTGCGCGTTGCGGATGAAGACTATTCTAATGAATTTTAGAATAGTGTCGAGACCAAGAAAAAACCGGCTTGCCTGACGATGTCGGACAAGCCGGTTTGGGGCTTTACGCTGTGTGTGCAATTACACGATCAATTACACGATGAAGCGCATGATCATCATGCCGATGCCCGCCATGAGAAGCGAGTTGAACATGAGCCACGGCCAGTACTTCTTCGGGCAGTCGGCCACGCCGAGCAGACGGCCCATGTACTGGATCTGGGAGGCCATGAGCAGCAGGGCCGGCGACAGAATCGTGATGTCGTGCGGGGTGAGGTGACCCGAGGCGAGAAGCGAGGCGGCAACGCCGACGCCGGCGCCGCAGCTCAGCCACGTGGCGCACAGCACCGTGATCGCTTCGCCCGGCAGATCCCAGATGCCCATGAGCACGCCGCCGTGATCACCGAGGAACTGCAGCACGCCCCATAACTGAAGGATGTAGGCCAGAACGAAGGCCATGATCACGTTGGGCATCAGGTTGTTGATGGCAACACCGAAGCCCTTGCGCAGGCCGGCGACGAAGATGTCGAACGGGTTCTTGGAAGCGGTGGCGGGTGCGTTACTCATTTGCAAAATCCTTCTTGTAGACAGTTGTCAGGACGAAGCGGGTCAGTACACCACCGACGAACTTCAGAACAAACATGATGGCCAGCGGCAGCCACACCGGCAGCAGGAAGGCCGGGAACAGGGCCGAGGCGATCGAGAAGTAGTTGTTCACGAGGCCGGCGCCGGCGTACTGCCAGGCGCACATCACCACGAGGTTCTGCTTGGTGATGACGCCGGTGTCGGCCAGACTCTTGGTGAGGGCCGCGCCCGCATCGGTACTCTGCAGGTCGGTGATGAGCGCCAGACCCGTCGTGCCGGGAACGCCGAGGATCGGCTTGAGCAGCGGGGTCATGAGCTGCTGCGCGGCGCGCAGGGCGCCGTAGTGCGAGAGCACCTCGAGAAGGCCCAGAGCGAGCATCACGCCGGGAACGAGCGAGAGCGCGAAGGCAAAGCCCTGGCGGGCGCTGATGCCGCCCTTGCCGACGAAGTTGGTCGACTCGAAGACCGTGCCGAACTTGCCGATCAGCGTGGTGAAGTCAAAGGCGCCGAGCCAGGTCCAGCCGGCCGGCATCTTGTAGAACACGCCCGAGAAGAAGCACACGGCCAGAAAGAGCGAGATGTACGCTCCGATGCCGACCTTCTCCTGATGCATGTGGGGAAGATTTTGCGGAGACTTGTCCGCAGGATTTTCAGTGGTCATAAAACACTCCTGTTGCAGCCCGCTTGAGCAAACGGGCTTGAACTGCTGCCGGAAGCGGGGCAAGGCCGCCCGGAAGCCCGCGGAAAGCCAAACGAGGCAAAGCTAGCGTTTGAAGGCCCTCGTCTGACTGATGCGACTGCGTGAATTTCTGCTGAAAATAAGAAAAGCGTCCTGTCCGTAGGGTCCAGAAGGCGCTTTTTGTCTTCTTTGTTGTTTTAATGTGAGACTGCAGAACAATCCACCGTGGAAAGCAACAAGTCGGTGCAGAAGAAAAATCGACACACCCGCGGGTAGCGATTTTAAGCGAGGGATTACATTTCGTAACTACGCAAACTGCCTAATGAATTTGATTCTCAGCAGGGGCGAGGGGATTAAAGTCATGGGCGTCGTGCAAAATCGACTAAATTTCAGGGTTTTTACCCTGCACCATGTCGGGGGTTCGGAACGCATCCGGCCTCTTTTTTTGCGGCCGCGGCAATCTTCAACGGGGCTAAATGGCAAAATTCGCTTGACTCATTTTCAAACCCGCCCGAATCGATCCGTTGACAAGCAAAGGGCGTAAAAACTGGAAGTACACAATCATGATGAACGTCGTCATTCTCGCCGCCGGTCAAGGCAAGCGCATGCACTCCGACCTGCCGAAGGTTCTTCAGCCCCTCGCGGGCAAGCCGATGATCGAGTGCGTGCTCGACACCGTCGCCAATCTTCCCGACGTGAGCCGCACCGTGGTGGTGGTCGGGCACCGCGCCGAGGTGGTGCGCGAGGCGCTCTCGGCCCGTACAAACATTGAATTTGCGCTGCAGGAGCCGCAGTTGGGCACCGGCCACGCGCTGCAGTGCGCGCTCCCGGCGCTTGATCCCGCCGCCGAGCAGACGCTTGTTCTTTTGGGCGACGTGCCGCTCGTGCAGCCCGAGACGGTCGATCGGCTCTGCCGCGTCGCAGGCGACGGCATGGCGATTCTCACCACCGTGCTGCGCAACCCCACGGGCTACGGGCGCATCCTGCGCCAGCGCGGCCGCATCGTGGCCATCGTCGAGCAAAAGGACGCCACCGAAGGCCAGAAGCAGATCCGCGAGGTGAACACCGGCATCATGCTGCTGCCGACGGCGCGCCTCTCCGGCTGGTTGTCGGAATTGAAGGCGAGCAACGCCCAGGGCGAGTACTACCTCACCGACGTGATCGGGCTTGCCGTGCGCGACGGCGTGCGCATCAATTCGGCCCGGCCGCGCCGCAGCTTTGAAGTCGAGGGCGTCAACTCCAAGACGCAGCTCGCGCGGCTCGAAGGCATCTGGCAGGATCATCAGGCCGAGCTTTTGACCGAAGCGGGCGTGACCGTGATCGATCCCTCGCGGCTTGACATCCGCGGGCGGCTCGTCTGCGGGCGCGACGTCACGATCGACGTGGGCTGCATCTTTGAAGGCGACGTGGAGCTTGCCGACGGCGTGACCGTGGGGCCCTACTGCGTGATCCGCAACGCACGCATCGAGGCGGGCGCCAAGATCGACGCCTTCTGCCACATCGACGGCGCCGTGGTCGGAAGCGGCGCCCGCGTGGGTCCCTATGCGCGCCTGCGTCCGCAGGCCGTGCTCGCCGAAGACGTGCACGTGGGCAACTTCGTTGAGATCAAGAAGTCCAACATCGGCCGCGGCTCCAAGATCAACCATCTCTCCTACATCGGCGACACCGACATGGGAAGCGGCGTCAACATCGGCGCGGGCACCATCACTTGCAACTACGACGGCGTGCACAAGTTCCGCACCACGATCGGCGACAACGCCTTCATCGGGTCGGACACGCAGTTGATCGCTCCCGTCACGGTGGGCGAGGGCGCAACGCTCGGAGCCGGCACGACGCTTGCGAAGAACGCGCCAGCGGGTGAGCTCACGCTCTCGCGCGCGCCGCAGCGCACGATCAAGGGCTGGAAGCGTCCCACGAAGGACGAGGCCCCTGTTGCTGCATCTGCTGCGCCCGCCGCTCCTGCTGCTGCCGAGCCCGCTGCAGCCCCCGAGGCGCCCGAGGCGACTGAGGCGGCTGCCGAGCACCGACACGGGGGCGGCAAGTTCCGCGCCCGTACGCCTGCGCGCGCCCGTGCGCACCAGCAGAAGGTGCAGGAACGCGAAGAGGCTGCTGCCCAAGCCCAGTCCGCTGAACCCACCGAGGCCTAATCGGCGGCGGTTTCACGCGACGCCCGCATTCGTGAGTACGGTGCGGGTGCATCGATCCAATTGAAGAGGAAAAGACATTATGTGTGGAATCGTTGCCGGCGCGAGCCGCAGGGACATCGTTCCTGTCATGCTCGAGGGGTTGCGCAGACTCGAGTACAGAGGCTATGACAGCTGCGGCATTGCGGTGATCCGCGACGGCCGCATCGACCGCGCCCGTAGCGTGGCGCGCGTCAAGGATCTCGCCGAGCAGGTCAAGCTCGACGGCATGCAGGGCACCACCGCGATCGCGCACACGCGCTGGGCCACCCACGGCGGCCCCGTCGTTGAAAACGCCCACCCGCACATTGCGGGCAACCGCATCGCGCTCGTGCACAACGGCATCATCGAAAACTATGCCGAGCTCAAGGCCGAGCTTGAGGCCCAGGGCGTGCGCATGACGAGCCAGACCGACACGGAGGTGCTCGCGCACCTCGTCAACCACTACTACGAGGGCGATCTGCTTGCAGCCGTGCAAAAGGCGCTCTCGCGCGTGCGCGGCGCCTATGCGATCGCGGTCTTCTCGGTCGAGGAGCCGGGCCGCATCGTGGGCGCTCGTCAGGGCTCGCCCATGGTGGCGGGCCTGGGCGAGGCGGAAAACTTCGTTGCCAGCGACGCGATGGCCTTGGCGGGCGTCACCGACCGCTTCATCTATCTTGAAGAGGGCGACGTGCTCGACGTCACCGACGAACGCGTGCAGGTCTATGCGAGAACGGCCTCGGGCTACGAGCCCGTCAAGCGCAAGGTGGTCTGCGTCGAGGCCTATGCCGGGGCGGCCGACCTCGGCCCCTACCGCCACTACATGCAAAAGGAGATCTTCGAGCAGCCTCGCGCGATCGGCGACACGCTCGAAGGCGTTGCGGGCATCTCGCCCACGCTCTTCGGCAAAGGCGCCGAAGAGGTATTTTCGGGCGTCAAGCGCATCCTGATGCTTGCCTGCGGCACGAGCTACTACGCCGCTCTCACCGCCAAGTACTGGCTAGAGGCGATCGCGGGCATTGCCTGCGACGTGGAGATCGCAAGCGAATATCGCTACCGCGTCTCGATTGCGGATCCGGCAACGCTTGTCGTGACGATTTCGCAGTCGGGCGAAACAGCCGATACGATCGCCGCCCTAAAGCACGCCGTCGCAAGCGGCATGACGAAGACGCTTGCAATCTGCAACGTCGCGCAAAGCGCGCTCGTGCGCGAAAGCCGCATCGCCTACGTCACGCGCGCGGGCGTGGAGATCGGCGTGGCAAGCACCAAAGCCTTTACGACGCAGTTGGCGGCGCTCTACCTCTTGACGCTCACCTTTGCAAAGCTTCGCGGCAGGCTCGACGCCAAGGCCGAAAGCGAGGCGCTTTCTCGCCTGCGCCATGTGCCGGCGGCGCTGGCAAGCGTGCTTGCGCTTGAGCCTCAGATCATCGCCTGGGCCGAGCGCTTTGCGAGCAAGGACGATGCGCTCTTTCTCGGGCGCGGCATGCACTATCCGATTGCGCTTGAAGGCGCCCTCAAGCTCAAGGAAATCAGCTACATTCACGCCGAAGGGTATCCTGCGGGCGAACTCAAGCACGGGCCTCTCGCGCTTGTCGACGCCAACATGCCCGTCGTCACCATTGCGCCCAACGATGAGCTCCTTGAGAAATTAAAGAGCAACATGCAGGAGGTGCGCGCCCGCGGCGGCAAGCTCTACGTCTTTGCCGATGGCGACAGCGTCATCGACAGCACCGAGGAGATGCACGTGATCCGTCTGCCGGAAAACTACGGCGACCTTTCGCCCATCCTTCACGTAGTGCCGCTGCAGCTTCTGGCCTACCACACGGCGCTTGCGCGCGGCACCGACGTCGACAAGCCGCGCAACCTTGCCAAGAGCGTGACGGTGGAATAAAAAGAAAGGACAAACCCGACGCAAAGACAAAAAAGGGGGCCCTCGGGCTCCCTTGCGTTTTTCTGGCTCAAGCTCAGGATCGAGAACGACAAAAACATGCTGTCAGACAATCAATTGATGAGCGGCGTCTCGGGGGGACGCGATCTTGCCCTGGGGCACCTTCTGGCTCTTTTCACCGTCGTCGTCTGGGGCGTGACGTTTGTCTCGACGAAGGTTCTCCTCGAGGTGCTTACTCCCGTGGAGATTCTCTGCGTGCGCTTCGTGCTGGGCTACCTCTTTCTCTGGGTGCTCTGGCCGAGGCGCCTGACGCGGCGGCTCGTCGCGCGCGAGGAGCTCTACTTTTTCTTTGCGGGCCTCACCGGGATTTGCCTGTACTACCTTGCCGAGAACGTGGCGCTTGTCTTTACCCGCGCCTCGAACGTGGGCGTGATCGTGTGCCTGTCGCCCTTTTTCACGGCGCTTCTGGGCAAACTCACCGGCTCGCGCGAACCACTGGGCGGTTGGTTTTTCCTGGGGCTTGCGCTTTCGCTTGCGGGCGTGGGGCTCATCTGCTGGGGCGGCGAAGAGGGCGTTGAGTTCAACTGGAAGGGTGATCTGCTCGCGGCAAGCGCAGGTCTCATCTGGGCGGCGTATTCGCTGCTCGTCAAGCGCATCACGGCGCTGGGGTTCCCGGCTTTGCCTGTGACGCGGCGCATCTTCTTCTGGGGCATCATCTGCATGATTCCCGTGGCGGCTTACGACGGCTTTGACGTCTCCATCGACGAGCTCCTCATCCCGACCGTGGGCGGCAACCTTCTTTTTCTGAGCCTTATTGCCTCGGGCCTTTGCTTTGTCTTCTGGAGCATGACCGTAAAGCTCCTTGGGGCAGTGGCCAGCACCGTCTACATCTACCTCATCCCGGTGGTCACCGTGGCGACGGCCATCGTCGTTCTGGGCGAGCCGCTTACGGTCTTCATCGTCGTCGGCATGCTGCTTGTGATCGCAGGCCTTGTGTGCGCGCAGGCGGCGCGCCCCATCATCGCGTGGCTGCGCCGGCGCTCGAAATAGTTTTCGAGTCCTGAAAAAGACCCTGTGTGCGGCGGGCTCCCTTCGAGGGCGGCCCGCCGAAAACCCGCGATGCTCCGTTTGCTCAGTTAAGGCACGTAAAGAAGAGTCCTTAAGTCTTGCCGAAATCCCCAAAAACCTTTGATTTCAAACATAAGAGGGTTAAGGAAAATTATGTGCCTCCTCCCTTGGAACGATGACAAATTTATAAATTTCCGTACAATTCTGAACGCTCGTTCAGAAAGTGAATGGTTGTTCAGTTTTACAGGGGAGGGGGATGTTGCATCCTCCATTTTGTGTTTGTCCTTTCTGAACACGTTTTGGCAATAGAGAGCCCCTCGACAAGCGGAAAATTTTCGTTTTGGAGTCCTGATAAATGATGTGGAAGAACTCGCCGCGTTACGCGGTTTTTGCCCTGGCTGCCTGTGCCACCGTCGCGGCCCTTTCGGGTTGTCAAGGCAAAAAGCAGGATGCTGCCCCGACGGCGGCGGCTGCCCCTCAGGCCGTTTTGGTTTCGGTGCAGGAAATCAAGCTGCAGAGCGTGATCATGCGCACCGAGCTGCCCGGCAGAACCTCTGCCTACCGCGTGGCTGAAGTCCGCCCGCAGGTTTCGGGCATCATCCAGAAGCGCCTCTTTGAAGAAGGCGCTGAAGTCAAGGAAGGCCAGTCGCTCTACCAGATCGACCCGGCCGTGTATGAAGCCAACGTCGCCTCGGCCAAGGCCTCGCTCCTGCAGGCGCAGGCGACCTTGGTCTCCGCCCAGGCCGATGCCAAGCGCTCGGCCGAGCTCGTCAAGGTCAACGCCGTGAGCCGTTCGGCCAACGACACCGCGCAGGCCAACTACAAGGTGGCGCTTGCCAACGTCGAAGCCGCCAAGGCCGCGCTCAAGGCCGCGCAGATCGACCTGCGCTATACGGCCGTCACGAGCCCGATCACCGGCAAGGTGTCGCTTTCCGAAGTCACGCCGGGCGCGCTTGTGACCGCAAACCAGTCGCAGCGCCTCACCGTCGTGCAGCAGCTTGACCCGATTTATGTCGACGTCACGCAGTCCTACGACGTGCTTGCCAACCTGCGTCAGCAGGCCAAGGAAGGCGTCATCAAGACCGGCACCGAAGGCAGCGCCGACGTGCAGCTCATTCTTGAGGGCGACCGCGTCTACGACGCCATCGGCAAGCTTACCTTCCAGGACACCCTGGTCGACGAATCGACCGGCACGGTGCGCATCCGCGCCGTCTTCCCCAATCCTGACCGCGAGCTCATGCCCGGCATGTACGTGCGCGCCCGTCTTGTCGACGGCGTGCGCGAGAAGGCCGTGAAGCTTGACCAGCGCGCCACGATGCGCCGCAACACGGGCGAGCCCTACGTCTACGTCGTCAACCGCGACAATAAGGTTGAAAGCCGCGACATCAAGATAGCCAGCGCCGAAGGTCCCTACTGGATTCTCGACAGCGGCCTGAGCGAGGGCGACCGTGTGATCATCGACGGCATCCAGCATGTGCGTCCCGGCTCGCTCGTGCGCTGCGAACCGGCTTCGGCCCCGGGTGAAAAGAAGCCCGCCGCCCAGCCTGCTGCCGCCGCTGCTTCGGCCGGCGCCTCCAAGTAATCGCAGAGGTCAACCACTATGCTGAGTCGTTTCTTTGTCGACCGTCCGATTTTCGCGTGGGTGATCGCCATCGTGATCATGCTCGCGGGGGCGCTGTCGATCTTCAATCTCCCGGTGTCGCAGTACCCGAACATTGCGCCGCCGCAGGTGCGCATCAACGCGACCTATCCCGGCGCCAATGCCGAAACCATGTCGCGCACCGTCACGCAGATCATCGAGCAGAACATGACCGGCCTTGACGGCCTGATGTACATGAGCTCGACCTCGGATTCGACGGGCCGCATGGCGATCACGCTCACCTTCGTGGCCGGCACCAACCCCGACATCGCGCAGGTGCAGGTGCAGAACAAGCTCTCGGCGGCCGAACCGAACCTTCCCGACACCGTGCGCCAGCTGGGCGTCACCGTCGACAAGAGCTCGGCCTCCTTCCTGATGGTCGTGGGCTTCATCGACAAGACGGGGCGCCTTGGATCGGGCGATCTGGGCGACTTCCTCACGAACAACATCGAAGAGCCCCTGGCGCGTCTTGAAGGCGTGGGCGAAACCAACGTCTTCGGCGCCTCCTACGCCATGCGCATCTGGATGGATCCGGGCCTGCTGATGAAGTACGGCCTTGAGCCCTCGGACGTGATGAGCGCCATTCAGTCGCAGAACGTGCAGGTGGCCGCTGGCGACATCGCCGGTCAGCCCACCAACGGCAAGCGCATGATCACCGCCACGATCCGCGCAAGCTCGATGCTGAGCACGCCCGAGCAGTTCGAAAACATCGTCTTAAAGAGCCAGAGCGACGGTTCGACCGTGCGCATCAAGGACATCGGCACGGTCAACCTGGGTCAGGAAACCTACACCTTCCAGGGCCGCTACGAAGGCAAGCCCTCTTCGGGCATCGCCATTTATCTGAGCGCCGGCGCCAATGCTCTTGAAACCGCCAAGCGCGTGCAGGACAAAGTGGCCGAGCTCGAGCCCTTCTTCCCCGAAGGCGTCGAGACGGTGATCCCGTTTGAGACCACGCCCTTTGTGCGCGCGGCCATTCACGAAGTGGTGAAGACCTTGATCGAGGCCATCATCCTCGTGGTGTGCGTGATGTACCTCTTCCTGCAGAACTGGCGCGCGACCATCATTCCGACGATCGCCGTGCCGGTGGTGCTTCTCGGTACCTTCGGCGTCTTGAGCATGCTGGGCTTTTCGATCAACGTGCTCACGATGTTTGCCATGGTGCTTGCGATCGGCCTATTGGTCGACGACGCCATCGTGGTCGTTGAAAACGTCGAGCGCGTGATGAGCGAAGACAAATGCGATCCGCGAACGGCCACGATTAAGTCGATGAATCAGATCACGGGCGCTCTGGTGGGTATTGCCATGGTGTTGTCGGCCGTATTCATCCCGATGGCCTTCTTCGGCGGCTCCACCGGCATCATCTACCGTCAGTTCTCGGTGACGATCGTTTCGGCCATGGTGCTCTCGGTGATCATCGCTCTGACGCTTACGCCTGCGCTTTGCGCTTCCATTCTCAAGCTCTCCGACGAAACCAAGAAGAAGTCCGACAAGGGGTTCTTTGCACGCTTTAATTCGGGGTTCACTGCGCTGACACACGGCGTCTGCTCAACGGTGACGGTGCTCGTGCACCGCATCCTGCGTCTGATGGTGATCTATGTCGTGCTCTGCGGTGCGGTGGTGTTGGGCTTTATGAAGATTCCGAGCGCTTTCATGCCTTCCGAAGACCAGGGCACGTTGCTTATGATGATGCAGCTGCCTGCAGGTGCCACGGCCGAGCGTACAGACGCGGTTCTTGAGCGCTTCTATAAGACGGTGGGCGAAGCTGAAAAGGACACGCTCGAGTCGGTCTTCACCGTACGCGGCTTCTCCTTTGCCGGAACCGGTCAGAACAACTCCATGGGCTTCTTGAAGTTCAAGGACTGGAGCGAACGCAAGGATCCCTCGCAGTCGGTCGATGCTGTGATGATGCGCACCATGGGCAAACTTATGTCGCCGCAGTTCCGCGACGCCCAGGGCTTCGTGTTCCCGCTGCCTGCGGTGCCCGAGCTCGGCGTGGCCGAAGGCTTTGACTTCTATCTGCAGGATCGCGGCGCGCAGGGTCATGAGCGCCTGATGCAGGTGATGAATATGTTCCTTGCAAAGGCCAACGCTGATCCCCGTCTCGTGCAGGTTCGCCACAACGGCATGGCCGATGCGCCGATGCTGCAGGTCAACATCGACTACGACAAGGCCCGTGCGCTCGGCGTGAATGAGTCGCAGATCAATACGACCCTGAACGCGGCCTTCGGTTCGTCCTATGTCAACGACTTCATCGACCGCGGTCGTCTGAAGAAGGTCTACGTGCAGGGTACGAACGAGTCGCGCGGATCGGTTGAGGATCTGAGCCGCTGGTACGCCAAGAGCTCTAGCGGCGAGATGGTTCCCTTCTCGTCGTTTGTGAGCACCGAGTGGTCGTCGGGTTCGCCGCGTCTGGAGCGCTTCAACGCGCTTGACGCCGTGAACATCCAGGGCAGTCCTGCACCCGGTGTTTCTTCGGGCGAGGCCATGCAGATCATTGAGGATATTCTTGCCCAGATGCCGCCGGGCTACTCAATTGAATGGAACGGCGTCTCCTACCAGGAACGTGTGGCTGGCAGCAATGCCGCACCGCTCTATGCGCTCTCGATTCTGGTAGTGTTCCTTGCGCTTGCCGCCTTGTATGAATCCTGGTCAATTCCCGTGGCCGTGATTCTGGTGGTGCCGTTGGGTGTTCTCGGCGCTCTGGCTCTGACCTGGGTGACGGGCAAGGAAAACGACGTGTACTTCCAGGTGGGTCTGCTGACAACCGTCGGTCTGGTGGCAAAGAACGCCATTTTGATCGTGGAGTTCGCTCGAGACCTTGTCGACAGCGGCAAGGAAGTACTGCAGGCCGTGGTCGAAGCCGTTCGACTGCGTCTGCGCCCGATTCTGATGACGTCGCTAGCCTTCGGTTTGGGCGTGCTGCCGCTGGCAACCGCCACGGGCGCCGGCGCCGGCGCACAGTCGGCCATCGGCGTGGCCGTGCTTGGCGGTATGCTCGCAGGTACGTTCCTGTGCATCTTCTTCGTGCCGGCCTTCTACGTACTCATCGTGCGCATCTTCGGCAGCAAGAAGAGCCCTGCACACGCCAATGACAACCAAGAGGTGAAATAAACATCATGCGTAAGAGTTTTTGTCTCCTGCCGCTCGCGGCCGCCTTGCTGTTGTCGGGGTGCGTGAATCTCGCGCCGGACTACACCCGGCCCGAGGCTCCCGTTGCGGCGGCCTGGCCGCAGGATGAGGCCACGGCAAGCGCCACGGTGCTCACCGACGGCCTGGCGCAGTGGGGGGATTTCTTTACGGACCCCCGCATGCGCGAGCTGATCCGTCTGGGTCTGATGAACAACCGCGATCTGCGTTCGGCGACCTATGCCGTCGAGCAGGCCCGCGCGCAGTACGGCGTGAGCCGCGCCGATTTGTTCCCGACGATTGCGGCCGCGGCCGACGAGACCGCCAGCCGTACGCCGCGCTCGGTGAGCGCCTCGGGGCGTGAGTCGACCTCGCAGGTCTACACCGCGCAGCTGGGCATGACCGCCTACGAACTCGATCTCTTCGGGCGCGTGCGCAATCTCAACGAGCAGGCCCTGCAGGCCTACATGCAGACCGAGGCCGCACAGCGCTCGATGCAGATGACGGTGATTACCGAAATCGCGCAGACGTGGCTTTCGCTTGGTGCCGCCAAGGATCTTTTGAAGCTTGCCAACCAGACCTACGAAAGCCAGGTGCAGAGCCTGAAGCTCATTGAAAAGAGTTATGAGCTCGGCGCCTCAAGCCAGCTTGAGGTTCAGCAGGCGGTGACCACGGTCGCGTCGGCGCAGGCCGCGCAGGCCCAGGCTCGCCGTTCGGTGTCGCAGTACCGCAATGCGCTCAACGTGCTCGTGGGGAGCCCGATTGACCCGAGCCTTGAGCCCAATGGCCTGGTCGACTCGGCCACTAATCCGGTGTCGACCGTCTCGGGCATGCCGAGCGAGGTGCTCCTGCAGCGCCCCGACATTGCCGCCGCTGAAGCGGCGCTGCGCTCGGCCAACGCCAACATCGGGGTGGCACGCGCGGCGTTCTTCCCGAGCATTTCGCTCACAGGCGCCTTCGGCACGACCTCGACTGAGCTGAGCGACCTCTTTAGCAGCGGCACGGGCTTCTGGAACTTCGTGCCGCAGATCAGCCTGCCCATCTTCACGGGCGGGCGCAACGTCGCCAATCTGCAGGCGGCCGAGGCTGCGCAGAAGGCCGCGGTGGCCGACTACGAGTCGGCCATTCAGAAGGCCTTCCAGGAAGTGGCCGATGCGCTCGCGATGGAAGGTACCGTGGGCGACGAGCTCAAGGCCCAGCAGAAGCTTGCCGATGCAACGGCCGAGTCCCTGCGTCTTTCCGAGGAGCGCTACAAGAACGGCGCCGAGAGCTACCTCACGGTGCTCGACAGCCAGCGTGCCAACTTCTCGGCGCAGCAGACGCTGATCTCGACCAAGCTCTCGCGCGTGACGAGCTTCGTGACGCTCTACAAGGTTCTCGGCGGAGGCTCGCAGCTTGAACCTCAGGCTGCACAGTCCGGACAGGCGCAGGCCGTCCAGGGCGATGCCGTCGGTACGAACGGCAGCAGCCTTGCAGGGAGCGGTAATGAGCGTTCATGACTACACCCTCTTTGAGCAGCGTCGGGAAGAGATTCTTGACGTTGCCCGCGAGTGCTTTGCAGAAAAAGGCTTCAACGCGACGACGATGGCAGAGGTCGCCCGGCGCGCCCGCATGAGCGTCGGCAACCTCTACAACTACTTCCACGGCAAGGCGGCGATTATCGAGAGCCTCGCCGAGCGCGAAGTGAAGAAGCTTGCCGATGAGGTCGAGCGGCTGCGCGAGACGCGCCCCTCGCGCGAGGAGCGCATTGCGCACCTGCGCCAGATCGCGCTCGATGCAATGGACATCAAGCGTGCGCGCGTGACGCTTGAGATCTTTGCTGAGGCCGTGCACAACGAGCAGTTGCGTCAGATCGTTGCGCGCATCGACAATAAGATGCGGGAGCTCCTTGCTCAGATGTACCGCAGCTACGGGCACGAGACCGATGAGGCGAGGCTTGCGGCTCGCATCGCCGTCGACATGGCTGTGATGGACGGTCTGGCGATCCGCGTCGTCGCCCAAAACCACATCGACCGTATGCGTGTTGCCGAGGAAATCGCGCAGCGCGTCATCGGCCGATGGGAGGACAAGGATCGGGTAAACACCTGAGTTTGCTTGATTTTTGGCACCGAAGCATCAAAAACAGCCGTCCGAACAATGTTCGAACGGCTGTTTCACTATGCGGAAGTGCAGGGCCTTTTGGCATAATCATCGACGGACGATGGGGATGCACGGCACTTTTTCTGACCCCGACGTCCGCTAGGCAGCAATACGACAAAAATACGCACTCCGTGCAGGATGCGCGGCACGAGATCGATCCATGCAAAAAGCATAAAAAAGGATCGCCGGCCGGGCATTTTTTTCGGGCGTCTGCTTTGCTTGCAAGAGGGAACAGAAAATGGCTACCAAAAGAACACCGATCTACAAGGTGCTGTACTTCCAGGTGATCTGCGCGATCATCTTCGGCGTGCTGCTCGGGAACTTCTTCCCGGACATCGGCGCCCAGATGAAGCCGCTGGGCGACGGCTTCATCAAGCTGATCAAGATGATCATCGCGCCCGTGATCTTCTGCACCGTCGTCACCGGCATCGCCGGCATGGAGGACATGAAGAAGGTGGGCAAGACCGGCGGTCTGGCGCTCATCTACTTCGAGGTCGTCTCCACCATCGCTCTGATCGTGGGCCTGTGCATGGTGAACCTGCTGCAGCCGGGCGTGGGCATGCACGTCGATCCAAAGTCGCTCGATACCGGCGCCATCGCCGCCTACACGGCTCCGGGCAAGATGCAGACCACGACGCAGTTCATCATGAACATCATTCCGTCGACGGTGGTCGGGGCCTTTGCCGAGGGCGAGATTCTGCAGGTGCTCTTCTTCTCGCTTCTGTTTGGTTTTGCACTGCACAAGTTTGGCGGTCGCGGCACGCTCGTCTTCGACGTGATCGACAAGTCCTCGCAGGTGCTCTTTCAAATCGTGGGCATGATCATGCGCGTGGCCCCCGTGGGCGCCTTCGGCGCCATGGCCTTTACGATCGGCAAGTACGGCGTGGCTTCGCTCATTCCGCTGGCTGAGCTCATGGGCACGTTCTATCTCACCTGCATTCTCTTCATCTTCATCGTGTTGGGCGGCATCTGCCACTGGCACGGCTTCTCGATCTTCCGCTACATCGGCTACATCAAGGAAGAGCTTCTCATTGTGCTCGGCACCTCGTCGTCCGAATCGGTGCTGCCGCGCATGATGGCCAAGATGGAGCACGCGGGCGTCAACAAGTCGGTCGTGGGTCTGGTGATCCCGACGGGGTATTCCTTCAACCTTGACGGCACGGCGATCTACCTCACGATGGCGGCGATCTTCATTGCGCAGGCCTGCGACGTGCAGATGACGCTGATGCAGCAGGTGACGCTTCTGGCGGTTCTTCTTTTGACGAGCAAGGGCGCCGCAGGCGTGACCGGCTCGGGCTTCATTGTTCTGGCGGCAACGCTTTCGGCCGTGGGTCACGTGCCGGTGGCGGGTCTGGCGCTTATTCTCGGCATCGACCGCTTCATGAGTGAGGCGCGTGCGCTTACCAACATGATCGGCAACGGCATTGCCTGCATCGTGGTGGGCCACTGGATGAAGGAAGTCGACAACGAACGCCTGAACTACGTCATGCACCCCAAGAACAGGCATGAGGCCAATGCGGCGGCCGACGCTCTTGAAAGCCAGCATGCCGTGGTGGTCGTGAAGGCCGACGAGCAGAAGACGCACTAATCGTCGGACACCAAGACGACGAGATTTTCGCGGGGCGCTGCAGGCGCTGCGAAAGACGCTTCTTAAGGCGCCTATCGCAACGTCTGCGGCGTCCCGCAGTGTTTTGTCCTTCTGCAAATCCTCTGAGCACGCAAAAGGGCAGGAACCGTTGGAGCAGGGGCTATAAGAGCCTATAAGGATAGGAGAGGAGAGTCTTCGGGATCGGCTCAAAATCGGCTCAGGATGAAGCCGATCCGTGGGTGCCAATGGACGAGGCGGGCGGCGCGATTCTGCGCTCGCAGCGGGCACGAAAAAGGCCGCCGGAGGAAATTCACTTTCCTTCTCTGGCGGCCTTTTTCACGAGGAGCCCCAAGGGGCCCCTTCGAAAAGCGTCGGGATTACTTGATCTTGACGGGGATGAAGATGCGGCCGTCGCGGCGCTGCACGAGGATGCGCAGGGTCTTGCCGGCGTTCTTTTCGATCGCCTTGCCGAGATCGTTGACGGTCTTGATCGCGGTGCCGTTGACGTTGACGATGATGTCGCCCTCGGCGATGCCGGCCTTGCGGGCGGCACCCTGGCTCTTGATGACGAGAAGACCTTCAGTGCCTGCCTTTTCCTGCTCTTCGGCATTGAGGGTGCGCACCGTCACGCCGAGCTTGGAGGCGTTCGAGGCATTGGCCTTGCCGGGCACGGACGTGGTGGCCGAGCTTGCTTCCTCAACCTTGACGCTGACGGTCATCTGCTTGCCGTCGCGGATCACGTCGAGCTTGGCGGTCGATCCGGGAGCCATGTTGCCGATCATGACGGGCATGTCGACGCTGTCTTCGATCGCCTTGCCGTTGACGGCGACGATGACGTCACCCACGCGCAGGTCGCTCTTGGCAGCCGGGCCGTCCTTGTCGATCTGGCTTACGATGGCGCCCTTGGGCGACTTCATGCCGAAGCTCTCGGCGAGATCCTGCGTGACGGTCTGGATGACCACGCCGATGCGGCCGCGCGTGACCTTGCCGTTCTTCACGAGCTGATCCTTGATCTGCATGGCGAGATTGCTCGGAATGGCAAAGGACAGACCCATGAATCCGCCCGAGGTCGAGAAGATCTGCGAGTTGATGCCCACGACCTCGCCCTTCATGTTGAAGAGCGGGCCGCCCGAGTTGCCGGGGTTGACCGCAACGTCGGTCTGGATGAAGGGAACGTACTGATCGCTCGGAAGCTTGCGGCTCTTGGCCGAGACGATGCCCGCGGTGACGGTGTTGTCAAGACCGAAGGGGCTGCCGATGGCGGCCACCCATTCGCCCACCTTGAGCTCGTCGCTGTTGCCCATCTTGAGCACCGGCAGGTCGGAGGCTTCGATCTTGACGACGGCGATGTCGGTCTTGGCGTCGCTGCCGAGGACCTTGCCCTTGAACTCGCGGTTGTCGGTGAGGCGCACGGTGATTTCGTCGGCGCCGTCGACCACGTGATGGTTGGTGAGAATCAGGCCGTCGGCGCTGATGATGAAGCCCGAGCCCGTGCCGCGGCGTTCAGGCTCCTCGCGCGGGCCCATGAAGGGCAGCATCGGGAAGCCGAAGCGGCGGAAGATCTCGGCGTGTCGTTCGTCCAGTCCGTCAAAGGGGCTTGCGCCTTCAATGATGCGGGCTTCGCGGACAGTGGAAATGTTGACGACGCCCTTGCCGTACTTTTCCACCAGCTGCACGAAATCGGGCAGCTGCTGGGTCTGCGCTGCGGCCATCGGAGCAATTTCCTGAGCCTGGGTGGCACCGATGCTGAACATGGAGCCGGTCATCAGAACGGCGGCGCTCACGGCGACCGCAACCGGCTTGATTGCGTTAGTAAAAAGCAAGGTCATAACTCCTGATTGCGATTGATCCGGCGCGCTGCGGCGTGGTATTGGCCGCACGCTCCGGCCTCTGACTAGTTGCCGCAGACGATAACGCAAAAACCTGCATGAAGGGGTTGTGATCTGTGGCGTGGGTGTTAACTTTGTAACAAACCCCGTGCGTTGCCCGGCATTGCGCCAAATCGGCGTCAATGCCGGGACTTCGCCATGCAATGGGGACGGCTTAAAGGAGCGACAGGAGGTTCACGTTCATGCGCACGCGCTGCTCGATGCTGTCGACCATGAGGCATTCCTTGTCGCTGTGGCCGTAGTCGCCGATGGGGCCAAGGCCGTCGGCAACCGCAATGCCCGTGGGCGCCATGTGGTTGGCGTCCGAGCCGCCGCCCGCGTCGACCCACTGGGCGGTGAAGCCCGCCATCTCGGCGGCCTTGTTGATCTTCTCAACGAGGTTTGCGTTGCCTTCCTTAAAGGGCATGGCCGGGGTGAGGCCGAGGGTTTCGACGGCAATCGTCACGCCTTCGATCGAGGGGTGCTTCGCACGCTCGTAGATCTTGGCGATCGTGCCGTTCAAGTCTTCATCAGTCCAACCGCGCACGTCCACGCCGAAGGTGCAGGCGGCGGCGACGACGTTCACGGCCGACCCGCCCGAGATGGTGCCGGCGTTGACCGTCACGCCCGTGCCGTCGAAGTCCGAGAGCACGGAGATGTCGCAGATCATGCGGGCCGCTTCGAGAATGGCCGAGCGCCCGCCCTTGGGATTGTTGCCCGCGTGGGCGGCAACGCCCTGAAGCGTTACGCGAAGTTGGCCTGCGCCCTTTCGCGAGCGCACGAGCGCGCCGTTGGGACGGGCGGCTTCAAAGACAAGGCCTGTGCTCGAGCGCACGGCAACCGAGCGCATCCATTCGGACGAGTACTTCGAGCCCGTTTCCTCGTCGGGATCAAGGCACACGGCAATCGCCAAACGGTCAAGATCGGCCGGAGCGGCGTTCTTCAGGGTGTAGAGAATCGAGAGCACGCCCGCCTTGCAGTCCTGGCAGCCCGGGCCCGTGACGATGTTGCCATCACGCTTGAAGGGGCGGGCGGCTGCGGTGCCGTCGGGGAAGACCGTGTCGAGATGGGCGTTCATGAGAAGGTCATAGTGCTCGGCATCGGGCTTGTTGGTGGCAAAAAGTCCCTTACCCACTTCTTCGCCGAGATCGACGAGTTCGGCCTTCCATCCGAGCTCCTCGAAGTGGCGCTTCATGATCTTGGCGGCCTGGGTGACGCCGTCCGTGTTGTGCGTGCCGCAGTCGAGGTTGACGAGTTCGGAGAGATCCTTGAGAAAGTTTTCAAGCATTTGTAATTGACCTTCTTTTTATTTTTGACAACAAAACAACGAAATCTATGAGAGCCCCGGCATGTTCTGCTTGGGCGAGAGCGGCATCGTCACGACGAACTGCGCACCGAACCCTTCGCCCGAGCCGTCGTGCGCAATCCGCGCAAAGCCGTCGGTGATGCGCACCGTTCCGCCGTGCATGGCGACGATGCGCGAGACGATCGCAAGCCCCAGGCCCGTGCCCGAGACCTTGGTGCCGAGTGCGCGGTAGAAGCGCTCGAAGACGCGCTCGCGCTCCTCGGGCTTGATGCCCGGACCGTCGTCGGTGACGGTGATCACGGCGTCGCCGTCCTTGCGGGTGACGCCGATCTCGATGCGGCCGTTTTCGGGCGTGTAGCGGATGGCGTTGTCGGTGAGGTTGACCACCATGAGGTGAATCGCGTCGGGCATGCCCATCATCGTAAGCGGCTCGGTGCGGGCCGTGAGCGTGATCATCTTGTCGCGGGCGGCCTGCGAGAGCTCTTCGACGGTGCTTGCGGCAACGGCGGCAAGATCGACTTCGCTCATGGGCTTGTCGGCGTTTTCGGGGTCAAGGCGGGCGATGATGAGAAGCTGCTCAACGAGGCGCGTGGCGCGCGCCACGCCCTGCTGCAGACGGGCGGCGTACTTGGCGCGCTCTTCGGGCTTGCAGCGGGCCAGAAGCTGCGCCTGCAGCTTGATGGCCGCAAGCGGCGTGCGCAGCTCATGGGCTGCGTCGGAGGCAAAGCGCTGCTGCGCCGAGAGGCTCTCGGAGAGGCGATGCAGGAGCGTGTTGATGGCGCCCACGAGGCTCTTGAGTTCAAAGGGCAGGTGCTCGATTTCGATCGGCTCAAGCGAGGAGGGCGAGCGGCGCGCCACTGCACGGGCGGTGCGGTTCAAGGGCTGCAGCGACTGCACGATCACAAACCAGATGGCAATCGCCAGAAACGGGATCAGCACGAGCATGGGCTGCACGATGCGCATGGCGGCCGACACGGCGAGCTCATCGCGCACGTCCGTGGGCTGCGCGACCTGGATGATGCGCGTGCCGACGGTGCTCGTAAATTGCCGCCACTGCTCGCCCGAGGCGAGAGTGACGTTGGAGAACCCCACGGTTTCCGCAAGCGGCAGGGGATTGCGGTGCTGCGACATGTAGAAGCGGTTTTCGTGCGCGTCGTAGATCTGCACGAAAAGCTTGAGCTTCGGGGACTGTCCCACGAGCGTGATGTGGCTGATGTCGACGCTGCCCGTTTCGACGATCTCCTCGGCGGTGTGCTTGAGCTGCCCGTCAAAGATGGCCGAGAACTCCGAACGCGTCGAGTAGTACGTCGCCCACGAGGCGACGAGCCCGGCCACGATCAACGCCGAGACGAGGGTAAGAACGATTTTGCTGCGGATGCTGGCCATGCGCCTGAAGCCGGATCAAGACAAGAAGTAAGGAAAAACGTCGCAACGAACGAAGGGTACGAACTTGAATCCGCTAGGTCTCAAGCAGGTAGCCCACGCCGCGCACGGTCTTGATCGCGTCGTCGGAGAGCTTCTTTCTCAGATGATGGATGTGGACTTCAATGGCGTTGCTGCCCACGGAGGTGTCCCAGTTGTAGAGCTTTTCCTCGAGCTGCCCGCGCGAGAGCACGATGCCCGGGCGGTCGGCCAGCGCCACCAGGAGCGCGTACTCCTTGATGGAAAGCAGCACGGGCTTGCCGTTGTAGAACACTTCGCGCGTTTCGGGCTTGATGAGAAGCCTGCCGCGCTCAATGGTGGGCTCGCTGCGGCCGACCGAGCGGCGCAGCAGCGCACGGATGCGCGCCGAGAGCTCATCGAGATCGAAGGGCTTGATGAGGTAGTCGTCGGCGCCGGCGTCAAGGCCTGCGACGCGGTCGGCGACGGTGTCGCGGGCGGTGGTGACCAGCACGGGCGTATGGATCTTCTGCGAGCGCACTTCGTGGAGCACGCTGATGCCGTCCTTGCCGGGAAGTCCCAGATCCAGAATCACCAGGGAAAAGGGCGTGGTGCGCAGCGCAATGAGTGCGGAGTTGCCGTCCTGCACCCAGTCGACGGCATAGCCCTCGGCGCTCAGACCATCAACGACGCCCTCGCCGATCATCGGGTCGTCTTCAACCAGGAGAATTCGCATGGTTTTACTCGTGTGCACAAAAAATGGGGCTTGCGGCGGACTTTGCACGAAAGGACCCGCACGAAAAAAGGCGCGAAGGAAAATCTCGCGCACGGGCGGCCTCCTCAAATGGAGCAAAGCATGTGTGAGCCCAGTCTGAGCCCAGTCATCACAGCGGCCGGCATGCCTGAGAACAATGATACCTTTCCTTGTCGGAAAACAAGCTTAAGAATTGCAACAAAGAAGCCCTCTGAAGGTTCTTTTCTGGTTAGCGAATCGCTGCGTTGGGGAACTGGGACGCCGATTACTCGGGGGTGTGCGTCGTCCGTGTGCAAAAGGCGACCGAAAAGGCGACCGACCGGGCGATGGGTACGCGGCCGGACTCGCGGGTTTTATCCCACGGCAACGGTAGGTTTTTCACGGGCACAGCTCGTAGACTTTTTCCTACCCACGTCTGCAGAGGGCGCTCCTTTGGCGGCTCAGGGGGCCTGTCGGGGCCGTCCTTTCGAGCATGGGCTTATCTGAGGAGAGAGAAAATGAGAATGATGAAGTTCTGTGCGACGGCGGCAGCGGCCGTGCTCGGCGCCTGCCTCATGACGTCCGTGGCGGGCGCAGCCGAGGACTATTCGGTTGCGCCGCTCGTGAAGGGGCTCAAGGCGGCGCCAGCGAGTGTGCTTCTGGTCGGCAACTCGTTCATGTACTACAACTGCGGCGTTTCGGGGTACGTAAGCGGTCTGGCCAAGGCCAAGAAAACGAAGATGAGCACCTCAATGGTCACGATTGCAGGTGCGGGCCTCGACTGGCACGACGTCAAGAGTTACCTCAGGCCCAATGCCATCAACAGCTATTCGACGCTCAACGACGGCAGCAACCGGCTCATTTTTCACAAGCACCCCGACGGCAAGATCTTTGACGTCGTCGTCCTGCAGGACAACAGCCAGGGGCCGGTGCATCCCGAGCTCAAGAAGTTTTTCAAAAAGTACGCCGCCATCCACAGCAAGGACATTCGCGCCACGGGTGCCGAGCCGGCTTTCCTCATGACCTGGGCCTATGCCGATCGGCCTGAGATGACGAAGGCGTTGGCCGATGCCACGATTGAAGTGGCCAACGAAAACAAGGCGCTCGTGATCCCGGCCGGGCTTGCCTTTGCCGCCGCCCTCAAGGAGCGTCCGGACATGAAGCTCACCGTGGCCGACAACCGTCATCCCACGGCCGCCGGCACCTATCTTGAGGGTGCGGTGATCTACGCGGCCTTGAGCGGCAAGTCGCCTGTCGGCGCCAAGTATCTGGGCGGCTGCGAGAAGCCGCTTTCGGCTGCCGACGCCAAGTTCCTGCAGGAAATTGCCTGGAAGACCGTCAAGGACTTCTACGGCTGGAAGTAGTCAGCAAGCCGCCTGCACCGCACCATCTGCACCGCCAGCCGGACAAAGGCGCGGGACAAAATTGGTTGACTCCCTGTCCTGGGCGGCGTGCGCCCGGGGTAGGGGGCGTCTAGAGCCCGGCCGATGTTGTTTTTCATCGGCCGCAGCCGGGTTTTGTCATGGTTCTGAAGTACTTGTGGTGCTAGAGTCAAAGAATAAGTACAAAACTCGTTGAGGCAATGCTGCACGGCGCTTCGGTGCGCGCGGGCTGCGGCGCCTCCGGAAGCAAATACACGACACCAGAAAGAAATCGGGATCATCGCCGGCCTGCGGCCGGCCGAACGAACATGACGCCTGAGCGAGCGGCCTTGTGCGCAGGGTCTTCCTGCGCGGCGGGCCGCCGACCTGACGCATGCGCCCAGTACCGGAGAGAAGAACAAGTGACTGATTCCAAGACCACGGACCTGAACACTGCGTCTGAAAAGCCCCAAGAGGCCGAGCAGCAGCCCGCCGAAACGGCTGCCGCCAACATTGAAAAAAAGCCTGTCGTCCGCGCGGCGCGTGCCGCGGCTGGTAGAAAGCTCGCGGAAAAGGACAAGGCGTCCGTTGAAAAGGCAGGGGAGAAGGCTGCGGAGGACAAGACGGCTGCTGAAAAGACCGCAGAGGCGGTTCGGAAGACGGCTAAAAAGACGTCCGCAAGAAAGACGGCTGCAAAGTCGACGGCAAAGCCCGTCGCCAAGCCCGCGGTGCGGCGCGCTGCCTCGCGCAAGGCGGCGGCTGAGGCCGACGGCGACGTTGATCTCTCGGCGCCCGCGCTTTACACCAATCGCGAGATCAGCTGGATCGAATTTGACCGCAAGGTGCTTGAGACGGCCATCGACGCTTCGGTGCCGCTTCTTGAGCGCGTGAAGTTCCTGTCGATCTTCTTCAACAATCTCGACGAGTTCTACATGGTGCGCGTCATGAACCTGCAGCGTCAGGCGCGCAGCGGCGTGGCGCCCACGGGTGCCGACAAGATGCCGCCCGCCAAGCAGCTCTCGGAAATCCGTCGCCGCGTCTGCGAGATGCTCGACATTGCCGAAAACCTCTGGCTCAAGGATCTGCGCCCGGCGCTGGACAAAAAGGGCGTGCGCTTCGTGAGCTATGAGGCGCTCCCGCCCAAGCAGCGCGTCATCCTCGACAAGTACTTCGAGACCGAGATTTTCCCGGTGCTCACGCCGCAGGCAGTGGACGCCGGGCGGCCCTTCCCGATGATCTCAAGCCGCAGCATCAATTTCGTCATCGAGCTGCGAAGCCTCAATCCGGCCGACGAGCGCCCGCACTTTGCGCGCCTGAAGAGCCCCAACAACGTGCCGCGCTTTTTGTTCATCCCCGATGACCTGCGCGAGGGCGACCCGGCAAGCCTCACCTCGGGCGAAGGCCGCATCCTGCTCATGGAGGATCTGATCGCGCACCGCATGGGAACGCTCTTTCCGGGCTATCAGGTGAAGAACTACGGGATGTTCCGCGTTACGCGCAACACCGACGGCGAAATCGAGGAGGACGAGGCCGACGATCTGCTTTCGGCCGTGCGCGACTACGTCGAGCAGCGCCGTTTCGGCTCGGTCGTGCGCCTCGAGCTCGGCCGCGGCATGCCGGTTGCGCTGCAGGAGTTTCTCATCGAGCACCTCGATCTGCGCGCCTATCAGATCTACAAGTCGCGCATGCCGCTTGCCTTCAACGAATTCATCCGTCTGATGGGCGTCGACCGTCCCGGGCTGAAGTATCCGCCCTTCAAGTCGAAGCTTCCGCAGCCCTTTGAACCCGAAGAGGATCTCTTCGGCGAACTGCGCGAGCGCGACCTGATGGTCTATCACCCCTACGACAGCTTCAACAGCGTGCTGCGCTTTCTGCGCCTGGCGGCCACCGATCCCAAGGTCGTCGCCATCAAGCAGACGCTCTATCGCTGCGGCAGCGACTCGCCCGTGGTGCGAAGCCTTCTTGAGGCGCGCCGCCGCGGCAAGCAGGTCACGGCCGTGGTCGAGCTCAAGGCGCGCTTTGACGAGGAGCAGAACATCAACTGGGCCGAGGAGCTCGAGCGCGCGGGCGTCAACGTCGTCTACGGCTTTGCCGGCCTCAAGATCCATGCCAAGCTCTGCCTCGTGGTGCGCCGCGAGGAGACGGGCCTGCGGCGCTACGCGCACATCGGCACCGGCAACTACAACGCTTCGTCGGCCAAGATATACACCGACCTGGGGCTCTTTACGTCGAACGCAGAGATCTGCAACGACGTGCAGGATCTCTTCAACGTGATGACGGGCTTCGGCGTGATCGACAACTACCGCCGCATCTTCGTCTCGCCCAACCACCTGCGCGCCAACATCACCCGGCTCATCCGCGAGGAGGCCCAGATCCAGCGCAAGGGTGGCAACGGCCACATCATCCTCAAGTGCAACCAGCTCGTTGATCCCGACATCATCCGCGAGCTCTACGAGGCGAGCCGCGCGGGCGTCAAGATCGAGTGCATCGTGCGCGGCATCTGTTCGCTGCGTCCGGGCATCAAGGGCGTCTCCGAGACGATCACCGTCCGCTCGATCGTGGGCGAGCTTCTCGAGCACGCCCGCATCTACTGGTTCCGCCACAACGGCAAGCCCGAGATGTACGTGGGCAGCGCCGACATGATGACCCGCAACCTCAACGGCCGCATCGAGGTGCTCACGCCGATTCTTGATGAGTCGCTCAGAAGCAACGTGCTCGAACAGATCGTCGCGCCGCAGCTTGCCGACAACACCCATGCCTGGGTGCTTGCCTCCGACGGCAGCTACAAGCGCCTCTCGCCCAAGGCGGGCGAAAAGGCCGTGGATTCGCAAAGCGAAATCCGCGGCACGTTGGATCTCCTCAAGCGCTAAAGGCCGCAGTCGGCCTACGCCGACAAAAAGCATCAAGAAGGCATCAGCACGAAGGGCCGCGGGCGAAACCAAACGCCTGCGGCCTTGTCGTCGGAGGCGCTCACAAAGCGCTCACAAAAACTTACGCTCGGGCGGGCGCCGACGGCTCTTGCCGTTGTCGTTTTGACCATAAAATGAAAAGAGAATCGCCCGCCTTCGCAGAAGGGGCTTTCTGCCTTGCGATGGGCGTCGTAGGGCGATGCGTTTTTTCGAGGGTCTTTGAGCCGTGACGAACAATCTTCCCGACCGCGTTCCCGTGGTGGAGCTGCGAGCGCCCGAGCCGTCGATCGTGACGGTCGCGCGCGTCGTCTACATCCTTCACGGCGTCTCCATCCTGATCGGCATTGCCACCGGTGCTTCGATCATCGGCGCCTTTCTCTTCGGCTGGCCCTCGATTGCCGCCGTTGTGCTCAACTACGTGATGCGTTCGGATGCGCGCGGCACCTTCGTCGAGAGTCATTTTTCCTGGCAGATCCGCACCTTCTGGTATGCGATGTTCTTTGCGCTCGTCGTGGCGGGTGTCGGATTTATCCTTTCTTGGCTTCTGGTGGGCTTTGCCGTGTGGATGGTGGGCTTCGTGGTGATGGGCATCTGGGTGGGCTACCGCATTCTGCGCGGTTGGATCCGGTTGTCCCGCGGCCAGACGATGCCGGTTTAGCGCGGCGCCGCGAGCAGGAAACCTGCTGTCGAAGTTAGGGTTAACCACTAGACGAGGGCCTCTTCCAAGAGCACCGAAAATAAGAATAATTCGCCCCGGGCGTCGCTTGTCGTGCAAATCCGTACGAATTTCACGTGCGCCGCGAGCGTCTTCCTCCATTTTGTCTCCCAGGATGACTCAATCGATCTGTTCCGCACTCAGGGTGCCGGGGCTCGATTTCCGTGCCTGCGGAGGCCGTCTGTACGTGGTGTTGCGCATGATTTGACTGTCGTCAACGTGCGCCGTCGGCGTCGTCGATGTTCTCGTCTTGAGCACGAACGCCGCCAGCTTTTTCCCTCTTCGGAGCATTTGTTGTGAAAAATTCCATCAAGATCGCCGCGGCTGCCGCTGCAGCCCTGGTGTCGACCTCGTCGGTCTATGCGGCGGGTTTCATGCTGAGCGAACAGTCCGTGGCCGGTCTCGGCCGTGCCTATGCCGGCGCCGGCATCGTGGGCGACGACCTTTCGGCCGTCTGGTACAACCCGGCCGGTATGGTGCTGTTGCCTGGCACGCAGGTGCAGGCGGGCGGCGTCTATGTCGATCTTGATCTGTCCTACAAGGGCGACAATGGCGAAACGGAAAACGGCAGCAAGTACGGCGTGCCGATTCCGAACTTCTTCTTCACCCGCCAGATGAACGACTCCATGTGGTTCGGCCTGGGTCTGACCGTGCCTTACGGTCTGGCAACGGAGTACAGCCGTACCTGGGGTCAGATCGACCGCGGCATGAACGCCGAGATCAAGGTCTTTGACCTCAATCCGAACATCGCTTGGAAGGTTTCCGACAAGCTTTCCATCGGTGCCGGCATCTCCCTGCAGTATGCGGATGCGCAGTACGAAACTGGAGCGCTGGGCGGCATGGGCTACGGCCGACTCGACGTGGACAGCTTTGCCTGGGGTGCCAACATCGGCGTGATGTGGTCGCCCACGGAAACCCTGCGCTTTGGCCTTTCCTATCGCTCGCAGGTCAATCACCACGCCGACGGCGATCTGCGCGTGGGTCTGACGAAGACTGGTGGTGACGCGATTGGTGGGATGATCGGGGGCACCTCCCTTCCGGTTGATTCGTCTAATCGTGGCTATCTCGCAACATTCGCCGACGCCTCGGCTTCTCTTTCTGCGCCGCAGACCGTGCTCCTGACCGGAACTTGGGAAGCAACGCCCAAGCTGCGTCTTTCCGCCTTGATCCGTTGGGCGGACTGGTCGAGCTTTGATACGCTGACGGTGAATGTCAATCCCAGTTCGTTGTCAGTGAATGTGCCTGGGATTTCTAATAACCCGGGGCTGATGGAGACGATTCAGCAGGTGCTTGGCAACGCGTTGCCTATTGAAGTTGAAAACAAGTGGCAGGACACCTGGCTCTTCACCATTGGTGCTGATTACGTGATCAACAATGCCTGGACGGTGCGTGCCGGCGTGGGCTACGAGACCTCGCCCATTGATGATGAGAGCCGCCGTACGGCGCTGATTCCTGACTCCGAGCGTCTGTGGCTTTCCATCGGTGCGACCTGGCACGTGACCGAGAACCTGCAGGGCGACTTCGGCTTTACGTGGCTGCACGGCGTGGGCGACGCGCCGCTGTATGACAAGCCTGATGGCACGCGCGTGGGTGAATTCGATACGCTCGACGCCTACCTCTTCGGCGCTCAGATGGTCTATCGCTTCTAATCACGGTTTTATTAAAGACCTTGAGGCGGCCCGACGGGCCGCTTCGCAAAGCGCAGCGACTCCCGTGTTCCGTGGAATTTTCACGGCACGGGAGTTTTGCTATCTGCGTGCCTGAAGTCGGATAATTCGGCCTTCGACGCAGGTGCGACGGCAGCCTCCGGCGCCGTGGAGCACGAACTCAATTGCCCAAGCTGCCAGAGACAACGGGAAGACGTACGGTGACCGAGCTTTTTCTTTTGCAGCTGCAGCTTTCAACGCCGCTGTTTCTGATGGTCTTCATCGGCTGGGGGCTCGTGAAGATCGGCTTTTTCGACGAAAAGGTGACGAAGGCGCTCACGCGCTTCGTTTTCAAACTTCTGATGCCCGTGATGCTCTTTGAGCTCATGAGCAAGACGGGCGACATGCCGCCCGTCAACTGGAGCGTGCTCATCGCCTTCTTCGGCTCATGCATCGTGGTCTACCTGTTGGGCAGCTTTATCGGTGCAAAATTCTTTCATCAGGACTCGACCGGGCGCGTCATCACCGGCATGGGCGGCATCTTCGGCAACAACGTGCAGCTTGGTGTTCCGATCGTTCAGACGGGGCTCGGAGCGGCTGCGATGCCGACGATTTCTCTTATCATCGTCTTCAACGTTCTGCTGCTTTGGACGACGGCGACGGCCTGCGTCGAATTCGGCCGCACGAACGGACGCATCGACGTCAGAAAGTTTCTTTTGGCGATGACGAACGTCGTCAAGAACCCCATCGTTCTCGGCATCATTGCCGGCACGCTGTGGATGCTGACGGGCATCAAGCTGCCCAAGGTCGTCGCCGATACGGTGTCGCTCATCTCGTCGGCCACGACGCCGTGCGCGCTCATGGCAGTGGGCATGGGGCTTGCCGCACATTCCATCTCCTCGGCGCTTGCCAAGGCGCTCGTGGTGACGGCGCTCAAGGTGGCCGTGCAGCCGCTCTTCGTGTACCTGCTCTGCCGCCTGCTCGGGCTTTCGGACATCCAGACGCAGGCCGCGACGCTGCTTGCCTGCCTGCCCGTGGCGGTCAATCTCTACATCATGGCCGCGCAGTTTGACAGCGAAGAGGACCTTGCGAGCAGCGCGCTCTTTATTTCAACGCTCGTTTCGGCGTTCACCGTTCCCCTTACCATGACTTTGTTGAGAATGTAGGACTATGGCTTTAGGCGCAACCATCTATAAGGCAAGCATTGACGTCAGCGACATTGATCGCGGCTACTACGGCGAAAGAACGCTCACGATCGCACGACACCCGTCGGAGACCGAGTCGCGCATGATGGTGCGCATCCTTGCCTATGCGCTCTATGCCGGAGAGAAGGTGGAGTTCGGTCGCGGGCTCTCTACCGAAGGCGAGGCCGCGCTCTGGGAGATCGACGAGGCGGGCGACATCGGCCGCTGGATTGAAATCGGCGTGCCCGACGTAAAGACCCTGCGGCGCGCCGCAGGCCGCAGCGACGACGTGGTGGTGCTTGCCTACGATGAAGCGCGTTATGAACCCTGGTGGCAGTCGCACAAGGGGGATTTCTCAAAGATCGACAAGCTCACTGTCCGTGCGGTTTCCGACGACTCGGTTGCGGCCATCACCGAGATGGCCGCGCGCAACATGCGGCTTGCGGCCACGATCCAGGATGGCATCGTGTGGTTGGCCGACGATCAGCGCAACATTGAAATCGAGATCAAGACGCTCATGCGCCGCGGCGAGCCGGTCTTCTAAAGGGCTAAAGGGGCTCTGCCGTTTTCAATAAAAAGCCTGCCGCTAGCAGTTGCGCAGGCTGTCGGCCATCTGCCAGAGGGCCGCTTCAAGCTCGCCGCGCAGCGCCGCGTCGGGCACTTCTTCATTCAAGGCCTGCAGCATGCAGCCGTACCAGAGATCGCGCAGCTCGGGCGTGATCCGGATGCTCTGGTGGTTTTCGCGCAGCGCAGGCAGCCCGTGGCGCTGCATGTAGAGGGCAGGACCGCCGAAAAACCCCGAAAGATACTCGACCATGCGCTTTTGGTAGCGTGCAAAGCCCTGCGTGTAGAAGGCGCACAGCCGGGCATAGGCCGGGTCGTGCTGCAGGATGTCGAGATAGCGGGCGACGAGCCGCTCGAGGGCGGCGGCGCCGCCCAGGCGGGTGTAGAGCGTGGCGTTAGTCATGCGCGGGGGAGGGCTAGTCGTACTAGCGCAGGAAGACGCCCCAGACGCCGACGGCGATGAGAGGCCAGGCAACCAGGGGAGAGAAGATGATGCGCAGCACGCGCCGTTCGGGAACAAAGCCGAAGCCGTGCACCCAGGCTGCGCTCATGCCCATCAGAAGCACGGCAAGAAAACCGTGCGGCACGCTTGCGGAGTCCTCGGCCACGAGCCTCGGATAAAGAACGATGACGACCACGATCGCGACCGCAGCCAGAAGGCTGACGGCGCGAGCGAGGCCGTTGACGAAGCCGCCCTTCTTATTCATCGGCCGCTTCGCGGTTGTCGAGCGCCGTCGAGATCACGACCGAGAGCATGATCGCAAAGCCAAGACCCGTGAGCCAGTAGAAATACACCATTTTTTGGTACCTCTTTGGGAAGCCTCGGCGTCCCGGCCGCGCGGCTCCTTGAAGGAGCTGCGCGAGGCGGGTGCGCCTTGCGGCCGGTTAGTAGAGCTGATGGTCGTTCTTGCGGATGTATTCCGCATTGAGCTTGCCCGACATCGTCTTGTAGGCCCAGCCCGTGTAGATGAGCACGATGGGCAGGAAGATGAGCGTGACGAAGAACATCACCTCAAGCGTGAGCTGCGAGCTCGTGCAGTCCCAGATCGTGAGGCTCGAGCGCGGATCGGTCGAGCTCGGCATGATGAAGGGGAACATCGCCAGAAGCGGCGTGAGGATGACGCCCAGCATCACCACCGACGAGCACAGGATCGCCATGAGGCCCTTCAGTTGCTTCACGAAGAAGACGCCCAGCACCGAGCAGATCACGGCCAGCGCCGGAACGATCCACAGAACCGGGTAGTTCGAGAAGTTCGTGAACCACGCGCCCGCGTAGACGTCGACGGTCTTCAGAAGCGGGTTCGAGGGGCCGGCCGGATCAAGACCCGCGGTCACCACGAGGCCGTCAAGGCCGAAGTAGGCCCAGACGCCGCCCACGACGAAGAGCACGGCCGTGGCCAGCCCCGCGAGCGAGCTGATCGACATCGCGCGGCGCTGCAGTTCGCCTTCGGTGCGCAGCACCAGGTGGTTGGCGCCGTGGAAGACGAACATCAGCAGCGACACCACGCCGCACAGCAGGCCGAACGGGTTGAGCAGGCCGAAGAAGTTGCCCGTGTAGATCGGACGCATCGAGTCGTCGAAGTGGAAAGGAACGCCCTGCAGCAGGTTGCCGAAGGCCACGCCGAAGATGATCGGGGGCACGGCCGAGCCGACAAAGAGCAGCCAGTCCCAGGTGCTGCGCCACTTCGTGCACTCCACCTTGCCGCGGTAGTCAAAGCCCACCGGACGGAAGATGAGCGCCATCAGGACGATGAGCATCGCCCAGTAAAAGCCCGAGAAGGCAGCGGCGTACACCAGGGGCCATGCGGCGAAGATGGCGCCGCCGCCCGTGATGAGCCAGACCTGGTTGCCGTCCCAGTGCGGGGCGACGGAGTTGATCATGCAGCGACGCTCGGTGTCGTCCTTGCTGAGGAAGGGCAGCAGCGTGCCGACGCCCATGTCCTGCCCGTCCATGATGGCAAAGCCCACGAGCAGAACGCCGATGAAAAGCCACCAAATGGCGCGGAGAATTTCATAGTCAATCATGATTCGCGTCTCCTTGCGGGGTTATGCCTTGCGTTCAAAGAAGTAGCGGCCGGTGCCAAGCGAGCTCGGACCGAGCTTCGCAAAGCGCACCATCAGCCAGACTTCGACGATCAGCAGCGCGGTGTAAAGCAGCACGAAGCCGATCAGCGAACCCCACACGTCGCCTGCCGACAGCGTCGACACCGACAGATCCACAGGGAGCACTTCGTAAATGGTCCAGGGCTGGCGGCCGTATTCGGCCACGAACCAACCCACTTCACAGGCAATCCAGGGCAGCGGCATGGCAGCCACGAAAAGCCACAAGAGCTTCGTCTTGCGCGCGATCGTGCCCTTGATCGAGAAGTAGGCGCCAAGCAGGAAGACGAGGATCGAGGCGATGCCGCAGCCGATCATCACGCGGAAGCTCCAGTACATCGGCACGACGGCAGGCACGGTCGAGAGCGCCGCTTCGCGGATCTGCTCGGGCGTCACCTTCGTGACGTCGGTGTTGTACTTCTTCAGAAGCAGACCGTAGCCGAGGTCGTCCTTGACCTCTTCAAACTGCTGGCGCAGCGAGGCGTTGTCCTTGTCCTTGCGCAGAGACTCAAGCAGCGTCACGGCGCGTTGGCCGTTGATGATGCGCGCCTGCGCCTTCTCAACGAGCGGATTAATGCCTTCGATTTCCTGCGAGAGGCTGCGCGTGCCCATCAGGCCCATGAGCCAGGGGAAGCTGATCTCAAAAGTGTTCTTGCGGGCTTCTTCATCGGTGATTGCAAAAAGCGACAGCGGCGCCGGCGCTTCGTGCGTCTCCCAGACGGATTCCATCGAGGCAATCTTCTGCGGCTGGTTCTGCGTGACGAGATAGCCCGATTCATCGCCCAGATGCACGGTGAGGATCGAGGCGACGAAGCCGAAGACGGCCGCCAGACGCAGGCTGCGCTTGGCAAAGCCGATGTCGCGGCCGCGGATGAGGTACCAGGCCGAGATGGCGAGCACGAACATGGCGCCCGTCATGTAGCCGGCGTTGATGGTGTGCATGAACTTGGCCTGGGCCCAGGGGCTCGTGACAACTTCCCAGAAGTTGTTCATTTCCATGCGCATCGTCTCGTAGTTGAATTCGCTGCCGACCGGGTACTGCATCCAGGCGTTGGCCACCAGAATCCACAGCGCCGAGAGGTTCGAGCCCAGAGCCATGAGGAAGGTGACGGCCATGTGGCCGCCCTTGGAGAGGCGGTTCCAGCCGAAGAAGAACAGGCCGATGAAGGTCGACTCAAGGAAGAAGGCCATCAGGCCTTCGATTGCGAGCGGGGCGCCGAAGATGTCGCCCACGTAGTGCGAGTAGTAGGCCCAGTTCGTGCCGAACTGGAATTCCATCGTGATGCCGGTTGCAACGCCCAGGGCGAAGTTGATGCCGAAGAGCTTGCCCCAGAAGCGGGTCATGTCTTTGTAGACCTCGCGTCCAGTCACGACGTAGCAGGCCTCCATGACGACGAGCATGAAGGACAGGCCCAGCGTCAGAGGCACGAATAGAAAGTGGTACATGGCTGTCATCGCAAACTGCAGGCGAGACAGATCGACGAGTTCCTGAGATAGCATAAATGAGCTCCGTTGAGCCCGGGCGGGCGGCTCCGTGCTGCCTCAAGAACAGAAGGCGCGCAGGGTCGATCCCGGGGTTTCTGCCTTCGGCCGGAGGCCTCGGACAAAAGAGAACTTTCCTTTGGTTTGCAGAGTTGTCAGCGCTCGCTTTCAATAACAGCCGACGGGGCGCGGTCAAGAATGCCCGAGGCAATGTTCTCGGGCGTCTGATCGATGCGCTTGTCCGGTCCAAAAAAGAAGAACCACAGGGCGAAGATGACTGCAAGCTTGCAGCAGAGCACCACGGCGATCTCGAGAACGAGCCGCGGGTTTCTGGGAGCGCCCTTGGCCGGACGTGCGGCCTGTGCGTTCGTGCCTGAGTTTTGCGTCGTCATGGGGTTCAGGTTTCCTGAGTAAAAAGTGCACACAACCCAACAGCGTGATCTTAGGCGCACGCAGTGACAAAGGGCGGAAACAATTCGATTAAAAACTTCAAATTTGAGGGGATTTGAGAGGGTGACTGACAAATTTGTCAGTAATATTTGAAAACTTCGTCGACTCTATGCATTTGAGCCTAGTCGACGCTGCTCCGGACGAAGGGGTGCTTCCCCCTTTCTTTTTTGAACGACACCCTGCTTTTTCGCAGTGCATTAGGCGCAATCGCCGCAATCGTGACTCATGGCCGTTTCAAGCGAACTTTCAAGCCTGCTCAATGCTCTTGACGACCCCGCCATGCTGATCCGGCCCGAGGACATGTCGGTGGCCGCGGTCAATGCCGCCTTTCAGCGCGTTTTCGGCGCCTTTCGCTTCGAGGGGCGTCGCTGCTGGGAGGCGCTGCATCGGCCCGACGCGTGCTCGCGCTGCGGGCTGGGGTGTCCGGCGAGCGCGCTCACGCGCACCCGAAGCGAGGTGCATGTCGAACAGACGCTTTTTGCGGGCGCGGGCCTCGTGCGCTTTCGCGTGTCGATGCGCCCGGTCCTTGCGGCCGACGGCAACATCGTCTATTGGCTTGAGCGCATCCGCCACGAGCGGGGGATCGCTGCGGGCGAATTCACGCGCGGCCAGGTGGGGGTGTCGGCCGCACACCAGACGCTGATGCGCGAGATCCTCAAGGCCGCCGCGGCCGATCATCCGTTGATCTTGGTGGGCGAGCGCGGGCTTGGGAAGGAGCTTTATGCCCGCACGGTGCACGAAAACAGCGTGCGCGCCTCGCGCCCCTTCGTCGTCGTCGACGCGGCGGCGGTGACGGACAAAAATGCCGCGGCGCTTTTCTTTGGATGCGTGCGCACGCGCGGTCGTGCCGAGCGCCGGGGCTTGATGGAGCGCGCCGCGGGCGGCACGCTCTTCATCAAGAACATCGACCTTCTGCCGCGCGCGGCGCAGGCGCTTCTTGAGCGCGTGCTTGAGACGGGCTCTTTTGAGCCCGCCGGAGCCGACGTGCCGACGGCGGCGGTTTTCCGCCTGATGGCAAGCGCCCACAAAAAGCCGGCGGACCTTCTTGCCGAAGGGCGCCTTGAGGCGGGTCTTGCCGCGCTTTTGGCGCATCGCGTGCTTGCCGTGGCCCCGCTCAGGGACCGCAGGGAAGACATTGCGCCCCTGGCGCGCCACTTCGTGCGCATGCTTGCGCCCGCCAACACCTACACCATCACGGAACGTGCGCTTGAGGCGCTTTCCGTGCGGCGGTGGCCGGGCAACGCGCGCGAGCTGCGCGAGGTGCTTGAGGCGGCCGCGATGCATGCGCAGTCAACGACGATCGCAGTCGACGATCTGGCGCCCGAAATCGGCGCGGGCCCCGCGCTTTTTCATGACGAAGCCGCGCTAGTGCCGTTGAAAAGCCTTGAGAGCCGCTATCTGCTTTGGGCGCAGGCCTCCTTTGAGGGATCAAGGGCGGAGCTTGCCCGGGTGCTGGGCGTGTCCGAGCGCACGCTTTATCGGCTGCTAGCGCGCGCCGAGCAGGAATGCGGGCAAAAGGAGAAGGACTCGCAGACACTGCAGGTGCTGCCGGAACGCAAGGAGCCGGCTTCAGCCGGTGAGGCGAACGTCCGCGGGGAGGATGCATGATGAGTTGCAGCAAGGATGCTGAAGAGCGTGAAGAGGGCCGAAGGCTTGCTTCACGGCTTCTTCCCAATGAGAAGGAGCACTGGATCGAGCGCGCGGGCGCCCGCGTGCGCTGGCTGCGGCTGCGTGCCCAGGAAAGGGAAAATGCCGTCGGCACGATCGTTCTCATTCACGGCGCGGCAAGCAACGCAAGCCGCTGGGAGGAGTTCGTCGAGAAGACGCCCCTCAAAAAGGACTGGGACATCATCCGCGTCGATCTGCGCTGCCACGCGGCAAGCATCTGCCGCACGCGCGCGACGCTCGAAGCCTGGTGTGGGGACATTGAAGCAATTCTCGACGACGCAGGCGTGCGTGAAGCCGTGCTCGTGGGCCACAGCCTCGGCGCGCATGTGGTGATGTACTTTGCTGCCTCCCGTCCTCAACGTGTGCGGGCGCTGGCGCTCCTCGACCCGCTGGTGACGCAGGCGCTTTCAGCCCGTGCGCGTGCCATGCGGCGGCGCCGGCCGCTTTTGGTGCTTCTAGAAGGCGCGGTGCGGCTGGCAAACCGCCTTGGCATCCGCCGCAGACTGCAGCGTCAGGACCTGCGGGCGATGGATGAAGCCGCGCGGGTGAAGATCCAAAAGGGCGGCAGGGAGCTTGAGGCCTTTATTGCCGAGTATTCCTCGGTGCGCTCGGATTTGAAATACATGCATGCGGCCGATCTGCTGCGCGACATGATCGAAGTGGGAAGGCCGTCGCCTGCGCCCGAAAAGATTGCCGCACCGGCGCTTGTGATTGCCTCTACGGGCGGAACCTATACCGATGCCGCGGCCATGGCGCAGTGGGTCGGGGGCATGCCGAAGGGCGAGATCCGTGCGGTGCACTGCGCGCACTGGCCGTTGACCGAATGCCCGCTTGAAGTAAGCCGCCTGATCGAGGAATGGCTGGACGGGGTGAAGCTCTCGTCAGACAAAGCCGCCTGAAAGAACCTTCAGAGCCGGGAGCGTGGACAAAAAGAAGGCCGCCCGTTGAACCGTCCCGGGAAAGTGTCCGACTTTCCGGAGGCGGTGCAATGAGCGACCTTTGTTTTAAATCGCTGTCAGGGCTTGATTACTGCGCGGGGAGTGCGGTCCAGCCCGTGGGGCAGCTTCTCACCTGCGGATAAAAGCCTTGTTCACCCTCGCACCAGTAGACGGTGCGGCTCTGGGCATTGGCGGCGGCACCTTGGGCGATCGCAGCGCTTTGCGCGGCGCTTGCGGCGGATGCCGCAGCCGACTGAGCGGCCGCATCGGCGCGCGTGTTGTCGATCAAGGCGCTGATGCCGTAGGCCGCTGCGCCGAAGGCAAGCGGCGCCCACACCCAGTTCCAGTCACGTGAGCGGTGATAGTGGTCGTAGCGGTAGTAGTTGTAGTGCACGACGGGCGGCGGCGGTGGAAGCGGCCGCACGAGCGGCGGATGGGGTCTGAAACCCGGGCCCGGGCCGTGGTGCGGCCCGCGGGCAAAAGCCATCGGCGTTGCAACGGCGGCTGCAACAAGAATCGTCACCGATGCGACGGCTAAACGTTTGAAATCAAGCTTGGTGGCGAACATGGTGGTTGACTAGAGAAAAATTCGGGAATCCAAGGGAGACTGAATGACCGTTCAGTGTCTGCGACAACTCTACTGCAGGCGCGCCGCTTTGGGTAGGGTTGGAAAAATCTGGAAAAATTTGTTGCACCGCTTTTGCGGTTTTGCGAAGATTCCTTGCGCCGGGCGCCCCGCAGCGTGAGACAATCGCGCCGTGTCGGTTCCTGAAGGAAGGCTACCAGAAGGAGGGCGCAAAATAGCCCCGTGCCTGCGCGAGTTTGCGTCGGGCGCAGCCGAAGACAAGATTGAAGCCTAGAGGTTGGAAACACTCGTGAACGAACAGCAGCTGCAGCAGTACCGCAAGCCGTACATGAAGGAAATCCGATTCGTGCGCGCCCTGATGTATGCGGGCACGGCGGCTTTTTTTGCCGCCGCCGCAAGCGACGTGGTTTCTAACGCTATGGCGAGCGCCTTGGGCAACATCGGTCTCTTGCTGATTCTCGTGCGGCTGTATTTCCTTTCTGCCTTGATCGTGGCCAAGGCCAAGAAGGGCGACGAGCGCTGGATTGAAGCCGAAGCCGACGCGGTCTACGAGCGCTATCCTTGGGTCGAGCACACCGGCCGCATCGGCTGGTGGATTCTGCTTGCCGCGGTGGTGCTGCAGCTTTTCGGCGGCTTGGCGTAAAAAAAGGCCGATCGATTTTTGCCGAAGGGAAATTTGTAATTTTCCTTCGGCTGTGTAAAATAGCTACTTTCCCGCGGGAGCAAATGGCAGAACCCGAGGGACGGCTGAGACCGTCATCCCAAAAAACATCAAGAAAAGGGAAGGCTTCAGTTGCAAGCGAGACGTCAGATCTCACGACGATCGCATCAAAAATTTGAACTACACTTGACAAAGTGCATTTCTATCCGCATAATCTGCCATTCGCTACGGAGGGGTGCCCGAGTGGCTAAAGGGGGCAGACTGTAAATCTGTTGGCTTACGCCTACGATGGTTCGAATCCATCCCCCTCCACCAGCTTCCTGCGCTGCAGGATAAGCGAAATGATTGCAGTGCGGTTGAAGCCGAATTGCAGTTGTACGCAGAGGCGGGTGTAGCTCAATGGTAGAGCAGAAGCCTTCCAAGCTTACGACGAGGGTTCGATTCCCTTCACCCGCTCCAATTCAAAAGCGTGCCCGTGTGGCTCAGTGGTAGAGCACTCCCTTGGTAAGGGAGAGGTCATGCGTTCGATCCGCATCACGGGCACCAGTAATTCCTTAATTTCTCACGTTTTTTGCTGCTCCGGGGTTTATTCCCGGCCTTTGTTCAGGAGTTAACCATGGCAAAAGAGAAGTATGAACGCACTAAGCCCCACGTGAACGTGGGCACGATCGGTCACGTTGACCATGGCAAGACGACGCTGACGGCCGCTCTCTGCACGATTCTCGCTTCGAAGTTCGGCGGTGAAGCCAAGGCGTACGACCAGATTGACGCGGCTCCTGAAGAAAAGGCCCGCGGCATCACGATCAACACCGCGCACGTCGAGTACGAAACCGCTGAGCGCCACTACGCTCACGTCGACTGCCCGGGGCACGCCGACTACGTGAAGAACATGATTACCGGTGCTGCCCAGATGGACGGCGCCATCCTCGTGGTGTCGGCCGCTGACGGCCCGATGCCCCAGACCCGCGAGCACATCCTTCTGGCTCGCCAGGTGGGCGTTCCCTACATCATCGTCTACCTCAACAAGTGCGACATGGTCGACGATCCGGAACTGCTCGAGCTCGTTGAGATGGAAGTCCGCGAACTTCTGAACAACTACAACTTCCCGGGCGACGACATTCCCATCATCAAGGGTTCCGCCAAGCTCGCTCTCGAAGGCGACAAGGGTGAACTCGGCGAACAGTCGATCATGAAGCTCGCTGAGACGCTCGACGCCTACATCCCGACGCCGGTGCGCGCCCTCGACCAGCCGTTCCTGATGCCGATCGAAGACGTGTTCTCGATCTCGGGCCGCGGCACGGTGGTGACGGGTCGTGTCGAACGCGGCATCATCCGCGTGGGCGACGAAATCGAAATCGTCGGCATCCACCCAACCTCCAAGACGACCTGCACGGGCGTTGAAATGTTCCGCAAGCTCCTCGACGAAGGCGAGGCTGGCGACAACATCGGCGTGCTGCTGCGCGGCACCAAGCGTGAAGAAGTCGAGCGCGGCCAGGTTCTGGCCAAGCCGGGTTCGATCACCCCGCACACGAAGTTCTCCGGCGAAGTGTACGTGCTGACCAAGGAAGAAGGCGGCCGTCACACCCCGTTCTTCAAGGGCTATCGTCCGCAGTTCTACTTCCGTACCACCGACGTCACCGGCACGATCGAGCTGCCTGAAGGCGTTGAAATGGTGATGCCCGGCGACAACGTGACGATGACCGTCCAGCTGATCGCCCCGATCGCCATGCAGGAAGGCCTGCGCTTTGCTATCCGCGAAGGCGGCCACACGGTTGGCGCCGGCGTTGTGAGCAAGATCATCGAGTAATATCGGTTTGGAAAGATTGCCGGTGCTTGATGAAAGTGCCGGCGGTCCTTCAGACAGGGGTATAGCTCAATTGGCAGAGCGACGGTCTCCAAAACCGTAGGTTGAGGGTTCGATTCCTTCTGCCCCTGCCACAAATTTGATGATTCACAGCAAGCCGCGATCTCTGACCGCGGCTTGTCTGTCTGCAGAACAGCCTTCGAGCGGAAGCATCCGCACCAGGCGTTGGAACGAAAGAAAGAAGATGAGTAATCAAAACGCTCAGCCTCAGACGAACAAGGCGCTCGACATCACCGTCGTGACGCTCGCCGTCATCATCGCGGCGGCGGCGGTCTTCGCCTTTACCTTTCTCACCGAAGAGTCGCTCGGCATCCGTCTGGGTGCTCTGATCGGCGGCCTGGTGGTGGCAGCCGTGGTTGCCGCCTTCTCGCCTTCGGGCAAGCGCTTCATTGCGTTCTGCCGCGAATCCTGGGAAGAGCTGCGCCGCGTGGTGTGGCCGACCCGCAAGGAGACGGTCAACACGACGGGCATCGTGATGGCTTTCGTCGTAGCGGTGTCGATCTACCTCTTCCTCGTTGACAAGCTCATCGAATGGGGTTTGTACGACGGCCTGCTGCAGCTGACGTTCTAGGCTCGTTTGCAGAATTTCCAGATGCTCGCATGTCGACAGTGGCTGCGGGCATTTTTTCCGTTATGGACGGCACTGATGCCGGGCGCATAAGCCCGCAGGCCGCTTCCAAGAATCCAATTTCTCTCTGACACCGCCGGCCGGGCCGCAGAGGCGTCCGGTTCGAGCAAGGAGTAGGCAGTTATGACCGAAACCGAAAAGAAGACCGAAGGTGAGGCTCCCGCGTCTTCCGACACGCAGGGCAAGAAGATGCGCTGGTACACGCTGCACGTGTATTCCTCGATGGAAAAGAGCGTGCAGAAGGCCATCATCGAGCGCATTGAACGCTCCGACCTGAAGGATCAGTTCGGCGAAGTGCTGCTTCCCATCGAGAAGGTCGAAGAAATCCGCAACGGCACCAAGCACGAGACCGAACGCCGCATGTATCCGGGCTACGTGTTCGTCGAGATGGTGATGACCGAGGAGAGCTGGCACCTGATGAACAACACGCCGCGCGTGATCGAGTTCCTCGGCAACAACCATCCGGTTCCCCTCGCAGACCACGAGATCGCCGAAATCAAGGCGCGCATGAGCCAGGACAACGAGAAGGCTCGTCCGAAGGTCGTCTTCGAAGCCGGCGAAACCGTCCGCATCAAGGAAGGTCCCTTCACCGACTTCAACGGCCGCGTCGAGGAGGTCATGTACGACAAGAACCGCCTGCGCTGCTTCGTGTCGATCTTCGGCCGTGAGACGAGCGTCGAGCTCGCCTTCAACGAAGTCGAGAAAATCTAAATTTTTTTGGGAAATCAATGCTCGAGACTTGCAAACGCAAAAAAACTCAGGCATAATCCCGTCCTTTCTGAATTCAACTGGGGAGGCCGTCCGCGTCGGACGACCATTTGAACCCAGGGAGAACTTACAAAATGGCAAAGAAAATCGTCGGCTTTATCAAGCTGCAGGTTCCTGCAGGCAAAGCCAATCCCTCGCCGCCTATCGGCCCGGCTCTCGGCCAGCGCGGTCTGAACATCATGGAATTCTGCAAGGCGTTCAACGCCAAGACTCAGGGCATGGAGCCCGGTCTGCCGATTCCGGTTGTGATCACCGCCTACGCGGACAAGTCCTTCACGTTCATCATGAAGACCCCGCCGGCCACGATCCTCATCAAGAAGGCCGCCAAGATCACCAAGGGCTCTGCCCGTCCGCACACCGACAAGGTGGGCAAGATCACGCGCGCTCAGGCTGAGGAAATTGCCAAGACCAAGCAGCCCGACCTGACGGCTGCCGACCTTGACGCTGCCGTGCGCACCATCGCCGGCTCGGCTCGTTCCATGGGCATCACGGTGGAGGGACTCTAATCATGGCAAAGATTTCCAAGCGCATGAAGGCCCTCTCGGCCAAGTACGACCTCTCCAAGCCGTTCGCTCTGAACGACGCCATTGAAGCGGTCAAGGTCTGTGCCAACGCCAAGTTCGACGAGTCGATCGACGTCGCCATCCAGCTCGGCATCGACCCCCGCAAGTCCGACCAGGCCATCCGTGGCGCGGTCGTGATGCCCGAGGGTACGGGCAAGACCATCCGCGTGGCCGTGTTCACGCAGGGCGCCCGTGTTGAACAAGCCAAGGCTGCCGGTGCCGACATCGTCGGTTTCGACGACCTCGCCGCTGAGATCAAGGGCGGCCGCATGGACTTCGACGTCGTCATCGCCTCTCCGGATGCGATGCGCGTTGTCGGCCAGCTCGGTCAGATCCTCGGCCCGCGCGGCTTGATGCCGAACCCGAAGGTTGGTACGGTGACCCCGAACGTTGCCGAGGCCGTGAAGAACGCCAAGGCCGGTCAGGTTCGCTTCCGTGCCGACAAGGCCGGTATCGTGCACGCCCCCGTCGGCCGCGCTTCGTTCGAAACCGAACGTCTCGCGACCAACATCAAGGCTCTCGTTGATCAGCTCAACAAGATCAAGCCCGCGAGCCTCAAGGGCATGTACATGCGCAAGATTTCCGTGAGCTCCACGATGGGCATCGGCGCCCGTGTGGATCTCTCCTCGATCTAATCGAGCACGGAAGTCCGTAAAAGACACTCTCAACGCGTGTCTCGCCGCGTGCGGCAGGGAAAATTTTTCCAGGCTCACGCGGCAGCGTTGAACCAGAGGTCGTGAGGCCTCGAGGGCTTTGGGTGGTCTGAACGCCCGGCAACGAGCGTTCAGGCTGCTGTCAAAGACCGCTGGAGGAAGAGGGGAGCCCAACGGCTTTCCGGATTCTTTAATTGTCTTGACCCGTCCCTGCCGGATGATCCGAAGGACGCCGGTGTGCGGTCGAGAATCAAGATGTCCAGCGCAGACGGTTAAAACCTCAAAGAGAGAATGAAGTGTTGTGTGTTGAAGTTTTCACCACTGCACGAACTGCTCTCAGAAAAGGGAAAACCGGTTATTGAAGAACCGGTGCGTGAAGAGCCGGATGATCGTTGCCTTCTTCGGAAGAAATTGATTGTTCGCGTGATGAGCGCACCTCTGAGTGGAGCCAGACCATGGGTCTCAATCGTCAAGATAAAGCGGCAGTGATCGAAGAGATGAGCGCGTTGGTTGCGCAGTCTTCCGTGATCGTGGTCGCTGAATACCGTGGGCTGACCGTTGAAGCAATCACCAAGCTTCGTGCTGATGCACGCAAGCAGGGTGTGCAGTTGCGTGTGGTGAAGAACACGCTGGTTCGCCGTGCAGTCGCCGGCACGCCGTTCGAAGGGCTCTCCGACAAGTTCGTCGGCCCCCTGATCTACGGCATGTCCGCTGACCCGGTGGCCGCCGCGAAGGTTCTCCACAACTTTGCAAAGACGAACGACAAGCTCGTCATCAAGGCTGGCGCGATGGCCAACTACGTCATGAACGTGGCTGACATCGAAAAGCTCGCCTCCATGCCGAGCCGCGACGAACTCCTTGCCAAGTTGATGGCCACCATGAACGAGCCGATCGCCAAGTTCGTCCGCACGATCAACGAAGTGCCTGCGCGCTTCGTGCGCACCGTGGCTGCTTATCGCGATGCCAAGGAAAAGGCCGCCGCCTAAGGCTGCCTGAACACAGTTTTTTTAAACAAACTCAACTACACAATACGTTACGGAGTCAAAAATGGCCCTGACCAATGAAGAAATCCTCGAAGCGATCGCTTCCAAGACCGTTCTCGAAATCAGCGAACTCATCAAGATGATGGAAGACAAGTTCGGTGTTAGCGCTGCTGCCGCTGCTGTTGCTGTGGCCGGCCCCGCTGCTGCCGCTGCTGCTCCCGCTGAAGAGAAGACCGAATTCGACGTCGTTCTCGCTGAGATCGGCTCGAACAAGATCGGCGTCATCAAGGCTGTGCGTGAAATCACCGGCCTCGGCCTGAAGGAAGCCAAGGACCTCGTCGAAGGCGCTCCGAAGACCGTTAAGGAAGGCGCTGCCAAGGCTGAAGCCGAAGACCTCAAGAAGAAGCTCGAGGCCGCTGGCGCCAAGGTCGAACTCAAGTAATTTCTTGAGTCTCGCAACCGGGCTGTCCCTCGTCGGACAGCCGGTTCAAGCCGCCCGGAAGTTCTGTTCCGGGCAGGCTTGGATTTTGAAGTGGGTCTGGTATAATTCCAGACCCAGTTCAAAGTCAAGGTCTGGATGATCATCCGAGCAAACAGAACAAGACGACCATGTGCCGCACGGGCGCAATACACGCGTATTGCCCGGGCGGCTTTTCGCGTCCATACGATTTGACCACCGGTCGTCTCGGCGGCCTTGACCCACAAGCGTATACCCCCTCCCATCGCCCTTGAACGGAGTGTCCATGTCGTACTCGTTCACTGAAAAGAAGCGCATTCGGAAGAGCTTTGCCACGCGTCCGAGCGTCCTTGAAGTGCCCCCTTTGTTGGAAACGCAGCTGCGTAGCTACGAAGAGTTTCTCCAAGCCGATGTCAAGCCTGAGGACCGCAAGAATATCGGTCTGCAAGCGGCTTTCACCTCCATTTTCCCGATCACGAGCCACAACGGCTACGCGCGTCTGAAGTTCCTGAGCTACAGCCTTGAGCAGCCCGAATTCGACGTCGCCGAGTGCCAGCTGCGCGGCCTGACCTACGCGTCGGCCCTGCGCGCCCGCATCCAGCTCGAGATCTACGACCGCGACGCGGCCAAGCCCGAGACCCTCAAGGAAATTCGCGAAAACGAAGTGTACATGGGCGAAATTCCGCTCATGACCGAGAAGGCTTCGTTCATCGTCAACGGCAGCGAGCGCGTGATCGTGAGCCAGCTGCACCGTTCGCCCGGCATCTTCTTCGAGCACGACAAGGGCAAGACCCACTCGTCGGGCAAGCTCCTGTTCTCGGCTCGCGTGATTCCCTACCGCGGCTCCTGGCTTGACTTCGAGTTCGATCCGAAGGACATCGTGTACTTCCGCGTCGACCGTCGCCGCAAGATGCCCGCGACGATTCTCCTCAAGGCCATCGGCCTCACGCCTGAGGACATTCTCGAGCGCTTCTACGACTTCGATCAGTTCCGTCTGACGCAGACCTCGGCCAAGTGGCAGTTTGAGCCCAAGCGCCTGCAGGGCGAGACGGCCGCCTTCGACATCGTCGACAAGGACGGCAAGGTGATCGTCGCCAAGGACAAGCGCGTCACAGCGCGCCACGTGCGCCTCATGCAGGAAGCCGGCATCAAGGAAATCACGGTGCCCGACGACTTCCTCGTGGGCCGCGTGCTCGCCAAGTCCATCTTCAACAAGGAGACGGGCGAGAAGGTTGTCGACGCCAACAGCGAAATCACCGAGGAAATCCTCCAGGTGCTGCGCGAGCAGAAGGTGCGCACGATCGAGACGATCTTCACGAACGATCTCGACCGCGGCCCCTACATGTCCGATACGCTGCGTCTCGACGATACGCCCGACGCCCTTTCGGCCAAGATCGCCATCTACCGCATGATGCGCCCGGGCGAGCCGCCCACGGAAGACGCGGTTGAGGGTCTCTTCTATCGCCTGTTCTTCAATCCTGATGCCTATGAGCTCTCCCGCGTGGGCCGCATGAAGGTCAACGCGCGCTTCGGCCGTCCGTCGCCCGAAGGCCCGATGACGCTCACGAACGAAGACATCATCGATACGCTGCAGGTTCTCGTTGCCCTGCGCAACGGCGCCGACACGGTCGACGTGACCGATGCCGACGGCACGAGCCGCACGATCGAAATCCACGGCGTGGACGATATCGACCACCTCGGCAACCGCCGCGTGCGCTGCGTGGGCGAACTCACCGAAAACCAGTTCCGCTCCGGCTTGGTGCGCGTCGAGCGCGCCGTGCGCGAGCGTCTGGGTTCGGCTGAAAGCGACAACCTCACGCCGCAGGACCTCATCAATTCCAAGCCCATTTCGGCCGCCATCCGTGAATTCTTCGGCTCCTCGCAGTTGAGCCAGTTCATGGACCAGACCAACCCGCTTTCGGAAATCACCCACAAGCGCCGTATTTCGGCCCTTGGCCCGGGTGGTCTCACCCGTGAGCGCGCAGGCTTCGAAGTGCGCGACGTGCACGCCACCCACTACGGCCGCGTGTGCCCGATTGAGACGCCTGAAGGCCCGAACATCGGTCTGATCAACTCGCTCGCTCTGTACGCGCGCCTCAACGAGTACGGCTTCCTCGAGACGCCCTACCGCAAGGTTGAAAACGGCGTGGCGCTTTCGGGCGACGAGAACATCCACTACCTGTCGGCCATTGAGGAAGGCAAGTACGTGATCGCTCAGGCCAACGCCGACATGGACGAAAACGGCAAGCTCATCGGCGAGCTCGTGAGCGCCCGTGAAAACGGCGAATTCATCATGGCTTCGCCCGACCGCATCCAGTACATGGACGTGGCCCCGGCGCAGATCGTTTCCGTGGCTGCCTCGCTCATTCCGTTCCTGGAACACGACGACGCCAACCGCGCTCTGATGGGTTCGAACATGCAGCGTCAGGGCGTGCCCTGCCTGCGTCCGGAAAAGCCCGTGGTCGGTACCGGCCTCGAACGCACCGTGGCCGTGGACTCCAAGGCGACCGTGCAGGCCCGCCGCGGCGGCCTCATTGAGTACGTCGACGCCAACCGCGTCGTCGTGCGCGTCAACGACGATGAAAATGTCGCGGGCGAAATCGGCGTCGACATCTACAGCCTGCAGAAGTTCACGCGCTCGAACGGCTCCACGACGCTCAACCAGCGTCCGATCGTCAAGAAGGGCGACATCGTGGGCAAGGGCGACGTGCTCGCCGACGGCGCTTCGACCGATATGGGCGAACTCGCCCTCGGCCAGAACATGCTGATCGCGTTCATGCCTTGGAACGGCTACAACTACGAAGACTCGGTGCTCATCTCCGAGCGCGTCGTGGCCGACGACCGCTACACCTCGATCCACATCGAGGAATTGGACGTCGTGGCTCGCGACACCAAGCTCGGACCTGAAGACATTACGCGCGACATCTCGAACCTGTCCGAGAACCAGTTGAACCGCCTCGACGACTCCGGCATCGTCTTCATCGGCGCCGAAGTGAAGTCGGGCGACGTTCTGGTCGGCAAGGTCACGCCGAAGGGCGAGACGCAGCTCACGCCTGAAGAGAAGCTTCTGCGCGTGATCTTCGGCGAGAAGGCGAGCGACGTCAAGGACACCAGCCTGCGCGTGCCCTCGGGCATGGCCGGCACCGTGATCGACGTGCAGGTCTTCACCCGCGAAGGCGTGGAGAAGGACAAGCGCGCCCGCTCGATCATCGACGAGCAGCTCAAGCGCTACGAGCGCGACCTCAAGAACGCGCTGCGCATCGTCGAGACCGACGTGTTCGCGCGTCTGCGCCGTCAGCTCGAAGGCAAGATCGCCTCGGGCGGCCCCGGCGACATCAAGGCCGGCGAAGCGCTCACCAAGGACGTGCTCGAAGCCATCAACGGCTACGACCTCTTTGAGATCCGCATGCAGTCTGAAGAAGACCAGAAGTTGGTCGAGCTCGCCCGCAAGGTGGTCGACGACAAGCGTGCGCAGAACAAGGAGCTCTACGCCAAGAAGATGGACAAGCTCAACCGCGGCGACGAACTGCCCCCGGGTGTTCTCAAGATGGTCAAGGTGTTCATCGCCGAGAAGCGCCGTCTGCAGCCCGGCGACAAGATGTCGGGCCGTCACGGCAACAAGGGCGTGGTCTCCAAGATCTGCCCGGTCGAGGACATGCCCTACATGGCCGACGGCCGTCCGGTGGACATCTGCCTGAACCCGTTGGGCGTGCCTTCGCGTATGAACATCGGTCAGATTCTTGAAGTGCACCTCGGCTGGGCCGCCAAGGGTCTGGGCTGGCGCATCGGCGAGATGCTCAAGACCGAGCAGGTCAAGCAGATCCGCGCGTTCTTGAACGAGGTCTACAACCGTACGGGCAAGACCGAGGATCTCGACAGCCTCACCGACGACGAGCTCATGGAGATGGCGCGCAACCTCGCCAACGGCGTGCCGTTTGCCACTCCCGTGTTCGACGGCGCAAGCGAAGAGCAGATCCGCATGATGCTCGATCTGGCCTTCCCGGACGATGAGGCCAAGAAGCTGCAGCTCACGCCCGCGAAGACCCAGGCGACTCTGTACGACGGCCGCACGGGCGACGCGTTCGACCGTCCGGTGACGGTTGGCTTCATGCACTTCCTGAAGTTGCACCACCTCGTCGACGACAAGATGCATGCCCGCTCGACCGGCCCCTACAGCCTCGTCACGCAGCAGCCTCTGGGCGGCAAGGCGCAGTTCGGCGGCCAGCGTTTCGGCGAAATGGAAGTCTGGGCTCTCGAAGCCTACGGTGCGGCCTACGTGCTGCAGGAAATGTTGACGGTGAAGTCTGACGACGTGAATGGCCGTACGAAGGTCTACGAGAACATCGTGGGCGGCCAGCATCAGATTGAAGCCGGCATGCCGGAGTCCTTCAACGTGCTCGTGAAGGAAATCCGCTCTCTCGGCATTGACATCGACCTCGTCAAGAATGACGACAACTCGAAGGAATAAATTCTCATGAATATGCTTCGTGACATGTTCAAGCAGTCGATGACTGATGAACACTTCGATGCGATCAAGATCGGCATCGCCTCGCCCGAAAAGATCCGCTCCTGGTCCTATGGCGAGGTGAAGAAGCCCGAGACGATCAACTACCGCACGTTCAAGCCCGAGCGCGACGGCCTTTTCTGCGCCAAGATCTTCGGACCGATCAAGGACTACGAGTGCTTGTGCGGCAAGTACAAGCGCCTGAAGCACCGCGGCGTCGTCTGCGAAAAGTGCGGCGTCGAGGTCACGCTCTCGAAGGTCCGCCGCGAGCGCATGGGCCACATTGAGCTCGCAAGCCCCGTTGCGCACATCTGGTTCCTGAAGAGCCTGCCCTCCCGCATGGGCATGGTGCTCGACATTCCGCTGCGCGACATTGAGCGCGTGCTCTACTTTGAAGCCTACTGCGTGGTAGATCCGGGCCTTACGCCCCTGCAGCGCGGCCAGCTCCTCTCGGAAGAGGACTACATCCAGGCCATGGAGCAGTACGGCGACGACTTCAAGGCGATGATGGGCGCGCAGGCCATCAAGGAACTGCTGCACAACATCGACATCGACCAGGAAGTCTCCAAGCTGCGCGAAGAGCTCAACGGCACCACGTCGGAAGCCAAGGTGAAGAAGTTCGCCAAGCGCCTGAAGGTGCTCGAGGGCTTCCAGCGCTCCGGCATCAAGCCCGAGTGGATGATTCTCGATGTGCTGCCGGTGCTGCCGCCCGATCTGCGCCCGCTCGTGCCGTTGGACGGCGGCCGCTTTGCGACCTCCGATCTGAACGATCTGTACCGCCGCGTCATCAACCGCAACAACCGTCTGAAGCGCCTTCTCGAACTCAAGGCTCCGGACATCATCGTGCGCAACGAAAAGCGCATGCTGCAGGAAGCCGTCGACAGCCTGCTCGACAACGGCCGCCGCGGCAAGGCGATGACCGGTCCCTCGAAGCGCCCGCTGAAGTCCTTGGCCGACATGATCAAGGGCAAGTCCGGCCGCTTCCGTCAGAACCTGTTGGGCAAGCGCGTCGACTACTCGGGCCGTTCCGTGATTACCGTGGGTCCCGAACTGCGTCTGCACCAGTGCGGTCTGCCCAAGCTGATGGCGCTTGAGCTCTTCAAGCCCTTCATCTTCAACAAGCTCGAGCAGCGCGGCCTTGCGCCCACGATCAAGAGCGCCAAAAAGATGGTGGACAACCAGGAGCCGGTCGTCTGGGACATCCTCGAAGAGGTGATCTACGAGCATCCCGTGATGCTCAACCGCGCCCCGACGCTGCACCGCCTCGGTATTCAGGCCTTTGAACCGAAGCTGATCGAAGGCAAGGCCATCCAGCTGCATCCGCTCGTCTGCGCGGCCTTCAACGCCGACTTCGACGGCGACCAGATGGCTGTGCACGTGCCGCTTTCTCTGGAAGCGCAGCTCGAAGCCCGCTGCCTGATGCTGAGCTCGAACAACGTGCTCTTTCCTGCCAACGGCGATCCCTCGATCGTGCCGTCGCAGGATATGGTGCTCGGCCTCTACTACGCGACCCGCGAGCGCATCAACGCGCCCGGCGAAGGCATGTTCTTTGCCGACATCGCCGAAGTGCAGCGCGCGCTCGACGCCGGTTCCATCGTGCTGCAGACCCGCTGCACGGTGCGCATCAAGGAATACGAGGTTGACCCGAAGACGCAGGAAGAAAAGGAAGTCATCAAGCGCTATGAGACGACCGCCGGTCGTGCGCTTCTCTCCCAGATCCTGCCGCACGGCATGAGCTTCTCGGAATTGAACCGCGTTCTGAAGAAGAAGGAAATCGCGCGTCTGATCAACGTCTGCTTCCGCCGCTGCGGTCTGCGTGCGACGGTGATCTTCGCCGACAAGTTGAAGGACAACGGTTATCGTCTCGCAACCCGCGCGGGCATCTCGATTTGCATCGGCGACATGTCGGTGCCGAAGAAGAAGTTCGAGCTCGTTGCCGAAGCCGAAAACGAAGTCAAGGCGATCGAAGAGCAGTACACGTCCGGTCTCGTCACCAAGGGCGAACGCTACAACAAGGTCATTGATATTTGGGGCCGCACCGCCGACGAAGTGGGCAAGGTCATGATGAAGGAGCTCTCGAGCGAGCCCGTCGTCGACCGCCACGGCAACGCGGTGAGCCAGGAATCGTTCAACTCGATCTACATGATGGCCGACTCGGGCGCTCGTGGTAGCGCGGCTCAGATTCGTCAGGTTGCCGGTATGCGCGGCCTGATGGCAAAGCCCGACGGCTCCATTATTGAGACCCCGATTACCTCGAACTTCCGTGAAGGTCTGAACGTTCTGCAGTACTTCGTGTCGACGCACGGCGCCCGTAAGGGTCTGGCCGATACGGCTCTGAAGACGGCCAACTCCGGTTACCTCACCCGCCGTCTGGTGGACGTGACGCAGGATCTGGTGGTGACCGAGGACGACTGCGGTACGACCAACGGCGTCGAGATGCGCGCCCTCGTTGAAGGCGGTGAAGTCATTCAGGCTCTGCGCGACCGCGTGCTCGGCCGCGTGACGGCCGTCGACGTCGTCGACAACAACAAGAACGTGCTGATCCCGGCCGGTACCTTGATCGACGAGAAGATCTGCGATCTGATCGATCAGGAAGGCATCGACATGGTGAAGGTGCGCACGCCTCTGACCTGCGAAACGCGCTATGGTCTCTGCGCCAAGTGCTATGGCCGCGACCTCGGCCGCGGTACGCTCGTCAACGCGGGCGAAGCAGTGGGCGTCATTGCCGCCCAGTCCATCGGCGAACCCGGCACGCAGCTCACGATGCGTACGTTCCACATCGGCGGCGCGGCCTCCCGTGCAGCCGTGGCGAGCAGCGTCGAAGCCAAGAACGCCGGTGTGGTGTCCTTCTCGTCCGCGATGCGCTACGTGCAGAACGGCAACAAGGAACTCATCGTCATTTCCCGCTCGGGCGAGCTCATCATCAGCGACGCCGAAACGGGCCGTGAACGTGAACGCCACAAGGTGCCTTACGGCGCTACGCTCCTGATCGCTCCGGATCAGGAAGTGAAGGCCGGCCAGCAGCTCGCGACGTTCGATCCGATGACGCTGCCGATCGTGTCCGAATACGCCGGTGCGGTGCGCTTTGAAAACGTGGTCGAAAACATCACCGTGATGAACCAGGTCGACGAAGTCACCGGCCTGAGCTCGATGGTGGTGATCGATCCGAAGCGCACGACCGTCGCCAAGAGCGGTAAGAGCGGCTCGAAGGCTGCGACCGTCACCAACGTGATGCGTCCGGTGGTGCACCTCGTCGACGAAAAGGGCGAAGAGGTGAAGATTCCGGGTACGGATCACCCCGTGTCGATCCAGCTGCCCGTGGGCGCCATCATCGTCGTTCGCGACGGCCAGGAAATCCATCAAGGCGAGGTGCTTGCCCGTATCCCGCGTGAAAGCCAGAAGACCCGTGATATTACGGGTGGTCTGCCGCGCGTGGCCGAGCTCTTTGAAGCCCGCAGCCCGAAGGATGCCGGCATGCTCGCCGAGGAGACCGGTACGGTCACGTTCGGCAAGGAAACCAAGGGCAAGCAGCGCCTCATCATCACGGACCACGATGGTGCCGAGCACGAGTTCCTCATCAGCAAGGATAAGCAGATCCTGGTGCACGATGGTCAGGTGGTGCAGCGCGGCGAAGAAATCGTCGAAGGCCCCGCTGATCCGCACGACATCCTGCGTCTGCTGGGCATCGAGGAGCTTGCTCGCTACATCGTCGACGAAGTGCAGGACGTCTATCGTCTGCAGGGCGTGAAGATCAACGACAAGCATATCGAAGTGATCGTGCGTCAGATGCTGCGCCGCGTCCAGATCACCGATCCGGGCGACACGCGCTTCATCCCGGGCGAACAGGTCGAACGCAGCGAGATGCTCGACGAGAACGATCGCGCGATCGCCGCCGGCAAGACGCCTGCCAAGTACGAAAACGTGCTGCTCGGCATCACGAAGGCTTCTCTGTCGACGGACTCCTTCATCTCGGCGGCTTCCTTCCAGGAAACCACCCGCGTGCTCACCGAGGCTGCCATCATGGGCAAGCGCGACGAACTGCGCGGTCTGAAGGAAAACGTGATCGTCGGCCGTCTGATCCCGGCCGGTACGGGTCTTGCCTATCACAAGGCTCGCCGTGCACGCGATCTGATGGAACAGCGTCTCGCCATGCAGCAGCCGCATTCGGAAGCCCTCAAGGCGGCCGAAGAGATGTTCGAGGACAAGGAGAACTTGGCCGAGCTCGAGAAGATGAACGAAGAGATCGCCCTGGGCGGCAATTTCGATGCTCTCGCCCAGAGCCAGTCGGCGGCGCGCCGCGCTGCCGAGCAGCTCTTTGCTCATGCTCCCGAGAGCTCTGGCGCTGACGCGGCTCCTGCCGCTGAGGAACCCGCAGCTGCTCCTGCTGAGGAAAAGAAGGACGAGTAATTTGCTCCTTTAAGGGAACCGCACCGTCCTAGCGCAAGCGCCTGACGGTGCTCCCGACACAAAGAGGCGGCCGGCCGGGCCGCGTGAAGATTTCATTCACGCGCCCGAGCCGGCCGCCTCTTTTTTGCTTGGCCACGAATGAAGCGTTAAAAAAACGGGCGCCTCCCGACGGCAGCCGTGCGGCCGGTGGGGTGCGCCCGTTGCCGGAGCTCGAGGGCTTCGGCAAGGTGCTTCTTTCCAGGAGAGAGTGTGTCTAGTAGGGCGCGTAGCCGGGCTTGGGTGCGTAGCCGGGGCGCGGCGCCGGGCCGGGACGCGGAGCAGGCGGCCGAGCGATGTCGGGGCCTCTGCCTGGTTTTGGACCGTTGCCGGGACCGAAGCCGGGGCCGGGACCGTTACCGGGGCCGGGGCCCCTGCCGGGACCAGGTCCCTTTCCAGGACCGGGCTTGGGTCCGGGAGCCGGACGAGGCGGCGGCGGAGCTGCGCGGCGCGGCGGGGGATAGGCGCTGCGCACGAGGTAGTCGCGGTATTCGTCCATCGTGAAATAGCGTCCGCGGCACGACCAGCGCCGACCGTCCCAGTGGCCTTCGCGCCAGTGCTCGCGAATGTAGTTGCGGGCGACGGCGTCGGTGATGCCGGCGAGGATGTCGGCAAGCAGTCGGTCATCGGCCGCCATCGCCGGGGTGCTTGCAAGTCCGGCGCAAGACAGGGCGGCAATGCTCATGATGCCTAAGAAGGCGCGGCGGCGTGTGATCATGATTTGACTCCTTGCGTGAATGTTGATGAAGGAAAAAAGAGGATAAGTGAGGAGGGGAGAGGAGAGTTTTCTTTTCCCTCATCGGCGTCTTTCGTCACGAATCTTTCTTTCGTGCTTTTAGTGTAGTTTCAACGAGCGCAAAGCAGCGTCAGCACTTGTTAACGGGCGTAAAAAAGCCGCGGCGTCTTGAGGGAGTTTTGGCATTTCCCTCGAGGCGCAGCGGCTTTTGTTTTTGGAACAGACGGTGCCGGTTTTACTTGACGGCGGCAATGGCGAGCTCGCGCTTGATGTCCTGGTTGAGGTTGGCGATCCAGCGGTTGACGTTGCGGTGCACGCACGGGGTCGTGCCTTCGCAGTTGGCCTTTTCGTCAAGGCCGCGGCTGCTTGCATAGTCAATCTTGTAGCTCTTGTCGGTGTGGTGCACGACGACGGTGAGCTCGTACTTCGCCGAACGGGCGTTGGACGGGTAGGCGAGCGTAATGACGCCGGGCTCCTCGGAGACGATGCGCCAGTGACGCGAGAGCGCGGCCGTGATGATGGCCGAGCGGACTTCGCTCGTGGGCAGGCTCGCGGCCATGTTTTGTTCGGGCGGAACGAAGAGCGGACGCGACGTGCTGCAGCCGGCAAGAATTGCAGTGCAGGCCAGAGCGCCGGCAAGAAGACGGAAGTGTTTCATGATGAGCATTTCCTTTGCGAGTGAAGAAATACGCAGGGGCGCGTCTGCGCCCGCAGCAGATGTAGCGACTCTAGCACCTTTGATGCCTCAGAATTTTCAGCCGGACGCAAGAATTTTCCGCCATTAAGCAAACCCGAAGAAAGAGACGACAATGTGGCTTCTCCGAGACGGGTTCCCGTGCAAAGTTTGATGGATCAAAGTCGCGTCTGGGAGGCGCTTTCGTTGTGTCCAAGGGGTTCCGATGTCCTGCAGGAGAACAGGTTATTCCGTTCATGAATTCCGCGGGTTTTCTTGAGTTGCCGGTCACGGACTTTTGATCTTTCATCATTAAACTCTAGTAAATTGATAGGCGTTATACCTATGATACGTCCTCGTTAAAAATTCAATGGGAGGAGATATATGAAGTTGCAGTTTGCCGCAGCGGTCATTGCCGCTACTTTCGCTGCAGGGGCATTTGCCGCTCCGGTGCAGTACACGTCGTCAGCGGTGCAGATCAACCGCACGGCCAAGACCGACTATCTCGGCAAGGTCGCCGTGGCTTCGCCCGTGACCGTGCTGCAGAAGCAGGGCAACAAGGTCAAGGTTCGCGTCGACGGCTGGACGCTCGTGGAGTACCCGACGCAGATTTTCTCCGAGCCCGGCGTGCGCATCGAGTATGCGAGCTTTGACGAGAACAACGTCGTCAAGATCAACCCCAAGGCCGGTGAAAAGACCGTGCAGGGCAACAAGTGGGTGAAGGCAAGCGCCGAGGGCTGGATTGACGCCAAGGCGCTCACGAGCGACATCAACGGTCTCTGGAAGCAGGGCCGCGAACGCCAGCAGCAGGCCTGCTCGTCGTGCCATGCGGCGCCGGCGGCCAATCACTTTACGGCCAACCAGTGGGCGAGCACGCTGCCTGAGCGCGGCGGCCGTGTCGGTCATACCCGCGCCGGCGCCAACGCCCTGATGTTCAAGTACCTGCAGGCGCACGCCAAGAAGTAGGCGTCTTTCCGTCATCGGGGCAGTCACGTTTTGTGCTTGCCCTCGATCCGAACACAAAGATTTCTGTCTTTTTAAGGGAAAACAATCAACATGCTTAATCGTCGCGATCTCTTCAAGGCCGCCGGTGCGGCCACCGTGGCGGCCGCCGTGCCGGCGGCGCAGGCTGCTCCCAAGAGCGAAGCCGTCTGCCCGCTGAAGTCCTACAAGGGCGGCGTCAAGGCCGGTCCCGTGCTGCGCGGTCAGGAAAACCTCGATCTCACCAAGACCTTCAATCTGGGCCGTTCGGTGCTCGACGATGCCGAAGTGATGAACGCCTCGCACTGGGGCGTCTACAAGGTGCACGTCAAGGGCGGCAAGATTGAACGGCTCGAGCCCTTTGCGGGCGACAAGGCGCCCTCGCTGCAGCTGCAGGCGCTTGCGCAGCAGCCCTACAACGCCGCGCGCATCCGCTACCCGATGGTGCGTGCGAGCTACCTCAAGAAAGGCTGGAAGGCGGGCGGCAAGAAGCGCGGCGCCGAACCCTTCGTGCGCGTGTCCTGGGATACGGCGCTTGACATCATCGCCAAGGAATTGAAGCGCGTGCGCGAGACCTACGGCGCGGCCTCGATCTACGGCGGCAGCTACGGCTGGATGAGCTCGGGCAACCTCGGTTCGGGCCGCAACCTGATGCAGCGCGTGCTCAACTTGAACGGCGGCTTCACCGGCCACTACGGCGACTACTCGACGGGCTGCGCGCAGGTGATCCTGCCCTACGTGATCGGCTCCAACGGCGTCTACGAACAGCAGACCGGCTGGGAGCTGATCGGCGAAAAGACCGAGCTCATCGTGCTCTGGGGCGCTGATCCTACCGTCACCAACGACATCGACTGGGCGACCACGGCGCACGAAAACGCCGAGGGCTTTCGCATGATCAAGGAAAAGGGCATTCCGGTCGTCGCCATCAACCCGCTCAAGCCCGACACGGCCGAATACCTGGGCGACAAGTGCGAGTGGATCGCTCCGCGCCCGGGCACCGACGTGGCGATGATGCTTGCCATGGCCTATGAGCTCGAGAAATCGGGCAAGGTCGACCGCGAGTTCATCCGCAAGTACACCGTGGGCTACGACAAGTTCCTGCCGTACCTCCTCGGCAAGGAAGACGGCGTGGCGAAGACGCCCGAATGGGCCGAGAAGATCTGCGGCGTGCCCGCAGCCAAGATCGTCGAGCTCTCGCACCTCATGCGCGAGCGCCGCACGATGCTGATGGCAGGCTGGGGCATCCAGCGTGCGCAGCACGGCGAACAGGTGCATTGGATGATGGTGGTGCTTGCCGCCATGTGCGGCCACATCGGCCTGCCGGGCGGGGGCTTCGGCTTCTCGTACCACTACTCCAACGGCGGCGCCGCGACCTCGGAAGCGCCGGTTCTGCCCGGCATCTCCGCCAATCCCAAGGGCGACAGCTCGGGTCTTGCCTGGGAAGGCGCCTCGCTTGCGACGATTCCTCTCGCGCGCTTTACCGACTGCTTCCTCAATCCGGGCAAGACGATCGACTACAACGGCAAGAAGATCACCTATCCGGACATCCGTCTTGTTTTCTGGTCGGGCGGCAACCCGTTTGCCCAGCAGGAGGACACCAACCGCCTCATCAAGGCCTGGCGTCGTCCCGAGACCACGATCGTGACCGACGTGGTGTGGACGGCCTCGGCGCGCTTTGCCGACATCGTGCTGCCGGCCTGCACTTCGCTTGAGCGCGTGGACATCACCCCGATCGGCTCGTACTCGAACCTGGGCTACGTGGCCATGCAGCAGGCGATCGAGCCGCAGTATGAGTCGCACTCCGACTTCTGGATCTATCGCGAGCTCGCCAAGAAGATGGGCTTTGAGAAGAACTTCACCGAAGGGCTCGATGAAATGGGGTGGATCCGCAAGCTCTACAACCAGGCGCGCACCGAGGCGAAGTTCAAGGATCTCGAGATGCCCGAGTTTGAAGACTTCTGGAAGCGCGGCTACGTGCTCTTCCCGGTGACCGAGGACTCCAAGCGCTACAACTACTTCGGCGACTTCCGCCGCAATCCGATCATCAACCCGCTCGGCACCGAGTCGGGCAAGATCGAGATCTACAGCAACAAGATCGCCTCGTACAAGTACGACGACTGCCCGGCGCATCCGACCTGGATGGAGCCCGACGAGTGGCTGGGCGGCGAGCTTGCCAAGGACTACCCGTTTGCGTTGTTGACGAGCAAGAGCCGCTATCGTCTGCACTCGCAGCTCGACAGCACCGCTTCGAACACCTTCGGCAACGTCGAGGACCGCGAGCCGGTGTGGATCCATCCGCAGGCCGCCGAAAAGCTGGGCCTCAAGACGGGCGACGTGGCGCTTGTTGAAAGCCGCCGCGGCAAGGTGCTCGCCGGCGTCATCGTGACCGAGCGCATCCGTCCGGACACCGTGGTGATCCACCACGGCGCCTGGTACTGCCCCGAGGAGCCGGGCGACGTGGATACGCTCGATCTGCACGGCTGCGACAACGTGCTCACGATCGACATCCCGTCTTCGAAGCTCTCCTGCGGCAACGTGGCCAACTCCACGCAGGTTCGCATCAAGAAGTACGAGGGCGACCTGGGGGAGATCTACGTGCACCGTCAGCCCAAGACGACGACGCTCTAAGCCGTAAGGCTCCCCCGCCCGAGGTGATCCTCGCGGGGGCGTGAAGCGCAACCTCCAATCCCGCCATCGACGCGAGCTTCGGCAAACGTCGAGGGCGGGATTTTTGCTTTTTGTTTGCTGCTAATTTGTCGGCATCTTTCGCTAAAAATCAGGTTTGATTGGCGATGGTTTGAAGAAGTTGTCTGCAACTGTCGCCAACCTCCACGAAAAAGCAGGAATTCGTTGTTTACGTGGTTTCAGCTTCTATTTCCTCTTGCGCCCTCCGAAAGGGCGGCAAACGAAATGCATGGAGGGTAAGTCGAACCCGCTGCAAGGAAGACGAGGCAATTGCTGCGGGTGGGGCGTGAGTCGAACACGACCTAAGAAGGGCGCGTGAATGGCGAAAGTCGGTTGAGGGTGTGCCGAACAGCGCCGAAAAAACAAGGCGCAAAAAATTCGCGCCGCAGGCGAAAGGCCTGGGGCGCGAAGCGTGCGTGCGAAGTTTCGAAGCGATTAGGCCGTCAGACGCGCGACGGATTCGCGTGCGCAGGCAAGGATTTCTTCTTCGCCCGGGATATCGCCGTTTTTCATGACGAACTTGCCGTCGCACAGAACGCTTTTGACGGCGCGGCTGTCGGCTGCGTACACCCAGTTGCTCACGAGGTTGTAGTTGGGCGTGAGGCGCTCGTTGGAAAGATCAAGGAGCACGGCGTCGGCCAGAGCGCCCGGGGCGATGATGCCCGCTTCAAAGCCGAAGGCGCGCGCGCCGTTGACGGTGGCCCACTGCAGCACTTCGGCGGCGGGAACCGTTTCGCTGTCGCCCGTAACCTTGGCAAGGAGCGAGGCAAACTTCATTTCCTCGCGCATGTCGAGATTGTTGTTCGAGGACGTCCCGTCGGTGCCGAGCGTGACGTTGCAGCCCGCGGCGGCAAGCTTCGCGGCCGGGCACACGCCCGAGGCGAGCTTCATGTTCGAGCAGGGGTTGTGGGCGATGGTGACGCCGCGTTCGGCAAGAATCGCCATCTCCTCGGGGTCGACATGCACGCAGTGCGCGGCAATGACGTTGGGGCCGAGCACGCCCAGCTTGTCGAGCCAGCGCACGGGGCTCATGCCGTAGTCGCGCACGCAGTCGGCCACCTCCTGGGAGGTTTCCGAGACGTGAAGCGTCAGGCGCTGTCCGTTGGCGCGGGCTGCTTCGGCGCACTGCTGCATGAGTTCAGGCCCCACGGTGTAGACCGCGTGCGGGGCGACGACAAGCTCAATGCGGCCCGGCGCCGGGCTCTTCCAGTCGGCGAGAAACTTGAGGTCGTGCTTGATCTGTTCGGGGCCGAGCCGATCCATGAGCGAGACGCCGATGGCGGCGCGAATGCCCATCTCCTCGACCGCCCGCACGGTCTCCTCGACCATCCAGTACATGTCGCAGAAGAACGTGGTGCCCGAGCGGATCATCTCGAGAATCGCAAGACGGCTGCCGTTGTAGATGTCCTGGGGCTTCATCTTGGCTTCAAAGGGCCAGATGTGGTCGTTGAGCCAGGTAAAAAGCGGCATGTCGTCGGCGTAGCCGCGCAGCAGCGTCATGGCCGCATGCGTGTGGGTGTTGAAAAAGCTCGGCACGATCGCCTGATTCGAGGCGTCGTAGACCTCGTCGGCTGCCGCATCGGCATCGGCGTGAAGATCGGCAAAGCGCCCGTCGCGCACGAGGATGTTCGTGACGGCGCCGTCGAGCGTGACGTTTTTCAATAAAAGGCTTGTCATGGAGACGTGGTTTCCTGAATTGAGGATTGTTTGAATAAGCAGATGGATTTCGTCAGATGCCTTCGAGCTCATCGGCGATGCGCCCGTCGCGGCGGCTTACGGCAAGAATCTCTTCTTCAAGCGCCGCGGGCGGATCGATGAGGCCGGCCTTCCCGTGAAGTTCGGGGTGCTCGACAAGGTAGAGGACGCCGGCGTTGTGAAGCGCCATCGTGGCGTCGATGTAGTCGATGCGGGTGGGGTCGTGAAGGATGAAGTTAAGGGGCTTCTTGCCCTGCAGGACGCGGTCGGCCGGAAGCGCTTCGCCAAACTCATCTTCAACGCCCATGTTGGCGATGAGGGCGTGCGAGGCCATGAAGACCTCGGCCGGGCACGAGTCCTTGAGTGCGCCCGCAACGCCCGTGGCGGTGACGACGGCGTCGGCCGCAAGCACCGCCTCGCGGATCGCGGCTGCATCGTCGGCGGCGATGACGCGCTGGGCAAGCGAGGCCGTCTCGGGGGTGATGTCCGAAAGGCGCGTCACCACCGTCGTGTCGCACCCGTTGCGGTGGGCGTAGGTGATGAGGCCGGTGCCGACCTTGCCGCTTCCGAAGATCACGAGCTTGCGGCCCTGCCAGCTGCCGTAGCCCAGTTGCGCCATGGCGCGAAAGTAGCTCTCGCCCGTGCCGAGGCACGTTTCAATGCGCTTGATGCGGCCGGCGTCGGCAACGAAGACGGGCTTCACTGCATCGCGGTACTTTGCAACGCCCGAGCGGGTGAGCTCGACGTAGCCAAGGCGCGGGGCAATGCTTGCAAAGGCGCCCGCGCAGTCAAGGACGAGGTCGATCGGCTCGGACACGGTTTCGGGGCGCACCACGGGGATGCCCGCGGCCTTGAGGTAGGCCACCGAATCGTCGCTGCGGGGCATCACGTCGGCGATGCCCGCGAGAAGCCGGGCGCCCGCGCGCATGAGCGCGACGTACTTCGTGAAGGTGTTGTCAAAGACGGGCGTGGCGTCAAGCACCGTGAGGCCCGCCAGGGGCTTCGTGCGCGACCAACGCTCAGCCTGATCGCGGCAGGCGGGATATTCCTCGGGCTTGTAGAGCGAATCGATGCGCTCCTGCAGCGATTGAACGAGGGAAGACTGCGGCATGGATGTCGAAGAAGGCCAAAACCCAAAACCCCAGTGAGGTGCGCGAGCGCCCTAAAAGCGGCTTTGAGGCTTTGAAAAAAGGGAAAAGGGCGCCCTCCATCGATTCTGAAACGTCAAAAACGTCAGGCAGCGTCAAACGAATGAGGCTGCGGCAATCCGAGGGCGCGGGATTTTTGAAACGCACAAAATTGTAATCAACGCTTCTTACCCACGCCCGAGATCGATGCCGCCGCCTGAGTCCGTTTGTGTTTTAAGGGAGCGTGCCGTTTTACCTGCCGAAGCCTCGGGCGACGATGCAGCGCGGCTGCCCGACGGCGGCAAGCATGCTCCCGGCAATGGAGACCGCCGCGGCAACGTAGGTAAGCGTTTCGTTGCTCGTCAGTTCGCTGGCAAGTGCAAGGACGGACGCAGCTGCGATCGTCGCAAGCGTGATGGAGGGCGATAACCTGCGGCGCGTTGCAAGCGCGGTAAAGACGGGCGCCACGACCGCGCAGGTATAGATGGTGTTTGCCGTGAGAAGAAGCCCCAGAACGCTCTTGCCGCAGAAGGCAAGCGCCAACGCCGCAGCCGAAATCACAAGCAGGAGCTTTCTTGAGGTGCCGACCTCGGGGCGCTTGAAGACGTCGCTTGCTGCAATGGTTGCTGCGGTGATGAGGCAGCTGTCGGCCGAAGAGAGGATGGCGCTAGCCATCACCAGAAAGAAGGCCGCGCCCGCCCAGTCGGGGAGCTGCTGCACGAGCGTTGAGAGCACCGCATCCTGCGGCGTATCCGCGGGAATCCAGGCGCGGGCCTCAAGCCCCAAGGCAGTGATGAGACAGGCAAGAACGACGATGCCCGCGATGCCGATGGTGGTGCCGCGCCGCGCGGAGGCGTCGTCGCGCGCGCTCATGACGCGCGAAAAGAGCATCGGACAGACGATGTAGCTGCCGCCGATGAGAAGCATGAAGCGCCCCCAGTCGTTGGCGGTGAAGTCCGCGTTGAGCCACTCAAGACGCGCCTCAAGCAGGGGCTCGGGGCGGGCAAAGGCGAGCGCCCCAAGGATGGCCGCAAGTCCCGCGGTGATGACCGCAAGCTGCAGGACGTCGCTTTTGATCACCGAGGCCTGGCCGCCCAACCACGTGTAGAGCACGATCACGAAGGCGCCCGCAAGGGTGGCCGACATGATGGAAAGCCCCGTGAGTCCCTCGAGGATGCGGCCCATGGCAAGAAACTGCGCGGCAAGGATGGTGGTCCAGGCGCAGAGAATGACCGCGCAGGAAAGCCTTGTTGCGCCGCGCCCGATGTAGGGGGCGACGAGCCCGGGCATCGTGAGCGCTCTCGTGTGCTCGCGGATGCGCGAGACCATGAAAAGCCGCAGCAGCACGAGCCCCGCGGCGCCCGAAAGAAGCCACCAAAGCGCGGGGGTGCCGACGGCGTAGGCCAGGCCGCACATGCCGACCGTGGCGGAGCCCCCGACTACGGAGGCGACGATGGAAAAGCCCGTCTGCTGCGCCGAGGAGCGTCGACGGTTCAGAAAATAGTCTTCGGTCGTCTGACCGCGGCGGTGTTCAAGCCAGGCAAGAACGATGAAGACGAGGCTGTAGAGAGCAAACCAGAGCATGGGTCAAAAAGGCTCGATGACGAGTTTCAAAGCCCTTCATTATGGAGAAGGATGCCGTCGCGCGATTCGTACCGGGGAGGGAAAAAAGCGGGCGGCTTGAAAATTCCCCTCGGGGCGCGGGAAAACGCGTTCGGGGCGACGCCCCCCCCCCTGCCGTGGTCTCGCAAGGGTGAGGACGAAGGGGACGAGGAGGGGCGCCGAGGGTGATTTCCCGCAGGCGGCTACATGTTGTGCTCGGGACTGAAAATCGCGCTAAGCCCTTGACATTGTTAAAGAAAAAGGGGACAATCGTGGCCTTTTCCGAAAACAACTGAAAGCGGAAGGGGTACGCTTGCCCGTTTTTTTCGCTCCCGGTTCGTTCTCTGAAAAGATCTACTTTACTTTCACCAGCTTCATCCGTCTTTGTTTTGTCGAGCCAATCGGCGGGCAGAACGGATGGTTTTTTTGAAAATTAACGGACACTATGCCCACTATTAATCAGCTTGTGCGCAAGCCTCGTGAGCTTACTCACGATAAGAGCAAGAGCCCTGCTCTGAAGAACTGCCCGCAAAAGCGCGGCGTTTGCACCAAGGTCTACACGACCACCCCGAAGAAGCCGAACTCGGCTCTCCGTAAGGTTGCCAAGGTGCGTCTCACCAACGGCTTTGAAGTGATTTCCTACATTGGCGGCGAAGGCCACAACCTGCAGGAACACTCCGTGGTGTTGATCCGCGGCGGCCGTGTGAAGGACCTTCCTGGCGTGCGTTATCACATCGTCCGCGGCTCTCTGGATACCCAGGGCGTCAAGGATCGCAAGCAGGCCCGTTCGAAGTACGGCGCCAAGCGCCCGAAGGCAGCGTAATTCGCGGCGACAGTTTGTCAGCCGTAGAAGGACGGTCCCGCTAATAGGACCGAGTAAGTCGCAGCCCTGATGGTGCTGCATGAAGAAACTGGCGGTCTGCACCATACGACCCGAAGATGGTCAATTCGCAAAACGCAGACTGCTTTTAAAGACTGAAGACAACGAAAGAGGAAAGAAATGCCCCGTCGTCGCGAAGTACCGAAGCGTGAGATTCTCCCTGATCCGAAGTTCGGCAGCGTGGAGATCTCCAAGTTCATCAATGTTGTGATGCTCGATGGCAAGAAGGCCGTCGCCGAGCGCATCGTTTACGGCGCTCTGCAGCAGATCGAAGAAAAGACTGGTAAGAACCCCCTCGAGGTGTTCACGACCGCACTCAACAATGTCCGTCCGCTCGTGGAAGTCAAGAGCCGCCGTATCGGCGGTGCCAACTACCAGGTGCCGGTTGAAGTGCGTCCCGTGCGCCGCATGGCTCTGGCCATGCGCTGGCTGCGTGAAAGCGCCAAGTCGCGTTCTGAAAAGTCCATGCCCCAACGCTTGGCTGGTGAGCTGTTGGATGCTGCAGAAGGCCGTGGCGGCGCTATGAAGAAGCGCGACGAAGTCCATCGTATGGCTGAAGCCAACAAGGCCTTCTCGCACTTCCGCTTCTAATCATTCGATTAACCTCCGGGCGCAGGACTGCAAGGTCTTGCGTCCTCACTATAGAGACAAGTCATGGCTCGTACTACTCCGATCTCGCGATATCGCAATATCGGTATTTCTGCCCACATCGACGCGGGCAAGACCACGACGACCGAACGAATTCTTTTCTTCACGGGCGTCAACCACAAGCTCGGCGAAGTGCATGACGGTGCCGCTACCATGGACTGGATGGAACAGGAACAGGAGCGCGGCATCACGATCACGTCGGCCGCTACCACCTGCTTCTGGCGCGGTATGGACATGCAGTTCCAGCCGCACCGCCTGAACATCATCGACACCCCGGGGCACGTCGACTTCACCGTTGAAGTGGAACGCTCCATGCGCGTGCTCGACGGCGCCGTGATGGTGTACTGCGCTGTGGGCGGCGTTCAGCCCCAGTCCGAAACCGTGTGGCGTCAGGCCAACAAGTACCAGGTGCCCCGCATCGCGTTCGTCAACAAGATGGACCGCACGGGCGCCAACTTCTTCAAGGTCGTCGATCAGATGCAGACGCGTCTGAAGGCGCATCCGTGCCCCATCGTGATCCCGATCGGCGCCGAGGATCAGTTCCAGGGCGTGGTCGACCTGATCAAGATGAAGGGCATCATTTGGGACGAAGCCAGCCAGGGCACCAAGTTCAACTACATCGACATCCCTGCCGATCTCGTTGAACAGGCCAAGGAATGGCATGAAAAGATGGTCGAGATGGCCGCCGAAGCGAGCGAAGAGCTGATGAACAGCTACCTCGAAAACGGCGATCTCTCCGAAGCCGACATCCTCAAGGGCATCCGCGCCCGTACGATCGCCGGCGAAATCCAGCCGATGTTCTGCGGTTCGTCCTTCAAGAACAAGGGCGTGCAGCGCATGCTCGACGGCGTCATCGAGTTCCTGCCCTCGCCGGTGGACATTCCCCCGGTTCCCGGCTTCGACCTCGACGACAAGGAAGTGCACCGTGAAGCCGACGACAACGCTCCGTTCTCGGCTCTCGCCTTCAAGATCATGACCGACCCGTACGTCGGCCAGCTCACCTTCCTGCGCGTTTACTCCGGCATCCTGAAGTCCGGCGAAACCGTGCTCAACTCGGTGAAGAACAAGAAGGAACGCATCGGCCGTCTGCTGCAGATGCATGCCAACGAACGTAAGGAAATCACGGAAGCCGAAGCCGGCGACATCGCCGCCGCCGTGGGCCTCAAGGACGTGACGACCGGCGACACGCTCTGCGAAGTCTCTGCCCCGATCATCCTCGAGCGCATGGAGTTCCCGGAACCCGTGATCTCGCAGGCCGTTGAGCCCAAGACCAAGGCCGACCAGGAAAAGATGGCGCTCGCGCTTGCTCGTCTGGCTCGCGAAGATCCGTCCTTCCGCGTGCGCACCGACGAAGAATCCGGCCAGACCATCATCTCCGGTATGGGCGAGCTTCACCTCGAAATCATCGTCGACCGCATGCGTCGCGAATTCGGTGTTGAAGCCCAGGTCGGCAAGCCTCAGGTTGCCTACCGCGAAACGATCCGCTCGGTTGTCGAAAACGCCGAGTGCAAGTTCGCCAAGCAGTCCGGCGGCCGCGGCCAGTACGGCCACGTGGTTCTCAAGCTCGAACCCCTGCCCGCGGGCGGCGGCTTCGAGTTCGTCGACGCCATCAAGGGCGGCGTGGTTCCGCGCGAATACATTCCGGCCGTTGAGAAGGGCGTTGAAGACACCCTCAAGGCTGGCGTGCTCGCCGGCTACCCGGTGGTTGACGTCAAGGTGACGCTGCACTTCGGTTCGTACCACGAAGTGGACTCGAACGAAAACGCGTTCCGCATGGCGGCTTCCATGGCCTTCAAGGATGGTATGCGCAAGGCCAACCCCGTGCTTCTCGAGCCGATCATGAAGGTCGAAGTCGAGACGCCCGAGGAGAAGATGGGCGACGTCATGGGCGACCTCTCGAGCCGCCGCGGTGTGATCCAGGGCATGGACGACCTCCCCGGCGGAGGCAAGGCCGTGCGCTGCGAAGTGCCGCTCGCCGAGATGTTCGGCTACTCCACGACGCTGCGCTCCCTCACGCAGGGCCGCGCCACGTACTCGATGGAATTCGATCACTACGCTGAAGCTCCGCGCAACGTGGCTGAAGCCGTGATCGCCGAGAAGACCAAGTAAGAATTCACCTCACGGGTTGGGGCGGGGCTAAAATCCAAAAGATTTTCCCCCCCCCCCCCCTTCAACTCCAACCCGTTGAATTGAAAAGGATTTAAGGACCAAAAAAAATGGCCAAGGAAAAATACGAACGCACTAAGCCCCACGTGAACGTGGGCACGATCGGTCACGTTGACCACGGCAAGACCACGCTGACGGCCGCTCTCTGCACGATTCTCGCTTCGAAGTTCGGCGGCGAAGCCAAGGCGTACGATCAGATTGACGCGGCTCCTGAAGAAAAGGCCCGCGGCATCACGATCAACACCGCGCACGTCGAGTACGAAACCGCTGAGCGCCACTACGCTCACGTCGACTGCCCGGGGCACGCCGACTACGTGAAGAACATGATTACCGGTGCTGCCCAGATGGACGGCGCCATCCTCGTGGTGTCGGCCGCTGACGGCCCGATGCCCCAGACCCGCGAGCACATCCTTCTGGCTCGCCAGGTGGGCGTTCCCTACATCATCGTCTACCTCAACAAGTGCGACATGGTCGACGATCCGGAACTGCTCGAGCTCGTTGAGATGGAAGTCCGCGAACTTCTGAACAACTACAACTTCCCGGGCGACGACATTCCCATCATCAAGGGTTCCGCCAAGCTCGCTCTCGAAGGCGACAAGGGTGAACTCGGCGAACAGTCGATCATGAAGCTCGCTGAGACGCTCGACGCCTACATCCCGACGCCGGTGCGCGCCCTCGACCAGCCGTTCCTGATGCCGATCGAAGACGTGTTCTCGATCTCGGGCCGCGGCACGGTGGTGACGGGTCGTGTCGAACGCGGCATCATCCGCGTGGGCGACGAAATCGAAATCGTCGGCATCCACCCAACCTCCAAGACGACCTGCACGGGCGTTGAAATGTTCCGCAAGCTCCTCGACGAAGGCGAGGCTGGCGACAACATCGGCGTGCTGCTGCGCGGCACCAAGCGTGAAGAAGTCGAGCGCGGCCAGGTTCTGGCCAAGCCGGGTTCGATCACCCCGCACACGAAGTTCTCCGGCGAAGTGTACGTGCTGACCAAGGAAGAAGGCGGCCGTCACACCCCGTTCTTCAAGGGCTATCGTCCGCAGTTCTACTTCCGTACCACCGACGTCACCGGCACGATCGAGCTGCCTGAAGGCGTTGAAATGGTGATGCCCGGCGACAACGTGACGATGACCGTCCAGCTGATCGCCCCGATCGCCATGCAGGAAGGCCTGCGCTTTGCTATCCGCGAAGGCGGCCACACGGTTGGCGCCGGCGTTGTGAGCAAGATCATCGAGTAATTCTCGATAAACATATGCCCTGAATAAAACAGGGCATGTGCAAAACTCTTGACAGAGTTCGGGGGCGTAGGTATACTGCGCCCCCTAGTTCTTTTTTGTTCTTTTCTTCAGGAAAATCAAGGAAATGCAGTCCCAGCGCATTCGCATTCGCCTCAAGGCGTTTGACTACAAGCTGATCGACCAGTCGGCTCTCGAAATCGTCGACACCGCCAAGCGCACCGGCGCCGTGGTTCGTGGTCCGGTTCCGCTTCCCACCCGCATCCAGCGTTTCGACATCCTGCGTTCGCCGCACGTCAACAAGACCAGCCGCGACCAGCTCGAGATTCGCACCCATCAGCGCCTGATGGACATCATCGACCCGACCGACAAGACGGTCGACGCTCTGATGAAGCTTGACCTCCCCGCCGGCGTGGACGTCAAGATCAAGGTATAGCAAGCGAAAAGTTTTTGAGCGTTCGCCAACTTCCCAAAGTTCGTTAAAGGAACAAAGGGGCGGGGGCGGGCGCCTTTTGTGTCGCTTCTGGCATCCCAAAGCACTCGATCGGTGTTGCGGACGTCCATGAAATAGTCCGAACCTCCCGTCGTGAAGCGATTTTTTTTAAATACGGTCCCGGCCAATCGTAGCCGGGGTGGAGATATAAATGAGTGATAAGCTCGGCTTAGTCGGCCGCAAAGTCGGCATGACGCGCATCTTCCAGGACGACGGCGTGTCCGTTCCTGTGACGGTGATCGACGTGTCCGGCAACCGCGTCATGGCGGTGAAGACGGTTGAAACCGACGGCTATAACGCAATCCAGGTCGCGTTCGGCTCGAAGAAGCCCTCGCGCGTCAACAAGGCGCTTGCCGGCCAGTTTTCGAAGGACGGCGTTGAAGCTGCCGCTACGTTGAAAGAGTTCCATATCGATGCTGACAAGGCTGCCGAATACAAGCCCGGCACCGTGCTCGGCGCCGACATGTTCACGGCCGGCCAGCTGGTCGACGTGACCGGCACCACCATCGGTAAGGGTTTTGCCGGCGCCATCAAGCGCCACCACTTCAAGTCCAACCGCGCTACGCACGGTAACTCCGTGACGACTCGCGCTCCCGGCTCTATTGGTAACCGCCAGGATCCGGGCCGCGTGTTCCCCGGCAAGCGCATGGCCGGCCATCTCGGTGCCGCCCAGCGCACGACGCAGAATCTCGTGGTTGCGCGTGTCGACGCTGAACGTGGTCTTCTGCTCGTCCGTGGTGCCGTTCCGGGCTCCAAGGGCGGTGAAGTTATCGTCCGCGCGGCAGTCAAGGCCTAATAGGAGCGATCAATGGAACTCAATGTACTCAATGAACAGGGCCAGGAGACGGGCAAGCAGGCCGCGTCCGATGCCGTGTTCGGCCGCGAATACAACGAAGCGCTGGTGCACCAGCTCGTGGTTGCCTACCAGGCCAATGCCCGTCAGGGCACGCGTGCTCAGCTGAGCCGTGAATTCGTGCATCACTCGACCAAGAAGCCCTGGCGTCAGAAGGGCACCGGTCGCGCCCGCAGCGGCATGACCTCTTCTCCGTTGTGGCGTGGAGGCGGTCGCGCCTTCCCGAATTCTCCCGAGGAGAATTTCAGCCACAAGATGAACAAGAAGGCCTATCGCGCTGCGATGGCGACGATCTTCTCGAAGCTCGTTGCCGACGGCCGTCTGATGGTGGTTGATTCCATCGGTGCCGACAGCCCGAAGACCAAGGAATTCGCCGCCAAGCTCAAGACCCTCGGCCTTGACCACGTGATGATCATCACCGAAACGGTTGATGACAACCTTTTCCTGGCTTCCCGCAACCTGAAGAACGTTCTCGTTGTGGAGCCGCGTTACGCCGATCCGCTTTCGCTGATCTTCTACCACCAGGTGGTCGTCACGAAGGCTGCGGTTGCCAAGCTCGAGGAGATGCTGGGATGAACCAAGAACGTCTGTTAAAGGTCCTCGTTGGCCCGATCATCTCGGAAAAGGCCACGTTCATTGCCGAAAAGGCTCGTCAGTACGCTTTCGTTGTGGTTCCCGATGCGACGAAGACGGAAGTCAAGGCCGCTGTTGAACTCTGCTTCAAGGTGCAGGTGACCAGCGTTCAGATTCTGACCATTAAGGGCAAGAAGAAGCGTTTCGGCCGTTACATGGGCGCCCGCAGCAACGTGCGCAAGGCCTACGTGACCCTCAAGGAAGGTCAGGATATTAACTTCTTGGATGAGGTGAAGTAATGGCTCTCGTCAAACTTAAGCCGACCTCGCCCGGCCGCCGTCATGCGGTCAAGGTCGTTACTCCCGGTCTGCATAAGGGAAAGCCCTTTGCTGCTCTGACCGAGAAGAAGAATCGTGGTTCCGGCCGCAACAGCAACGGCCACATTACCTGCCGTCACAAGGGCGGCGGTTCCAAGCGCGCCTATCGTCTGATCGACTTCCTGCGTGACAAGGACGGCATCGCCGCCCGCGTCGAGCGCATCGAATATGATCCGAACCGCTCCGCGCACATCGCTCTCGTGCTCTACGCCGACGGCGAACGTCGCTACATCATCTGCCCGAAGGGCCTGAAGGTTGGCGATACGATCATGAGCGGCCAGGAAGCCCCGATCAAGGTGGGCAACACGCTCCCGCTGCGCAACATCCCGGTTGGCTCGACGATTCACTGCATCGAGATGCTCCCGGGCAAGGGTGCCCAGCTCGTCCGTTCGGCCGGTGCGTTCGCCCAGCTGATCGCTCGCGAAGGCGCTTACGCTCAGGTCCGCATGCGTTCCGGTGAAGTCCGCCGCATTCTCATCGAATGCCGCGCCACCATCGGCACCGTGGGCAATGAAGAAAACAGCCTGCGTGAACTCGGCAAGGCCGGCGCCACCCGTTGGCGCGGCATCCGTCCGACCGTTCGCGGTAAGGTCATGAACCCGGTTGATCACCCGCACGGCGGCGGCGAAGGCCGCACCGGTACGGGCCGCGCGCCTGTTACGCCGTGGGGCCAGCTCACCAAGGGCTACCGCACTCGCAACTCCAAGCGCACCGACGGCATGATCGTCTCGCGCCGCTATGACAAGTAAGGGGGCTCGTAAATGTCTCGTTCGTTAAAGAAAGGGCCCTTTGTTGACGGGTCCCTCATGAAGAAGGTTGAAGCCGCCCAGGCGAGCCGCGACAAGCGTCCGCTGAAGACCTGGTCGCGCCGCTCGACCATTGTTCCGGAGTTCATCGGCCTGACGATCGCCGTTCACAACGGCCGCCAGCACGTTCCGGTGTACATCAATGAAAACATGGTCGGCCACAAGCTCGGCGAATTCGCTCTGACCCGTACGTTCCACGGTCATGCGTCCACCGACAGCAAGAAGGTCAAGGGGTAATTAAATGGAAACTACTGCAATCGTTCGTGGCGTTCGCCTCTCGGCTCAGAAGGGCCGTCTGGTCGCCGACCTGGTTCGCGGTAAGCCCGTGGACAAGGCCCTCAACATTCTGAAGTACACGCAGAAGCGCGCCGCCGGAATCATCCTCAAGGCGCTTGAGTCTGCCATCGCCAATGCCGAGCACAACGACGGTGCCGACATCGACGAGTTGTACGTTACCAAGATCTACGTGGAAAAGGCCACCACGCTGCGCCGCTTCGGTGCTCGCGCCAAGGGCCGTGGTACGCGTATTTGCAAGCAGACGGCTCACATCTTCGTGACCGTCGGCGACAAGTAAAAGGAAGGTGGACCATGGGTCAGAAAATTAATCCTACCGGCTTTCGCCTGCCTGTTACGCGCAACTGGACGTCGCGCTGGTATGCCAATGGCCGCGATTTCTCCCGTACGCTCGGCGAAGACCTCCGCGTGCGTGAGTTCCTGAAGAAGAAGCTCAAGAATGCTAGCGTCTCGCGCATTCTCATCGAACGTCCGGCCAACAATGCCCGCATCACGATCTACACGGCTCGTCCGGGCGTCGTGATCGGCAAGCAGGGCGCCGACATCGAAATGCTCAAGACCGAAGTTCAGAAGATGGTCGGTGTGCCCGTGCACATCAACATCGAAGAAGTTCGTCGTCCCGACCTCGATGCTCAGCTCATCGCCGACAACATCACCCAGCAGCTCGAAAAGCGCGTGATGTTCCGCCGCGCCATGAAGCGCTCGATGCAGAACGCCATGCGTCTCGGTGCCCAGGGCATCAAGATCATGAGCTCCGGCCGTCTGAACGGTGCTGAAATCGCTCGCTGCGAGTGGTACCGTGAAGGTCGCGTGCCGCTTCACACGCTGCGCGCCGACATCGACTACGGTTTCTCTGAGGCCTACACCACCTACGGCGTCATCGGCGTCAAGGTTTGGGTGTACAAGGGAGACAGACTCGGCCGCGAAGACGCCGCTGAGGCTGCTGTTCCGGCCGAACGCGAGGATCGCCGCCGTCCGGCTCGCCGCTCCCGTCGTGGAGAGGGCGCCGATGGTGAACGCGCCTCCCGTCGTCCCCGCCGCAACGCTGCTGCTGCAGCGCCTGCCGCTGACAAGAAAGACGGAGAATAAGAATGCTGCAACCGAATCGTACTAAGTACCGTAAGGATCAGAAGGGCCGCAACTATGGTCTGGCCCAGCGCGGCGCCAACGTGAGCTTCGGTGAGTTCGGCCTCAAGGTGGTCGAACGCGGCCGTCTGACTGCCCGTCAGATCGAAGCCGCCCGTCGTGCGCTTACCCGCCACATCAAGCGCGGTGGCCGCGTTTGGATCCGTGTGTTCCCGGACAAGCCCATTTCCAGCAAGCCTGCTGAAGTTCGTATGGGTAACGGCAAGGGCAACCCCGAATACTGGGTCGCGCTTGTCCAGCCGGGCCGCGTAATCTATGAAATGGACGGCGTTGACGAACAGCTCGCCCGCGAAGCCTTTGCGCTGGCTGCCGCGAAGCTGCCTCTGAAGACGAAGTTCGTTGTCCGCCAGATCGGCATGTAAGGAGAGACGGACATGAAAGCAAAAGAACTGCGCGCCATGGATGAGGCCGCGCTCAACAAGGAGTTGAACGAACTCTTGAACACGCACTTCAAGCTGCGCGTTCAGAAGGCTACGCAACAGCTCCAGAACTCGAATCAGCTGCGCACGACGCGTCGTGAAATCGCCCGCGTTCGCACGATTCTCGCTCAGAAGGCGGCTGCGAAATGACCGAAAACAACGTTGAAATGACCAAGCTCACCCGCACGCTCGTCGGTACGGTGACGAGCGACAAGATGGACAAGACCGTGACGGTCCTCGTGGAACGTCGCGTCAAGCACCCCCTGTACGGCAAGTACGTCGTCGAGAGCAAGAAGTACCACGCTCACGACGAGACCAACCAGTGCGGTGTGGGTGACCGTGTCGAAATCGCTGAGACCCGTCCGGTTTCCAAGACGAAGGCTTGGACCGTGACCCGCGTCCTCGAGAAGGCAGTGGTCATCTAAGTCGAGTCCGCTCGATAAAAAATTTGCAAGTTGACGGTTCTTCCGGTAAACTTGCGCACTCGCGTAAATGCCGACCCTCGCGGGTCGGCGTTTGCGTCGAAAGATCAGGGCCGCATGAGCCGATTGCTCCTGCTAGCCGCGCCTCTACGGGGGACCGCCGGCTGGATTTTCTTGGGAGCGCGGAGCATCGCGGTCTTTCTCCCAAACGGGACCAATACTATCCGTACTACGGAATAAGTTGGAATTCACAAGCCATGATTCAGATGCAAAGCAGACTGGACGTCGCCGACAATACCGGTGCGCGTTCAGTGATGTGTTTTAAGGTGTTGGGCGGCTCCAAGCGCCGCTATGCAAACATCGGTGACGTCATCAAGGTTACGGTCAAGGAAGCGGCTCCCCGCGGCCGCGTCAAGAAGGGTGAGGTCTACAACGCCGTTGTGGTCCGTACCGCCAAGGGCGTTCGTCGCCCCGATGGCTCCCTGGTCCGTTTCGATGGCAACGCCGTCGTTCTGCTCAACTCGAAGTTGGAGCCTGTTGGCACCCGTATCTTCGGACCGGTCACGCGCGAACTGCGTACCGAGAAGTTCATGAAGATCGTGTCTCTTGCTCCCGAAGTTATTTAAGGAGGCCGACAGATGCAACGCATCCGTAAAGGTGACGAAGTCATCGTCATCGCCGGCAAGGATAAGGGCGTCAAGGGTATCGTGACCGCCCGTGTCGACGACCGTCACATCGTGGTCGAAGGCGTCAACGTCGTTAAGAAGTGTGTTCGTCCGAACCCCATGACGGGTGTTGAGGGCGGCATCGTGGACAAGACTCTTCCGATCGATCAGTCCAATGTGATGCTCGTCAATCCTGCCACTGGCAAGGGCGACCGCGTCGGCTTCAAGGAAGTCGACGGCAAGAAGGTCCGCGTGTTCAAGAGCAATGGTGCCGTGGTCGGCGCCAAGGCCTAAGGAGTAAGGACAATGAGCCGTTTCCAGACTCTGTACCGTGAGCAGATTGTTCCCGAGCTCTGCAAGAAGTTCGGCTACAAGACGCTCATGCAGGTTCCCCGCATCACCAAGATCACCCTCAACATGGGTGTCGGTGAAGCCGTGAACGACAAGAAGATGATCGACAACGCCGTTGCCGACATGACCAAGATCGCCGGCCAGAAGCCTGCCATCACCCGTACCCGCAAGGCCATCGCGAACTTCAAGATTCGTGAGAACATGCCCATCGGCTGCATGGTGACGCTGCGCGGCGAGCGCATGTACGACTTCCTTGACCGCCTCGTGACCATCGCGTTCCCCCGCGTGCGCGACTTCCGCGGCGTGTCCGGTCGTGCTTTCGACGGCCGTGGCAACTACAACATCGGCCTCAAGGAACAGATCATCTTCCCGGAAATCGAATACGACAAGATCGATACGATCCGCGGTATGAATATTTCCATCACGACGACGGCGAAGACCGACGAAGAAGCCAAGGCGCTTCTGGCTGGTTTCCGCTTCCCGTTCCGCAATTGAGATAGGTGCAAATCAAATGGCGAAGTTATCTCTGATTAACCGCGAACTCAAGCGCGAAGCTGCTGTTGCGAAGTTCGCTGCCAAGCGCGCCGCCCTCAAGGCGATTATCAATGACGCTTCCCGCTCGATGGAAGAACGCTACGAAGCCCGTCTTGCTCTGCAGGCTCTGCCCCGTGATGCAAGCCCCGTGCGTCTGCGCAACCGTTGCGGCCTCACCGGCCGTCCGCGCGGCACGTTCCGCAAGTTCGGCCTGGCCCGCGGCATGATCCGCGATGCGGCCATGCGTGGTGACATTCCCGGCCTGATCAAGGCCAGCTGGTAAGCGAGGAGATTACTGACATGAGTATGAGTGATCCGATCGCCGATATGCTGACCCGTATCCGTAACGGTCAGATCGTCGACAAGAACGAAGTCGTGATGCCGAGCTCCAAGCTCAAGGTTGCCATCGCGCAGGTTCTCAAGGACGAAGGCTACATCGACGGCTTCTCCGTCGTTGCCAACGAAGGCAAGCCTGAACTGCATATCGGTTTGAAGTATTATGCGGGCCGCCCCGTGATCGAACGCATTGAGCGCGTTTCGCGTCCTGGCCTGCGCATCTACAAGAACCATGAGTCCATTCCCCAGGTGATGAACGGCCTGGGCATTGCGATCGTCTCGACCCCGAAGGGCGTGATGACCGACCGCAAGGCCCGTGCTGCCGGCATCGGTGGTGAAGTGCTCTGCTACGTCGCTTAATCGGGAGGTGCAATATGTCTCGTATTGGTAAGCATCCCGTTGAGCTCGCGAACGGCGTTTCCGCCACGATCGCTGACGGCTTCATCACCGTCAAGGGCCCCAAGGGCGAAGTGAAGATGCACATCCTGCCGCTCGTTTCCGTGGAGCAGGAAGGCAAAGTTCTGAAGTTCGTGCAGCTTAACGACAGCCGCGAGTCCAACATGAACACTGGCACGATGCGCGCTCTCGTGGCCGACATGAACAAGGGCACCAGCCAGGGCTTTGAGAAGAAGCTCACCTTGGTCGGCGTCGGCTACCGTGCGCAGGCTCAGGGCAACAAGCTCAACCTGCAGCTCGGCTATTCGCACCCGATCGTGCACGAAATGCCCGCCGGTGTGACCGTCGAAACCCCGAGCCAGACGGAAATCGTCGTCAAGGGCGCCGACAAGCAGAAGGTCGGTCAGGTTGCCGCCGTGATCCGCAGCTACCGTGCTCCCGAACCCTACAAGGGAAAGGGCATCCGCTACGCCGATGAGCGCGTGGTGATCAAGGAAACCAAGAAGAAGTAAAGCGGGGTAGTGAGACTATGATCAACAAAAAGGAAAACCGCCTGCGCCGCGCCGGTGCCACTCGCGCCCGCATCAAGCTGCAGAAGGTCAATCGTCTGTCGGTGCACCGCACCAATCTTCACATCTACGCCAGCATCATCTCGGCTTCCGGTGACCGCGTTCTGGTGAGCGCTTCCACGGCTGAGGCCGAAGTGCGTGCCAAGCTCGCCGCCGAAGGCAAGAACGGCGGCAACATCGCCGCCGCCAAGATCGTTGGCGCACGTCTGGCTGAGAAGGCGAAGGCCGCCGGAATCGAATCCTGCGCCTTTGACCGCTCCGGTTATCGTTACCACGGCCGCGTTGCCGCGCTGGCCGAGGCCGCGCGCGAAGCCGGCCTCAAGTTCTAATAGGAATCGAGGCTTATGGCTAAGGTTGACAAGAAGAACGCCGTCGAAGAAATCGATGACGGCATTCGCGAAAAGATGATCTCGGTGAACCGTGTCACCAAGGTCGTGAAGGGCGGTCGCATTCTGGCTTTCGCCGCTCTGACGGTTGCCGGCGACGGCAACGGTTCCGTCGGCATGGGCACGGGCAAGAGCCGTGAAGTTCCGGCTTCCGTGAGCAAGGCCATGGAACGCGCCCGCAAGAGCATGAAGAAGGTTCCGCTCAACAACGGCACCATCTTCCACGCTGTTGAAGGCCACCACGGCGCCAGCCGCGTTCTGCTGATGCCCGCCGCTGAAGGTACCGGCGTGATCGCCGGCGGCCCGATGCGCGCCGTGCTCGACGCCGTCGGCGTGCGCAACGTGCTTGCGAAGGCCTACGGCTCGACCAACCCGTACAACATGGTTCGCGCCACGTTGAACGCGCTCAGCAACCTGCACTCTCCGGCCGACATCGCTGCCAAGCGCGGCAAGTCCGTCGAAGAGATCACGGCGTAATCGAGGAGAACAGACACTATGTCCGAAACCAAGAAGACCGTGAAGGTCACGCTCGTCAAGAGCCCCATCGGCACCGGCGCCAAGCATCGCGCCACGCTGCTCGGTCTGGGTCTCAAGAAGATGCACCAGACGCGTGAACTCGAGGATACGCCCGCCGTTCGTGGCATGATCACCAAGGTGGCGTTCCTGCTGCGCGTTGAATGATCTGGGAAGGAACAAGAAAATGCGTTTGAATACCATCAAGCCCAATGAAGGCGCTAAGAAGGCCGCTCACCGCATCGGCCGCGGCGTCGGCTCCGGCTGGGGCAAGACCGCTGGCCGCGGCCACAAGGGTCAGAAGTCCCGTGCCGGCGGCTTCCACAAGGTCGGCTTCGAGGGCGGCCAGATGCCGCTGCATCGTCGTCTGCCCAAGCGTGGATTTACGTCGCTCACCCGCCGCTTCGTTGAAGTGGTGCGTCTCAATGAACTTGAAGCCATGCCCGTGGACGTGATCGATCTGGCCGCTCTGAAGCAGGCCAACGTCGTCTCGACCCTCGCGCAGGACGCCCGTGTCATTCTGTCCGGCTCCATCACCCGCAAGGTGACGGTGCGCGGTCTGGGCGTCACCAAGGGTGCCAAGGCTGCCATCGAGGCTGCCGGCGGCACCGTTGAAGCCTAATTTCTTAGGTTAACCAACGCTTTAAGGACACAGACGTGGCGACCAGCCCTAGTACGACGAAATCGACGGGTTGGGCGAAGTACGGCGACCTCAAGGGTCGCCTGATCTTCCTCCTGCTCGCACTAGTGGTGTACCGCATCGGCGCTCACGTGCCGGTGCCGGGCATCGATCCCGACATGCTTCGCCAGCTCTTCAGCGAGCAGCAGGGCGGCATTCTCGGGCTGTTCAACATGTTCTCCGGTGGCGCCCTGTCGCGCTTCTCGGTGTTTGCTCTCGGCATCATGCCCTACATCTCTGCATCGATCATCATGCAGATGCTGTCGTACGTGCTGCCGAGTCTTGAAGCGTTGCGTAAGGAAGGCAATGCCGGCCGCCGCAAGATCACCCAGTACACGCGCTACGGCACGCTCGCACTCGGGTTCTTCCAAGCGATCGGCATTGCAGTCGCTCTCGAGACCCAGGCCGGTCTGGTCATCAACCCGGGCTACATGTTCCGCTTCACGTGCGCCGTGAGCCTCGTGACGGGCACCATGTTCCTGATGTGGTTGGGTGAGCAGATCACCGAACGCGGTCTCGGAAACGGCATCTCGATCATCATCTTCGCCGGTATCGTGGCGGGCCTGCCCAATGCGGCAAGCGGACTGTTCCAGCTTGTGAGCACGGGCGCCATCTCGCCGCTGGCGGCGATCTTCGTGATCGCGGTCGTTGTTCTCGTGACGGCCTTCGTGGTCTTCATCGAACGCGGCCAGCGCCGAATCACCGTGAACTACGCACGGCGTCAGATCGGCAACAAGATCTACGGCGGTCAGGCCTCGTACCTGCCGCTCAAGATGAACATGTCGGGCGTCATTCCCCCGATCTTCGCTTCATCGCTGATCCTGTTCCCGGCCACGCTCGCCGGTTGGTTCACGAGCGGCGACTCCACCCGTTGGATCCGCGACCTGGCAGCGGCCCTGAGCCCCGGCCAGCCGCTGTACACGCTTCTTTACGCCGCTTTGATTATCTTCTTCGCCTTCTTCTATACGGCTCTTGTCTTCAATCCGAAGGAAACGGCGGAGAACTTGAAAAAGAGTGGTGCGTTCGTTCCGGGCATCCGTCCGGGCGAGCAGACGGCCCGCTACATCGACAAGGTGCTCGTGCGCCTGACTCTCGGCGGCGCCTTCTACCTGACGTTCGTGTGCCTTGTGCCCGAATTCCTGAACCTTCGCTTCAACGTTCCCTTCTACTTCGGCGGCACCTCGCTGCTGATCGTGGTGGTCGTGACGATGGACTTCATGAATCAGGTCCAGGCCTACATGATGTCGCACCAGTATGAGAATTTGCTCAAGAAGACCAACTTCAAGGGCTTTGGCTCCGGTCTCTGATTCCCAGAGTTCGTAGCCGCAACAACCTGTGTCAAGCGGGCTGCATCCCAACCAGAGTGCAGCCCGTGCACACGGGAAAATCCCCAAAAAAATTTGAATCTCGGGTTTTCGAGCGCTCGACGCACAATGTAGTGTCAGGCGGCAAAGTCCGACCCAGTACTGGGGCTTTTGAGAAGGTGCACTACGCCTTTTCGTGTAAAAGCCACAGCGGCTGGTCTTGTTTTTTTGGGAAAAACGGATAGAATTCCGTGCTTTCCCCGTGTTGGCACTCTTTAATGACGTCCCCGTTCCCACAACCAGAGGGCGGCGGACTGGAGATGAACAATGAAGGTTAACGCTTCGGTCAAAAAAATGTGCCGCAAGTGCAAGATCATTAAGCGCAAAGGCGTTGTGCGCGTGATCTGCGAAGACCCGCGTCACAAGCAGCGTCAAGGCTAATGAGGTAAAAACAAATGGCTCGTATCGCCGGTATTAACATTCCGCCGAATCAGCACGCCGTGATCGGCCTCACCGCCATTTATGGCATTGGTCGTTCCCGTGCTCAGGAGATTTTGGACTCCTGCGGCATTGAATATTCCAAGAAGGTCAAGGATCTGACGGATGCGGAACTCGAGAAGATCCGCGATGCCGTCGGCAAGTTCACCGTTGAAGGTGACCTGCGCCGTGAGGTTCAGCTCTCGATCAAGCGCTTGATCGACCTCGGCACGTATCGCGGCTTCCGCCATCGTCGCGGTCTGCCCGTCCGTGGTCAGCGCACCCGTACCAATGCCCGTACCCGCAAGGGCCCGCGCAAGGTCGGTGTGACCCTCAAGAAGTAATCAATTCAGAGAAGGTAAGCTATGGCTCCCAAGTCTCAGCAGGCCGCTCGCGCCCGCAAGAAGGTGAAGAAGGTTGTGACCGAAGGCATCGCCCACGTGCATGCTTCGTTCAACAACACGATCATCACCATTACCGACCGCCAGGGCAACGCCGTCGCCGCTTCTTCGGCCGGCGCCCAGGGTTTCAAGGGCTCGCGTAAGTCCACGCCGTTCGCCGCCCAGGTGGCTGCCGAACACGCTGGCAAGATCGCCCTCGAATACGGTTTGAAGAACGTCGAAGTCCGCATCATGGGACCCGGCCCCGGCCGTGAGTCCAGCGTTCGTGCGCTCAATGCCCTCGGCATCCGCGTCACGAGCATTCAGGACGTCACGCCGATTCCTCACAACGGTGTTCGTCCCTCCAAGCGTCGTCGCGTGTAATTGAACTAATTTTGAAATTCGTATCCTGGGTTCGCGTCGTCCATATCGTCGAACGCGGACTGAATGCGGTTTGATCCGCAGGATAGAAGAGGTAACAGATAAAATGGCACGATATCTCGGTCCCAAGTTGAAGCTCTCGCGTCGCGAGGGTTCCGACCTCAATCTGAAGAGCGCCCGCCGTTCCTTCGACTCCAAGGTCAAGGATGCCGGTGTCAAGCCCGGCCAGCACGGCAAGATCTCCGGCCAGCGCCTTTCGGACTACGGTACGCAGCTGCGTGAAAAGCAGAAGATCAAGCGTATCTACGGCGTCCTCGAACGCCAGTTCCGCCGCTACTATGCAGAAGCGAGCCGCCGCACGGGCAACACGGGTGAAACCATGCTCGCTCTGCTCGAAAGCCGTCTCGACAACGTCGTCTACCGCATGGGCTTCGGCTCGACGCGTGCTGAAGCGCGTCAGCTCGTGAGCCACTGCGCGATCCTCGTGAACGGCAAGAAGTGCAACATCCCGTCCTACTCCGTCAAGGCCGGTGATGTCATCTCCGTGCGTGAGTCCGCCAAGAAGCAGACCCGCATTATTGAAGCTCTCGACCTCGCCAGCCAGAACGGTTTCCCGGGCTGGGTGAGCGTGGATGCCAAGAAGATGGAAGGCACGTTCAAGAACGCGCCGGCTCGCGACGAAATCACGGGCGACATCAACGAGGCTCTCGTCGTCGAATTCTATTCGCGTTAATCTGGTTGACGTTGCCGCCGCAGGCGGGCTCTGTAGTGCAGGGTCTGAAAGCCTCGGCGGTGCGACGAATTCGCAGCGTCCGGCTCTTTTCGGGGTGCCGGACGCGTCGCTATATTCAGAACCCCGATTTTTTCCCACTGTTTTCAGCCTTATCGGTGTAACGAGCCGAGGGTATTGAAAGAGGAAATTCACATGGCTAACACGACGCTCTTGAAGCCGACGACGGTCGAAGCCGTCATCGACGAAAAGAACCCCAACCTTGCCGTCATTACGCTCGAACCCTTTGAGCGCGGCTACGGTCACACGCTCGGCAATGCGCTGCGCCGCATCCTGCTTGCCTCGATGGTGGGCTATGCCCCGACCGAAGCCACCATTGTCGGCGTCGTTCACGAATACTCCCAGATCGACGGCGTCATCGAAGACGTGGTCGACATTCTGCTCAACCTCAAGGGCGTGATCTTCAAGCTCGAAGGCGGCCGTGAGGACGTGATGCTGCGTCTGACCAAGTCCGGTACCGGTCCCGTGACCGCCGCCGACTTCGAACTGCCGCACGACGTCACGATTCTCAACCCCGAGCACGTCATCGCCAACCTCTCGGGCGGCAAGCTCGACATGCAGGTTCGCGTTGAAAGCGGCCGCGGCTACCAGCCCGGCGACATGCGCGCCTTCCGCGACGACTACAGCAAGCAGACGATCGGCCGCATCATCATGGATGCGAGCTTCTCGCCCGTGCGCCGCGTTGCCTACTCGGTGTCCGCCGCCCGCGTGGCCCAGCGCACCGACCTCGACAAGCTCGAGATGACCATCGAGACCAACGGCGTCATCAGCCCCGAGGACGCGCTCAAGCAGGCCGTGCACATTCTGCAGGACCAGCTCTCCATCTTCGGCTCGATCAAGACCGAGAGCGAAGCCGAGCAGCAGGAACCGGAAGATGTTCCGCCGCCTCTCGATCCGATCCTCATGCGTCCGGTCGACGACCTCGAGCTCACGGTTCGCAGCGCGAACTGCCTCAAGGCCGAAAACATCTACTACATCGGCGATCTTATCCAGCGCACCGAAAACGAGCTGCTCAAGACCCCGAACCTCGGCCGCAAGTCGCTCAACGAGATCAAGGACGTGCTCGCAAGCCACGGCCTCACGCTCGGCATGCGTCTCGAGAACTGGCCGCCCGCCAATCTCGAGCACTAATCGCCTTTTGGCATTAGTGAATTGCTCCCGCGGATGTCCTTTTAATCTGCGGGAGCCTTGATAAATTTTGATTTTTTCCCGTTTTGTGCACGCAAATGGTGTACAATCCGGGGCTTTCGACAAACCGAAACCCGCCCGCCGGCGACCCGCTTGTAGGGCCTTCGGATAGAAGAGTCGGGGGATCGTCCGCAAGGCACGTGCCCTGCGGTTCAGATCAAAGACTTTTTATAGGACTATTTAAAAATGCGTCATCGTTCTGGTCTTCGCAAACTCAACCGTACCTCCGCGCATCGTCTCGCGATGCTTCGCAACATGATGAACTCCCTCATCGAGCACGAAGCCATCAAGACCACCCTTCCCAAGGCGAAGGAACTGCGCCGCGTTGTCGAACCCATGATCACCCTGGGCAAGACCGATACGGTTGCCAACCGCCGTCTCGCTTTCAACCGTCTCCGCAACCGTGAGATGGTCACGAAGCTCTTCAACGTGCTCGGCCCCCGCTTTGCCAACCGCAACGGCGGCTACACCCGCATCCTGAAGATGGGCTTCCGCCCGGGCGACAACGCTCCCATGGCCTACATGGAGCTCACGGAGCGTGCTGAAGCGGTCGAAGCCGTCGAAGAAAACAAGACGGAAGCCAAGGCTGAGTAATTGACGAGCGTCCTTCCTCGTCGGAAGGACGTTTGAAAACTCTGCACTTGCCGCAGCGCCGGTGGTCTTTTGCGAAAGATCCCCGGCGTTTTTCTTTGTCTTGAATCTTGGGGCAATCCCCTCGCTTTGAAGCCTTCAGCAGTCGGCTTTCCGCGCACCCTTCTGCGTACTTCCCGGGTGGATAATACGCGTTGCACCGGCGTTGGTTGTCCCGGTGCACTCCGTCGTCATGCAGACGATTTTTTGCACGGTCGAGAGGGCGTAGTGTCTGCAGCGCTAGCCAGAGGAGCTTTCGACTTGCGTCGAGGAGTACAACCATGCAGTTCAAGACTCTCATTGCCGCCGCAGTCGTGGCCGCGTTTGCCGCCGGTGCACAGGCTGCCTTGAAGGACGGCGTCTACGAGTCCAAGATCGTCGGGCACAACGCTCCGATGACCGTCAAGGTGACGATTGCCAAGGGCAAGATCACCGATATTTCCACCAAGGACCTTGAAAGCTACGGCGTGGGCAAGGTGGCTTTAAAGGACAAGGCCGCCGAAATCATCAGCCGCCAGTCGCTTGGCATTGATGCCATGTCGGGCGCCACGCTCTCGAGCTTTGCGCTCATTTCGGGCGTCGAGCAGTGCTTGAAGGAGGCCGGCGCCACCGAGGCCGAGATCAATCAGTGGACGAAGAAGGTTGTGAAGTACCCGACCGAGCCGCTGACCGTTACCGGTGACGTCGCCGTGATTGGCGGGGGCGGCACGGGCCTTGCCGCGGCCATTTCGGCGCTTGAAAACGGTGCCGGCAAGGTCGTCATCATTGAAAAGCTGGGTTACCTTGGCGGGTCGACCAACGTCTCGGGCGGCGCGCTCAACGCCGTCGACGACAAGCGTCAGAAGGCCCAGGGCATCAAGGACAGCATCCCCACCTTCTACGAGGCGACCATGAAGGGCGGCCACAACGTGGGCACGCCCGAACTCGTGCACTATCTCACCGACAACGCCTACAAGACCGTCGAATGGATGGAGGCTCAGGGCGTCAAGTTCCGCGACAAGATCGGTGCGGCGACGGGCTCGCTCGGGCAGCGCAGCCACTATGGCGTGGCGCCCGCGGGAAACGCCTACACCTCGGTCTTTGAGAATGTTTTAAAGACCAAGTACAAGGACCGCGTGACGTTTCTGATGGAGTGCCCGGCTCAAGAGATTCTCACTGATGCGTCCGGGCGCGTGACGGGCGTCAAGGCCGTGCGCCACGGACAGCCCGTGACGGTCAAGGCCTCGAGCGTCGTGCTTGCCACGGGCGGGTTCGGCGCCAACGTCAAGTTCCGGCAGGAGGTCAATACCGGCGTCTGGAAGGAAGTGGTGCTCGACAACCGCATTGGCACGACCAACATCAACAAGGCCGCCCAGGGCGACGGCCTCGTGATGGCAAAGAAGGTGGGCGCCGAGCTGATCGGTCTTTCCGACATTCAGCTGCATCCCAACGGCACGCCCGGCACGGGTCTTATGCAGGATATTGCGACCTCCGGCCGCAACCGTATCTTCGTGAACCTCAACGGCGACCGCTTTGTGAGCGAAGGCGCGGCGCGCGATACGCTCTGCAAGGCGATCTTCAAGCAGCCCGAGGGCACCTACTGGCTCGTGATGAACAAGCTGCGCTATCCCGATGAGAACAAGCCCGACAAGATGGGTGTGACGATGAAGGATATGCTCGCGCTCGGACGCGTCAAGCGCGCCGATACGTTGGATGAACTCGCCAAGGTGATCAACGTCCCTGCCGCCAACCTCAAGGCCGCCGTGGCCGAGTACAACAAGGCCGCCTCGCATCAGGTTGAAAAGGACAAGTTCGGCTTTGCCGCAACCAACACCGACGACGCCCCGATGACCGAGGGCCCCTGGTACGCCTGCCGCAAGGTTCCCACCGTGCACCACACGATGGGCGGCGTGAAGATCGACACCAAGGCTGAGGTGATCGGCACCAACGGCAAGCCCATTGCCGGGCTCTTTGCCGCGGGCGAAGTGACGGGCGGCATCCACGGCGCCAACCGTCTGGGCGGCAACGCCATTGCCGACGTCTACACCTTCGGGCGTCTGGCAGGAGCAAGCGCAGCGAAGTATGCGGCCAAGTAGTTGAACTCCTGCTCATGGCTGTGATCGGCACCTGATGCCTCGTGCGAACCGGACTCCTTGCGCAAGAGCTCCCGGCGCCGGTCAACCAAAAGCTGAAAAGGCCTGCGGCACCCCCTTTTTTGGATGTGCGGCAGGCCTTCTTTGTGTGCGTGAATAGTCTTCAAGGCCGGACGATGTCGGGGAGCCGGCATGGCGAAAGCTCCCGCGGCGGGCTCTGATAAAAGCCGTTGTCGGCCCAGGTGCTCGTGCAGGGCACGTCGGTCAGCGACGGAGTGATCCAGCGCGCACCGAGAAAGCGGCTGCGCTCATAGTCGGAAAAGACCGGCGAGGCGGGATCAAGCGACTCGATGCGCACCGAACCCAGCGCGTGGATGAAGGTGCCCGCGCCAAGCGAGAGCGCCACGTGCTGGATGACGGGGCTGGTTCTGTTCTCGTCGGCGGGCTTTCCAAAGGCAAGAAGGGCGCCCGCGGGAATCGAGCGGATGTCTTCAATCGTGAGCTCTGCGGCCTCAAGCGTATTGGTGACGGGTGCGGCCGAGGCAAACTGCTGATCGGCGTCGCGCCCGATGATGACGCCCGTGAGGCGCCACAAAAGCGAAAGAAACCCTGAGCAGTCCACGCCCTCGCTGCTTGCGCCGCCCCAGAGGTAGCTTGTGCCGGCAAGCATCCGGGCGTTGTCGGCAAAGGCTGAAAAGAAGGCTTCAGAGGGCCCCGTGCGCAGGCGCTCCCAGTCCTTGAAGGCAAGTTCCGCGTCCTTGATGTCGGAGGTTTTCACAAACCCCGTGCGGCCGTCGGGAAGCTGCACGCGCATGCGCCCTTCGGGCTCTTCGGCCACACGCATCACCATGCCTGCCGCAGGAAGCGGGCTCACGACGCCGCCCACGGCGTCGGTCACAAGCGTCGTGCGTGCGGTGACGACGCTTTTGGGGGCGACGTTCCAGTCCGAGAGCTCGTCGACCGTGAGGCGCTTGATCTGCAGCCCGTGCACCCAGCCGATGTAGCCGTCAGGGGTCTGTGCACGCCAGAAGGGCCCCTCCTTTTGCAGCACGCGAAGCGGCGTTCCGATGACCGCCTGCGTCACGGTGCTCGCGGCAAAGGCGGCGTCCTTTAGGAAACTTGCCGTGGGGACGCTTACGAGCGCCCAGCAGGCGTCGCCCACGGCCGGATCGTCCTCGGGGAGGAGCTTCACGTCAATCGCGGCCTTGATGCGGCGAAAGCGCACGGCGCGCTGCAGGGCGCCGATGACTTCGGCGTTGTCGGTGCGCCCCTTGATCACGGCCCAGGCGGGATCGGTTTCAGAGGCTTGGGAAAAACTTGCCTCAAGCTCCCAGACCGCAAGGCGCTTGTCGGGCGCATAGCGCGCCTTGAGGTCCTGCAGAAACGCTTCAAGCGATTCCTTTTCGTCAGTCGTTCGTGCCTCGGCTGCGGAGGCGGCAGCCTCGACTGTGGCCGCAAGCCGCAGGTGCGCGGACGACTCCAGAGCCCCAACAGGAACGGCAAGCGACAAGAGCGCGCTGAGAAGAACAAGCGAGCGCACCGCCGCGCCCGCGGCAGCGCGCGTCGTCGGGTTGTGGCCGGTGGGCGGGCGTCGGGGCGTGTGCGGCAGGGGCATGGGAGCCTCGTTGTTTGGAAGTGTTGAGAGAGCCGTCAGGCGTCGTCAGGAGCCGGCGGCGAGGTGCTGCTGGAAGTTCCAGGCGGTTGCGCACATCGCCTCAAGGTCGTACTCGGCCTTCCAACCTAGGAGCCGCTGCGCCTTGGAGGCGTCGGCCCAGTTGGCCGCGATGTCGCCTGCGCGGCGCGGGGCGATGCGGTAGGCAATCGGGTGGCCGCAGGCCTTTTCAAAGGCGTGGATGATCTCAAGCACGCTGTAGCCCTTGCCGGTGCCGAGGTTGATGGCGTCCCAGCCGGTGCGGCGGGCGGCATAGTCAAGCGCCAGCGCATGGCCGCGGGCGAGATCCATCACGTGGATGTAGTCGCGCACGCCCGTGCCGTCGGGCGTCGGGTAGTCGTCGCCGAAGACGTTGACTTCCTTTAAGACCCCTGCGGCCACGCGGGCGACGTAGGGAAGGAGGTTGTTGGGAATGCCGTTGGGATTTTCGCCGATCAGTCCCGAGGGGTGTGCGCCGATCGGATTGAAGTAGCGCAGGCACACCGCCGAGAAGTTCTGGTCGGCCGCGCAGACGTCGGCAAGGATCCGCTCGATCATGAGCTTGGTGCGGCCGTACGGGTTGGTGACGCCGCCCACGGGGTGCTCCTCGGTAAGAGGGAGCTTCTGCGGGGTGCCGTACACGGTCGAGGAGCTCGAAAAGATCAGCGTGCGGCAACCCGTCTCCTGCATGGCTTCCAACAGCGTCACGGTGCCCGAGATGTTGTTGTCGTAGTAGGCAAGGGGCTTGGCGCAGCTCTCGCCCACGGCCTTGAGGCCGGCAAAGTGAATGACGGCTTCGATCCCGTTGTCAGCCAGAATTGAGCGCATGGCCGCCTTGTCGCGGATGTCGCTTTCGTAAAAGCGCGGCCGCGTGCCCGTGATCGTCTTGATCGCGTCGAGCGACTCCGTGGAGCTGTTGCAGAGGTTGTCGCAGATGACGACTTCGTGGCCGGCCTCGATGAGGCTCACGGCCGTATGCGACCCGATGAAGCCGGTGCCGCCGGTAAGAAGTGTGCGCATGGTGGTCAGACTTTGTTTGATTTCTGAAACTGCTCTGGGTTACTTGAAGCTCGGCTTGCGGCCTTCAAGAAACGCCGTGCAGGCTTCCTGCGCTTCGGGAGTGCCGCGAAGCGCCGCATAGCGCTCGGCTTCAAGCGCACGGCTTGCCGCAAGGGGCTCGGCCACTGCGGCGCGCAGCAGCGCCTTGGCCGACTGCACGGCAGCGGGCGACAGGCGCGCCAGGCGCTCGGCGCGGGCCTCGGCCTGCGCGCGCACCTGGTCGTCGGGGAAGACGCCGGTCACAAGACGCATGGCAAGCGCCTCTTCGGCGGTGATGGGCTCGGAGAGAAGAATCTTTTCGGCCGCCTTGTGGTAGCCCCCAAGCGAGAGCGCCATGTAGACCGTGCCAAGCTGCGGGGTGAGGCCCAAGGCCGTCGAGGGAAGCGAAAAGAGCGCGCGGCTTCCGGCATAGACGAGGTCGCAGTAGTAAAGAAGCGTCACCGCAAGGCCCACGGCGGGACCTTCGACGCAGGCGACGACGGGCTTGGTGCAGGCGGCAAGGGCATCGATCATTGCCGCAGCGGCGGCATTGGCGCCTTCGGTCGGAGTGCTCTGTAATTCTTCGGCAAGCTCTGCGCCCGCGCTGAAGATGCCGGGCTGCGCGACGACGAGCACGGCGCGCACGTCGGCGTCGTTGGAAGCGCGCGCAAAGGACGCGGCAAGCGCCTCGAGCATGTCCTTGTCAAGCGTATTGCGCCGCTCCGGACGCGAGATTTCAAGCGTAAGGACGTGATCCTTGAGAGTTTCGTTGAGAGCCATGGTGACTGAAGAATAAAAATGCGTTGGAATTGAATTGTTTAGCTTTAAGCCCGCATGAGCATTGAGCCTCTAGCGGCGCTCCTTGCGCTCGGGCGCAAGCGTAAGTTCATAGATGAGCGTGTTGGCGTCCTGCGGGCAGTCCGAGGCGCTGTAGCCGCGGCTTGACATGAAGGCCGCCATGGCGTCGTTGCCCTTTAAAACGTAGCCGCGGATGCGCGTGCAGCCGCGCACGCGCGCTTCGTCTTCAAGCGCCTGCATGAGTACCGAGCCCAGGCCTGCACGCTGATAGGCGTCTTCGATGAGAATGCCGAACTCGGCCGTTTTTTCCGCGCCCGCGTCCGGGGTGACGAAGATGCGGCCCACGCCGTGCATTTCCGGCCCCACCCGGCTGTTGTCGACGATCACGCGCGCCGATTCACGGTCCTGATCGATCTGGGTGAAGTCGATGATCTCCTCGTCGGTGACCTCCTGCGCGCCCTTGTGAAAGCGCATGCGGGCGCTCTTTTCCGAGAGTCGTCCGAGAAGGCGCTTTTCCGCGGCGAAGTCGTCGGGCCGGATGTGCCGCAGGCGCATCAACCCCGAGCGGGTCGTGAAGTCGACGCCGTCCTTCATGGGAACGGGGGCAATGAGCATGTGCGAGTAACGATCGTCGGGCGAGGACTCGCGCGCGCAGAGCGAGACCGACGCATCAAGCGCCACCAACCCGTTTTCGTCAACCAAAAGCGGATTGATGATGACGCGCGCCACGGCCGGAATCTCGCTCATCAGGGCCGAGAGCTTGAGGATGGCGCCCGCAACGGCCTTCGTATCGCACGCGGGCATTCCGCGGAAGGCCTTCAAGGCCGCCGCCATCGGGTGGCGGGCGATCATTTCTTCGGCCATGGGCTCGGTCATCGGCACGATTCCGAGCGTCGATTCGTCAAAAAGCTCGCCCGTGCGGCCGCCCGTCGAAAGCGAGACGACGGGGCCCAAGACCGGGTCGGTTCCCGCGCGCAGCGCAAGCTCGCGCGCATGCGGCATGTCGGCCATCTTCTGCACGAAGACGCCCTTGAAGTGCGCCATGGGCGCGAGCTCCTTCATGCGCATGCGGATTTCGTCAAAGCCCCGCGCCAAGGCCGACTCCGTCAGGATGTTGAGAAGCACGCCGCCCACGTCGGTCTTGTGCGCGATCCCTTCGGCCGAGACCTTGAGCGCGACCGGAAAGCCGATGCGGCGCGCGGCCGCAACGGCCGCTTCCGACGTTGCGGCAAAGCTTGCGGCAAGCGACCGGATCCCGAAGGCTGAGAGCAGCTGTCCGGTCTGCTCGTCGTTGAGAATGTGAAGCTTCTTGGCGCGCGCGTCGGCAATGACCGTGCGCGCGACTTCAAGCTTGGCGTCGATGTATTCGCTTCCCTCGCGAGGCGCCCGGTGGCGCTTCTCCTTGAGGTTGACGCTTTTGACGAGATTCGCGAAGGCGTGCGCGGCGAGGTCCGGCGTGTTGATGCAGGCAAGCCGGCAGCGCTTGAACGCCAGTCGCGTATCGGGATCGGGCGCGTCGGTCGTCCAGTTGACGATGACGGGCTTGTAGGTGCGCGAGGCGGCATCGGCCAGAAGCTGCACCGTGCGCGGGGTCTTCATGAGCGCCGAGGGAGCGACCGAAATCATGATCGCGTCGACGTTTTCTTCCTTGGCGGCAAGCTCAAGCGCCCGGGCAAAAAGTTCGGGAGAGGCTTCGGAACCCAGCGTAAGCGGATTGAGAATGGGCGAGGCGCTGCCCACGAACTTGTGGAATTCCTGCCTGGTCTCGTGCGAGAACTCGGCCAATTCAACTTTTGCCGCGTCGCAGGCGTCGGCCGCAAGTGCCGCAAAGCCGATGCCGTTGGCGATGACGGCAAGCCTCCCCGCGCGCGGCATCTTGCCGCAGGCAAAGAGTTCAAGCGTCGCGCAGAACTCTTCAACGCGATCGCACCGAACGGCGCCCGCACGCTCAAGCGCCGCATCAAGCACGTCCTCGCTTCCGACGACGGAGGCGAGGTGGCTGGCGGTGACGCGCTCGGCATTGGGCCCGCGCCCGGCTTTGAGCACGATCACGGGTTTTTTGCGCGAAGCCGCGCGCACGGCCGACAGAAACGAGCGCGGGTGGTAGAGCGTGTCGATCTGAAGCGCGATGATCTCCGTTTCAGGATCTTCGACAAAGAAGTCGATCATCTGCGCCAAGGTGACGTCGCTTTCGAGGCCGCTTGAGATGATGCTCGAAAAGCCCACCGCGCCGCGCGAGGCGCTGTCAAGAATGCAGGCCGTGAGCGCCCCCGACTGGCTGATGAGCGCCACCGGGCCCGTGTCGACCAACTGCGGCCAGTAGCTCACGTTGAGCCCGATCGAGGGGCGCATGATGCCCATCGAAAAGGGGCCGATGAGGCGTAGCCCGCTTGAAGCGGCAAGCTCCGCAATCTCGCGCCGCCAGAGGCGGTCGCGCGTAAACGTATCGTCGCCCGGGCACAGAAGCACGTTGGGGATGCCCAGTTTCTTACATTCCTTCAGAAGTCCCGCCACAGTGCGCGCGGGCGTCGTGATTACCGCCAGATCGATCTTCGCGGGAAGCTCCGAGAGCGAGGCCCAGCAGGGGGTGACGCCGATGTACTTGTACTTGGGGTTGACCGGATAGGCTTCAAGCGCGCGGCGCCCGTTCATGACGCCGTTCCAGACGTAGGTGCCGCGGCTGCCTTCCCGGTCGCTGGCACCGACGACGGCGACTGCACGCGGAATGAAGGCCGATTTGAGCGTGTGGGAGACTTCCATGGAGAGTGTGGCTGAAGGTGTTGCGATGGAAAATTCTTGCAGAATTCAAAGGGGCATTTTAATGGTGTCGCGGGCCTCGCCCGAGGGGATGCTTGCGGGCGACGGAACGGGCGAAAAAAGCCCCGACAAAAGGCCCTGATGAAAAAAGCCGCAGGCCTTCAACAGGAAGGCGCTGCGGCTTTGTCGCTCTGCGCGTCTCTCTGCGCTCCAGGAAGGGCTGAGAGGCGTCTGCGGCGGCCGTTTAGACCTCGATCAGGGCATAGCGGTCGCTGCCCATCTTGAGCTCGCGCATGTAGGCCAGCTGATGCAGGCCGTGGCGCGACTCGATGCGCTCGACGAGATCATGGTTGCTCGCGCTCGCGTAGACGAGGTCGCAGCTCGCCTGATCGATGGCGAGCAAGTCGGTCGAGGCGAGGATGCCGATATCGGGAATCGTGGGCTCGGCCGCGGTCGTGCCGGCGCAGTCGCAGTCGACCGACATGCGGCGCAGCACGTTGATGAAGACGATGTGCTTGCCGAAATGGTCGATCACGGCCTTGGCCGATTCGCTCATCGTTTCCATCAGCTGTTCCTTGCCGGGCCACTGGTCCCAGGGAAGGTTGACGTCGCTCACGGCATGCACCTGCTGCTTGCCGATGCGGCCGTCGGCGCAGCCGATGGCGATGTTCTTCATTGAGCCGCCGTAGCCGCCCATGGCGTGGCCCTTGAAGTGCGTGAGCACGATCATCGAGTCGTAGTTGACGATCGAGCCGCCCATGGAGACTTCCTTGAAGTGATGGCCGCCGCGCACCGGGAGGTTCACCGTGCCGTGGGCGTCCATGATGTCGACCGGGCAGAACGTCCAGCCGTTGACCTTGAGCGTTTCAAGGTGCTGCTCGGTGGTGTAGCGGTCGCCCTTGTAGAGCGTGTTGGTCTCGACGATGGCGCTGTCGGGAATGGTCGCCTGGAAGGCCTTGACGAGCTCGCGCGGCAGGATGTTGGGGCCGTGCTTTTCGCCCGTGTGCAGCTTGATGGCGGTGTGCCCGTAGATGCCTTCGTTGACGAGGGAATAGAGCTTTAAGAGCGTCTCGGCGTCAATGCGCGGCGAGAAGTAGACCTTGGCCTTGGCGCCCGGGGCGTCGGGGGCAACGCGCTTGCAGCCCACGACGGGAGCTTGTTTGAAAGTGTCTGTCATCGCTGTCTTCCTTTGGGAATTCTCTGCGGCGGCCGCAACGCTGCCGGCGGATGCGGCAAGTCCTGCGGCAAGCGCCAGGCTGACGAGTTCGCGGCGCTGAATGCCGCGGCGGCCTTCAGGGACTGATTCAGGGGCCGACGGAAAATCATGGTGCTCACTCATGGCGGGGCGCTCCAAAAATGCGTTGTACTTATGAAAAAACGCCAGGTGCCGGCAGGCGCACCAAGTGCGGCGGGTCGGCCGGCATCTTCGGGAAAACATTATGCGGCGCCCGGCATCGTCGGACTTGCACGATTTTGTCAAAGCCTTGAGTAAAGGTGGCGACAAAGGCGAGGGCGACGCGCGAGGCGTATCATCAGACGTCAAGCACTTTTGAGGAAGGCTGCGGGCGCATTGAAGCTCAACGGGGAACTCGCGCCTGCCGTCTTTTTCGTCCTCAAGGTTTTCCAATTTTTCTGATGCCGCAGGTATCCTTAGCCTTTTTCGCCGGCATCCATTGTTCTTTACATCATGCTTCTGAAGAAAATCCTGATTGCATGCTGCGCCGCTGCCGGACTTGCCGCCACGGCAGCCGATGCGCGCGACACCCTTCGCGTGGGCACCGAACCGACCTTCGCGCCTTTTGAGTTCATGGACACGAAGACCCGCGAGTTCGTGGGCTACGACATCGATCTCATCCGCGCCATCGCCGACAAGGCGGGCTACGACATTGAGGTCGTGAACATGGGCTTTGACGCCCTGATTCCGGGACTTGCCGCCGGCTCGATCGACGTCGTGGCCGCGGGCGTGTCGATCACCCCCGAGCGTGCGGCGCGCGTCGAGTTCACCAAGCCCTACTACACGGCCGGTCTTTCGATGATCGTCAAAAAGAGCGACGCCAAGAAGTACCCCGACTTCAAGTCGCTTGCCAACGCGCACGTGGCCGTGCAGATCGGCACGACCGGTGCGGAAAAGGCCAAGAGCATTCCGGGCGCCGCGGTGCAGACCTTCAACGGCACCAACGAGGCCTTCATGGCGCTTCAGATCGGCCACGTCTCGGCCGTCATTCACGACCGTCCGGTGCTTGCCTACTTCATGAAGATGCAGCCGCGTGCGGCCAAGTCCCTGCAGCTGCAGCCGGTGCTCGAAGACTCCCAGCAGTACGGCTTTGCCGTCAAGAAGGGCAACAAAGAGCTTCTTGATGCGCTCAACAAGGGCTACGACGCGGTCTGCGCCGAAGGCATCGACAAGAAGATCTACGAGAAGTGGTTCGCGCAGTAAAAAGCGCCTGAACGCATTTGAAAGCAAAAAGGCCGCCTTCAGAATGAACGGGCGGCCTTTGCGCTTTCTATTTTTGAGGGAGCTTGACACGTTTGAAAAAACGCGGTCGGGCTCTTTTTCATTTGGGGAAGAAAATGGTCGGCGGATCAAAGGCTGCGGTTCTTCCTTGCCTTATTTCTCTGCTGTCGGCCCGCTCGGGGCTTGTTCGGCATAGTCGCATTCGAGGGCGTCGATGAGGCGCTTGTATTCGCTTTTAAACTGCGCCGCGGTGCAGCCCATGAGCACGGCGTCGTCCAGAGCGTCCTGAAGCGCCGCGCGCAGCTCGCGCCAGTTTTCCTCGAGCACCTTGACCTTTTCCGTGCAGGAGACGATCGAGCCGTCGGGGCCGTACCAGGCCGCGGGAGCTGCCGCGGGATCAGCCTCAAGATCGGACGCAGGAAGGGCCGCATCGGGGCTGCCGTCGTTCGGTGCGTTCATAGGGGTGCTCCGGGTCATGAAAGGATCTGAAAAAGAGGAAAGAACATCTGGAGGAGAAAAAGCGGCGGGAAAAAACTGCGGGCCCCGGATGCCGTGCCGAGCACGGCGCCCTGCGGGCCCGTCGGTTTTTGTGCGGGGCGCTTTCCTTTGGAAAGAAAAGCCGGCCCCTTTTTCTTCAAGCGCTAGGCGGCAGCTGCAGCCGACTTGGCCTTGGACGCGCAGCGGCGCGCGGCGCCTGCGGCCGCAGCGGCGGTCACGGGCTTGGCTTCGGTCTTCTTCGCCGTCGTGCTCTTGACGGTCGTCTTGCGGGTGTGCGTCGTCGTCTTGGCTTCAACAGCGTCCGGAACGATCGTCACCACAGGCTCGGATTCGTCGGCCTTGGCGGTCTTCTTGGCAGCGGTTGAGGCGCTCTTCGAGCGGCTCGAGGTGCGCGAGGTCTTGCGGGCGGGCTTGTCGCCAGCCTTGGCGGCGGCAGCCGCGGCAGCCTGACGCTTCTGCACCAGGCTCTTTTCGGGCTTGGTGGGACGAAGAATCTTCTTGTTTTCCAGGGCGATGCGCTCGGCCTCGGCCTTGGCGGCGGCTTCGGCGGCCTCGTCATCGGCCGTGCGCATCGAGATGCGCACCACGGGCGGGGCGACTGCCGCTTCCTCTTCCTTGACGTCCCAGAGTTCGAGAATCTCGGCCTGGGCGGGAACCGTGCCGCGCTCGCGGCGCACGAGCACGCTCGCGCGTACAATCTTTTCAATGTCCGGAAGCGGAAGACGGTTCAAGTCGTTGAAGTGAATGAGGCTGTGTTCGGGATCGTAGCCTTTGAACTTGTCGGCCATCTCATCGACGACGGATTTTTCAGCAACGTAGAGCGTGAGCGACTTTTCGCGGCTCTCAAGAGCAAAGAGCGGGCCGCCGTTCAATTCGTAGAAAACAAGGCCGAAGCGCTTGCTTTCCCGGACGCCGCGTGCGGCGCGGCGGATGAGGCTCGCCACGCGGGCCATAGCAACGCGACGATCATGCGGCAATCCCTGCAGGAAGACGCCCAGAACCGTAGCACCTACCATAAATCCTCCAGAAACCTTTCGTACAACAGGCTCGTCAAATTCTTGACGAAAACGCTCAATTTTACCTGATTTAACAATCCCTTTCCAAGCCCGTACATTTGCTAGGCATTGTGAGGATCCTTGATTTTATTGGGGTTTGTGACTATTTCGGGGGTTTTTTGAAATCCGGCCGAAAAGCCTCGCCGCCCGTCCCAAGGGTTTTGCGCATTTGCAAATTTTCACCATTTGCCGGGCTCGCGCGCCTTTTCTTTTGCGCGCATCCGTGGCAGATTTACTTCTCCTTGACGGCCCCCTGATGGCTGCTCCGGCGCCGCGCTCGGCTTATGATTGATGAGCCCCGATGAGCCTTCTGCCGGATCCCCCGAAACCTCTGAAACCTTTTTTACACGACCAACCAACCGATGGAAAAAATATTCGAGCGCTGTTTTTACAGCGCGCGCTGGCTGATTGCGCCCGTCTTTCTCGGCCTGTCTCTTGCACTCGTCGCCCTGGCATTGAAGTTCTTTCAGGAAGTGGTGCACGTGCTGCCGCACGTCTTTGAGCTCTCAGAGTCCGATCTGATCCTCTCGCTTCTGTCGATGATCGATATGGGGCTCGTGGGCGGACTCATCGTGATGGTGATGTACTCGAGCTACGAGAACTTCGTTTCTCGCCTAGACATTGAAAAGGAGGGCAGCGACAAGCTGAGCTGGCTCGGCAAGATGGACTCGGGATCCTTGAAGAACAAGGTCGCCGCGAGCATTGTGGCGATCTCCTCGATTCATCTGCTGCGCATCTTCATGAACATTGAGGCGATTGCAAACGACAAGCTCGTTTGGTATGTCGTCATTCACCTCACGTTCGTGCTCTCGGCTTTCGTGATGTGCTGCATTGACATTCTCACGAAGAAGACGCATTAGGGGTTCGGAGCTGTCTGACGCATCGGAAGTTTTTCTTCTGAACCAGAGGCCGCCGTGAAGGTTTTCACGGCGGCCTTCGTCGTTTCTGGTTCTGGTGTCAGGATGCCTTCCTCTTGTTTTCGATTGCCTCCTTCAAAGGGCTGAGAAGGGCGTCTTCCGAATTCTTCCGTTTTTCCCCTTCCGTACCTGTGAATATTGATTTCTCAGAAATTCCTGAGAATCTCAGAATTTGCTTCGTATGCGGACGCCGAAAGGATTGGACGGGGCTATCTGAAAGAAGGGGGTGGGCAGGTTATTCGCACCATTGATTCCGACAAAAGCCGTATATGGAGCAGTACCAGCAGCGTATTTTTTTTGCTTCAACTAGCCGATAGACTCTTTACAAATGTTGAAAAATCGGCCGGATGTGACTGCCGGCCGGTCGGCAGCCGTGTTTGTGTCGGAGTGCATGTTCCGACAGTCTGTTCCGCAAGTTGTCGGAGTGTCCCCAAAAAGACGGATGGCACGGATCGGATCACGGTGTTCATCAACTCTCTATGTCCTTGAGGTGTCGTCCTATGCTGGGGTTGTATCCAACTTGGTTCGAGCCGGGAGTCGGAAGCGGTTGGGTGATCGCGATCATCGCCACCATCCATGTGCTTTTTTCGCATGCGTCCGTAGGCAGTGCGCTGTTGTTTGCATGGCTTGCGCGCCGGGCGGTGACTCACAACAAGCCCGAATATCTTTCCTTCATCCGCCGCTACGGGATGTTTCTGCTGATCTTCAGCTATGTGCTGGGATCGGTTACGGGCCCGGGCATCTGGTTTTCCGCCACGCTTGCCAATCCGCGCGGACTTTCGGCGCTCATCCACAACTTCGTCTGGCTTTGGGCGACGGAATGGGTGTTTTTTCTCGTTGAGATCGTGGGGGTATACCTGCTCGTGTACCTGGCCAATCGTGTCCCGACGCGCACCTACATGAAGCTGTCGGCCATCTTTGCGCTCTCGTCGCTTGCGACCCTGATGGTGATCGTCGGCATCCTGAGCTTCATGCTCTGGCCCGGCAATCCCGGCTGGTACGAGACGGGTTCCGTGATGCAGGCCTTCTTCGGTCCCAATACGTTTGCGCAGATGTTCACGCGGCTGTTCTTCATGCTCACCATCACGGGAGTTGTGGGCGGCATCGTTGCGGGGCGCATCAAGGATCCTGCCGAAAAGAGGGTCATCTCAAGAACTCTTTCGATCGTGGGCATCATCGGATCGATCGGCGGAGCCGCATGCTTTTACTGGTATCTGGGAACGCTTCCTGCCGAGGTGTCGCTGGTTACCGCCACGCGTCTGCCCGAGACCTTCTCGTTGATGATGACTGCTACGGTGGCCTTCACCATCATTTACTTCCTCGTCATGGCAGCCGTGCCGAAACTTCTCACGACGGCGGTGGCCGCAATTGCTACGGTCGTCATCCTCGTCATGGGGCTTGCGCCGGAGGAGACCGCGCGTGAAATCATCCGCAAGCCCTGGACCGCCGGCCAGTTCGTCTATTCCAACCAGGTAATCGGCCGCGACGTACCGGGATTGGGGATCAGGAGCGAGCTGCCGCTGCTGGCGCAAAAGGGGCTGCTGGCAACGCATCCATTCACGCCCGAGGGGCTGCGACACGTGATGCCGGAAAATCGTCTCGAGGCGGGCCGTTTCATCGCACTCTCGATGTGCTCCTCCTGCCATTCGCTCACCCATTCCGGCATTCGCCCGATGTCGAGCGTCTTTGCCAAGGGTACTGATGCAAAGCAGATTGAAACCTATCTCGGCGCGGGGCTCTACCACGGTCATACGGCCTACATGCCTCCGCTGCCGCTGCCGGCAGAGGAACGCGCGGCGCTCGCTGCATTTCTAGCTCAGGTGATTAACTCGTCTGATCCTGCTGGGCTTGTCATCAACGGCAAGGACGGCATCGACGAAAGTTCAGGGACCGTCGCTCGCGAGGAGGCGAAAAAATGAATGAAACTCTTTTTCTTGCGCTGATGGATCCCGCGGGAGCGCCTGCGCATCCGATCCTCTTTCTCGTGCTGGGCGTCGTGACATTCGCCCTGCATATTGCAGCCGTTGCGCTGCTTATGGGTACGCTCGTGCTCGCCATTGGTGGAGCGCTGAAACCGAAGTCGCGCTACGCGGCGCGGCTGGTGATGCCGGCAGCCTTTACGGCGAAGTTCGTGGTCGGCATGGTGATCGTGCTGGGCGTGGCGCCGCTGCTTTTCGTACAGGTGGTCTATGACCCCTTCTGGTATACATCGAGCATGCTCTCGGCAGGCTGGACGCTGGCATTTCTCGTCTTCGTGCTTCTGGGGTATCTGGCGCTGTATGTCTTCTGCCTGGGCAATCATTCGGCCTGCGATGCGTCGGCAGGTGTGGGCAGGTACAAGAAAAGCGCGTCGCTTCTCGTGAGCTTCATCGCGTTTCTAGCGGCTGCCTGGGTGATTCATTCGCTTGCAACTCAGCTGCTGCTGCCGGGCGACTTCATGCAGTGGTACGCCCCCGAAGGCCGTATTGATCCTTCGGGCAGGTCGTTGCACTACAGCTCGATTCCGCGTCTGGCGTTCTTCCTTTGCCTGGGATTCCCGATTACCGCGGCCTGGCTCTTCGGCATGCGGGCCTATCTGCTCGGTAGTCAGGAGCGCGACGGCGGCTACATCGACTACCTTGAGACGACGGGGCGTCGCGTGGCCCTGATCGGCGGCTTTGCTCTGCTCATTACGGGACTGGCATGGATGTTTACTTTGCCGCCGGAGATGCAGTGGTTTACTTCAAGCATCTGGCCCTACGTGGGACTCATTCCGGTGATTTTCTTTCTTGCGCTTCCTGCGCTGCAGAAAAAGCGCCGTCTCTGCATCACCTGCAACTACGGAATGTTTCTCATGTCGATCGTAATGACGATCATTCTGGCGGCTCTGCGGGAGGTGCTGCGCTACGGAACGCTTCTGAAGGAGGCTGGCTACGACGCCATGCAGTACGCGGTGAACTTTGATCTTTCCTCTACGGCGATATTTTTCATCACGTTTGTGCTGATCGGCGGCAGCTGTCTCGGCTACATGATCCGGCTTGCCTGGCAGGCGGGACGTCCGAACGCGGTGGTGACCGAAGGGACTGAACGGTTGGGAACGGTGGCGGTCGCGCTGCTGGTTCTGTGGGTTGCAGGCTACTTCGTCGTAGGCATCGCAACGATTTCAGGTGCGGGTTAGAGGTGGGGAGGAATACGCCATGAATAGAACAGCCTTTCTACTTGCCTGCGGTCTTGTGCTGACGACTGCTGGACTGCAGGCGGCCGGGACAGGAGGCGAGCCGACGGGAGAAACCTTTGCGCATACCTGTGCGGCCTGCCACGGCACCAACGGGGAGCTTGCCGGCGAGGCCTTTCCGCCGCTGGCAGGCATGCCGCGCGAGACGATTGTCCGACTCATGACGGAATTTCGCGATCTCAAGCGCCCGAGCTCAATCATGAGCCATATCGCCAATGGATACAGCGATGCCGAGATTGACCGTATTGCGCAGTGGTTCTCTTCCAGAAGCCCCTCTGCCAACGAGAGCATTCCCTACGAAGAGCTTGGCAAATTCAAGACGGAAAATTTGAGGGAGCGGAAATGATGACAGGGTTTGACAAGAATCGATTTTTTCTGAAAGCCGTTCAGGAGGCGTCCCGGGCTGACCTTCCTGTCGCCAGCCGTCGTCTGCTCCTGAAGGGGTTTGCGAGTGCCATGCTGACGGCGGGCTGGGCTTCGGTACTGCCCTTCGGGGCCGCTTGGGCGTCAGCGCCATCAACGACTGCTTCGGGAAAGGCCGTCGTGCGCATCCTTGTCGTAGGAGCGGGCGTGGGCGGGGCGACGTTTGCCAAGTACATGAAGATGTTTGCCCCCGAAGTCGAGATCACGGTGCTTGAACGCAATCCCTATTTCACGCGTCATTACGGCTCCTCCGAGGTGCTTACCGGGGCGGTTTCGATGGATGATCTGCGTGTGGATTACGACGGACTCAAGGCTCGGGGCATCCGCGTACTTGAGGAAAACGTCGTTGCGATGGATCCTGAGCGGCGTGAAGTGCGAACTGCCTCGGGAAGCCGCTTTGCCTATGATTTTCTTGTTGTTTCTCCCGGCATCGAGCTGCTCTACAGTGAGGTGCCGGGCTACAACGTGGCGGTGGCCGAAACACGCATTCCTTCGGGATGGATCGCGGGACGCCAGACGGCGCTGCTGCGTCGGCAGATGCTGGACATGCCTGAGAACGGAACATTCGTGCTCGCGGCGCCGCCCAATCCCTATCGTTGCCCGCCGGGGCCCTACGAGCGCGCGGCACTGGTCTACGAGTGGACGCGCGTGCACAAGAAGAATGCACGCGTGATCGTGCTTGATCCCAAAGATTCGTTCGTCACCGACGAAACGATGTTAATCGGCTGGAATCATCTCTACGGCTTTGTGCCGCCCGAACCTTATCGTTCGAAGCTCAGGGACTACCTCGTAGAGCCCAGGGAAGGGACATCGCTTTTCTGGCGGCGCAGAGCCGACGGCGGTGCACCGGTTGCCGTGGATCCCGAGGCGATGACGGTGACGACGGCCGCCGGCGACGTGGTGCGAGCCGATGTGATCAATATTGTGCCGCCGATGCGTGCGGCCAGAATTGCCCTCGATATGGGGCTCACCGACAAATCGGGTTTCTGTCCCGTGGATCGCCGTACGTTTGAATCAACGGTGTTCAAGGGGGTCTATGTGCTGGGCGATGCCTCGATTGCCGATGCTATGCCCAAGAGCGGCTTTTCGGCCAATACCCAGGCCAAGGTCACTGCGCGAGCGATTGCTGAAACGCTGGCAGGGCGGCCGGTTCCGGAACCGGCCTGGTCAAACACGTGCTATGCGCTTGCGGGGGATGCCTGGGGCATCTTCGTGGCGGATACCTTCCGAATCGTCGAAGGAAAAATCGCCCGCACCAATACCCGTGCCCGTTATCAGTTTTTCACCGCCACCGACGGTGAGCGGCGTGTTGCATCGCGTTATTTGCGCAGCTGGATTCGAACGATTACTGCAGACGCTTTCGTTTAGAAGAGAGCGATCGGTAGTTCGACTTGTCAAACCCAATTCAAGGAGACGGCGTTCCAAAGGCGGAGAACGACTGGAAAGAGGGGATCGGCTTCGGCCTTCTCGGGACTTTCCTGTGAAAGGGTTTTCACTTTGCGCTGCAGGGGGCGCCGGTTTGTCTTATGAAAATGAATCACTTCACCTGCGTTTTTCGTCGGGCGCTTGCTCTGGCGGTGTGCTCAATGCTGCTCCCTGCGGCCGTGGCTGCAGTCGCGGCTGAGAAAAAAGCGCCAGAGGCGCTGTCGCCGCAGGCTTGGGCAGAGACGCTCAGAAACTTTCCTCAGGGCAACTTCATTCAGGGCGCACAGACGCATGCCAAGCGTTTTTGCAACAGTTGTCACGGAAAGGCGGGCAATGCGGATTCGGAAAACTGGCCGAGTCTTGCGGGGCAACCCGCGAGCGTCATCATCAAGGCGATGCTCGACTATCGGGACGGACGTCGTCAGGGCGATGCCCGGGCCAATCTGATGGCTGCCGCGGCCAGACCGCTGTCTGATCAGGAAATCGCCGATCTTGCCGCGATTTATTCCGCCGGCGAGCCGCCCAAGCCGCGCGAAGCGGCAAAAAGTACGCCCAAGGTGCTCGCGCTCGTGACCAAGGGTGACGTCTCACGAAACATCACGCCCTGTGCGGCCTGTCACGGCGTCAGCCAGAAGGGCAATCCCAATGGGGCCGTGCCCGTTCTCTACGGCCAGAGCCGCAGTTACCTTGAAATTACCCTGAAGCAGTACAGAGGTGCAACACGCACCTCCGACATGCTCTCCGAGATGCGCTTTTTCGCCAAGGATCTCACGGATGAGGAAATCTCGGCTCTGGCGGATTTCTACGCCACGCACGAGAGGCTCGTGAAATAGCGTGCCATTGTCGAGTTCCCAATGCTACCTGTAGAGACGGTAGGTGGCCGTAAAGGGGATCTTGAGCGTCGTGCCAAGCTGTGAGGCCGAGCAGCGCGTCAGCGGTTGTCCGCCCTTGCCCTCGGTGCGGGTCACCCAACGGATGGGCGTCAGAAGCCCCGTGATTTTTCCCTGCGCGCGGGTGGTGAAGACGACGTCGCGAAGATCGGCCTGGCTCTTGGGCTTTTTGTCCCAGCCGGTGATGCGGGCGCTCGCGATCGACCCGTCGGAGGCCTGAAAGATGAAGTCGGGTCCCTGGTGGGCGACCACGCGCCCTGCCGAATCGGTGAGCTTGACGTCGGGGGCGATGAATTTCCACCAGCGGCCCTGTTTGTCGGAGATGCACTGAAACTGCTGCGTGCCGCTGCCCGTGAGCGTCATCACGAGCTCGCCGCCCTCGGGAGCCATCGGGTCGCCCGAGGGATTCAAAAGGCTTCCCAACTGCGAGCAGCCGGCTAGCAGCATCGCGGCTGCGGCAAGAGGAGCGATCAAGCGCACGCGGGCGCTGCGGCTGGAAAAAGGCGACTGGCGGGCAAAAGCATTGGGCATGGAGGTTTTTCGCAGTGCTTTGCGGCAATGGCGGGAAAGCCCGAAAAGAGTGAAGGGGATCGCCCGGTCGCAAAGCGTCAAAAATAAGGATGCGCTTGCATTTTATTCGAGGCTTCGCCTTGAAACTTTCGCCGGCGCTCCCGCAAAAGCGAGATCCGCAATTCATCGGAGGGGAACCTTTGAAATTTCACATAGCGAAATTGTTACGGAATTAAGCTGGGAAACCCTCAACAATTGCCGAGAATCTTTGCTAGAGTTGAAAATATTGAGAAAACTGGCATACCACGAGCAAGAAAAAAGCCATGTTTTCATTGGAGCGACGTCTGGCATGCGATCGGACAGTCGCTTGCGTGACGTCGCGGCAGGACTCCTCACCACCGCGATCGTTTCAGGTACATAAGGAGATCTATCGTGTATCAAATCAGACTTCACGGCCGCGGAGGTCAAGGCGTCGTCACGGCCGCTGAGATGCTCAGCGTGGCCGCCTTCACCGAAGGGCACTGGGCGCAGGCGTTCCCGAGCTTCGGCTCGGAGCGCACCGGTGCTCCCGTGGTCGCCTTCTGCCGCATCGACTCCAAGGAAATCCGCCTGCGCGAGCCGATTCAGGAGCCCGACGTGGTGCTCGTGCAGGACAAGACGCTGCTTGAATCGGTGGATGTTTTCGGCGGCCTGCGCGAAGACGGCTATGTCATCGTCAACAGCTCGGAGAGTCCCGAGGAGCTGGGACTGCAGCAGCTGATGCAGCGTCTGCCCGCCGGGCACGTCATGACGGTGCCCGCCACGCGCTTTGCGCTTGAAAAGATCGGCCGCCCGCTGCCCGGCGCGGCCATGCTCGCCGGCTTTGCGGCGATTACCGGAGGTTTGAAGCTCGAGAGCATTAAGCAGGCCTACATGGCCCGCTACCCCGGCAAGGTCGGCGAAGCCAACGGTGCGGTTGCCGAACTCGCCTATCAACACATTCAGCAGCAGCTGGCGCAGATTAAGGAGAATTGCTGATGCTCAAGCAAATTGAAGGCAGCCAGGGCGTGGCCGAAGCCGTCGCCCTGTGCCGTCCCGACGTCATCTGTGCGTACCCGATTTCCCCGCAGACGCACATTGTGGAAAAACTCGGCACGATGACCCGCAAGGGACTCATCCCGAACTGCGAGTACATCAACGTTGAAAGCGAGTTTGCCGCGATGAGCGTGGCAATCGGCGCTAGCGTGGGCGGCGCCCGTGCGTACACGGCCACCGCCTCGCAGGGCCTGCTCTACATGGTCGAGGCCGTCTACAACGCCTCGGGCCTGGGGCTGCCGATCGTAATGACGGTCGCCAACCGCGCCATCGGCGCGCCGATCAACATCTGGAACGATCACTCGGATTCGCTCAGCCAGCGCGACAGCGGCTGGATCCAGATCTTTGCCGAGACCAACCAGGAGGCCGCCGACATGCACATCCAGGCCTTCAAGATCGCCGAGGAGCTTTCGATTCCGGTGATGGTCTGCATGGACGGCTTCGTTCTGACGCACGCCTTCGAGCGCATCGACGTTCCCGATCAGGAGCAGGTCGACCGCTTCCTGCCGCCCTATGAGCCGCGTCAGGAACTCGATCCCGACAATCCCGTTTCGATCGGCGCCATGGTGGGCCCGGAGGCCTTTACCGAGGTGCGGTGCCTCGCGCACATCAAGCACCAGATGGCGCTTGATCTCATCCCGCGCGTTGAAGAGGAGTTCTTTAAGGAATTCGGCCGCCGCTCGGGCGGTCTTGTGCACACTTACCGCTGTGAGGACGCCGACATCCGCGTCATTGCCATGGGCTCGACCCTCGGTACGGTGAAGGACACGGTCGACGAGCTGCGCGAGCAGGGTCTCAAGATTGGCGTCATCGGCATCAAGTGCTACCGGCCCTTCCCGTATGCGGCCGTGGCCGAGGCCGTCAAGGGCGCCTCGAAGGTGATCGTTCTTGACCGTGCCTTGAGCGTGGGCTGCGGCGGCGTGCTGAGCGAAGACGTGATGCTTGCGCTGCGCGCCACCGACACCAAGATCTACAGCGTGATTGCAGGCCTCGGCGGCCGCGCCATCACCCGCGACTCCTTGAAGGGCGTCTTCAACGGCGCCGCCGCCGGCACCCTCAAGGACTTCTCGTTCATGGATCTCGATGAGGATCTCGTCAACCGTCAGCTCGAGCGCGAGCGCACGACGAGAAAATCCGGTCCGCTGCCCGAGGCGGTGGTCCGCGACGCGGCGATGCGTCAGTAAGGGAGGACGCACAAGATGCAAGAAACCAAAGTTCGCTTTTACCAGACGGGAACGTTTACCGTCGGCAACCGTCTGCTCAATCCCGAGGAACGCACCGTCCAGTCGTCGATGGAGCGCTTCAACGCGCTCAATTCCGGCCACCGCGCCTGCCAAGGCTGCGGCGAGGCCCTCGGCGCCCGCTACGTCGTCGACTCGGCGCTTGCGGCAACAAAGGGCCGCCTGATCGCCACCAACGCCACCGGGTGCCTTGAAGTCTTCTCCACCCCGTATCCCGAGTCGGCCTGGCAGATGCCGTGGTTTCACTCGCTCTTTGGCAACACCGCGGCGGTTGCGACCGGCATGGCGGCCGCTGCCAAGGTGCGCGCCCGCAAGGCGGGCCGCGAGCCCGACCGCGTGCTTGCGATGGGCGGCGACGGCGGCACGACCGACATCGGCTTCGGGTGCCTCTCGGGCATGTTCGAGCGCAACGACGACGTGCTCTACGTTTGCTTTGACAACGAGGCCTACATGAACACCGGCGTGCAGCGCTCGTCCGCGACGCCCCCTGCGGCGCGCACGGCGACCACGATGCCCACCCCGGGGCACCCCGGCAACACGTTCGGCCAGGGCAAGAACGTGCCCGCGATCGCCATGGCTCACGGCATTCCGTACGTCGCCACGGCCACCGTTGCCGACCTGCACGACCTCGAGCACAAGGTGAAGTACGCCATGAGCATTCACGGCGCGCGCTACATCCACGTGCTCGTGCCCTGCCCGCTCGGCTGGGGCTCTGCCTCCTCGAAGACGATCGAGCTTGCGCGCTTGGCGCAGCAGACGGGCATCTTCCCGGTCTTTGAGGCCGAGTACGGTGAAGTGACGCACGTCTCCAAGATCCGCCGTCAGCTTCCGGTCGAAGCCTATTTGAAGCCCCAGAAGCGCTTTGCGCACCTCTTCGGCAAGAAGGGCGACCCGGAGATCATCGCCCGTCTGCAGGCGCTTGCCGACCGCAACATCGCCAAGTACGGTCTTTTAAGTGATGAAGCCGAGCCCCGCGGCGTGCCCGTCCCGGAGCAGGGCGACGAACGTCAGCACCTGATCTGAGGCGCGAGAAGGGAGATTTTTGAAAAATGACTCAGAAGAACATTCCTTTTGCCATTACGCTCGACGTGGGTTCGTCTCTGGCAAACCGCACCGGATCCTGGCGCACCATGAAGCCCACGTACGTCAACCGCCTGCCGCCGTGCAACGCCAAGTGCCCGGCTGGCGAGCAGTGCCAGGCCTGGCTCTTCTTTGCGGAGTCGGGCGACTATGAAGGCGCCTGGAAGCGCATCGTCGAGGACAATCCGTTTCCGGCCGTGATGGGGCGCGTGTGCTACCACACCTGCGAGACGGCCTGCAACCGCGGCCAGCTCGACGAGTGCGTGGGCATCAATTCCGTGGAGCGGTTCTTGGGCGACAACGCGCTTGCCAAGGGCTGGAAGTTCGAAGCCCCGAAGACCGAAACGGGCAAGAAGGTGCTCGTGGTGGGCGCCGGCCCCGCCGGCCTTTCCGCGGCCTACCATCTGCGCCGCATGGGTCACGCCGTGCACGTGGTCGACAGCGCCGAGGAGGCGGGCGGCATGATGCGCTACGGCATCCCGAAGTACCGTCTGCCGCGCGACGTGCTTGATGCTGAAATCAAGCGCATCGCCGACATGGGCGTCGTGATCGAGTGCAAGCACAACGTGAGCGACCTCGTCAAGGAGATGAAGGATGGCGGCTACGACGCCGTGTTCCTGGGCGTCGGCGCCAACCTTGCGCGCCGCACCTACATCCCCGCGGGCGACGCAAGCCGCGTGATGGACGCCGTGACGCTGCTGCGCGACGTCGCGGGCGACGAAAAGCCGATGCTCGGCCGCCGCGTGGTGGTCTACGGCGGCGGCAATACCGCCATGGACGTGGCCCGCACGATGCGCCGCATGGGCGCAGAACCCCTCGTGGTCTATCGCCGCACCCGTGAAAAGGCGCCGGCGCACCCGTCCGAAATTACCGAGGCTATCGAGGAAGGCGTTTCCATGAAGTGGCTCTCGACCATCAAGGAAGCCGGCAAGGGCGAGATCAAGATCGAGAAGATGGTGCTTGACGAAAACGGCAAGCCCCAGAGCACGGGTGAGTTCGAGACGATCGCGGCCGACAGCCTCGTGCTCGCGCTGGGCCAGCAGACCGATCTCACGCTCCTTACCAACCTCCCGGATCTCAAGATCGAAAACGACGAAGTGATCGTCGACGAGGCGATGATGACCTCGGTGCCCGGCATCTTTGCGGGCGGCGACATGGTCCGCGGCGACAAGAACGTGACGGTTGCGATCGGCCACGGCAAGAAGGCCGCCCGCGCGATCAACGCGTACTTGAAGGGCGAGGTCTACAAGGAGCCCGCCAAGGCGCCCCTTGCGACCTTTGATCGTCTGCATACCTGGTACTACGCCGATGCGCCCAAGACCGTGCGTCCGATGCTTGACATCGTGCGCCGTCAGACGACGTTCGACGAAGTCCAGAACGGCCTCACCGAAGAGAACGCGCTCTTTGAAGCCCGCCGCTGCATGAGCTGCGGCAACTGCTTTGAATGCGACAACTGCTACGGCGTGTGTCCGGACAACGCGGTCGTCAAGCTCGGCCCCGGCATGAAGTTCAAGTTCAACTACGACTACTGCAAGGGCTGCGGCATCTGCGCCAACGAATGCCCGTGCGGCGCCATCGACATGGTGAGCGAGGACATCTAACCTCTGTGTTGAGCAGCGACGCTCCTGCGGGAGCGTCAAGCCGCCGGCATCCCGGCGCCTTCCCTGAGGGCGCCTGCGGCTGCCGGCGGTTTTTTATGCGCCCCGAGCGTTGCCAAAAGGGATGCGTCCATCCTGCGCCCCGGACCTACAATGGGTTTTCAGAGAAAAAAGAATATTTCGCCGGCGGGCAAGCCTTTTTAAAGGGCAGAGTCCGCATCAGGCCATGGGGTTGAGGGCTATGTTTGGATTTTTCATAGCGCATCCGTTGGTGCGGTACTTTTCCATCGTCATTGCAATCATCGCGGGCTTCTGTCTCTTCTGGGTCTTTGCGTTCTTTGGCCTCAAGTATTTTCAGTAGAGCATGACCCCAAAAATCCGCAGTGCCGGCGTGAAATGCAAGGCGCATGCAACTTTTGTTCGCCGCGGCGAACATTTTTTGCAAGAGACGTCGAACAAATCGATGGAGATTCCGGGATAACAGATTGATTTTTCAATGAAATTTACTATTTGAAGAATCAAACATTTGAGGAACGATTGGTGCGGGGCCGATCGACGAAGGGGCTGGGTAGGCAGAACTGCTCGGCCCTTTTTTTACGCCCGCTTTTTGTCCGCTACCGTGTCCGTTTCTGCGTCTTCTTCTGATGCCTTTTTCTCTTCGCTTCTTCTTCGCCTTCCGCTTTCGTTGCGGGCGGGTTTTTCAGGGGGCGGCGGCTAAAATAGGTCGACACGAGTCTTCTTTCGTGCGGGGATGACGACTGAGGCATCTTTCCGCACGCCTACTTTTTTCGAAAAAGGTGAGCTCTTGAGCACCCGAGCCGCGAAAAAGGCGCTTGGCGCCTTCGTCGCCGTCCTGGCCTGCGTTGCCGCAGGTTTTGCCGCGTACGACTTCTACGGGCGCGACGACGGCCTGCTGCGCATCTACGGCAGCATTGATCTGCGCACCGTCAATCTGGCCTTCGAGGAGGCAGGGCGCATTGCGCAGGTGCGTGTCGAAGAGGGCATGACCGTCAAGGCGGGCGAAGAGCTCGCGCGCCTTGAGACCCGGCGCTATGAGATCGCCCGTGAGAGCGCCGCCGCGCAGGTCGGCGTGGCGCAAAAAGAGCTTGCGCTTTTGCTTGCTGGTTCTCGCACCGAGGAAATCGATGCGGCACGCGCCCAGCTCAAGGCCTCGCAGGCATCCTATGAACTCGCCCGCCGCACCTGCGATCGCGAAACGAAGCTGGGGGCGGCGACGACGCGCATGCGCGTTGACGAGGCCTGCTCGCAGGCTCGCGTGACGATGGCGCAGACGCAGGCGCTCAAAAAACAGCTCGACCTTCTTCTAGCCGGCACCCGCATCGAGCAGATCGATGTGGCCCGCGCCAACCTGCGGCTAGCCGAGACCGCCTTGTCCGAAGCCGACCGCGCACTTCAAGACTGCACGCTCAAGGCGCCTGCCGCAGGCGTCATCCGCAGCCGCTTCAAGGAAAAGGGCGACATGGTGAGCGCCTCGGTTCCCGTCTATGAGCTCGCACTCATGGAGCCTTTGTGGGCGCGCGCCTGGATTGATGAAGTCAATCTGGGAAAAATCGCGCCCGGCATGCCCGTGCGCGTCAAGGTCGACAGCTTCCCGGACCGTACGTTTGCCGCGCACGTGGGCTTTGTCTCGAGCGTGGCCGAATTCACCCCCAAGACGGTGCAGACCGAGGATCTGCGCACGTCGCTTGTTTACGAGGTGCGGCTTGTGCTCGAGGACCCGCAGGGACTGCTGCGGCAGGGCATGCCCGTGACGGTTGAAATCGAGCCCAAAGACAGTAGCGATGTCGGCAGTGCCGGCGAGGACGGTGTGCGGTAGGGCCGAACGCCTGCCGCAACGCTGGGCACAGGCCTTTTTGGCGAATGAAGACGATGAAGACGAAGCCGCAGGTGGAAATGGACTCCAGGGGCGCTGCCCGGAGCGCCGCACCGGCGCTTTCCGTTGAAGGCGTCTGTCGCAGCGCGCCCGGTGCGCGCTGGCGCAAAAAAGGGTCGCGCATGGAAGGCCTTTTTGGTCTTTTCGGCGGCCGTGGGAAGCGCTCTTTCAGCCACGGGAGCGACGCGTCTTTAGCTCTGGGCGCTCAGCAGATTCTGTCGAACATCACGGCCTCGTTTGCGGCCGGGCGCCTCACGGCGTTGGTCGGCGCCGACGGCGCGGGCAAGACCACGCTCATGCGCGTCATGGCGGGAATCCTGCCGCCCACTGCCGGAAGCGTGCGCGTTTTCGGCGAAGACCTCTACGCCGATCTCGCTCGGCTGCAGAACAACATCGGCTACATGCCCCAGAAGTTCGGCCTCTACGAAGACTTGAGCGTGGCGGAAAACTTTGCGCTTTACGCCGATCTTTTCGGCCTTGATGAAGCGGTGCGGCGCGAGCGCACCAGGGAGCTTCTGGCCATGACGGGTCTGGCGGACTTCACCGCCCGTGCCGCAGGAAAGCTCTCGGGCGGCATGAAGCAGAAGCTGGGGCTGGCCTGTGCGCTATTGAACCACCCGAAGATTCTTCTTCTTGACGAGCCGAGCGTGGGCGTTGATCCCCTCTCGAGAAAGGAGCTCTGGGAGATTCTGCGGCGCAACGCCGCGGGTGAAGACATGTGCGTGGTCGTTGCCACCACCTACATGGACGAGGCGGCGCTGTGCGACGACGTGATCGTGCTCGAAGAGGGTGAGGTGCGGCTTTCGGGCACGCCCGAAGAGATCGCCGCGTACGCACGCGGCAGGACCTTTCGTGTTTCCGAGGACCGCGAAGGACGCAGCGTGCGGCAGCTGCAGGCGGCGCTTCTTGACGCCGAGGATCTCGTGCTTGATGCCGTGCCCGAAGCCGAAGGCGTACGCGTGCTTCTCATGCCCGAAGCGTCCGTTGAAGCCCTTGAGAGCCGTTTTCCGGACGTCGCCGTCGCCGCGCGCGAGGCAACGCTTGAAGACGGGTATCTCCAAAAGCGCTGTGCGCTCCTCGGGCGCCCCAACTATGCGGGGATCATCTCTTCGTCCTTGTCCTTCGGCAATTGCTTCACGAGCGCAAAGCCGCCCGTGAGAAAGAAGACCGACGGAAGCTCCGACGGCAGCCCTGTTGAGGCGGCTGCGCCCGTGATCGTCGCCTGCGACCTTGTGCGGCGCTTCGGCGCCTTCACGGCCGTCGACAAGACGAGCTTTGCCGTGCGTGAAGGGGAGATCTTCGGGCTTCTCGGGCCCAACGGCGCGGGCAAGACCACGACCTTCAAGATGCTCTGCGGCCTGATCGAGGTGACCGAGGGCGAGCTTTCGGTGGCGGGCGTCGACCTGCGCGGTTCAAGGGCGCTCGCGCGCGAGCGCCTGGGCTATATGTCGCAGAAGTTTTCGCTTTACGCGGGCCTCACGGTGCGGCAGAACTTCGAGTTTTTTGCGGGCGCCTTTTCGCTCACGGGCAAAACCGCACGCGAGCGCATCGCGCTTCTGGCGCAGACCTTTGGCCTCTCTGGTCAGATGGAGCGCGAGGCGGGGTCGCTTTCGGGCGGCTACAAGCAGAGGCTCGCCATGGCCGTGGCGCTCATCAACCGTCCGCGCATTCTCTTTCTTGACGAACCAACGAGCGGCGCCGACATCCCGACGCGGCGGCAGTTCTGGCGCTGGATCTCGGCGCTGGCTGAAGCGGGTACGACCATCGTGGTGACGACGCACTTCATGGAGGAGGCGCTTTACTGCGACCGGATTCTGATTCAGGACGCGGGCCGCCCCTTGGTGCTCGGCACCCCCGGGCGCGTGCGCGGGCAAAGTCCCACGATGAACGAGGCGTTCGTGCGCATCGTGACGAAGGCTAGAGAGGAAATTGCGGGTGAAACCGGAGGTGCACCATGAGTTCGGACTTCTGCTCGGACTTCCTGCGTCACGCCTGGGCGCTCTCGGTGAAGGAATGCCGGCAGATTGCGCGCGACAAGAGCGCACTGCTTCTTGGCATCGTGTTGCCGCTTGTGCTCATCGTTCTTTTTGGCTACGGGCTTACGTTTGACGTCAAGAACGTGCGCGTGGGGCTTGTGAGGGCGACGGAAACGGCGGAGAGCACCTTCGTTGCCGCTGCGCTAGAAGCCAACCCGACCTTTGAGGTCCGCCGCTTCGTGGATCAGAAGCCCGCGATGCAGGCTCTGGAACACTTTGAGGTTGAGGCGCTCGTGATGTTTGAGGAGCGCTCAGGGAACCTGCGCGCACAGCTTTTGGTCGACGGGATCGACGCGCCGCGCGCCACGATGGTGGCAAGCGCCGTCAACGGCGCGCTGGGCGCGGCGATGCAGCGCATGAATGCGGAAAGGGCAGGAACGGAAGGAACGGCAGGCGGCATCGAGGTCGTGCCGCGGGTGTGGTTCAACGAGTCCACGCAAAGCCGCTGGTATCTGGTGCCGGGGCTTTTCGTCGTCGTGCTCACGATCACGGGCTGCATGATGACAAGCCTTGTCATTGCCCGTGAGTGGGAGCGCGGCACGATGGAGGCTCTGATTGCAACGCCCGTCTCGCCCCTGGCGCTTTTGGCGTCCAAAACCGTTCCCTACTTCATCCTCGGCATGGTGGGCTGGGCGCTGTGTCTGGCCGCGGCGTTTCTTCTCTATGCGGTGCCCCTGCGTGGGAGCCTTCTGGTGATTTTTGCCGCTTCGGCGCTCTACCTTCTGATGGGGCTGGCGCTCGGGCTTGTGATCTCAAGCGTGACGCGCTCGCAGTTTCTGGCGTCTCAGATCACGGTGCTTGTAAGTTTCTTACCGGCCGTGCTTCTTTCGGGCTTTATCTTTGACCTGAGAACGGCTCCGGTCTGGGCTGAGACGTTTGCCTATCTCCTGCCGCCCGCCTACTTCATGGAGCTTTTGCGCATCGGGTTTCTCACGGGCGGGATGCCCCAGATCGTGGCAAAGGATCTTGCCATCCTGGCGTTTTTTGCCGCGGCGGGCTTTCTTGTCGCGTACCGCTGCTGCCGAAAGCGGTTGGCCGATTAAGGGGCAAAGCGATGAGCAACAGTGAGGGCAATGTGAAGGGGAAGGCGGAAAAGAGCGTGAGGCCCACGCGGGTCAATGCCGTGCGGCTTCGCGCGCTGATCGTGAAGGAACTTGCCGCAACGTTGAAGGAGCGCACAAGCCGCATGATCCTTGTGGCGCCGATCATCCTCTACGTCATTCTCTTTGGCTACATCGCGACCTTCAACCTCGACAAGGTGCCCTATGCGCTTTTAGACAATTCGCGCACGGCGGCCTCAATGGACTTCGTGCGCCGCATCGATGCAAGCCCCGTTTTTGACCGCATCGAGACGCTTGCCAATACCGAAGGGATCAGCCGCGCCATCGAAAGAGGACGTGCGCTTGTGGTCGTTGCCATTGATGCGGACTTCGCACGGGATCTTGCCGACAGGTGCCCGGCGCGCGTTCAGGTGATCATCGACGGGCGCAACTCGACGACCGCGCAGCTTGCGGCAAGCTACCTCTCGGTGATGGCGCAGGACTATATGGCGGAAAAGGCCGGGGCGGCGCCTGCGGTCACCATGCGGTTTCTCTACAACCCCAACAACATCACGCAGTGGTTCATCATGCCAGGCCTCATCGTGATGCTCTCGATGCTGCAGGTGATCGTGCTTGCCTCGCTCTCCGTGGCGCGCGAGCGCGAGCAGGGGACGTTTGAGCAACTGCTGGTGGCGCCCTTTAGCCTTGATGAGCTCGTGATCAGCAAGGCGATCGTTCCCGTTGCGATCGGCGTCTTTCAAAGCACGCTCATCTTTGCCATCGACGCCTGGTGGTTTGAGATACCGCTTGCGGCAAGCGTCGTGAAGGTCTACGTGGTGCTGCTGATCTTCATCCTCTCCATCGTGGGCCTGGGGCTTGCGATTTCAGCCTACAGCCGCACGATGCAGCAGGCGCTTCTGATCGCCTTCGTGCTGCTCGTGCCGATGGTGCTCCTGGGAGGCCTCTTTACGCCCGTGGCGAACATGCCCGAGTGGCTGCAGCTTTTGACCTACGCCGATCCGCTTCGGTTTGCTCTGGCGGCCGTGCGGCGTATTTATCTTGCCGATGCGGGCTATGAGGAGATTCTTCTGACGATGTGGCCAGCGATCGTCGTGGCGGCGGTGACGTTGCCCTTGGCGCGCTACTACTTTGGAAAGCGCATTTAAAAGCGAATCTGGGGCGCCGGCCGAAGACGATTTTTAGTCTTCAAAGCCCGAGATGCCGTCGTCGTCGACTGCGGCAGACTCAGCGGCAGCCGAGGACTTTTCCGAGAGCCTGCGCATGCCGAAGACGAAAAGAACGAGCGCAGCAGCCGAGAGCAGGGCGCAGGCAAAGTATGGCGTACCGGCAAGAAGCGATTCGGGCGATTGACCGGTGGTCACCATCAGCAAGGGCGTGCCCAGCGCCGGGGCGACGGCGCCCGTGAGCGAATTAAGCGAACTCACCGAGCCGATGGCTTTCCCTTGAGCATCAAGCGGCGTCTCGCGGCTGATGGCGGCCGTGAGAAGCGGGCTCACCGCGCCCGCGCAGGCATATAGGCACACGAAGATGACGGCGACCAAGCCGTTTGTGGAAACGCCGATGGCGGCAAGGCACACCGCGCCGCTTGCGATCGCTAAAGCCGCAATGAGCTGCGAGTGAAGGCGCGCCAACAGTCGCTGCAGCAAAAAGCCCTGCACGAGGCTGATGCTGATGCCGAGCGCAAAGACCGAGAGCCCGATCTGAAGCGGCGTAAAGCCGTAGCGAAATTCCGTATAAAGCGCCCAGGTGCACTGCATGACGCCGTTGGCCAAGCCCGTCAACGCGAGCGTCAGCAGAAAAAGCCGCGCCCTGGGCTCGCGCAACATCGCCGCAAGCGAGGCAAAGGGGGTGCTTGCCGCAAGGGACAAAGGCCGCGGGTTCGGATTGGTGAGCGACTCGGGCAGCGCAAAGAGTCCGTAGAAGAAGTTGATGAGCGTCACCACCGAGGCGACGACAAAGGGAATCGTGGGGTCGCTTTGGCCGAGAATGCCGCCCAAGGCCGGGCCGACGACAAAGCCGATGCCGAAGGTGGCGCCGATCTTTCCGAAGGCGGCCGAGCGCTCGTAGCCCGTCGTGAGGTCGGCGACGTAGGCCTGGGCGACTGCCATGTTGGCCGAGAGCATGCCGCCCGCGATGCGGCTTGCGAGAATGGCCGGAAGCGACGCGACGAAGGCCGGTACGGCAAACATCAGGCCCAGGCCGCAGATGCCCGCCAAAAGCACGGGGCGTCTGCCGTAGCGGTCGGACAGGGCGCCGAGAAGCGGGGCGCTTACAAACTGCATCACGCCGTAGCTCAGCATGATCATGCCGTACCACCAGGTCTGGGCGTCGTGCGAGGTGGTGAGCGTTCCGATCAGACGCGGCAGCACGGGCACGATGAGGCCGATGCCCAGGGCATCCAGAAAGATGCAGGCGAGCACGAAGCCAAGGCGCGGTTTGAATAGGGACATGTTGCTGCTGTCGGTCAATCGGAAAAAGGAGACGACCGGGGAAGGGCGGGATTGATCAGGCGGCTCGGAAAGGGCGCAAAAAACGCCACTGCAGGGCGGCTTTGATGCCGTCATGTTTCGGCCGATTTTTCCTTGAGGTTCTCCTTCGCTCTCCTTTATTCGGCGTTCACGAGTCTAATTGCTTTTGCCGCTGTTTGTGCAGGAAACAGTGTTGCCGGATTTTTCACCGGCGGGGTGGGTGAAAAAACTGCCGCAGGCCGCTGATCTGCGGCATTCGATACAATGACCGAAGCGACCGCAGCAGGGGCCGCAAAACGAGGCCCTGTACGAAAAATCCGCCTTCGCCGACAAGAAGAAAACCCCAGAAGAAAGACACGCGCCAAGGAGATGCCCGAGTGGTCAACCAAGATCCCAAGTACCGGCACGCCCTCAGCGGCCACAGACTGTCTGCATCGGCGTTTGCCCTCGTCGTGGCGCTTTCAGCCGCAAGTGGAGCAGCTGCCTATGGCGTGCGCGTCGAGGGGCTTGAGGGGGAGGCTGCCGACAACGTCGAAGCCATGCTCACGCCCATGCGTGCGCGCACCGAGGTCGTGCTGCGCCAGACTTGGCGAGCCCAGGTCGACGACGCCATAGGCCGTGCGCTGCAGGCTTTGGGCTACTACCAGTACGAGATCAACTACCGTTGGGAAAAGAAGAACCCCGACAAGGCGAATGCGTCCGACCATAGTGTCCGGACTGAAGGCACGGAGGGCGGCGACAAAGAGCCGGCCGCGCCCGCGGCCGAGGGCGCTGGTGCGCCGACTGAGACCTCTTCCTCCGACTCTGCTCAAACGGCGTCACCAGGCCTGACGGGCATCACACTCACCTATGACCGTCCGCGGCAGTCCGGGGACGAGGAAGCTCTTGCCGCCCGCAATCGTTCGGCCGACGACGAGCTCGTCGATCCCAAGCTCAGCGCGGCGCACGCAGAAGACGCTGACGGTACCGGGGAAGAATCCTGCGCGCGGGACTACGCGCGGGAGTTTTCACGCACCTTTGGGCTGCAGCGGCTTTCAGCTTCTGACATCGCGGGCTCGGGCGTGAAACGTCGCCAGATCGAGGGCGACCCCGACGACGTGCTCGTTGCCACGGTTGAGGCTGGCGACCCCGTGCGCATTCAGAGCGCCGAGTTTTCCGTCAAGGGCGTTGATCTCGACGACCGCGAGAATCGTTCCGTCTTCCGCCATCTCAGGCGCAAGCTTCCTAAAAAGGGTGACCAGCTCAATCATGGCACCTATACCGACTTCAAGAGCTCGGTGGAGCGCACCGCCATGCGCTACGGCTACTTTGACGGCGAATTCATCGAAAGCGAACTGCAGGTCAATGCCGTTACCAACGAGGGCGGCTGGCTCGTGGTCTACGACCCAAAGGAGCGCTACCGCTACGGATCCGTTACCTTCAAAGGCAGTCAGATCCGCGAGGAGGTGCTCGAAAACCTCGTGCCCTTTGAAAAGGGTGAGGCGTATTCGTCCGACGGCATCGCTGAACTCAACCGCAGACTCTCGGCCACCGGGTGGTTCAATTCGATCGTGGTGACGCCCGACATCTCCAAGAGCCGCAAGAGTGGGGAAAAGGAACTGCCCGTCGAGGCGCGCGTTTCGCCCAAGACGAAGAACGCCCTTGAAGTAGGGCTTGGCTATTCAACCGACGTGGGGCCGCGCGGCAAGCTCATCTGGAAAAAGCCTTGGATCAACGATTCGGGCCATAGCCTGCAAAGTGAGACCGATGTTTCGGGGCTTGAGCAGATGCTCGACTTCTCCTACAAGTTGCCGCTTGAGAAAAATGCGCTTGAGCACTTCTGGCTCTTTAGAAGCGGCTACAAGCACGAGGATCTGAACGACACGATGTCGGACGCCATGTCGCTTGAGGCGGCACGGCGCTGGGAGCCCCATGAGGGCTGGCAAAAGGGTGTGGCTCTTAAATGGCGCTACGACGACTTCAAGCAGGGGTCGATCGCCAACCGCACGATGATGCTCTTTCCGGAAATCTCGCTTTCGCGTTCTCGCAGCCGCGGCGGTCTGATGCCGCGCTGGGGCGACTCGCAGCGCTACACCGTGGGCTACGCAAGTCGCATGTGTGGCTCGGAAATCGATGCGCTGATGGTCGAAGCGCAGTACGTGCTCATCCGCACCTACGCCCGCGACCACCGCTTCGTGCTGCGCTCGCACCTGGGGTGGATCGAGACGGGCGACTTCAACGACGTTCCGCCCGATCTGCGCTACTTCGCGGGCGGCGATCGAAGCATCCGCGGCTACGACTACGAGTCGATCTCGCCCAAGGATGAAAACGGCGAGCTTCTGGGCGCCTCGCGGCTACTCACCGGCAGCATCGAGTATCAGCTGCGCGTCACCGGCAACTGGTGGGGCGCGGTGTTTCTTGACATCGGCCGCGCGGACAACAAATTTGAGTTTTCCAAGTTCAAGAAGGGTGCCGGCGTAGGCATTCGCTGGAAGTCGCCTCTGGGTCCCGTGAAGCTTGACATCGCCCGACCCGTGGGCGACTCGCAGGAAAGCGGCATTCAGTTTTACATCGGTCTGGGACCCGAGCTATGACGTGCGCAAAGAAGATTCTTCTCATTGGAGCGGCGGCGCTTGCGGGCGTCGTGTGCCTTGTCGTGCTCGCGGCCGCTGTGCTGACCGGCACGAGTCTGGGCCTGTCGGCCGTTCAGTGGGGGCTTGAGCGCTACGTGCCGGGCTTCAAGGCGGCCGACATGAAGGGGTCGCTCTTGAACTTCTCGGCGCGCGGCCTCGAGTACCAGGCCCCGGGCGTGCGCTTTTCGGGCGACGTCGACTGGAACCTGAGCTTCGCGGGGCTCCTGGCCGGGCGCATTACGCTTGAAAGCCTCACGCTCAAGGACGCGGACATCGTGCTTGATACCGCGCAGGCCTCGGCCGCGCAGACGCCTGCAGAGCAAATAGCGACTGAAGCAGCGACGGAAGCGGCGCCCGCTTCCGCAGCAGCACCGGTGCAGGCCGAGACGGCTGCAGCGGCTGCAGCGGCGGCTGCCGGTCCCATGCGGCTTGAGGCGCCGCTTGCGTTTTATCTCAAGACGCTTGACGTGCATAACGTGACGGCCGATATCGACGGCAACATCGTGCACATCGGCCGCTTTGCCACCGACGCCGCCTGGGTGAAGGATCAGGTGACGATCGAGCAGATGGCGCTTGCCGACTCAAGCTTCAAGGCGGCCCCGGCCGTCGAGCCCCCGACGGTCGAGCCGCTCGGAGCCGTGCTTGAGCGCACGTTTGCCGCGCCGCTCATGCCTGAGATCGGCGCGATCGACCTGCCGGTTGATATCGAGCTCAAGCACTTTGAGCTCACGAAGTTCACGATCAAGGGCGAGCAGAAGCAGGAACAAGAAAAGACAGCCGCTGCGGACGAAGCCAAGGGAGAGGGCCAGGAAGCGCAAAAGAGCGTCGAGGAAAATGCTGAAGCTGGTGCCGAAAAGACGGCCGAGGCGAGTGCCGAAAAGACGGCCGCTTCCGCGGACGGCGCTGCGCCCGCTGAAGGCGAAGGACTCACGCAGAATGCTGCCGATGTTGCTGCCGCTCCTTTGGCAGATTCTTCGGCCGCTTCTTCCGACGCATCGGCCGATCAGGTCGTCGACCGCGTTGCCTTTGCGCTCTCTGCACGCGACGGCCGCGTCGAGGTGACCGATCTCACGGTGCGCGCCATGAACGCTGCGGTTGTGGGCAAGTTCACGGTCGGGCTTGACGCCCGCCATGAGGTGAAGCTTTTTGCCGTTGCTTCGGCCGAGCTTCCCCGCGAGACCATTCCGACGGGGTATGCGCCCGAGCCCATTGAGGTCGAGGCCAGTGCCGAGGACCGCGCCAAGTTCTTCGAGCGCTTGAAGAAGGCGCGCGAGGAGCGGAAGAAGATCGTGGCCGAGCGGCGAGCTAAGCGTGCGGCGAACAAGGACGACAAAAACGCCGACAAGCCCCTGCGCGTGCAGCGCACCGAGGAAGAGCGGCAGGCGGCGGCGCTGCGCTTTAAGGAAAAGGTTGAAGCCTGGCGCAGCAAGGCTCGCGGCGAATTGGTAAAGACCATTCCGCGTCCGCCCGTGATCGTGGCCTTGAAGGTCACGGGCGAGGGGACGCTTGCAGAGGGCATTGTTCTTAAGGGCGAAACCGACAACATCCCCGGCGTTCAGACGGCTGCCTTTGAAATTCAGACGCAGCCCGCGGTGGCGGGCCTTCCCGTCAAGGCGCGCATTCTCGCGCCCTGGGTGCGGATTTCGGGCGCAGAGCTCAACAACTACGTCTTTGAGCTCGATGGGAGCGTCGTCGACTACCGCTTTGCCTCGACCGCCCAAGCCTACTACGCGATGGGCGAAAAGATGCTCAAGTCGACCTTCTCGATGTCGGGCAAGGGCTCCGAGGTTGCGGCCGAGATCAAGGAGATTACGCTTGACTCCAATGCGGGACGCGTGGAGATCGCGGGCGGCGTCGACTGGAAGAGCGAGCCGCGCTTTGCCGTATCGCTGCAGCTTTCCGACATTCACACCAACGAGATCATGCCCGAGACGCCGATGACGGCCATCGGAAGCTTCGTTGCCTGGGGCGTGCAGAAGGCGGGCGCCTGGCACGCAAAGCTGCAGGATCTGACGATTCTGGGCGAATTGCGAGGCGAGTCGCTCGCGTTGACGGGCGGAATCGAGACGCGCGGCAACGGCGTTCTGGAAACGCCCGGCATCAACTTCACGGTGGGGCGCAACACGTTTGACGTCGCAGGCCTCGTGGACGTCGCCAAGACGATTCCTGAATTAAGCCTCAAGGCCAAAATCGACGCGCCCGACTTCAGCCTCATCGATCCCAACCTCAAGGGGTCAGTGAAGGGAAGCATCAATGTCTCGGGCAATGCCGAATTGCCCGTCATGAACATCGACATCACCGCTCGCGGCATCAACTATCAGGGCACGACGCTTGAAAGCGCACGCTTGACGGGCCGCGTGCGCTCGCAGGCGGCCGTCTCGGGCAATGTGTCCTTGACGCTCACGGCGCTCAAGACCGAGGGGGCGGAAATGGACAACGTCACCCTCACGGTCAAGGGCTCGGAATGGCGCCACGAGCTTGCGCTCAAGGCCCACGGGACCCCCGTGTCGGTCGACCTCAAGGTGAACGGCTCCTACCAGCGGCTCTTGAACAACTGGACGGGCACCTTTGCGGCGCTTGATGCGCGCACGCCCTACGGCGAGGTGGCGCTTGAAAAGCCCGTGCGCATCGGCTACTTCAGCCACGCCGGGCGCGTGCATGTGGGGGCGCTGTGCTTAAAGCACCCGCAGGCGCACGTGTGCATGAAAAAGGACATCAACTACGACCTTTCGGGCGCAAGCGACACGCCCGTTTCCGTCGAGCTCGACAAGTTTGACCTTGCCTTCATCGAGAAGTACTTCCCGGGGGCCCTTGCCGCGCGCGGCATCGTGTCGGCGCGTGCCGACTACACGATCCCGGCGGGAATGGCCGAGCTTCCGCGCGGGAAGCTGAGCGTGCGAAGCAAGAACGTTACGGCGCTCTACCGGATGGCGCTTGAAGACTTCAAACTGGGGTTGGACGACGTCGCCCTCACGGTGAGCAACACGAACGACTCGGTTGCGGCCGACTGGAAGGTGGACATCACCGATAACGGCGACATCGCAGGAAACTTGCGCGTGACGGACATCTTCGGCAGCCGCAGACTGGCCGGCGCGCTCAGCATGCACGATCTGAGCGCTGCGCTGGTCGACTCGTTCCTGGCGCCAGGCGATGCGGCCGAGGGCATCCTCTACGGGGACTTGAAGTTCGGCGGTACGCTCGACGAGCCCCTCATCTACGGCATGACGGGCGCCAAGGGCGCGCGGCTTGATTCGACGAAGCTTCCCTTCGAGATGCTCGCAAGCGACTTCAAGCTTGCTTTTGACGGCAACAATTCGACGTTGTCGGGCGAACTGCGTACGCCCAAGGGCGGCATCTCGTTTTCGGGCGCAGCCGACTGGCGCACCTTCAGCGAAAGCCGTGCGGTCGTCACCGTCAAGAGCGACGATCTGCGCGTGGTGCTGCCGCCTGAGATCGAGCTTGATCTTTCGACCAATGTGCGCTGCGAAGCGACGTCCGAACTCATCAAGCTTGACGGTCTCATTTCGCTTCCCTGGGCACGCGTGGCGGTAAGTTCCCTTCCGCCCTCGACGGTGGACGTCTCGGACGACGTGGTGCGCACCGACCGTCCGCGCCTCAAGAAAAAGGACAAGGGTGAGTCGATTCCGATCGAGAGCAACCTCTTCATCCGCGTGGGCGACGATGTGCGCGTGGAGGCGATGGGCCTGAAGGCGAGACTCACGGGCGAGCTGCACGTCATTCAGGACAAGGGCAATCTGGGTCTTTCGGGCCAGATTACGGTTCCCAACGGGCGCTTCAAGGCCTACGGCCAGGATCTCATCGTGCGCCGCGGCCAGTTCCAGTTCTCGGGCGAGGCGAACAACCCGGCCTTGGATCTGGAAGCCATCCGCAATCCCGAACGCACGGCCGACGACGTCATCGCCGGCGTGCGCGTGTCGGGAACGGCCAATTTCCCGCGGGTGGCGGTCTTTAGCGAACCCGAGAAGTCCGAAACCGAGGCGCTGAGCTATCTGCTGCGCGGCGAGGGACTCGATCCCTCGGGCGACTCGGACAACACCATGATCACCTCGGCGCTCATCAATCTGGGCTTAAGCCAGGGCAGCCAGGTCTTCGAGTCGCTGGGCGACGCCGTGGGCATCAGCGGCCTGGGTCTTGAGACCGAAGGCGTGGGCGACAGCTCGCAGCTCGTGGTCTCGGGCTACGTGCTCCCCGGCCTCAAGGTGAAGTACGGCGTCGGCATCTTTGATTCGCTTGCAACGCTCACGCTGCGCTACCGCATCATCCCGCGGCTTTATGTTGAAGCCGTAAGCGGCGTCGATCAGGCGCTTGATTTCCTGTACGCTTTCGAGTTCTAGCCGGCGCTTGAAAAGCGTGGAAAGAGCGTGGGCAAAAAATTCCTGCGCCCGCCGTTATCTGCGGGCGCCTACGAGCTTTAAGGAGTAGCAATGCAAGGCGAAGACAAACGCGACGACGTGCTGCAGACGGTGTCTTCCTACTGGGACACCCGTAGCGAGGGCTATGACGCGCAGGTCGCCCGCGAGGAAGAGACCGGAGCCTTCGGGCGCTATGAGGCGTTTCTGGGCGATGTGAAGGGAGCCCGTGTGCTCGACATCGGCTGCGGGCCGGGATTTTTTGCCTGCGAGCTTGCGCGGCGCGGTGCCCGCGTGACGGCTCTCGACATCAGCGAGGGGATGCTCGAAAAGACGAAAAAGCGCGCGGCGGCCGCAGGGCTCGACGTCGAGACGCTTCTGGCCGACAGCGAGGCGCTTCCCTTCGCCGATGGGGCGTTCGATCTTGTCTGCTCGCGCAACGTGGTCTGGAACCTGGCGCATCCCGAGACGGCCTACCGCGAGTGGCTGCGGGTGCTTGGCGCGTCCGGGCGCCTCGTCGTCTTTGACGGCAACCACTACCGGCACTATTTCGATGCGCGCTATGCGCGCGCCCGCAAGGCGCCGCTTCCCAACGACAATCACATTCTTCTGGGCGTACCCACGAACCGGATCGATGATCTCGCCCGCGAGCTTCCGCTCGGGCGCTGCCAGAGGCCGCAGTGGGATGAGACGGAGCTTGCCGCTTTAGGCGCCGCAACGGTCAAGAGCCGGACGCTTACGACGATCACGGATCCGGAGACAAACGAGTCGCTTGTCTTTGACTTCGTCGTCGTTGCACGCAAGTCCTAGCGTCATGAAAGGGCTGCGGTAGGGACAATAGGGCCAGCAATAGGTCCTCAATCGGTCCTCAATCGGTTCTCAATCGGTCCGCAGCCCTTTCGAAAAACACCGGTTCTTCGCCGGCAATTAGACAAAAAGTCCTAGTCGGAAAACCTATTGCATTTTCACAAGGGCCTGAGCTAGGCTCAACAAAAGTGCTTTCCTGCGGGCGCAGGCGGCCGGATCTTTTTTGCGGCACCTGACTTTTTTCCCAGCGCCCCTTGCCGGAAGCTCTACCCAAGCCAAAAACAACAAAGGGAGTTTTCAGTCATGCCGTCAAATGAACGCCGTACGCTGCTGCGTCGCGCCATGCCTTTCATCCTGAGCGGGTCTCTCGTCAAACAGATCGTCGTCGGCCTGATTCTCGGCATCATCGTGGCGCTTGTGTCGCCCTCGTTTGCCGTGATCTGCGGGTTTCTCGGCACGCTCTTTGTCTCGGCCTTGAAGGCCGTGGCGCCGGTGCTCGTGCTGGTGCTCGTCTCTGCGGCCATCGCCAATCAGCAGATCGGCCGCCAGACGCAGATGCGCCCGATCATCGTCCTGTATCTCATCGGCACCTTTGCCGCGGCCTGCACGGCAGTGATCGCAAGCTACACCTTCCCGGTGCACATTGAATTCGTCTCGGCCGCCGAGGACGTGAGCGCTCCGAGCGGCATCGTCGAAGTGCTGCGTAACCTCCTCGTAAGCGTGGTCGACAATCCGGTCAATGCGCTCGCGAAGGCCAACTACATCGGCATCCTCGCCTGGGCCATCGGTCTGGGTCTGGCGCTGAGAAAGGCTTCCAACAACACCCGTCAGGTGATCAATGATCTTTCGAACGGCGTCGAATTCATCGTGCGCGCCGTGATTCGCTGCGCCCCGATCGGCATCTTCGGCCTTGTTGCCAATACGCTTGCCGCTGAGGGCTTCTCGGCGCTTCTGGGCTACATTCAGATTCTGGCGTTGCTTTTGGGCTGCATGGCCTTCGTGGCGTTGGTCGTCAACCCGATCATCGTTTGGTTCTGCATCCGCCGCAATCCGTATCCGCTCGTCTTGCTGATGCTGCGCGAGTCGGGCGTCACCGCCTTCTTCACGCGCTCGTCGGCGGCCAACATTCCGGTGAATCTCAACATCTGCCGGCGCCTCAATCTTGACGAAGGCACCTACAGCGTCTCCATTCCGCTTGGCGCCACGATCAACATGGCAGGCGCTGCCATCACGATTACGGTTCTGTCGCTGTCGGCGGCCTTCTCGCTTGGCATCTCGGTGGATATTCCGACCGCGATCCTGCTGAGCTTCGTCGCTGCTCTGTGCGCCTGCGGCGCGGCTGGCGTGCCCGGCGGCTCGCTGATGCTCATTCCGCTTGCCTGCTCGCTGTTTGGCATCGACAACTCGACGGCCATGCAGGTCGTGGCTGTGGGCTTCATCATCGGCGTGCTTCAGGATTCGACCGAAACGGCTTTGAACAGCTCGTCGGACGCGCTTTTTACCGCCTCGGCCTGCCTGCGCGCCAAGCGTCTGGAGGAAGAGGCCGCACGCAAGGCTGCGGGCGAGGCTTAAAAACCCGTCCTTGGCCTTACTTTTCTGCCGGCGCCGCGGCGCCGGCAGCGGGCCTTTACTGAAAAACTCTTCGTTTCATGCTGAAGTTTTCAGCGCCGGGACGAAGAGTTTTTTCTTGGTGTGCCCGGCATGGGCATGATCTAACGGGTGAAAGTCCCGAGCGCAGGAGGTAGCACCAAGCGCATAGCCAAGGGCAAGGGTGTCCACTGCGAGGTGGAATCTGAAAGAAGCCGGAGGCAAACCACTGACCTGACTGATTAACAACAGGGGGTCAATTTAAACGACGTTTTCGGGGTGTTGCACGACAGCATAAAGTACCCACCAATCGACAACCGAAATGACCCACCCCGGTTGTCGAAGGAGGTACTTTCAGAGTTCGCCCAACAGTGCAAGGACGGCGGGGAAATCTCGCCGCCTCCTATCCGATCATTATTCGGCCGGAGGCAAACCAATGGCTGCCTGTTGCATGGATCGGCGAATCCACAGAGCAAAGAAGGGATCTTCCAATTCGTAATCCTTGTCACGAACCAGCATTCCTTCTTTCTTAAGTCGAGCGGCTGCGGAGTAGACCGTACTCGTCGGAAAAGTGCGAATGTCCTGAAGTTTGACACCTCGGGCGAGCACTTCCAAGATGTTCCGATTGGTGCGGTTCAATCTTGACCATAAAGCAAAATAGCTTGTCGAGAGATTGACCAAAATCTCTTCGGCAGCCATTTGAACGTCGGGCTGTTTGTCTGTTCTAACGCACAGATCCCAAAAAACGGCGGCCAGCTGTTGAGTGTAGAAAGGATGACATTTCGTCAGTTCAAGAATTTCACGCGCATCTTCGAAAGCCATTTCCCCACGTATTTTTTCCAATCGCTTCTGAAGGAACTCCAAAAAGTCGTCGTAGGGAATTCGACCAAGATGCATCAAGGCGCCGAAATGGAAAAACGGCGACTTTATGTCTTCGAAGATGCTCGTCATCATGTTTTCTTCGCTGCCCAGGAAAACGTAGTTGACGTTCGCATGCAGTTGCATGATCCCGCGCAGCAGTTTGTCGGTGCCGGGTTCAAGGCGGGTTATTTCCTGAAATTCGTCGAGAACGACGATCAGCCGATTTTCAGGATCGCTCTTGTTGTTGAGCAGGTTCAGGGCATCCTCCAGGGCAGCCTTTCCCTTGGCGGTTGCTTCAAAGGAAAATTCAACGCCGTTTGTCTCCGGGTTGAGCGTCATCGTAGGTCTGGCTCGGAATGACCGGATGGCATCCTTGAAGCGCTCCCACGGATGGATGGCGAAAAAGGATTTCAGAAGAAGCTCGGCAAGACCGCAGGAAGACATTGCCATTTGAACGTTGACGAAGACGGCAGGCCTGCCTGTCTGCAGGATTGCCTTGCGCACCAAACTTGTTTTTCCGTAACGGCGCGGGCTGATGAGAACCAGATGGTTGTGGCCCGAGATCATCTGCCGGACTTTCGGCAGTTCTTCAACTCTGTCGGTGAAAAAACTGCCGTCGACGATGGTGCCGAACTTGAAAGGATTTTCTTGAGCGAACATGTACGAGGGTTTCGTTACGAAAAAGATCGTAATGATTATAACGATGAAATGCGTAACGAAAATTTGCGAGTAAGAGGTGCCGTTCAAATCACGTTTTGGAGCGAACGCATAAACTCAGCCGTGGGAGATATGTAGGCCGACCAATAATCCCGAGAAAGTCAAGGAGGCGCTCCGGATGAAGTTGCGCGGTTGGTGCAACTACTTCAAGTACGCGAGATGCCGTGCATGGTTCAAATGGGAGTTGGATCAGTGGTGCCGCAGGCGGATACGCCAACTGCTCTGGAAGACGTGAAAGAGAGTCAGGACGCGGATAAGGGCGTTGCAACGACTGGGATGCTCGAAGGAACAGGTCTATCAATGGGCCTGCACCCGGAAAAGCTGTTGGAAAATCGCGAAGAGCCATGTCCTGTCAACGACTCTGAACAACGATTTCTTGAAAGCCCACAACAGGTGCTGGCCCGGGCTCATCTGGACCGAAGTGGGTGGAAGTTAGAACGATGGAAACCGCCGTAAAACACCGCGTGAGCGGTGCCTACCGAACGGTACGGGCGGTGGTGTGCAAGGACGGCGGGGGAAATCTCTCCGCCTCCTATCCGATCCTTGAAAATGACGCAGCAACTGCCGCAGGCCGTCGGGACGGTGATGGAAAGAGGGCTGAAAGGGAGCTCAAGGTGAGCTCGAAGGGGAGGCGATTGACGCCGATGGCCTCCGGACGCCTGCACTAAAATGGCGCGATCGCCCTTTGGCTCAACTTTCCCAACTTTCATACCGGACCCCTTCATGACCGAAACCTCCGTGCAGGCTCAGCATATTCTTCAGACCGTCTTCGGCTTGCACGCCTTCCGTGGCTTTCAGCAGGAGGTGATTGAAACGGTGGCCTCGGGGCACGACGCACTCGTGCTGATGCCCACGGGCGGCGGAAAAAGTCTCTGCTACCAGATCCCCGCACTCATGCGCGAGGGCGTGGCGATCGTCGTCTCGCCCCTGATTGCGCTCATGGCCGATCAGGTGAGCGCGCTCAAGCAGATCGGCGTTGCCGCCGCGTACATCAATTCAAGCCTCACGCCGCAGGAGGTGTTTGAGGTCAAGCAGGCGCTGCGCGAAAACCGCATCAAGCTTTTGTACGTAGCCCCCGAGCGGCTCGTGATGCCGCAGATGGTGGAACTTCTCGATACGCTGCCGCTTGCGCTTTTTGCAATCGACGAGGCGCACTGCGTCTCCATGTGGGGGCACGACTTCCGACCCGAGTACGGCGCGCTTTCCTTTCTGCGCGAGCGCTGGCCGCAAGTGCCGCGCGTGGCGTTGACGGCGACCGCCGATCTCAACACGCGCGAAGAAATCTGCGAAAAGCTCCTTTTGGAACCAAAGCGCTTCGTGGCAAGCTTCGATCGCCCCAACATCCGCTACACGGTGGTCAACAAGCGCCGTCATTCGCAGGCCATCGACAAGCTGGTGCGCTTTATCCGCACCGAACACGCTGGCGACAGCGGCATCGTCTACTGCATCAAGCGCGACACGACCGAGGAGACCGCGCAAAAGCTCTGCGACAAGGGAATTCCGGCGCTTGCCTACCACGCAGGCTTATCGGGCGACGAACGCCTGCGGCGCCAGGAGCGCTTTCTGCGCGAGGACGGCCTCGTGATGGTGGCCACAATCGCCTTCGGCATGGGCATCGACAAGCCCGACGTGCGCTTTGTGGCGCACCTCGATATGCCAAAGAGCATCGAAAACTACTTTCAGGAAACCGGACGCGCGGGGCGCGACGGCGAGCCCGCCGACGCCTGGATGGCCTATGGGGTGAGCGACATCGTCAATCAGCGCTACTTCATCGACAACAGCCAGGCAAGCGATGCCTACAAGGCACGACTTCGCGCCAAGCTCAACGCCATGGTGGCGTTGGCCGAAACCCCCAACTGCCGCCGTCAGGTGATCCTCAACTACTTTGCCCAGCAGGCTCCGGATCATTGCGGCAACTGCGACAACTGCCTTGATCCCCCGCAGGTGCTGGAAGTGACCGAGGCGGCCAAGAAGTTTGTGAGCTGTCTCTGGCGTTGCACCAAGGCAAGCGGCCACGGCTACGGCGCAGGACACATCATCGCCGTTCTGCGCGGCGAAACGACCGAGCGCATTCTCGCGCGCGGCCACGACAAGCTGAGCACCTTCGGCATCGGGCGCGACCTTGACGAGGAGACCTGGCACCGGGTGCTGCGTCAGCTCATCGTGCAGGGCTACATCGATGTGGACGTCGCCAACTACAGCATCCTTGCAATCCGCTCCGAGGCGAAGGAATTTTTAAAAGGCGACAAGAAGCTCTTCATCACGAACGAGTCTGCGCACACCAGAAAGAAGGCCTCGCGCACATCGGCCGAGGCCGGGATGAACGAAGAGGAGCGCCAGCTCTTCAACCTTCTGCGCGGCTGGCGGCGCGAGGAAGCGCTGCGCCAGGGAGTGCCTCCCTACATCATCTTTCCGGACAGCACGCTGCGCGAGATCGTGCGCATGCAGCCCACGGACGTCAATACGCTTGCCGACGTGCAGGGCATGGGTGAAAAGCGCCTTGAGTGCTACGGCTCGGCGGTGCTTGCGGTCGTTGCCGACTTCCACAAGAACGCAGAGAAGAACGCCGCGGCGGTTTCCTGAGGGTCTTTAAGAGCCCGTGAGTCCGAGGTCCTTAAGCCTTGAGCTCGATGAGCTTTTTGAGTTCCCGGCAGCAGGCTTCGGCGTCGCCCGCTTCAATGGCGCGGCACACGCCCCAATAGGCCTTGACCCAGACGCTTGAGTGGTGTCCCTTGGGGTCGTTGATGCGAAGCGCCGCGTTGCGCGCCATGTGGCGCCGGACGGGTTCCTTGGCGAGGCTGAAGGACAGAAGCAGCAGTTCGTTTCCCGCCATTCGAAAGAGCTCGGTGTGAAACGCAAGCCCAATGTCGACCGTCTTTAAAAACGATTCGTGCTTCAAGCGGCTGTCGGTGAGCGTATAAAAGCGCGCGACTTCCTCTTCAAAGGCCTCGCAGCAGGCCTTCATCGCCTCAAGGTTCCTGGGCTTGCAACGCTCGACGGCAAGTCGTGCGGCGGCTGTTTCGATGATGCTGCGAAATTCCATCGTGGCGTCCATGACCGAGCCCGTGACGTAGAAGTCGGCGATGTCGGAAAGGTGCTTGTCGAAGTCAAAGGCCACGACGTAGGTGCCGTCGCCCACGTGCGTCTTCAGAACGCCGAGCGCATTGAGCCGCTGCAGGGCGTTGCGCACCGTCAGGCGATTGACGCCGAAGGTCTCGGCAAGCTTTCCTTCGGAAGGAATCTTTTCGTTGACGGGCCATGTGCCGTCGATCGCCATTTCGCGCATGCGCGCGCAGACGAGGTCGGCAGCCGACGTCTTCTTGATTCTGAGGTCTTTTTCCATCGCGGACGTGTGTTTTGCTCAAAGGACGCAATGCTTTCGATTGTAAGGGTGCGCAGGGCCCGCAGTCGGGATGAAAATGCCTAGGAGACACCTTGAAGACGTCGTGAAGAACGCGCGGCGCAAGGCCGTCTTTTTAGGGTTTGGGGCGATTTTTTGTGCAATATCAAAGATTTAACTGTGACGGCGGCAGAAAACTCGAGTAATCTACCTAGCGAACAGGTAAACAAATCGCCTGGTAAGGAGAATGTATGCACGAGCCGCATGTTCGCACCGCGCAGGGCGAGGTCAAGGGCGCCTTCGTCGACGGGATCTGGAAGTTTCAGGGCGTGCCCTATGCCCGGACGACGGCGGGGAAAAACCGTTTCTGTCCGCCGCAGGCAGTCGTCCCTTGGGAAGGCGTGAGGGACGCGACCCACCGCGCGCCGATCGCCCCTCAGGGGCCTTCGGACTTGGAGGCGACGATGGGGGTGGAGCGCCACCCGTATTCGGAAGAGTGCCTGACGCTTACGATCAATACGCCGGCCTTGGACGGGAGGCTCCCCGTGGCGGTGTGGTTTCATGGCGGGGCCAACATCAGCGGCGCGGGGAATCTTGACTGGTATGACGGCGCAGTTCTCGCGCGCCGCGGCAACATCGTCGTGGTCGGCGTGAACTTTCGACTGGCCGCGTTCGGGTTCCTGTATCACCCGCAGGTCAACACCGAAAACCTCTCGATTCTTGATCAGATCGCGGCGCTGCGCTGGGTGCAGGAAAACATCGCAGCCTTTGGCGGTGACCCTGGGCGCGTGACGGTCTTCGGACAGTCGGCAGGCGCCAACGCAATCGTGCACATGATGGCGCTGCCGCAGACAGAAGGGCTCTTTCAGAGCGCCATTTTGGAGAGCCCCTCCATCGGCCGCGCCAACCACGTGCCCGAAGACGCCGTGCGCATCGCCGAGTGCCTCATGGGGCACCTTGGCGTCGATCCGAAGGATCCTGACGTCAAAGGAAAGATGCAGGCCGCCTCGATTGAAAGCATCCTGGCCGCAACCGATGCGTGCTTTGCCGACATGGGCCGCGAGTTCGGCGGCATGCTCTTTAAGCCCGTCAAGCCCGAGTGGAATACGCCTGAGACAACGGCCGAGGCGGCCGCGCGCGAGGCGGTGCGCAGGCATTTGAACATCGTGATCGGCACGACGGCCGACGAGATGCACGCCTTCGTGCAGCCAACAGACGACAGGCAGGAGCTTGCGGTACGCGTGGCGCAGTTTGAGCGCTACGACAAGCCCGACGATCTCTTTGCACGGCTTGCCGCCCAGGGCGGCTGCCCGGTCTGGAAGTACCACTTCGAGTGGCGCGCGCCCGACTCGAAGTTTGACGCCTGCCACACGATTGAACTTCCCTTTGTCTTCGGCACGCTCAAGGCCTGGGAAGGCTCGCCGATGCTGGGGACGGCAGCGGCTGCCGACAAGGAGCGGCTCATGCAGATCATGCAGTCCTACTGGTGCCGGTTCTTTACGAGCGGCGCGATGGACGAGGCGCTCTGGCCGCGGTTTTCGAGCCAGAGACCCGTGCACAAGATCTTTGACAACGTCGACAACGGCTGCCGCGAGATCGTGTTTGAAAAGCCGGATGAAAACTCGCTCAAAGGGAGGCAATCATGACTGCCGAAGCTTCCGCGCGTGACGGCAAGAAGGAAGGCTTCACCGACAAGGTGTGCCGCTTCAGTGTTCCGCACGTTCTGATTCTCATTCTTCTGATCATCCTCATCTGCTGCGGGCTCACCTACGTCGTGCCCGCCGGGCTCTATGAGATCGACCCCAAGACGGGGTTTGTCGTCGCCAACTCTTTTCACTGGGTTGAGAGCTCTCCCGTAAGTCCCTGGCAGGCGCTCATCGAAGTCACCAACGGCGTCGCCTCCCAGGGCGTGATCATGGCGCTCTTGTTTATCATGGGCGGCTTGATCTACGTGGTGATCGAGTCGGGGGCCATCACGAGCCTCATCAACTATTCGGTCTATCGACTGCAGGACAAGAGCATCACGGTGCTCGTGCCGGCAATCGTCGTGCTGATGTCGGTGATCGGCGCGCTCGCAGGTCAGGATTCGCTTGTGACCTTCGTCATGGTGGGGCTTGTGCTCGTCAAGAAACTCAGGCTTGACCGCATCGCCGCCATGTCGATCTTCTACCTTTCCTACATCACGGGGCAGGCGGCAGGTCCCACGGTCGCGATCATCCTGATGGCGCAGGAAACGGCGGGGCTGCCTCCGATGTCGGGCCTGGGCGCGCGTCTTGTGGTCTGGGCTGCGCTCACGGCGCTGTGCGTGATCTGGACCACGCGCTATTGCCTCAAAATCGCCCGCGATCCCGCCAAGAGCATTCTGGGGTACGTGGAGTCGCCCGAAGAGGGTGAGACGAACGCCGCAGGCGAAATTGCTGCGCCCAAGCTCGGTCTTCGCGAGATTGTGACCGTGCTCTGCATGCTCGTGCCCTTTGCGGTCTATGCGGTGGGTGCGGCTTCCTACGGCTGGGGCTTTCCGGTTCTCATTGCCTGCGCGATGGTGGCCGTGATCGTGGTGGGCTTCGCCAACCGCACCAACCCCAATGAGCTTGCCGTGACGTTTTTGAAGGGCGCCTCGGCCATGGGCGGCATCTGTCTCATGATCGGCTTTGCCAAGGTGGTGGGCATTGTGCTTACCGACGGCAAGATTCTGCACACGATCGCCTATGCGGCTGTCAACGTCATCGGCGGTCTCGGCGAGGCCTTCATCTCGACGGGGATCTTCCTTTTCACGACGATCTTCAACCTTCTCATTCCCTCGGGCCCGGCCAAGGTGCCGATGCTGGTGCCGCTCTTTATTCCCGTGGCCGACGTGTTGGGCATCACGCGTCAAGTGCTGTGCCTTGCGTTCCAGTTGGGCGACGGGCTTACCAACTTCGTGACGCCGGTCTCGGCCGTGCTTGCCGCGGCGCTTGGCATGACGGGCGTCGACATCCGGCAGTGGTGGCGCTACGTGCTGCCCTATACGGGGTTGACCTTCGTGATCGCCGTGGTGGCGCTGTCCATCCTGCAGTCGATCGGCTGGAGCTAGCGTCGCAGTGAATCGGTATGAAAACCGCGTGAAAAAAAGCGGCCGTGCAGCGGCCTCTTCCAAAAGGGAGGGGGTGCCGTGCGGCCGCTTCGCGTTTTCGGTTTCTGGTGTTAGGAAAGCGCCTTTGGGGACTCAGAGCAGGCGCATGGCGCAAAGCGCGCGCACGCAGCCGAGAATTTGAAGCGCCTGACTTTTGCCGGCTTCAAGAAGGTCGGCCGACGAGGCGACGAGATATCCCATTGTAGTGCGGGCGACGAACGGCTGCTCGGACGTCTTCTTGGGGACCGTCGTCCCGGATCCGGCAAGAAGGTTTTTTGCCGCACGCACGTCGTCGCTTTGGGTTTCAACGATCATGCGAACGTCGTGTGAATCGGCTGGTTCTTCGCCTGTTGTGCCTAGGGGCTCGCTGCGGCCGTTGTCCGCAAGAAGCTGCGCGGGGACGCGCAGGGCGAAGAACCGCTCGGAGAAAAGCGCTTCGGGCTGCTCTCCGTGCGCGGGCAGAGAATCCGGGCCGGAGAGCAGTGCACCCCAGCGGGCCGATTCGATGCGCACCGCGTCTTCGGGAAGAAAGACGGCGGAAGACGCGCCAGAAAGCGCTTCAGGGAGCGACGAAGGAATCGGCGTCGGCAGAAGCGAAAAGTCGGCGGCGATTGCCGCATTGAGCGTTTCGCGCAGCCACCGGCTGCCGCCCAGCGTGCGAAAGGCTCTTTTTTGCCGCGTGCTCATGCGCACCGGCACGAGGCACTCGAGGCGCTTGCCCTCAACGGGCGGACGGCCGGCGCCAGGACGCGCGCCGCCGCGGCCGCGGTGCGTGCTCGAAGTAGGACGGGACTCGTCTTTAGTCGAAGGCGAAGCGGAGCTTTCGGTCTCCTGCGGGACCTGTGGGACGGTGGGCTCGTCGGTCATGGCTGGAAAAAAGGCGGAAAAAAGAAGCGCTGATGAAATGAAGCAGAGGCGGCCGCAACGGAAAAATCGGCGGTTGTCGACATTGAAAGTGTAAGACAAAAAATCCGTTTTCCTGCAATTCCAACGAGATGCTCGGGGTGCGAGCCGCGCTTTTTCCGAGCAAGAAAAAACCGCCGATTGCGGGCGGCGGTTTTGGTCGGTCGAAGATGATCGGACGACGCGCTTAGTCGTCGATCTTCTTGCGCCACTTCTTCTTGTTTTTCTGCATGAAGCGCCGCAGCAGGGCAAGCTGCTCGGGAATGAGCGGATGCGCCGTGCCCTTGAAGGCGCGGGCGGTCTTGCGGGCGACTTCTTCGTCGATGCCGAGCACGTCGGTAAGGAGCTTTGCCAACGCCTCGCGCATGGCGCAGACGTTTTCGGCGATGGTTTCGCCTCGCGGCGTGAGGCGCACGGGACCGTAGGAGACGAGATCAATGAGCCCTGCGGCCTGCAGCGACTTCAGGGTCGTGCTCACCGTCGAGCGGGTGACGCCCAGAATCCGGGCGACGTCCGAGCTCTTGGCCGAGCCGTCGGCCTGTCTGACTTCATGGATCGTGGCGAGATAGTCGAGCTGGGAGACCGAAAGATCGGGTTCGATGAAGACGACTCTGTCTTTTGCGTTCTTGGCGGCCATGTTTCGAAGGTGACGTCTGTTGACGGGCAGAATGTCTGAAGTTGGTGAAGCCAAACATTATAGGGCCCGACCGCGGCGAAAAGAGCCTCGCGGCAGTCTTCTTCAAGCGCCAAAGGGTTGGAAGGGGCAGGTTTTTGCAACGGGACGTTTCGAGCGCGGGGCGCTTGATGCAGAGACATTCGCGGGGGCATGGATGACGGCATGGCGTCTGCCGGCGGGGCGTCTGCTGGTGAGAAGGGTGTAGGAGGGTGGAGGGGGCGCGGAAACTTTCTCACGGCGAATCTTTACGCTTTCTTATTAGGGTTAGTCTCTAGACTAGGGCTTCGCCCTTTAGTATCGCAACAGAGCAAACTTTCTAAAAGTATCGACTTTCGACATCCTTGTTTTTTCCATTCGTTTGGAGTTGCAGTCAGAAAAATGCAGGAAAAGCTCAGCGACTATTCAATTACTCTTCGCGGCCGCCAGTACAAGCCCCTGATGGTGGGCGGCATGGGCGTCAATATTTCCAGTTCCAAGTTGGTGCTTGCCGTTGAAAAACTGGGCGGCATCGCACACCTTTCGGATGCGCTTCTGATGGACGTCTGCGACCGTGAGCTCGGCACGCACTACAGCCAGGCCAAGACCCGCAGATTCAAGGATCTCATCAACAACCCCGACAAGAGCGAGGAATCCTTCGACCTTGAGGATCTTGCCGCTGCAACGAAGCAGTACATCTCGCACGTGATGAGCCAGAAGACGGGCCGCGGCCTGGTGCTTCTGAACTGCATGGAAAAGCTCACCATGAATGCGGCCATCGACACGCTGCGCGTGCGGCTGAACGCCGCCCTTGATGCCGGCATCGACGGCATCACGATGGGTGCGGGCCTGCACCTCTCGAGCCTGCGTCTGATGAAGGACAATCCGCGCTTTCATGAGGCGCTTCTGGGCATCATCGTGAGCTCGGTGCGTGCGCTCAAGGTCTTCATCCAGCGCGCCAACCAGGTCGAGCGCCTGCCCGACTACGTCGTGGTCGAAGGCCCGCTTGCGGGCGGACACTTGGGCTTTGGCGACGACTGGGCCGACTACAACCTCGAAGACATCGTGCGCGACGTGCGCAAGTTCCTCGATGACAACGGCATGCCGCAGATTCCGGTCTTTGCCGCGGGCGGCATCTTCACGGGCGGCGACGCCGTGCACATGCTGCGCGACGTGGGCGCCGCGGGCGTTCAGGTTGCCACGCGCTTTACGATTGCCCAGGAGTGCGGCCTGCCCGACGAGGTCAAGCAGCGCTATCTCAACAGCGTGGCCGAGGACGTCGAGGTGAACCACTTCTCCACCACGGGCTATCCGATGCGCATGCTCAAGTACTCGCCTGCCATCGCAAGCGAAGTGCGCCCCAACTGCGAGACCTACGGGTACCTTCTTTCCAAGGGCCAGTGCTCCTACATCAAGGAGTGGTACGCACGCAAGGCCGCCAAGGATGCGGGCACCGAAATGCCTCCGCACGCCAAGTGCTGCCTGTGCACGCAGATGCGCAACTACAAGGTCTGGACGTGCGGCGCGACGGTCTCGCGCTTGAAGGAGACGACGGTGAAGCTTCCCGACGGCACCTGGTATCTGCCCACGGCCGAACAGATCTACAACGACTACATGACGAGCACGGGCGACCACATCGAGGTGTCGCGTCCGGAAAATGCGTAAAGCGAAAGCAATGCGCTGACAGAGGTGCGGGCGTCTTGAAAACGACAACGCCCGTGCCTCATGCACAAACGAGCGGGCAAACCGCCGGGCCCTTGAGGTTTGGTCTTTGGTTTGCGCGCTCGTTTTTTATTACGTCGTCGGCCGTCCTCACCGGGATTCTTCATCAGGATTCCTCGTCCGGCATCCTTCCCCTCGAAAGCCCGCGGGCGGCGGGTGCGGCGTCCCCTGCGTGTTAACATCCCGGAAAATCCGGCGCAAAGCGGCGTATGAAGCCGTCATCAGCTGCCCCCTTGAGCTCACCTTTTGAGCTCTCTTTGGCGTCCTTTCATCATTCCGAGCGGGGCGCTTTAGTCATTGCAGTCACCATCGGCCGGTTTCCCTTTGAAGCGGAGCTTTATCGTGCACAACGTTCTTCTCATGATTCTTGACGGCTGGGGCCGCGGCGACGGCTCGAGGGCCGACGCCATTGCAGCCGCGCATCCGGAATTTCTCACGCAGCTTGAGCGCGACTGGCCGCATGCGCTGCTGCGCACCGACGGCGAGAACGTCGGTCTGCCCGAGGGCCAGATGGGCAACTCCGAGGTGGGGCACCTCAACATCGGCGCAGGCCGCGTGGTCTACCAGGATCTGGTGAAGATCAACCGCGCCTGCCGCGCGAGCGGCGACTCGCCCGAGGCGCTTGCGAACAACCCTGAAGTCCGCGCGCTCTTTGACTACGTCAAAAAGAACAATGCGGCGCTGCACTTCATGGGACTTTTCTCCGACGGCGGCGTGCACTCGTCGCTCGAGCACCTCGAGCGCTTCCTTGAGCTCGCCCGCGAGGAGGGCGTTTCGAACACCTTCGTGCACGCCTTCATGGACGGGCGCGACACCGACCCCAAGAGCGGCGCGACGTATGTGCGCCGGGTTCTTGCGCGCATGCAGGCAGGCGAAATTGCCGGGACGCTCGCAAGCATGATCGGGCGCTACTACGCGATGGATCGCGACAAGCGCTGGGAGCGCGTGCGCGAGGCCTATGACCTTCTTTGCTCGGGCAAGGGCACGCCCACGACCGATATGCAAAAGGCCCTTGAAGACTCCTACGCTGCGGGCGTCACCGACGAGTTCGTCAAGCCCGTGTGCCTCACCGACGCCGCCGGCAGCCCCGTGGGCCGCATCAAGGCGGGCGACGCCGTCGTCTTCATCAACTTTAGAAACGACCGCGCCAAGGAACTGACGGCTGCGCTCACGCAGCCTGCGGCCGAGGGCGAGGATCGCGCCGGCATGCGGAACGTGCCGCTTTACTTTGCGACGATGACCCCGTATGACGCGAAGTACCAGGGGCTTCACGTGCTCTTTCCGAAGGAAAACGTGGTCAACACGATCGGCGAATGGGTGGCTGCCAAGGGCTTGAAGCAGCTTCGCATCGCCGAAACCGAGAAGTACGCCCACGTGACGTTCTTCTTAAACGGCGGGCGCGAGGATACGTTTGAGGGCGAAGACCGCATTCTGGTGCCGAGCCCCAAGGTCGCGACCTACGACTTGAAGCCCGAGATGAGCGCCTATGAAGTGGCAGAAAAGCTCGCGGCGGCGCTTTCCGAACGCAAGTACAACTTCGTGTGCCTGAATTTCGCCAACGGCGACATGGTGGGCCACACGGGCGTCTATGAGGCCATCGAAAAGGCCGTCTCGGCCGTTGACGCCTGTGCGCGCACCGTCATCGAGGCCGCGCGCAAGGCGGGCTACGACGTGGTGCAGATTGCCGACCACGGCAACGCCGATCATGCCGTCAATGCCGACGGGTCGCCCAATACGGCGCACTCGCTCAATCCCGTTCCCGTGGTGGTGGTTTCCGACCGTGTGAAGGGCGTGCGCAACGGCGTGCTGGCCGACGTGGCGCCCACGGTGCTGGCGTTGATGGGCATTGAGCCGCCCGCCGAGATGACGGGCAAGAGCCTCGTTGAGTGGAAGTAAGAAATCAAGTCCCTGATGCGCGCAAATCACTGTAAATCAACGCAAGATGATTTGAAGATGCGCGCAGGAGGATCGAAAAAGCGCCTTAAGTCTCCGGACTGAGGCGCTTTGCTTTTGAAGAGCTCAAAAACGGAGCGGCTGAAGGCCGTCCTTAGAGCAGCGGCGAGAGCAGGTAGCAGACGCCTTCAAGAAAACGCTGCCCGTAGCTGCGCTTGTGCCACAAAAGGGGCTGCAGCTGCCGCGCACGGCGCTCGTAGCCGCGCTGCAGCTGCGTGAGATCGTGCACGAAACCGCGGTCAAAGACGAGCAGCATCATTTCAAAGTTGAGATGCAAGCTGCGGTTGTCGAGGTTCACCGTACCGAAGAGCGCGAAGTCGTCGTCGACCGTGATCGCCTTGGTGTGCAGCACGCCGTCGGTGAAAAAGAGGATCTTCACACCGCTAGCCATCAAGTCGCTGAAGTAGCGACGGCTTGCCCAGCTCACGAATTTCGAGTCGCAGTGCCGCGGCACGCACAACCGCACCTCGACGCCGCGCATGGCGGCGTTCTGCAGGGCGATCACAAGCGACTCGTCGGGCACGAAGTAGGGCGTGGTGAGAAGCACGTGGCTGCGCGCGCAGCCGATTGCCTCAATGATGAGACGCTTGTTGGCGTCGTGTACCGTCGTGGGGCCCGAAGGGACGACGGTGACGGCGGCGTTGCCCGCTGCGGGCGTCTCGGGAAGGGCACCCGCATAGACGGGCATGACGCCTTCGTCGTCAGGCTGCAGCGCCCAGTCAAAGAAGAAGACTTCGTTTAAATGCGTGACCGCCGTGCCCTCGATGCGCACCATGGCGTCGATCCATTCGCCCACGCCTTCGGAGATGTTGAAGAAGTCCGGGTCGATCATGTTGAGGCTGCCCGTGTAGCCCACCGCGTCGTCGATCACCACGGTCTTGCGGTGCAGCCGCAGATCCGCGCGCCCCTTGTTGAGCGCAAGAAAGTGAATGGGAAGCGCCCGGTGCAGGTGTACGCCTGCGGCAAGCATCTTCGCAGGCCACTGCGAGCGCAGAAACTGTCGGCTGCCGACGTCGTCAACGAGAATGCGGCAGGTAAGGCCGCGTTCGGCCGCCTCAATCACGGCCTCGGCAATGGCGTCGCTGTAGCCGCCCGTGCTCCAGATGTAGAACTCCATTGAGACCGAACGGCGGGCGCTGCGGATGTCGGCAAGCATGCGCTCAAGCGCCTGAATCGAGTCGCCGATCAATTCAAGTTTTGAGCCCGTGGTCATGGGCAGGTCGCCCAATTTCTGGGCAAGCTCAACGAGGCCTCGGTGGCGCTGGGGCTTCGTGATGGGCTGCGCCTTGCGCTCCTTGGCGTGGATCCGCTCCCAGGAGGCAAGAAGGCGCTTGAGCTTGTAGGCGCGCCAGCGTCCGATCGGGCGCTCGCCGATCATGACGTAGAGAATGAAGCCCACGTAGGGCAGCGCCACCGTCAGAAGAATCCAGGCAAAGGCGCTTCCGGGCGGATGCCGGGTCATGATGACGCGCAGGATCACAGAGAGCGCGAGCGAGGCCTGCAGCACGAAGGCGCCGGCGCCGATGACGGCTAGCCAGAAGTTTTCGCTCGACAGAAGACTTTGCAGCATGGCGAACCTTCAGCCCTTGGAATCCTTAGCCCGCGCAGAGCTCGGCCTTCTGCGTGAGCTCCTCCCAGCGGGCGTAGGCCGCCTCGATCAATCCCGGCAGTTCCTCAGCGCGCGCTTTGTCGGCCTGCTGTTCGCTCACCTCGTGCTTGAAGTAGTCGGGCTCGCTCATGCGGGCAATGAGCGCGGTCTGCTCCGACTCAAGCGCCTCGATCTTGGCGGGCAGCGCCTCAAGCTCCTTGTTTTCCTTGTAGCTCATGCGAAGCTTTTCTTCGCGCTGGGGGCGTGCAGGGCGGGGCTTGGCTTCCTTTTCGCTCTTGCGGGCGGCTGCCTCGGGCTCGGGCAGGGGCGGGCGCTGACGCACCCAGTCCTCGTAGCCGCCCACGAATTCCATCCAGCGGCCGTCGGGCTCGGCGTAGTCCACCGGCGCAAGAACCTGCGTGACGACGTCGTCGAGAAAACGCCGGTCGTGGCTCACGAGAATGATCGTGCCGGGGTAGTTTTCAAGCGTTTCCTCAAGAAGCTCAAGCGAGTCGATGTCAAGGTCGTTGGTGGGTTCGTCGAGCACGAGAAGGTTTGCCGGAAGCGCAAAAAGGCGCGCAAGGAGCAACCGGTTTCGCTCGCCGCCCGAGAGGTTTGAAACCGGAACCTCGGCGCGGTGCGGGGCAAAGAGAAAGTCTCCGAGGTAGCTCATGATGTGCTTGCGCTCGCCCGCAATCTCCACCCATTCGCTTCCCGGGCTGATCGTCTCGGCCACGGTCTTGTTGAGGTCGAGCTGCTCGCGCAGCTGATCAAAGTAGGCGATCTTGAGATTCGTGCCGAGCTTCACCTTGCCCTCGTCGGGCGCAAGCGTCCCTAAAAGGAGTTTGATCAAGGTCGACTTGCCCGCGCCGTTGGGGCCGACGAGCCCCAGCTTGTCGCCGCGCATGAGCTTGAAGTCAAGGCCCTTGACGATCACGCGATCTCCGAAGGACTTCCCAAGTCCCGTGACTTCTGCCACCACCTTGCCGCTTTTTTCGCCGGCGTCGATCGAAAGATTGATCTGCCCGATGCGCTCGCGTCGGGCGGCGCGCTCGCGCCGCAGCGCCTCAAGGCGCCGTACGCGCCCTTCGTTGCGGGTGCGGCGCGCCTCGATTCCTTTTCGGATCCAGACCTCTTCCTGCGCCCAGAACTTGTCAAAGCGCGCGCGTGCGAGATCCTCGGCCGCAAGCTCCTCGTTCTTGCGCGCCTCGTAGGCGGCAAAGTTCCCCGGATAGCTTCTGAGGGTGCCGCGGTCAAGCTCAATGATGCGCGTAGCCACGTCGTCGAGAAACGCACGGTCGTGCGTGATCACCATGAGCGTGCGGCCGTTGCGGTATTCGCTTTTTAAAACTTCTTCAAGCGCCAGAATCGTGTCGACGTCAAGGTGGTTCGTGGGCTCGTCAAGAAGCAGCAGATCGGGCTTCATGCTCAAGGCCAATGCAAGCGCCGCGCGCTTTTTTTCGCCGCCCGAGGCGGCCTCGGGCGAGGCGTCGGCCTTGACCTTCAGCTTTTGCAGGTATTCATCGAGCCGTGCGAGCGCCGTCCACTTGTCGCGGTCGTCGGCAATCTCCTCAAACTTGCCGCGGGCGATGAGCGAGTCCTTCAGCGTCGCCGCTGGCGGCAGGTAGGGCTCCTGCTCGACGTAGATGCGCCGCAGGCCGTCCTGGCGGCGGATCTCGCCGGCATCGAGCTTTTCGACGCCTGCGATGACCTGCAGAAGCGAGCTTTTGCCCGTGCCGTTGCGGCCGATGAGGCCGACGCGCTCGCCCGGCTCAAGGCTCATGGCGGCGTGGTCGAGAAGGGGCAGATCGCCCCAGGCAAGTTCGGCCTCCGAAAGGGTGATGATGGACATGGTGTGACTGGTAAAAGTTTGGGTCGCAGGGAATGTCGCACGTCCCGGGCGGACTTCAGGCGCAGTCGCCCGGTCGTGCGTCAATGTGTGTTGGGGACATGACGGCGGACGCAGGAGAAACGAGGCGCCTTGGGTGATCTTGGGGATTCTTCAGGCGCCTCGCTGGGGACCTCTAGAAAGCTTCCGTCAGGGTGTGACCGGCGTGACCAGAGGCGCGCTTTGCGCGGGAGCGGGAGCAGGAGTCGAAGGCGCCGTCATCGGCGTCGTGACGGGCTCGGGCTCCGCCGCCGGTTGTGCGCTGCTGCCGCCCGAGAAGTTGTAGCGGTCGAGCATGTCGTCAAGCCCCGGGGCGTTGTCAGAGGTTTCCTCAATCAGGGTGCCCGCCTTGCGGGCTGCCTGCTGCGCCTCGCGCTGCAGACGCTCGAGCGACCGGGCCTGCGCGCGCATGCGCCGCGAGTTGGTCTTGAAGCTTTCGTACTCGACCACCGCGTTTTCGTCCATGATGCGCAGCTCGCCGCCAAAGATCATCGCCGTCTGCCCGCGTCGTTCGGCCTTGGGCGAGAGGCTTAAGTTGTAGGCGACGGTGCCGAGAAGCCCGTTAAAGCTTGCCGAGGTCGTGCCGTGCGCAATCGAGGATGCCGCCGCAAAGGCGTCGGCCCCGAGCGCAAAGAGGCGCTTTTGCAGCGTCGTCTGCGGCGCCGGCACGCGGTAGATGTCTTCAAATTCGTTGGCATCAAATTGGAGCACTAGCGGGCTGTCGACCAAGGCGACCTGCAGCAGGTCGTAGGTCATGGCCTTTGCCTGGGGATCGGTCTTGGGGTCGCCCGGATTGATCATGGGCGTGCCCCAGATGCGGCTGCGGATCGGAAGACGCGAGCGCACGAGCGAGGCGGTCTTGGCGTCCATCGCGAGAAACACCGCGTGATACGGCGGCTCGGACAAAGCGGCGCGGGCGCGCTTGGCGGCCTTCAGACGCCGGATGCGGATCTGCTGCTGGCGCCAGCCCACCGGATCAGCTTCCTGATCAATGAGCTCTTCGTTGAATTCGGTTTCGTCGAGCCGTTCGACGGCAAGATCAAAGAACTTGCTCACGCGCTGGAATTGGTTGAGGTCCACCGTGAGGCGATCGGGCGCGTAGCCCGCGGCAACAAGCGTGCGCTCGAAGGCCGACGAGATGCGCTTTTCAAGCGGTGTGTCGTGATCAATGAGAAGCACCTTGGGCTGCGTGCCCGCGCTCGTGGTGGGCGGCAGCGCCGCAAGGCCAAGCGCCGCCACGCGCGAGGCGTCGTCTTCCATCGAAAGCCCGAGCATCAGAAGATTGTGCGGGAACGTGATCGGCTCATAGCGCACGGGGCTTACCGCAAGCTCTTCGGCAAAGACAAGGCCCGGCACGGTCGAGTGCGTCCTGATGCTTCCGGCGGGCTTTTCGGCTTTGCCTTCGGCCGTGGTCTCGACGCTTCCTAAGGCCTCATTGGTTTCGGCGATGAGAAGCTCGCGCATGTGCTGCTCGTTTGCGCGCTTGGCTTGAAGCACCGCGCGTTTTTCCGCAAGCTCCTCTTCGGTCAGGGGCACCGCGGTATTCATGTCGATCTGATTGAGCGCGATGACCGGCAGCGGCGTGTATTCCATAGCGGCGATTTCGCTCACCTTGCTGCGGTCCAGCGGCCCGATTGCGGCCATGGCGCCCGCCATGGCGGCGCGCTTGAGCATGCTTGCGGCCGACTCATTGGTGCCCGGGCGCACGAGGAGCACCTCGATCGGGGAGCCTGATGCATAATTTGCCGCGAGTACGCCCTGCAGGATTCGCTGCGAGGGCTCTTCAAAGGGCGAGTCGGGCGAAGGAAGCAGGAATGCGAGCTTTACGCCTGCGGCCTGCCCCGAAAGGAGCGCGCCGATCGAGTCGACTGAGGTCGTCGCGGCAGCCTCCGACGGGGCTGAGGATTGCGTACCTGCATCCGTGCCGTTCGTCAAAGGATCGGCTGCAACGGCGGGAGCCGCAGGCTGTGCGGGCTGCGACTGAATCGTTGCCTGAGGCGCGGCGGGCGCCGAAGCGGGTGCTGAAACGGGTGCCGAAATGGGCGCCGCCTGAAGCGTCGCATTGGGCGAGGCTGCAGGTGCCGCTACAGGTGCCGCGCCCGGCGCCGTGATGACCGGAACCGAGGGGCCGGCCATCGGCGCAGACAGCACGAAGTCTTCAGGAACAACGACGGCGGCAGCAGCAGGGGCCGTAGATTCGGCAGCCGCAGACATGGCGTCGGCGGCAGGGAGAGTCTGGGCCTGCACGCCCAGGGCTGCGCCGGCAAAAAGAGCAGACAGCAGACCAGCAATGATGGAACGAGGGAACATGCGATCGAGTTCAAATCAAAATCGAGGGCAGACGCAGGCCGTGGAGCCTGTATCCGAAGGAGTGAGCAAGAAGGCTCGGTTCTCCGACGACGTCCTGATGCAGTGCGCCATGCTCTCGCAGCAGTCTTTCAAAGGCGCAACGCTCTATATTGTAGGGCTTCCCATCGGCAACGCGGCCGACATCACGCTGCGCGCGCTCTGGGTGCTTGACGTCTGCGACGTCATCGCCTGCGAGGACACGCGCGAAACCCGAAAGCTTCTGGACCGCTACGGCATCAGCACGCCCACCATGAGCGTGCACGAACACAACGAACACGCCGCAGCCGAGCGACTGATCGAACTGCTCGGCGAGGGGAAGCGCATTGCGCTTGTGACCGACGCCGGCACGCCCGCCGTGAGCGACCCCGGTGCACGGGCCGTGCACCTCGTGCGCGAGGCGGGCTTTGACGTAAGTCCCGTGCCGGGACCGAGCGCCGTCGTCACTGCTCTGAGCGCAAGCGGCCTTGAGTCGTACCGCTTTACGTTTGCGGGCTTTGTGCCGCCCAACGGCAAGGCTCGCCGCGAGGCATTAAAGGACCTTGCCGCCCGCGAGGAGGCCTTTGTTCTCTATGAAGCGCCGCACCGCATCCGCGAGCTCCTCTGCGACCTTGCCGAGGCCCTTGTTGCCGCCGGCGACGGCGCGCGGCGCGTCGTTGTCGCGCGCGAGCTTACGAAGCGCTTTGAGACGTTTTCGGCGATGACCGCCGCCGACCTTTCGGCCTGGGCCAAGATGCATGAGCCGCGCGGCGAATACGTGATTGCCGTCGACATGCGTGCGGCAAGAGGCGAGGAGCTTGATGCGCGCGACCGCGCCTGGATCGATGCGATCGCCAAGGAGCTGCCGCCCTCAAGAGCGGCGGCCGTCGCCGCCCGCGTGACGGGCCTCAAGCGCGACGCGATCTATCAGATGATCGGCGGGGGAGACAAATAATCCCCAAAAGACATCCTTAAAGAGCATCAAGGGGAGCCCATCAAGGCTCCCCCGATTCCCCCGACTCCTGTTTTTTTGCAAAGCCCCGGCTAGAGGTTGAGATCCTTGGCGCGGGGCTTTTCGCCGCGCCCGGAGATCACGGCGTCAAAGACGCAGTTGGGCAGGATGCGCAGCAGCTTGGCCACGAGTCCCATCTGCCACGGGATGGTGCGGTAGGAGACTTCCGAGAGGATGGCGCGCACGGCGCGGCGCGCGAACTCGTCGGCTTCAAGGATGAACGGCATCCGGTAGGGGTTCTTCGCCGTAAGCGGCGTGCGCACGAATCCCGGCGAAATCGTCGTCACCTTGATGCCGTACTTGCGCACGTCGTTGCGCAGGCTCTCAAGGTAGCTGATCGCGGCGGCCTTGCTCGAGCAGTAGGCTTCGCTGCCGGGCAGGCCGCGGATGCCCGCCACCGAGGCGGTGCCCACGAACTGGCCGCGGCCGCGCTGGCGCATGGGCTCGATGAAGGGGTGGAAGGTGGCGGCCATGGCGAGCACGTTGGTGCGGTAGACGCGCTCCATGACGTCGAGGTCTTCTTCGAATTCGGTCTTGACGCCGATCGAGATGCCGGCATTGGCGATCACGATGTCGGTGGGGCCTGCCGCCTCAAAGTCGCGGGCGGCCGCAAAAAGCGCCTCGCGGTCGGCGACGTCAAGCGCGTACGTGCGGTGCTGATCGGCGTGGGTGAGCGTTGCCGCGAAGGCTTCGAGCTTTTCGCGATTGCGGCCCACGAGGCCGAGCTGTGCGCCCATGGCGTCGAACTCGCGGGCCATGGCTGCGCCGATGCCGCTGGAGGCGCCGGTAAGAAAGATGCGCATGATTGTGCAATGGCTCCGTCAGGAAATGGTGGGACTACTTCTCGCTGCGGATGCGTCGGATGAGCTCGCGGGTCATGTCGATCGCGCCTTCACGCGTGCCCACGAGGTGGGGCGCGGTGATGAAGCGTCCGGCGATGCCGATTGAGGGCGTGGAGTCCACGCCGTAGTGCTTCCAGGTGCGTGCGGCCTGGCGGGTCTTGGAGACGATCGAGAAGCTCTTGAGCATCTTGTTCCAGTCGTCGCTCTTGATGCCGTTGCGGCCCATGAACTGCTCGATGTCCTTGGCAATCGACTCGGCCGTGGTCCAGTTCTCATGGTCCTCGCGGATCACCCAGTTCCAGAAGGGCAGGTGCAGGTCTGTGAGACGGTTCATCGCCTCGAGGCTGTAGTAGACGCTCGTGAAGATGTCGAGATCGTTGTTCCAGGCAACGGGGGAGACGACGTACTTCACGTCGGGCATCGCCTTCAATTCCTCGGCGAACTTGTCGATCACAGGCTCAAACGAGAGACAGTGCGGGCAGGTGTAGGCAAAGAAGTTGTGCACGAGGATCGGGCGCTCGGGATAGTTCACCGCCGGGCGCACGATGATGTAGTCCTTGCCGGCGACCGCAGGCCGCTTTTCGGCGGCAAGCACGCCGGTGACGGATGCGACGCAGCCCGCGGCGGCTGCTCCCTGCAGAAGATGTCGTCTGGAAATCATGATGCGAAGAACCTTTGTCAAAAAAGATGATTTTTGATCCTGGGCTTTTTCCAACCGAAGATCAGTCAAATCAGGCCAAGCAGGCCAATCAGGCAATAGGGGGCTGAAATCAGTTGGGCTGGTGGATGACCGTGCCCTGAATGGCGTTGTCGGCAAGACTCTGGCGGATCTCCTCGGCGTTGTCGGCCGTATCAAACGGCCCGATGCGCACGAGATAGACGCGCTTGCCCGCCTGGCGGATCGAGGAGATCTGGGCGTCAAGCCCGATGAAGGCGATGCTTGCGCGCATCGCTTCGGCCTCTTCGTTGGTGGCGAAGGTGCCCGCCTGCACCCAGAAGCGTTCGGTGTTGATCACCTCGGTCGAGTCCTCGGCCGGGGCGTTGCCGTTGGCCGTCACCGTCACCACCCCCTGGCGCTGTTCCTCGCCTTGGCCTGCGTCGTAGAGCTTGCGGTTGGGATCGATGCTCTTGCCGTCAAGCAGCTGCTCGTCGACGTTCGAGCTCACCTGCTGAACTTTGGAGACGAAGGGAATCGGGGCGTTGTTCACCCAGATGAACACGCCGGCGGTGATGATGAGCGAGACGACGACGCCTGCGGTAAAGGACCAGAAGATCGCGGTTTTGCTCGTAGCCATGAAAATCGTCACTCCTATCGCGGATCGCTGCCAGGCGGGCGCCCTCGTTCGACTTCCGGTCCCAAAATTCGGAATCCGTCATTGAGGGAGGGCGCCTTTTCTGCGCTGCGCTTTTGGGATGCTACATGTGTTCGGGCGCGCTCACGCCGAGCACGTCCAGACCGTTTCTCAGAACCTGACGCGCCGCAAGAAGCAAGGCCAGACGCGCGTTGCGTTCGCGTTCGTCTTCAACGAGCACGTGCTCGGCATTGTAGAAGGCGTGGAAGTCGGCTGCGAGCTCCTTGAGGTAGACGCAGATCAAGTGCGGCGCGAGGTCGCGGGCAGCCACGGCAAGCGTTTCGCCGTACTGCGAAAGCCGTGCGGCAAGCGCCTCGGCCTGCGGGCTCGTGAGAACCGAGAAGTCGGCGTTGGCGGCCTCTTCGGAGCTCGCAACCTTGTAGCCGCGCTCGGCAGCCTGCTTGAAGACCGAGCAGATGCGCGCATGCGCGTACTGCAGGTAGTAGACGGGGTTCTCGTCGCTCTTGGCGCGCGCGAGGTTGACGTCGAAGGCGAATTCGGCGTCGGACTTGCGCGAAACGAGGAAGAATCGTGCGGCGTCGCGGCCGACCCAGTCGACGAGGTCGCGCAGCGTGACGTAGGTGCCGGCGCGCTTGCTCATCTTCACTTCCTCGTTGTCCATGATTACCTTGAGCATCTTGTGCAGCAGGTATTCGGGGAAGGTCTTGGGGATGGTGAGGCCGAGGGTGCTCGCCGCCGCCTGCAGGCCGATGCGCACGCGCGCGACGGTGCCGTGATGATCCGACCCCTGGATGTTGATCGCACGGTCAAAGCCGCGCTCGAACTTCGCGAGGTGGTAGGCGACGTCGGGTACGAAGTACGTGTAGTAGCCGTCCTGCTTGCGCATCACGCGGTCCTTGTCGTCCTTGAAGTCCTTGAAGGCGGGGTCGGTCGTGCGCAGCCACAGGGCGCCGTCGGCCTCGTAGGTGTGGCCCGAGGCGATGATGGCGTTGACGGCCTTTTCGACGCGCCCGCTCGTGTAAAGCGAGCTCTCAAGGTAGAAGTTGTCGAAGGCGACGCCCAACTTCTTGAGGTCGTCGTCCTGTTCGTTGCGAAGGTACGCAACCGAGTAGCGGCGGATCGCTTCGAGGTCTTCGACGTCGCCGGTGGATTCAATCACTTCGCCCGAAAGCGTCGTCACCGGCTTCTTGGCGAGATAGTCGCGGGCGATGTCGTAGATGTAAAGGCCCTGATAGCCCTTTTCGGGGAAGGCTTCGTCGCCCTGAAGGCCGAGCTCCTGCTTGGCGCGAGCCTGCACCGAGAGGGTGAGGTTGTGAATCTGGACGCCCGCGTCGTTGTAGTAGAACTCGCGCATCACCTTGTAGCCCTGGGTGTGCATCACGCGTGCGAGCACGTCGCCTAAGGCGCCCTGACGGGCGTGCCCGAGATGCAGGGGGCCGGTCGGGTTGGCCGAGACGTACTCAAGCAGCACGCTCTTGCCCTCGAAGGCCTTGCTCGAACCGAAGGCCGCGCTCTGGCGAAGGACGTCGGCGATGACGCTGAACTTGGCGGCCTGGTGAAAGCGCATGTTGATGAAGCCCGGTCCGGCGATTTCAATGTCGGAAAGAAGCGCGCCGAAGGCCGCGTCGGCCTTCATGGCGGCCACGAGCTCTTCGGCGATCTGGCGCGGGTTCTTCTTGAGCGTGCGCGCAAGCTGCATGGCGACGTTGGTGGCAAGGTCGCCGTGCTCGGCCTGCTTCGGGCGCTCAAGGCGCACGGCAACGTCGGATGCACCGAGCTGGGCGGCGGCGCGGCCGATGAGTTCAACGAGGGACTGTTTCTGATCTTCGATCATGGCTAAATGGTATGAATGGCGGTGGTGTTTTTAAATTGCCCGTGCCGTGCATGCGTGCGCCGGGGCTCTCGTACGATAGCAAACCTCATGCGCGGGCATGGTGACAAATTCCTACAGTACGCCGAAAGCCCCGAGCCGTGCGCAGAACCCAACGGGCTGCGGACGGGGCGGGGCTTGGTGCTGCCGCGAGGGTTGGCGCAGGGGAGCCGCTTTTCGCAAGCGGTTCAGGCGCGCTAGCCCAGGCGCTTGTCGCGTTCGATCTGCGCGTAGGCCGAGTGGTTGTGAATCGACTCGTAGTTCTCGGCCTCGGTGTGATAGGCCAGAACGCGCGGCTCGTCGTTCAACTGCTTGGCGGTGTCGCGCACGATGTCCTCGACGAACTTCGGGTGATCGTAGGCGTATTCGGTGACGTACTTCTCGTCGTTGCGCTTCAAGCGGCTCCAGAGCTCGCAGGAGGCCGACGTTTCGGCGATGCGGATCTGCTCCTCAAGCGACATGCGGCCCGCGAGCTCGACGGCGATCGTGATGCGCGAGCGCTGGTTGTGTGCGCCGTAGTCGCTGATCTCGCGGCTGCACGGACACAGACTCGTCACCGGTGCGGTGATCTCCTGCACGATGCGCGTGGTCTGCTTGCGGCGCTCGGCCGTAAAGCGCACCTTGTAGTTCATGAGGCTCTTGAGGCCCGAGACAGGGCTCGTCTTGGTGACGAAGAAGGGGCAGCGGATGTCGATGTAGCCCTCTTCGGCGCCCAAAAGCTCAAGCATGCGCTCAAGGAGATCGCGCATCATGTCGCAGGAAAGCGGCTGCGGATCGTCGGTGATGAGCGAGACGAAGCGCGACATGTGCGTGCCCTTCTTGTCGGCGGGCAGGCCCACGTACAGGCTCACTTCGGCCACGGTCGGCTGCGGGCCGTCGACGCTTGCGACCGACATGGGAACGGTGAGGCCTCGGACGCCGACGCGGTCGATGGGAATGTTGCGTCCGTCGACCAGGTTCTGCACGTCAGGCAGATTGGAAATCTTCTGGTTCATAAATTCGAATCAAACGGCTTCCGTCCCGATGGCGGTGCGGCCGTCGGCTGAGGGCGGCGATGCGGTCCATGGTGCTCGAGCCGCGGGAAGCGGGGAGAGTTGCGGCGAGCGGCCTCCGGGGGAGGCGGGGATAGGCGCAGGGCGCGGAAGCGTCAAAAAAATTGCTGTGAGCTTGAAATGATAACGAATTTGCCGCCCCGGAAAACCATCCTGGGAGGGAAAATCGAGGAAAAACGCGGGCTGAGGCCGGGTTTCGGGGGCCCGGGCGCGCGTCTTCACAAAGGAGGGCGCCCCTCCGCCGTCCGAGGCGCTGCCAACCTTTTGACGCAGACGCCGATGATGGAAAAACTCCGAAACAAGCCCGCGCGAATGTTTGCATTCTCGCGGACATGCCTCGTGAACGAGCCTGATAGACTAGGTGCAGTCGAATATTGAAGACTGCCGCGCCAAGCAGCCGGCAAAGCCGGCAGCCGCTCTTGACGGACCAGGAGCCTTTGGGAGGCCCCGCAGCGTCGTCAAAAGTTTTTCTTTGCCGCAAGGAAGAAGCCATCCCCATGCTCTACATCAACGGACGTCCCATTCATCCGCTTGTTTCGTTTGTCGCTTCCGTGGCCGTGATTGCCGCCATGATCGGCCTGGGCGTCCTGCTGCTGCCCGTAATCGGCGGCATCATGATCTTTGTCCTTTTGTGTGTGGCGGCGCTTGCGCTCTACGGGCTTTACTACCGCTGGCGCTACGGCGATCCCTTCAAGCGCGCCCAGGAGCAGATGATGAACCGCATGCGCGAGGCGGCCTCGGGCCAGGGCTTTCGTGAAGCCGCGGGCGGCGCCTCCAATGCCGCTGCTTCGGCCGCTGCGGCCGAACCTGCCGTGCGCAAGGGCGAAGCCCGCACCGGCGTGCGCCGCACGACCGTGATCGAAGATGCCGTGGTGCTCGAGGAGATTCGTCATCGTGAAGGCGGCAGGAAAGAGGACTAGCGCAAAAAGAAGGGAGGCGGCCGCGCGCCAGCCCGATCTCTTCGCGGCCTTCGATCCTCCCGATTCCCCTGATCCCGCAGAGGCTGCAGGCTCTCCCGAGTCTCCGGAGTCCTTTGCGCTTGAGTCTTTTGATTTGGGAAAAGACAAGGCGTGCACGGCATCGGCCGGCAAGGACGCTTTGGATCTTCGCGGCATGCCGCAAGTTTTTTCCTTGACGTCGGCCGACGCCTTTGAGCTCACGCCCGACGGGGAAAAGGCGACCGTTTCGGCCGATCCCCGGCAGGGCGCGCACGGCCGTGAGTTCCTTGAGCTCGCCCAGGGGCTCTTTGCGCGCGGGGCAAGCTACAAGACGGTGGCGGCCTCGCTTGGGATTTCGATCTACACGGCCCGCGACTGGATGCACCACTACCGCAACGGAACCTACGAGACGCTGCTTGTGCCCGAGCGGCGCGGGCCGATGCGCTTTGACGAGAGCATCAAGGCGCGCGTACTGCACATGCGCGCCGACCGCGGGCTTTCCTACAACCAGATCGTGCGCGAGACGGGCATCAGCCGCGCCACCATCAGGCGCTGGATTTCATCAAGGGACCCGAGCCTCGGGCCCGACATGCTGCAGCGCGCGGCCGAGGCCGATGAAGCCGCGGTCAAAAGCGAGAAGAGCGATAAAGAGAAGTAAAAACAATCGCTTCCCGCTTTAAGACAAACTTAAGGCCCCTTCAAAACTTTGAAATACAAAGGTTTTTTGACTTGACTCGAGTCAATCGGGTGAACATTTCTTAACCCTAAACTGCCCGTCGTCCGGATGGCGGAAAGAATAAGTGCGGATGGGCTCCTTCGAAAAGTTCGTGGGGCTCGGGCCGCAGACGAGTGGTGTTCCGCCGTCCTCCCATGCGCTTCTCATGGTTGATGAGGAGTATTCCGGTGCGGCGCCAGGCTCTTGCTGCGGCCAATGCGCACCGGCAACAGGAGATAAGAGATGATGAAACCCGTAACTGCGCTCGTTCTCTCGGCGCTTCTTTCGCTCGGTGCGACGGCTGCCAACGCCGAAGACCTTGCCACTTTCCACAGCAAGATGGGCGGCTGCCAGGTCTGCCACGGCACCAACGCCGTGACGCCCGCCAACGTTCCCGACGACGAGCTCGAGCTCAACGGCAAGTGCATGACCTGCCACGGCGACTTCAAGAAGCTCGCCGACAAGAGCAAGAAGTTCGATCCGCACAACAGCCACCTGAGCGACCGCAGCCCCATCAACTGCACGGTCTGCCACACGGGCCATCAGCAGCCCAAGCTCATCTGCAACGACTGCCACACCTTCGATATGAAGATGCCGTTTGCCGATGCCGCGGCCCGCACGAACTGGGACGCCACGATCGACGAGAAGGCCGTGGCTGCGGCCGAAGCCGCGCCCGCGCGTGAAACCGTCGACGTGCTCGTCATCGGTGCGGGTTCCTCGGGTCTTAACGCCGCCATCGCTGCCAAGCGTGCCGGCGCCAAGGTTCTCCTGATTGAAAAGCACTCCTACGCGGGCGGCAACTCGATGCTCGCTGCGGGCGGCTTCAACGCCTGCAACACCGCCGAACAGGCCAAGAAGGGCATCAAGGACAGCGTCGAGCTCTTCGTCAAGGACACCATGAAGGGCGGTCGCGGCAAGAATGATCCCGAGCTCGTGCGCATCCTCGGCGAAAACAGCGCCGCGGGCGTGAAGTGGCTCGAGGACATGGGCGTTGACCTCTCCGACGTCAAGCGCTCGGGCGGCGCCTCGGTCGACCGTACGCACCGTCCGCACGGCGGCATGAGCGTCGGTCCGCACATCGTCGACGTGCTGCGCGCCGAAGCCACCAAGGAAGGCGTGGGCGCCCGCGTGAACACGCGCGCCGTGAAGCTGCTGCTTGACAAGGACTACAAGATTGCCGGCGCCGTCGTGCACGGCAAGCACTCGGGCTACTACAAGGTTGCCGCCAAGGCGGTCGTGCTTGCCACCGGCGGCTACGGCCAGAACAAGGAGATGGTGGGCTTCTACCGTCCGACCTTCAAGAACATGACGAGCTCGAACAATGTGACGAGCACGGGCGACGGCATCAAGATGGCGCTCAACATCGGCGCGAGCATGACCGACATCGACTGGGTGCAGGCGCACCCGACCGTAGGTCTTGACAGCCGCATCCTCATCAGCGAGACCGTGCGCGGTGTCGGCGCCATCATGGTCAACGTCAAGGGTGCGCGCTTCGTGAACGAGCTCACCACCCGCGACCGCGCAAGCGACGCCATCCTGCATCAGCCCGAGCGCCGCGCCTGGCTCGTCTTCGACAGCGACCTCTACAACTCGGCCAAGATGGTCCGCGGCTACGATCACCTCGGCATGCTCAAGAAGGCCAACACCGTCGAAGAGCTCGCCAAGCTCTGCAACATGGATCCCAAGACCCTTGCCGAGACGGTAAAGAGCTACAACGGCTACCGCAAGGCGGGCAAGGACGAGGCCTTCGGCCGTCCGGACATGCCGCTTGCCGTTGAAAAGGCTCCGTTCTACGCTGTGGCGGTTGCCCCCGGCATCCATCACACGATGGGCGGCGTGGCGATCACCCCCGAGAGCGAAGTGCTCGACATCCAGAGCCGTCCGATCCCGGGTCTGTATGCCGCGGGCGAAGTTACGGGCGGTGTGCACGGCTTTAACCGCCTCGGCGGCAACGCCGTGGCCGACACGGTGGTCTTCGGCCGTCGCAGCGGCGAGCACGCCGCGCAGTACGCGCTCGGACAGAAGAAGTAATCTCGCTTTTTTCGGAACGCAAGCCCTTCGGGCGCAGGAGAACTGCTCAACGAGAGCCTGCGCCCACAAAAGAAGGCAGCAACAAAAAGGAGTCTCTCCGACAAGGAGGACTCCTTTTTTACAACCAACTAAAAAAGCCTGTGTTTTTTAGCCGATGCCGGCTGCGGCAGGCTGTGTGCTCCGACTATCAAGGGGTCTGATGCCGCATTCCTCGAAGAAGAGGTTCAAAAGCTGCTGCGGGTGTTCGGGCTTGAAGACAGCGTAGATGCGCCGCGGATTGTCGTGCAGGCGGTCGGGGTTGACGTCCTTTCTGAGCTCCACAAGGTCACCGCGCTGGATTTCCTCGCGCACCGAAAGGTAGGGAAGGACCGAAAGGCCCAGCCCCGTGGCGACGGCGCGCTTGATGGCGCCCATCGTATTCATCAGAAGCGTGCTCGAGACGCTGATGCCCTGGCTTTGAAGCCAGCGCAGCGCCGCGTTTCGTACACCCTCCTCCTGATCCATGATCCAGGTCGCGAGGCTGAAGTCCTCCTCGGTGGCGTCGACGGCGATCAAGGGACTTCTGGGGCTCGCGACGAGCACGAAGTCGTCGCGAAAGCAGACGAAGTATTTAAGCGATGCATCAAGCGGCGGCCGGCTGATGAAGCCCACGTCGAAGCGGTTTTCCAAAACGCCGCGCTCGACCACGTCGTTGTCTTCAATCACAAGCGAGGGTTCGATTGCCGGGTGCTTCACCTTGAAGGCGGGCAGGCGTCGCGAGAGGATGTAGATGCCGCTAGCGCGGTTGGCGCCCACGACAAGAGACCCGGCCAGGCCCGCCTTCTGGGCGGCGAACATCTCCTCAATTTCTTCTGCCTTCTTCACCACGAGCGTGGCCTGCGGCAGGAGCGCTGCGGCCGCGGCCGTCGGAATGAGGCCCGCGGGCGTGCGGATAAAGAGCTCGGAGTCGAGCGCGCGCTCGAGTTCCTTCAAGGCCTGACTTGCGGCGCTTGCTGAAACGCACAGCCGTGCGGCGGCCTTGGAAAGATTGCGGGCGCTGTGTATCGCCAGAAAGACCTTGAGTTGTCTCAGTGTGATGCGCATAAATGCCAAGTCCTGTCTCAGTGGTTTGCCGCCCCCCTCCCATCCTCTCGGACGGATGACGGCAGGCCGATGTCCGGGTGCTGCGGCTCTCATTGTAGGAGTCGGGGGACGAAAAACGGGTGCGGAACAAAAAATCGCGGAGTGGGTCTCGGTCGTCGGTCGAGTCGACGTTGGACGAAAGTTGGACAAAATCGGACGGCGGTTGGACAAAAGTTGAACCAAATACCTCTCAAAATGAGGATATTGGGGAAAGTCCTAGTTCGGGCGATGGACGTCGTTTAAGGGGGTGTGCTGCAAACGCAAATGACGCCCGCACACGGCGCTTCGCGCGAAAGCGACGGACGGGGAGGGTGGAGTAAAAGAGAGGGGAAGTCAGAGGCGACTTGTGAGGATTAAGCTTCTGGAAGTAGGTGAAAACACCGACAATTTTGGCGTGTTTTGATAAAAATCAATAACAAATTGTAAGAAATCAGGGAATATTCACCCCCATTTCGGCCAGCTCGGGCAGCGTTCGCAGACCCACGGTCGGTTGTGCGGCACAAAGCGCACAACACCAACAAAAGCAGGGCTTCTAATACGCCCCTCGTCACGCAAATACTACATTCAATCTCCCCTGAAAAGCGTAGGAATTACTGGACTTTTCGTAATTCTTAAAGTACTCTTAACACTGCCGCGTCGCATTGACCCGCTTGGACACTTGCGCCAGCGGCTGTTTCTACTGCTCCTTTGGGAGGAGAAGAAGCGCGAATCTACAGGAGATTGTGATGACAACAACAACTATCAAAACGGTGGCAGGCGCCCTGTTTTGCACGGCTGCTTTGGTTGCCTCAGGTGCCCAGGCCGCTGATGCTCCGGGCGTTGGAAACAAAAATTTCAATGCCCTCACGCAGAAGATTCTTGACAACCCGCAGGGAACGGCCGATTCGATCGGCGTGCGTACGCTGCAGGACTACATCGTTCAGGAAAAGGAACTCTTCGAATTCCTCTTCCAGAACCATCCTGTGTTCAAGTACGCTGCTGAAGGCCGCATCAAGGGTGTCTACAAGATTTCGACCCGCGGCTCTGAGTTCCTCGGTGAAGGCAACGCCCAGGTTTACTCCAAGCTTGCCGGCGGTCGTCCGAAGGCTTCGCAGTACCGTCTTGCGGCCAAGTCGATTCTCGACTTCCCGAACCGCTTCATCGGTGCGGAGCGTTGCGGCGAATGCCATGCCGTGCAGTATGAAAAGTGGAAGCGCAGCCGTCATGCCCAGACGATCCGCTTCCCGGGCGAACATCCTGAAGTCGACAACGACCTCAAGAAGAAGCTCTACGGCTCCCAGGCCTCGATCCTTCCCGACGGCATCACGCCTGACGTGATCTACGCCACGATCGGTACGCCGCGTACCAAGTACGGTTACATCGACGCCTGGCTCGTGCGCGGTGCCTATCACATCCGTGACGGTCTGCTGCGCGACGGTACGGGTACGCTCGTTGCCGGCGGCAACCAGTTCTCCCGCGGCTGGGCTCAGTGGCTCACCCCCGAGCGCGCCAAGGAAATTAAGAAGGTGATCCCGGACTTCCCGACCGACATGAAGGAATTCGGCGGTTCGGCCTCCCACCAGTGGGGTATGACGTCCTACGGTTCGTCGTTTGAGAAGGAATTCCTCTTCCAGCCGGCGAGCTCGTACTGCGAGGTCTGCCACGCCTTCAAGTTCGACTTCAAGACCAAGGATGAGTTCTTCGCCGCTCTCGGCAATCCGAAGGAACTGCAGAAGCACACCATCTCGCGCGGCATTTCCTGCGAAGAGTGCCACGGCGCGGGCGGTCACCTCGTTGGTGCTGAAAGCAACGGCTTCCAGAGCAACTGCGAACGCTGCCACCAGCGCTCGAACTTTGTCGAAAGCGACCTGAAGAACCCGGCCGCTCAGGGCAAGCTCGAGAAGGGCTTCAACGTGAAGACCAAGTCCTCGTGCCCGTCGTGCGGTACCGAAGGCTCTCAGCTCATGATGTCCAAGCACTATGAGAAGGGCATGCGCTGCGTGACCTGCCACGATCCGCATGAAGTCACCTCCAACGATTGGAAGGACTACTACACCAAGCCTGCTATTCGTCAGACCTGCCAGGACTGCCATAAGGATCAGGCCGACGTGGTCGCCCAGACGAAGACCCATGCCGACATCGACTGCATCGACTGCCATATGCCGTTCACGATGAGCTGCGAAAACTTCACGGCCATCCAGCGTCCGGACATGGCCGGCTTCGACGCCGTCCGTCGTTCTCACCTCTGGAACATCAAGGTCGATCCGACCGCCAAGATGATGAACCCGGCCGAAGGTCAGCCGCGCACCTCGAACTCCAAGGGTTGGCACATTGCTCGTGACGACGAAGGTCACGGCTACCTCGACCTGATGTGGTCTTGCGCTCGTACGGCCAACGCCGAACAGGGCGTGATGAACAACAAGGGTTGCCACAGCCCGTTCCTGTCTGAGCTCGAAAAGGGCCTGCAGTACACCGACCAGAAGCAGATCTATGACGAAGTCATGGAATGGCAGAACCCGGTGAAGGACACCTACAAGGCTGCCGTTGCCGGTCAGGAACGCATCGTGAAGCTTCTTGAAGTCACGAAGGTTCCGGTCGATGCCAAGACGCAGATCCTGATGCTCCTCGACAAGTCCAAGGACATCACTCAGCAGATCGAGAAGGACGGCTCTTGGGGCGTGCACGCTCCTGAGTACCTGAAGCTCCGTGCGGAAACGGCCATGGCCTATCTGAACCAGGCTCAGGCGATCCTCGACAAGGGTGACTTCCCGCTCGTCGAAGCGAAGAAGGAAGCCAAGTAACAGCCGGCCTCCTGAAACCGAAGTCAGCTCAATCTCCCCGGCTACGGGGCCCGGAGGTTGCCCTCCGGGCTCCGGCCGCTTCAAGAGGAGTTTTGAGACTCTGAATTGAAATCAACACTTAGCGAAGAATCATGAAAGCGTATCTGACGGGTTTGACGACGGCGATCGCCGCCGCCGCGGTGATGACGTTCTCGCTGCCGGCCATGGCCGGGGCGGATGCCCCCATCGAGGAGGCGCCGGTGTATGCGCAGGTCGTTCACAAGATCTCGATTCCGGAAGCCGAACGGCTTCTCGGCAAGCCCGGCGTGACGTTCTATGACGTCAACACGCTCGAGATCTGGGCCGACGGATACATTCCCGGGGCGATCTTCTTCAACGTGGGCAACTGGCAGGAACTGCTGCCCAAGGACAAGAACGCGCCGCTCGTCTTTTACTGCGCCAACCGTTTGTGCAGCTCCAGCGAAATCGCCGCCTATGAGGTGATGAAGTTGGGCTACACCAACGTCATGCAGATGCCCGACGGCATCTACGGCTGGAAGCTTTCGGGCCACAAGTCCGAGCGCCCCTAGGATTGACGCGTAAGAACGCTTGATACGCATGTTTCCGGACTGAGCGGTTTTGCCCCGCCGTTTTGGAGACAAATGAGAACAACAAATCAATTGACGATGTTTGCCATGAAGAAAATCGTGATCAGCGCCTGTGCCGCGCTTCTTGCCGCATCGGCGGCTTTCGCCGCCCCTCTGCAGACTCAGCAGGACAAGGAGGCCTACAGCATGGGTGCCTCCGTGGGCAACTACCTTTCCGATCAGATCTACAAGCAGACTGAACTTGGTGCGCCGATCAACATGGACCTCGTGGTGCAGGGCTTTGAAGAAGCGCTGCGCGGCAAGGGCCAGCTCAGTGACGACGACGTGCTGAAGTTCCTCAACTCGCGTGCCGAACAGCTCAACAAGCTCTACGACGCGCAGAAGAAGAAGCTTGCGGCCGCCAATGCAGCCAAGGCCAAGGAATTTCTCGACAAGAACGCCAAGAAAAAGGGCGTGAAGGTCACCAAGAGCGGACTGCAGTATGAGGTTCTCAAGGAAGGCAAGGGTCCCAAGCCCCGCACGGAGGACGTCGTCACGGTGAACTACGAGGGCAAGCTCATGGACGGGACGGTGTTTGAAAGCACCTTCGCGGCCAAGCAGCCCGAGCGCTTTGTTCTCATGACCGTGATTCCGGGTCTTGACGAGGGCATCAGCATGATGACCGAGGGATCGCGCTATCGCTTCACGATCCCGGCGAAGCTTGCCTACGGTGCCGACGGCGCCGGACAGATTCCGCCCGAGACCGCACTGGTGTTTGAAGTCGAGCTGATGAAGGTTGAAAAGGTCGGAGCTCACCAGAACTTCGGCGGTGCAAACCTCGAAGGCATGATGAATCCTCACAAGTAAGTGAGGAAAGCTCTTTAAAACAAGGAAAAGCTTCAATGTTTGGGTTGACGGCGCTTCTGGTTGCGGTCGGCGTGCTTTTTGCCGCCGTGCTCGCGGTGTATCACCGTCGGGCAAAGACCGATGCATCGTCCAAAGGCCCATTCATGACGGGATTCGTAGCAGCGATCCTGGTGCTGAGCGCGGCGTCGTACGCTTCGCTTGGCCGGTGGTCGGACTGGACGCATCAGACGGTTGACAGAGATGTGAACTATCTGCTCGCCACCAAGATCACCGAGGCGCAGCGGCGCGTGAAGTTGGCTCCGCGCAGTGCGCCGATGCGGATTGCCCTGGCAGACGCCTACCTCGAGGTCGGCCGCTACCAGGAGGCGTCGCAGACCTACGGCGAGGCTCTGGAGATCACCGGTCCCCGGGCCGAGCTTTACGGCAAGCTCGCCTACGCCCTCTACTACAGGGACGGACGACAAATGTCCGACGAAGCCCGCAGCGCTGCGGACAAGGCGCTTGCACTCAACAAGCTTGACGTGCAGACGCGCATGCTCCTTGGCCAGGATGCGTTTTTAAACGCACGCTACGCCGAGGCGATCGCCCAGTGGCGCATGCTCCTTGATTCCGGTGCGGCTCCCGCACAGGAAAGAGCGCTTCGCAATGCCATAGCCAACGCCGAGTCGAGAGCTCGAAAGCAAGACTAATCAGCGGGTCTGCCCATTTCCCCTCTTGAAGGGAAGTGAATAGATCCGTACTTGGAGAAAAATGTGAGCGAAAGAATCGACAGGAGAAGGTTTCTCCTAGGTGCCGGTGCCAGCTCGCTGCTCGTGCTGCCCCTCGCAGGGTGCGGAACGGGTCAAAAAACTGGTGACGGCAAACAGCCTCACTATGTGATGGTCTTCGACCAGAACAAGTGCGTCGGCTGCCGCGACTGCAGAGATGCCTGCAATGAGACGAACAAGCTCCCCGCGGGACGTTCGCGCCTCATTTTGGAACTGCAGGGCGACAAGCTCGAAAGCGACCGTGGGTATTCGCCTGACCGCAAATACGTGCGCGTCTCCTGCCAGCAGTGCGAGAACGCTCCGTGCGTGACCGTCTGCCCGACGGGTGCTGCGCATCGGGATCCGAAGACGAACATCGTCACGATGGATCCCTCGAAGTGCGTCGGCTGCAAATACTGCATCGTCGCCTGCCCCTACAACGTGCGCTTCATCAACGAGCAGACCAAGGTCGCCGACAACTGCGACTTCTGCCTGCATACGCGCCTGGAAAAGCAGCAGCAGCCCGCCTGCGTGGAAAGCTGCAAGTACGATGCTCTGGTCTTCGGTGATCTCAATGATCCGAAGTCGTACGTGAGCCGTCTGCTTGCCGTGAAGGATTCCGTACGCATCCGTCCGGAACTCGGCACGAAGCCGTCGCTGCGCTACATTCCCATTGTGAAGAAAGGAGTGTGAAGATGGACATCGCCTTGAACTTTACATTGGGTCTGACCGAGGGCATCAGCTGGCCGTGGCCCATCGCCGTCTACCTGTTTCTCGCAGGTATTTCGGGCGGCGCCGTTGCAACGGCGATCATGATGAACCTCTACCGCAAGCAGACCGCCACCAATACGCCGCTTCTGAAGGCCGCAACGCTCATCGGCTTTGTGACCATCGTGCTCGGCATGGTGTGCCTGGTGCTTGATCTGACCAATCCGCTGTACTTCTGGCGCATTCTGGTCTTCTACAACCCGACTTCCGTCATGAGCCTCGGCGTGATGGCGCTTCTGTGCTACATCCCGCTCGTGTTCATCCTGATGTTGGTTGCCCTGCGCGACCAGGTGAAGCTGGGCGTGATCGACGGCATCATCGGCTGGTTTGACTCCCATCGCTGCGGGCTGCAGTGGATCGTGCTCGTGCTGGCACTGACGATCTGCGCCTACACCGGGTTCCTCATCTCGGCTCTGATTCGCTTCCCGCTGATCAACCAGGCTGTGCTCCCGGCCCTGTTCGTCGCCTCCGGTCTTTCGGCCGGTGCGGCAGCGAGCAAGATGGTTGCAGCCGGCATGTTCGGCGAAGACCAGCACTCGGCTGATCTGAAGCTGCTGCACGGCGCTGAATGGCCCATCATGGCTGCTGAAGCGCTCTGCATCTTCATGATTGCCGTGGCGCTCATCGGCGGCAACGCTGCAGCTCAGGTTGCGGCTCAGGCCTTTACGACCGGCGCTTGGGCAACCGAGTTCTGGATCGGCGTGGTCGGCATCGGCTTCATCGTGCCGATCCTGCTGAGCGGCGTGAAGAATTCGGCGGGTTTCTATCTGTCGGGTCTCGCTTCCGTCACCGGCATGATGTGCCTGCGCTTGTTCATCCTCTACGCAGGTCAGCTCTACAGCATCTGATCCTGCAACGGGACTTCAGATTTCCGTGCGGCTTTTCCGCTCCCCGCCGAAGGGAGCGGATGCGCCCGGGGACTGAAGTCCTTTTTCGTATCATGAAGCGTCGCTTTTGCGACACTTCCGCAAAAAGAGCGTGGGTAGCATCAAGTGCTCTTTTCCCCGAGATTCTTCGAGTAATCCTTCTTCAAGTCAGGCAGGGCCATGAAAAAAACGTTGACTCTTTTTGCCGCCGTCCTTACGCTCGCCGCAGGGATCGAACCCCTCGCAGCCGCGCCGGTGTTGACCAGTGAGGATCAGTGCGCATCCTGCGGCATGTGGATTACGAAGTATCCCGGCCCCAAGGGCGCGCTTGAGTTTGAAGACGGTCAAGTGCTCAAGTACTGCTCGGCGCGCGGCGCCGCCTGCGGGATGCTCGAGGCCCTCAAGGCGGGCAAGCGCGTGAAGACGGTCTGGATGCACGACGTTGCCGACAATGATTGGAAACGTCCCAAGGCCGATACAATGGTTGACGTCAAGGACGCGTGGTTTGTCTACGGCTCCCTGATGAAGGCGGTCATGGGACCGTCGCTTGCGGCCTTCAGGCAGGAGCGCGACGCGCGCGCCTTCCAGAAGACCTACGGCGGCACGATCTATCGCCTTGAGGATCTCACGGCCGAGGTGCTCGGCTGCAAGGCGAAGTACTAAGGCCGACGAGGTTGCTGAGGCAGCCCAAAAGAGAAGAAGGACGCGACAAGTAGGGAGCACGACACAAAGTGAAGCGCATGCTGATTCTGGCGGCTGCGGCCGCCATGGTTTTTACGCTTTCCGGGTGCGGAGAGGACGAGCAGAAGACCGTCTACACCCCGCAGCCCATCGGGGCACATGACCGCTGCCATCTGTGCGGCATGGTGATCGTGCACTACGAGGGCCCCAAGGCCGAGATCTACATCAAGGACGTCGAGCAGCCCATCAAGTTCTGCTCCGGGCGCGACGCCTTTACGTTTGCGCTGCAGCCTGAAAACGCCCGGCGTCTCAAGGCCTTCTTCATTCATGACCTCGCCAAGACCTCCTGGGCCACGCCCGACGATGCGGCCCTGGTCGACGCAAAGAACCTCTGGTACGTCTACGGTCACAAGGTTGAAGGCGTCATGGGCAACGAACCTGCCGGATTCAGCACCGAAGCGGCCGCGCGCGACTTTATGGCGCGAGAGGGCGGCAAGCTCTACCGCTATGCCGACGTCACGCTCGAGCTCCTGGAGCAGTAATGCGCCGGGGGTTTGCTCGTTTTTTCCCGCTTTCGGCTGCCGCGGCTGCGGCAGTGGTTGCGCTCGCGCTGAGCCAAGGGGCCTGGGCCGCGCACATCAAGCTCACGCCTGCCGACGACTTTGCGCGCATTGTTGAAAACGCAAAGGACGGAGACGTCATCGAGCTTGCGCCGGGGCTTTACAAGAAAAAGTTGACGATTCGGGCCGCCATTACGCTCAAGGGCCCCAAGCTCACCGACGACAAGGACCGGCTGGATGCGAAGAAGGCCGCTGTGATCGACGCCCGCGGGCGCGGCAGCGGCATCACCGTGCGCGTGCCCGAGGCCGTCGTTGAAAACATTGCCGTGATCAACTACGGCAAGAACCTCTATGCCCGCAACGCGGGCGTGCGCGTCACCGACGGGGCCGATCGCGTGGTGTTGAGAGGCCTCACGTTGAAAGGTCCGGGCTTCGGAATTCGCGGCGACCGCCTCGAGGAGCTCGTGGTCGAAGGCTGCCGCATTGAGGGCGTGCGCAGCATGCACGTGCTCGATCGCGGCGACGGGGTGTTTCTCAACTACGTCAAGCGCCCGAAGTTGACCGGCAACGCCGCACGCAATGTGCGCGACGGCTTTTACTTTGAAAACGTCGACGAGAGCGTAAGCCGCAACAACTTTTTTACCGGCGCGCAGTACGGCATCCACTGGATGTACACGCGAGGCGACAGCGCCTACGACAACGTCTCGGCGGGCGTCATCGGGGGCTTTGCCCTCATGAGCTCCAAGCGCATTCATTTTGAAAACAACACGGCCCGGCGCTGCGTGGAGTTCGGCGTCCTGCTCAACGTCTGCGACGGCTGCACGGTCAAGGGCAACCGCGTTGAAGGCGTGCACAACCCGGGCGGACGGCCCGAGCTCGACAACGAGGGCAAGGGTCTCTTTATCTACGGGCCAGGCGCCAACAACGTCGAGCGCAACTGGTTTTCGGGTGCCGACATCGGCGTGGGCGTCGCCTTGGGGGGAGAGGGAAACGTGCTCTCCGAAAACTGCTTTGTCGACAACAAGACCCAGGTGCGCTACGTCGGCCGTACGCCGCTTGAGTGGAGCCGCGACAAGCGCGGCAACTACTGGAGCACCTTCATGGCTTGGGACTTTGACAAGGACGGCATCTCCGACAAGCCCTACCAGCCCAACGACAGCCTCGACCGCATTTTCTGGATCTATCCCGAGGCGCGCTTTCTGATGGACAGCCCCGTGGTGGCGCTGCTGCGCTGGCTTGCGCAGCAGTTTGAGATCGACCGCGGCAAGGGCGTCACCGACAGTTTTCCGCTCATGGATCCCGTGCCCGTGACCGGCGCGCGTGAAGGCGCAGGCAGCTGAAATCAGCTGAAAAACAGCTGAGGAAGAGCTGAAGAAAGAATTGCCCAATGAGCCCCATGACACACGACATGCAGACACAGTTTGAACAACCGGGGGCGGCCGCAGCGGCGCCGCAGACCTCGATCGAATGCAAGAGCCTCGTCTTCAAGCGCGGCTCGCGCACCGTGCTCGACAACATCAATCTGCGCTTGAAGCCGGGCGCGATGACGGCCTTGATCGGCCACAACGGCGCGGGCAAGTCGACGCTTTTAAAGCTCGCGCTGGGGCTGCTGCAGCCCGCTTCGGGCTCGATCACGGTGCTGGGACAAAAGCCCGGGACGACGCCCTTCAAGGTGGGGTACCTTCCGGAAAACGTGAGCTTTTACGATCAGATGTCGATGCGCGCGCATCTGGCCTACTTTGCGGCCTTAAAGCGCGTTGAGACGGCGCGCGCCCTGGCGCTCGCAGACGAACTGGGCCTCACCGACGTGCTCGATCAGCGGCTGGGTCAGTGCTCGAAGGGGCAGCGCCAGAGGCTCGGGCTTGCGCAGGCGCTTTTGACCGATCCCGAGCTTCTCATTCTCGACGAGCCCACGGTTGGCCTCGATCCCGCTGCGTCTCTTTTGATGTACCGCGAGCTCTCGCGCCTTCGCGATGCGGGTTGCAGCGTCGTCGTCTGCACGCATGAGCTCGCGCTGGTCGAGCATTACCTTGACGATGCGGTGGTGATTTCGCATGGGAAACTTGCCGCGGCGGGAACGCTCGAAGAGATGCGCACGGCGGCGGGGCTCCCCGTTCGCATCAGCCACGTCGACATCGAACGCGTCAAAGGCGTGCCGGAGTTGTTCGAGTGCATTCGCGGCGAGTCGCTCGTTGTGGCCGCCGAGAAGCTCGAGCAGACGATCGAGATCCTCACGCGGCGCTGCGGCGTCTTTGATTTTGAAGTGCAGAAGGCCGGGCTCTCGGAATTGTTCGGCTGGTTCGTTCTGGGCGAAAAGGACGTGATGGAAAAAATGGATCGGCCGGCGGCGGGCAGTGAAAATTGCCGTACGGCGGCGCACGAGCAGGGAGGCTAGGGAATGCGCGCCACACTCATTGTTGCCCGAAAGGAATTCTTGGACTGCTTTCGCAGCCGCTGGCTTGTCTCGGGAAGCCTCATCTTTGCCATTTTGTCGCTTGCGGTCTTTTTCGGCACGGCCGCCATCGGCGGGACGCTGAGCTTTCAGCCGCTAGCGACCGTCATCAATTCGCTTTTGAGCCTCACGGTCTTCGTGCTGCCGCTTCTGGTGCTGATGCTGGGCTACGATGCCTTCGTGGGCGAGGCCGAGTCGGGGACGCTTCTTTTGATGCTCACCTATCCGCTCACGCGCACCGAGTGGCTGCTGGGCAAGGCCTGCGGACAGGCCGCGTCGCTTGCCTGCGTGCTCGTGCTGGGTTTTGCGGCATTGCCCATCGTGCAGCTCTTTCTGGCGGTGCCCTACTCGATGGGCGAGCTGATGGAGGCGTTGGTGAAGCTTGCAGCAACCGGCTGGCTTCTTGCGCTTGTTTTCTTGTTTCTTTCCTACTGGGTGAGCCTCATCGTGCGGCACAAGGCGCAGGCGCTTGCCGCGCTTCTCGTGCTGTGGTTCGTGATGGTGCTTTTGTACGATCTGGCGCTTTTGGTGGTGAGCGTTGCTGCGGCCGACGTCTTCGGGCGCGAGACGCTCACGCTCATGATGCTTGCCAATCCCGCAAGCGTCTTTCGCCTCATGAACCAGATGGCGGGCGCGGGCGACGCGGCGCTCGTGCGGCCCGATATGGCGCTCATGACCGGGATTCTCATTGCCTGGATCGTGGTGCTCTTTGGGCTTTGCCGCTGGGTGCTCGTGCGCCGACGCCTCTAGGCGCCGTGTGTAAGATCAGAGAAGCGCCGCTTTTCGTCGTTTTCCGTCGTTTTCCGCTGTTTCCTTGATTAAGGACTGCTGCCTTGATTCCCGAACTTGGACTCTTTCTGCTCATTCTCGCCTCGGTCTCGTCGCTTGCGGCGGGCGCTGCCTCGGCCTGGGGCGTGCAGCGCGGCGACGACTACCTCGCGCAGCTCTGGCGCCCCGTGGGGCGCTTTGCCGCGGCGGCATTTCTCGCGAGTTCCGCCGCGCTCTGGAGCGCGTTTCTCACCGATGACTTTTCGGTGGCCTACGTCGCCAACAACTCCAACACGGGGCTTGATCCCATCTACAAGTTCGCGGCCTTCTGGGGCAGCCACGAGGGCTCGATGCTGTTGTGGGTGCTCTTCATGTCGCTGTGGAGCGCTGCGACGGGCATTTTCGGCAAAAGGACAACCAACGACGACGCCCCGCAGCTGATGGCGCGTCTGCAGTCGGTGATGCTCGTGGTGACGGGCATTTTCGGCGTCTTTATTCTTCTCACCTCGGACCCCTTCATCCGCAACCTTCCGCTTGTGCCGGTCGAGGGGCGTGACCTCAATCCGATCCTGCAGGACGTGGGCATGATCCTGCATCCGCCCGTGCTCTTCATGGGGTATGCGGGCCTCGCGCTCTGCTTTTCGGTGGCGCTTGCCATGCTCTGGGCCGGACGCTGGAGCGAGCGGGCCGTGCGCTTGATGACCACGGCCTCCGTCATCACGTGGATTTTTCTCACGGCGGGCAATGCGCTCGGCTCCTGGTGGGCCTACACCGAGCTCGGCTGGGGCGGTTGGTGGTTCTGGGATCCGGTTGAAAACGCCTCCTTCATTCCCTGGCTCGGGGTGACGGCGCTCCTGCACGCGCTCGTTCTCGTGCGCTCGCGCGGGCAGTTCAAGCGCCTCTCGGTTGCGCTTGCGCTCTTTTGCTTTGCGTGCTGCCTGCTCGGGACCTTCATCGTGCGCTCGGGCATGATGCAGTCGGTGCACGCCTTTGCCTCCGACCCGGGCCGCGGGACGGCGATTCTTGTGGCCTCGGTGGTGATTCTGCTGCCAGCCTTCATCCTTTATGCGCTTCGCGTGCAGCGCTGCTGCGAGGAGCCGCAGGTGGCGCTCTCGCGCGCGGACGTGCTCCTGACGGCGGGGATCTTCTTGACGGTTGCCGCCTGCGCGGCCGTGCTGATCGGCACCGTGTATCCGCTCTTTTATGAGTTGGCCGTGGGCGGCAGCCTTACCGTGGGGGCCCCGTACTTCAATCAATTTTTTGCACCGATGGCAATCGGTGCCGCGCTTTTGATTTCGATTCTGCAGGCGATGCGTACGGGCTCGGTCGTTCTTGCCGCCGCAGGCGCCGTCGTTGCGGTCGCGGGGGCGGGCGCGGTGCTTCTCTTTACCGACCCGCGCGAGCCCGTGATCACCTTTGCGGCCTTGGCGGTCGCCTTCTGGCTTGCGGCGACAAGCGCCATTGCCCTTTTGCCCGGCCGCAGGCGCCTGCGGTGGGCCGCGATCATCGCGCATCTGGGCATTGCCGTGACGATGCTCGGAGCCACGGGCGTGTCGCAGTACGAGTCCGAGGCGCTTGTGCGCATGGATGCAGGCTCGGGCAAGCCCGTGGGAGACGTGATCTTTGTCAACCGCGGCTTCTTTGCGGTCAACACCCGCAGCTATTTCGGCGAAGCCGCCCGCATCGAGGTGCTCGCGGCCAAGGACGAGTCGCTCATTACGACCCTTTTCCCGATGCGGCAGACCTTTATTTCGGGCGGCATGCAGATGTCGGCCGCAGGCATCGGCCACGGCCTTACGCGCGACTACTATGTCTCGATGGGCAATCAGCTGGGTGCGGGCGAGTGGTTGATGAGGCTCAGCGTCAAGCCGCTTGCCTCCTGGATCTGGGCGGGCGCCTTCGTGATGATGCTCTCGGGCGTGATGGTTCTCGTGCGACCGCGCCGGCGTGAAGACAAACCTCAAGGCAACAAGGAGAGCTAGGAGCCATGCGCATTCGAATCGGTTTCAACGGCGTGCTGCTGCTTGCGCTCGCAGCAGGCGCCTTCATCAGCTGGTACGCCGTGCCGACGGCCTACGATCAGACAAGCTCAAGCGAGAAGCTGCAGCAGGCCGCCTCTCTGATGGTCGATGCGGCAGCGGCGCAGGGCGTTGAGGCGCAGGCCACGACGAGCGCCCAGACCCCGCAGCCTTCGCAGACTCAGCAGCCAAAGGGCTTGACGGGCCAGGCGCTCTCGCAGGAAGCCATTGCGATTTCAAAGCTCCTGCGCGATCCGGCCTCGGCCAACTACACGCTCTTTGACTCGGAAAGCGCCATCGCGGGCGAGCTCAAGGCGAGCATCTACGAGCAGTTGAGGGCCGGCCGCACGCGCGAGGAGATCTTCGACTTCATGGTTGAGCGCTACGGCGAGATGATCCGCTACGAGCCCGACTTCAACAGCGGCACGGCGCTTTTGTGGGCCGCGCCCTGGCTTGCGGTTGCCGCAGCCTGCCTTTTCTTGTGGCGCCGCATGCGCGTGCGCCGCGCACCCGCTCGCGGGAACAATCAGAATTCAAACAAAACAACAGGAGAATCCAAATGAAGAAATGCTTGCTTGCCATCGCACTTGCGCTGGGGATGCAGATGATGAGTGCGCCGGCTGCGCTTGCGCTCGACATGGACGCGCTGCCGGGCTTTCAGCACAAGCTCTACGCCAACGGCGAACCGATCGGGAACAAGCCCGGCGTGCTGCGCGACTTCATTGAACTGCGCAACGCCCGCGGCTTTTCCAAGGCCGAGCTCGAGGACCTGCAGGGCAAGAAGTACGCCTTGAACGGCTTTACCGACAAGTTCGTGATGATCGACATCTGGGCCACCTGGTGCGAGCCCTGCATCCGGTCGCTGCCGATGATCAAGAAGCTCCAGGAGCGCTTCAACAACGACAAGAGCGACGTGCGCATCGTGTCCGTCTCGGTCGACGAGGACAAGGGCGAGGTGATCGACTTTCTGAAGAAGCACAACCTCGAGGGCTTCACGACGCTCATGGATCCCGAGCAGCTGATCGGCGACGATGCGCCGCTTGACGTCGTCCCGAGCGTCTTCATGCTCGACGGCAAGGGCAACCTCGTGGGCTTCGTGCGCGGCTTCGTCGACTGGTCCGACGACAAGGTGCCGCCCTACCTCGAGCTCCTTGCCAAGAAGTACGCCCATCGCAAGTAATCGCCTTGCGCGGGTTGATTTCTAAAGAAAGTGATCCTATGATGTTTCCGACATAAGCCGGAAACGTTTTTTCCCGACATCTTCTGAGGCACCGTCATGCCCAGACCGAGCCGCTGCCGGCGCGTATGCGCCGAACCGCTTTTTCGCCGGTTTGCACCGCAAGCCGAGGAGGGCGCTTGCCCGAACGAGGCGCAGCCCGTTGTCCTTGCCGTCGATGAGTACGAGGTCGTACGCATCGTCGACCTCTACAAGCGCTCGCACGAGGAGTGCGCGCGCCAGATGCAGGTCTCGCGCACCACGGTGACGGAGATCTACGAGCGCGCCCGCTTCAAGATCGCCGACGCGATCGTCAACGGCAGGCCGCTCGTGATCGAAGGCGGCAACTATCGGTTGTGCGAGGAGTCGAGTCGGGAGAAAGCGGGCTGCCACTGCCCGGGACGCTGCCGCCGCCAATTGGCGCAGGCGTGTTCGGGACAACGAACTTCTGGAGGAAACATCATGAAAGTCGCACTTCCCTTCTTTGACAACCAGGTCTTTGCGCATTTCGGCAAGGCGCCCGCGGTGAAGATCTACACGATCGACGACAACGGCATCGCCGCAGCCGAAGTGGTCCCCTCCGCCGGGCACGGCCACGGCAGCATGGTGAATCTGCTCGTGAGAAACGGCGTTGATACCGTGATCTGCGGCGGCATCGGCGGCGGCGCCGTGGCGGCGCTCGCACAGGCGGGCATTCGTCTTTTTGCCGGCGTCTCGGGCCCGGCCGATGAGGCGGTTGAGGCTCTGATCAAGGGTACGCTCGCCTCGGCGGCGCCTGAAGCCGCTGAAGGCGGCTGCTGCTGCGGCGGTCATGGCCATGCGCATGAGGCCGAGGGCGGCTGCGGGTGCCACGGCGAGGAAGGCCATGCCGAGAGTTGCGGCTGCGGCGGTCATCGTCATGGCCACGGTCATGGCGAGAAGGGCGGTTGCGGTTGCGGCGGTCATGGCCATGGTCACGGACATGGTGAAACGGGTGGCTGTGGCTGCGGCCGATAAACCCAAGACCTTGAAGATAAAAAAAGCGACAGGACGGACTAAAAACCGCTGCCGCTTTTTTTTCGCTTGTTGTGTTCGTCGGCGCCGACGGCCGGTGCAGATGGAAATCCCTTTAACTGCGGTAAATCGGTACGTCGCCTAAGTACTGTCCGAGCTTGTCTTCCCAGGTCGCCATCGGGTCGTGGGTCATGGTCTTTTCGATGACGGTGCGCGCCCCGGCCTCCTGCATCGTGGTGACGCGCGTCATTGTCACGGCCTTCTTGTAGCAGATGTCGGCGCAAAGTCGGCAGCCGCAGCACAGGAGGGGGCTTGCAATCATGCGATAGGGTTTCTCGGAGAGCACCTTCAATGCGCCCGAAGGGCACATCTGCGCGCACTGTCCGCAGCACTCGCAAAGTTCTGCGTTGACGACGGGAGCGTCAAGCGGAAAGACCGTGCGTTCGGCCTCGGTTGCCCGCTGAAAGCGCATGAAGCGCGCCTTCTGCGTTTCCGGAAGGCGCACGAGCGGCTCGCGGCGGATGACGTCAAGCCGCTCCTTGAAGTCGCGCGGCAGTTGAAAGGGCTCGCGATCAAGTGCTGCCGTGCTCAACCCGAAAAGGCGCCCGAAGGCCGCGCGGCGCGCGGAGTTGACGCTCTTCTCACACGCTTCAAGCGAAACCGTCACGTCGTTGAGGCCTTTCTCCGAAGCACCGCGGACGGCAAGCCATTGCTGCACCGCTTCAAGCGTCTTGCGGATGATCTCGGTCTTGGGCCGTTTGGCGCAGGTGCCGCATGCGCCGCAATTGAGCGTAATCGTTTTTGCACCCGCGTCGACCGCCTCCATGAGCATCTGCGGCGTGAGGCGCGCAAGGCACGGGACGAGAACGCGGCCGTGCCCGGCAGTGTGCGTGTCCTTTGCTTCGCTTTTTGCCATGCGGCAGGCGATCGAAAGCGTCCCCTCGGCTGCGTGCGCCTTGATGTCGCTCATCAGATCGTGCGACTCGGGCGTTGCCACGTAAAGCGCTTCGGTGGGGCAGACCGCGGCACAGGCGCCGCACGAGGAGCAGCGGCGGCTTTCAATCACAAGCTGCTGCCCGACGATTTTGAGCGCGTCGCTTCCGCAGACATCGATGCAACGCGTGCACTCCGAGCTCACATGGCGCGCGTGCAGGCAGCGCTTTCGTACGATCAAGGGAACGGTGGGGGCGATTTTCATTGACGACGTGCCGGCAGCCTTTGAGGTTGCTGACGAGGCTGCCTGGGGTGCTGACGGGGTGCTCTGACGTGTCTGGGTCATGGTGTTTTTTGTTCTTCGAGCGATTTTTTAGGCCGGCTGCATAAGCAGCCGGCCCGGGGACACAAGAGAAAATCAAATGAACCGATGGTCGCTGCGCAATCAGCGCCGGCGCTGCGGCTTTTCGGGGGCAAGCTGCGCGCACATGGCTGCGGCGGCGCGCCGAGCGCCCGCCACGGCCGTCGTGACGAGATCGGCGCCGCGGGTCATGTCGCCTGCGGCAAAGATGCGCTCGTTGGCGGTGCGTCCGTTTTCGTCGACCACGACGCGGTGGGCTTCGTCAAAGGCGACGCCCGCTGCGGCAAGCCACTCAGGAGCCCGGCAGGCAAAGCCGTAGGCCACGATGATGAGATCGGCCGCAAGCTCCTGCTCTTGACCTCCTTGCGCGTTTGCCACGGTGAGGCCGGCGAGCGTCCCGTCGGCGTTGCGCTTGATGCCCGTCACCTCGGCATTAAAGAGGAACTTCGCGCCTTCTTCCTCGGCGTTGGCGACTTCAGCCTTGACGGCGTGCATGGCCGCACGGTCGCGGTGATAGAGGCAGACAACATCGGCTGCGCCTTCGCGGATGGCGGTTCTCAGGCAATCCATCGCCGTGTCGCCGCCGCCCAAGACCACCACGCGGCGTCCGCGGACGCGATACTTCGTTTCGATGGCTGTGGGTTCGGACGAATTCTGCGCATCGCGGCGCCCGCGGCGGGCGTGTTCAACGGCGCGCACGGCGCGCTCGCCGGCAACGAGGTCGGAGGCTTCGTGCAGATAGTCAAGCGCCTGCACGACGTCGCGGCCGTTGACTTCATCCTTGCCGCCCGCGGCAAGCACAAGCCCCGTGGGGTTCTGTGCGCCGCAGCCCACAAAGACCGCGTCAAATTCGTTGAGAACGTCGGTGAAGGCAACGGCGTTGTTTTCACCGGTGCCCACGGGCGTTTTCGTCCGGATCGTGACGCCTAAGTGCGAAAGGAACTTCGCGCGGCGCTCAACGACCGCAGGATCAAGCTTGAAGGCCGGAATGCCCCAGTGAAGCAGACCGCCGATGCGCGAATCCTTTTCAAAGATCGTCACGGCGTGTCCGGCCTGCGCGAGGACGTCGGCCGCAGACAATCCGGCGGGACCCGAGCCGATCACGGCCACCTTGCGGCCCGTCTTTTCACGGGGCTTGACGGGACGCCAGCCGCGGTTGAGGACGGATTCGGAGGCAAAGCGCGTCAGTGCGCCGATGGGAAGCGGCCCGCCCAAGGAGGCGTCGCTTCCCAACGGGCAGACGCTCTCGCACAAGCGCTCCTGCGGGCAGACGCGTCCGCAGATTTCAGGCATGGCGCCCGGCGCCAAGAGGAGCTTGGCGGCCTGCTGCGTGCGGCCGTGGGCAAGAAGGTCGATCACGCTCACAAGGGGATTGCCCTGCGGGCAGGCGGCTTCGCAGGCTCCGCACGCAATGCAGCGTTCGCTCTGGCTGCGGGCGGCTTCGGGCGTCAAGGTCTGCACGACTTCAGCAAAGTTCGTACGGCGAACGTCGACTGCGAGCTTCACCGGATCGACGCGCGGCGCCACGGCAGGCGCCGCGGCGGCAGATTTCGTGAGCTTGGTAAACGGGAAGCTGATCGCGCCCGCCGGACAAGCTTCGGCGCAGGCGTGGCACTTGGTGCAGCGCGCCATCAGTTCGGGGTCGACGTGCCCTGCGGTGAGGTCGATCCCTTCGGGGCAGGCGCGGCGGCAGGCGTTGCATTCAAAGCCGTGCGTCGTGCGCAGGCAGGCCGCCTTGTTGATCGTCGGGTGCCAGAAGCGGTTGAGCCGGCTCATGATCGAGATGAGCGCACCGAGCGGACAGAAGTTGTGGCACCAGCGCCGCAATACGAAGATCTCAAGAATGAGGAAGGCCGCAAAGAAAAGAAGCGACCAGGAGGCGGCGTTGAAGGCAAAGAGCTGCCAGAGGCCGATCACGAGCGCAAAGGTCAGACCCACCGGGCAGATGAGGCAGAAGACCGGAAAGCCGAAGATGGCGCTTGAGGCAAGCGCGCCGCCCAGAATGAAGTAGGGAGCGCGGGAGGGCTTTGAGGATTTGGCGTCGGCTGCGGATGCCTTACTTTCAGCCGTATCCTTTTTGCCGGCTGCGGCGCAGGCGCTGCAGCTTTTGGCCGCGCAGCTGCCGCAGGCGCTCTTTTCCGGATGAATCGCGATCGTGCGCTTGCCGCTCACGCGTTCAATCAGCGGCACCGGGCAGGCCCAGCCGCAGAAGATGCGCCCAAAGAGCGCCGTCACGAGCAAAAAGACGATGAAGCCGATCAGAACGCGCGGTAAAAGCGACCCATCGGCGAGACTCATTTCAATGGCGCCAAGCGGGCAAATCGCGGCAATGGCGCCGATGCCAAAGGACGAGAGCGTCCCCCAGCCCGTGTGAAACGCGAGGCCAACAACGACGAGAACGACGAAGGCCGCGGCCGTGACCGTGCGCAGCACAGAAGGTTTGAATTTCATGACTGACCCTCCCTGACGGCGGGATCGCTTGGCGAAGCCGCCTTGGCGGTCTTGCCTGCCGATTTGCTGCGCTCGGGCAACGGGTTGGGCGTGGTGTCGCGCTCGGTTGCGTCGCCTCGCACGGTCTGCGCGTCAGGCACGATGCGGATGCCGCGCACCGCCTCGCCCTTGAAGGATTGAAAGACGTTGGCGGGGCAGACGTTCACGCACGTGCCGCAGCCGTTGCAGCGGTTTGCGTCGATGATCGGGGCATTGGTCTCCGAGAGGCTGATCGCGTCGTAGGGGCACAGCTCATAGCACTTCGTGCAGCCGCCCGTGCGCAGCGCAATGCAGATGTCGGTGAGTTCGGCCGTGCCGATCTTGGCCGTCTTCGGATCAAAGTCGTGCAGCGCCTGCGTGGGGCAGACGTCGACGCACTTGTGGCAGAAGTCGCAGTCGCCGCGCACATAGTTCATCACGGGCGTGCGCATCTGCGTGAGGCCGCCCGCGATCGTGCCGACGCCGATCACGGAGGTGTGGCAGACGCTGCGGCAGCGGTCGCACCGGATGCAGCGCGCGATGAATTCGCTTTCGTCCTGCCCGCCGGGCGGACGGATTGCGGGGGCGCCCGTTTCGCCGGCGCGGCCGGCGGCGCCGAGCGCCAGCAGTCCAAGGATGCCGCCTGCGGCAATGCACAGATCGCGGCGCTGCATTCCAAAAAGCGAGGGCTTTTCACCGCCCTGGCCGAGAGCGCCGCTGCGGGAGGTCTTCTCTGGCATCCTTAGCTCCTTTTGGGTATTCAAACGGTTGATCAACAGCGGCTTTGCCCGAGATCGGGAAAGCCGCCCCTCAATTGCCGGCGGAGAGCCGGCAATGCGCCTCGTTTTTTAAGCCTGGGCCTGCGGCTGCGCGGCGGCGGCCTGCGGGGCGGCCTTGCTGCAGCAGGCCTTGCAGGGAGCCTTTGCCTTTTCAGCTTCCGCCTCAGGCGTGATGCCTGCCGACGCAAGAAGGTCGTTCAACATGTAGGCGTCCATGGCGAGGAACTTTTCGGTCACGTCCACGGCGCCGCGGTAGAAGTCCGTCTCGATGTATTCGCGCGCTTCGTGCGCAAAGGAAGGAACCCAGTTGAGAAGGTGGTTTTTCAAAAACGACTGCTGCTCCTTCAAGCTTGCGGCGTAGGTCGCGTCGTTTCCGGCCTTGCGTGCGGCAAGCGCGTCGTCGGTAAGGCGCGCCATGAATTCAAGCTCCATGGCGATGTGGTCTTCCATGATGTCGCGATGGTCGCTGCAGGCAAGCCCATGGGTGCGGAAGATGCGTGTGACCTCTTCCCAGGCGCCCTGCATCACGAGACGCTCGGGGCTCGTGTAGACCGACTCATAGGGGTAGGCCGCCTTGGTCTTGCCTGCGCCGAGAAACGCAGAGGCGTAGTCCACGGCCAAGTCCGTGAGCGGATCCTCGCGCGGTTCGTCAATGAACTTGCGGATGAGCGCAAAGCCTTCGGCGAGGGGATTTTCCTCGGGGTTGTCGGTCGGGAAACCGGCCGCCTTCAGACCGTCGAGACACTCGCGGGTGATTTCCGTGCGAAAGAAACGGCTCGTCAGACGGTACATGGCGCTGCGCTGGTTGAGCGCGAGGACTTCTTGCTGATCCATGGGAGAGATCCTTCTTGTTGTTGTCGATGCCTCCCGGCGCGATCAGGCGATGGGAAGGTGTCAATGGGGTGTTGTGTCGTCAGGGGGCTTTGCCTGACGGAAAATTCAAGCCTGGAAAGAACAAAAAAGAGCGAAGAAAGAGCGCGAAAGAACGATCAAAGAACGAAAGCTTTTCCTACCCGAAGAACTGCCAGACTCGCGAGCCCAACGCCACGACGAGAAGGTGCGTCGCACCGCTTCCGACGAGAGCGCCCGCAAGGGCGAGAAAGCCGCCCGCGGCGCACGCGCGCCGTGCGATGAAGCTTGCAATGAGCGGAACGACCACGCCGCAGCCGACGATGCCGCCCCAGAAGAGCCCGGAGGCCTCGCCCGTGAGCGCGCGCTGCGCGGCAAGCATGGATTCGCTTTGCCCCGAGAGCCCGAGCACGGCAAGGTAGACGGCAACGCAGGCAAGCGCCGCAACGGCGGTGCCGGCAATGACCGTGGGACGCGGATCGTCTTCAGCGCGCCAGGCCATGAGCGCATAGCCCGCGCTTGCAAAAAGACTCATCCAGCCGATGGGTGCCAGAACCAGCGTCCACGTGTTCCAGGCCGCGCGCCAGGGCATGACGAGGCTGCGGCCCAGAATCACGACGAGCACCAGTCCCACCAGAGCACCGAGCACGGCCACCTTGGAGGTGGTCGAGGCTTCAGCGCCCCGGTAGAGCAGGAGAAGATAGACGAGGTCGATGACGACAAGCGCCATCATCCCGACAAACTGCTCGAAGATCGGAGTGCCCGGATTGGAGAGCACGCCGAAGATGAGGGCGGGGCGGCCGAGATTGCTCACGGCCGCGACGGCCCCCGCAAGCAGGCTGACGAGGACGGCGGCGCCGCACGCAGCCAGTACGCGTACCGGAAAGTTGCTGCGTTCGCCCAGCGCGACGGCGGCCATGAGGCCGGCGCCGCACGTGACAAGCGCTGTAAACAGCGTGAGAGTCATTGAACCGTCGCCCATCTTGCTTCTCCTTTTTTAGAGCATCTTCGGAGGATTGGACTGCCACTCGGCATTCTTCTTGTGAAGAATGTAGCGCACGGTCGGATGGTTCCCGGTGTCGGGCATCGAGTGCACGTTCTCGGGACCGGCGGCCTTGATCGCCTTGGAGACGTCGCTGTTGGGATCGTCGATGTCACCAAAGAAGCGGGCCTTGGCGCAGCAGACCTTCACGCAGGCGGGCTGTTCGCCGATTTCCTGCAGATGGTGGCAGAGCGTGCACTTTTCGACCACGTTCTTTTCCGGGTTGTAGGAACGCGCGCCGTACGGGCAGGCGGCCATGCACATCTTGCAGCCGATGCACTTTTCCTTGTTCACCAGAATCTGGCCGTCTTCCGTGCGGTAGGTTGCACCGGTCGGGCAGACCTTCAGACACGGAGCGTCCTTGCAGACCTGGCAGACCGACGGCAGAAAGTACTGCTTGATGTTGGGGAACTTGCCCAGAGGGCCGATCGAGAGGACCTTGTTGTAGTACACGCCGAGCGGCACGCCGTTTTCCTGCTTGCAGGCAACTTCACAGGCATGGCAGCCGATGCAGCGGTCGAGGTCGATAACCAGAGTTTTCTGTGCCATTTTTTAGAACTCCACATTCTTTGTCGGATCCGAGGGCTGGGGCATCCACGGTTTGAAATCTTCGGGCTTGGTCCAGACGCCGGCGGGAGCGCCGTCGGCCTTGTAGACCTTCACTTGGATGCCGCGCAGGGTGTACGTGCCAACCACGTCGTTGAACGGGGGCGTGTTCTTGGTGAGAACGTTGTAGTTCTCTTCCTGCCAGCCGTGGGTCGGGGTGTTCAGAGTCTCCGGATTCCAGAAGCGTTCCATGTAGACCACGTGCGGGTTCATGCTTTCGGTCAGGCGCGCACGGGCGCGGATCTTGCCTCGCGGCGATTCGATCCAGACCCAGTCGTCCTGAGCGATGCCCTGCTTCTTGGCCGTATCGGGATTGATCCAGATTTCGGCCGTGGGCATGATCTCGCGGATGTACGGGACGTTGCGCAGCGTGCCGTGGTGGTAGATCGGCAGACGACCGTTGGTGATCGTAAGCGGATATTCCTTGACGGTCTTCGGATCAAGCGGCGATTCGCTGGGCTCCATGTAGTAGGGCAGCGGATCGTAGTCCTTCTCAACCGGCGGCACCTTGTCAAGCGCATAGGGCTCGCCCGTGCGGCCGAGCTTGATGAAGCGCTCGCCATAGAGTTCGAGCTTCTTCGACGGCGTACGGAAGCCCTGCGGCTTGCCCGTCTTGGGATCGATCTTCTTGTAGACGTAGTACTGGTTCCACTTGTCGTAGGGCATGTACTCGACGGGGCCGTTCTTGGCAAGGAGTTCCTTCCAGGTGAGGCCGATGTTGGCCAGACGCTGGTCGAGCAGCTCCTCCATCGAATCCCAGTAGGCGATGTCGCCCTTCATGACCTTCGGATCGCAGGCGCGCTTGGCGTTTTCGTGGCCCATCTCGGCGCACTTCTTGATCACCTTCGACCACATGAGCGTCTCGTCGACGGTCTCCCACAGGTGGGTGACGGCCTGACGTGCAAAGACCGTGTTCATGCACTCGACGAGCATGTTCGTCTCGAGCCATTCGGTGGCCGGCAGCAGCATGTCGGCGTAGGCCGAGAACGAGGTCGGGTACATGTACATGTGCATGATGAAGTCGAGCTTCTCAAGCGCAGGTACCCAGGAACCGGCGTTGGCGTTGACGGCGAACTTGTTGCCCGAGCGTTCGAGCCAGACCTTGATCGGATAGGGCTTGCCGGTGAGGATGGTGTTCAAAAGGGCAGAGGGCTGCGCCGCATCCCACTGCATGAGGCCCTTGTGCTCGTTGCTGCCGATGCGCTTTGCGAGCTGGCCCTTCGGAAGCAGGTACGAGCAGCGGGTGGCAAGGCTGCCGGAGGGAACGACGTTGCTCGTCGGGTTGCGCTGCATGAGGTTGCCCGGCTTCTCGACGTTGCCCATGAGCGATTCGATGAGGCACACGCCCATGGCCGCCTGAACCGAGTTGGGGCTCTGGTCGGTCGCGACGCCCAACGAAATGCCCGAGGGACCGTCGGCGTAAAGCTTGATGGCCTCTTCGATCTTCTTGGGGTCGAGCCAGCAGATTTCGGCACCCTTTTCAAGCGTCCAGGGTTCGGCGCGTTCCTTCAGAAGCGTAAAGCCCGTCTTGTATTCGACGCCGTTGATCGTGTAGGTGCCTTCGAGGGCCGGATCAAGGTTGTCGTCCCAGGGATAGGGCAGGGGCTTGGCCGACTTCGTCTTGGCATCCCACACCATCGGGGTCTTGGGATCGCCCTTGGGATCGGCTTCGTTGGCCATGTAGACCATCTTCGTCTTGGTGTTGACGAGGAACGGGAGGTTCGTCCAGCGCAGCACGAAGTCGCGGTCGTAGAGCTTCTGGTCGATGATGTAGCGAATCCAGGTGAGCATCAGGGCCACGTCGGTGCCCGGACGGATCGGCAGCCACACGTCGGCGCGAGCGGCATCAGGCACGAAGCGCGGGTCGATCGAGACCGACTTCACGCCCTTGGCGCGCAGCTCAACGAGCGCACGGCCGCCGCCCGCGGGGTTGCTGTAGCTTGCGTCCGTACCCCAGAGCACGATCGTCTTGATCTTGGTGTTGGGATTGTAGATTTCACGGCACTGTTCGTCGGCGATGCTCGGGCCCGGACCGCCATACATCAGATCGAAGGTAAGCGTACGCGGCAGCCAGCACTGCGCGCAGCCCGGTTCGTAGAAGTTGGGCGTGCCGAAGGCGTTGCAGAAGCGCGCGACGCCGCGGAAGGCCGGGTTGCCGCCGCCGCCCGTGGTGACCATGACGGCCTCGGCGCCGTATTTGGCGCGGGTGTCCATGAGCTTCTTGGCGATGATGTCGATGGCTTCATTCCAAGTGATGCGCTTCCACTTGTTCTCGCCGCGCTTGCCGGCGCGGATGAGCGGGTATTTGTTGCGGTTGGGGTGGTACAGAGCCGAGATGCCGACCAGACCTTTGGCGCACATGGCGCCCTTGCTCATCGGGTAGTCGGGGTCGCCCTCGAGCTTCACGACGCGGCCGTTTCTGACGTGTGCGAGCACGCCGCAGTTGTGAATGCAGGCGCGGCAGCACGTCTTGACGATCTTCGTTTCGTCCTTCTTTGCCTCTGTCGTCGGAGCAGCCTGTGTGCTTTCAACGAGACCGCCTGGAAGCGTTTCATTGAGAGCCGCCGCGACGCCGGTAACAGCCGTAGCCTTCAGAAAGCTGCGGCGATTAAGCGCGGACATTTCCATTTTTCAATCTCCTGGTTGGACGAAAATGGTCGGTGTCCGCCGGCTTGCGGCGCCTGAGGCGCCCGATGGGCATTGGAGGCTTGGCGCGCCTTTTGTTCGTCGAAAGGATGCAAACGGCCGAAACTTCTTTCGGCCGCCTGGGGATCGGTGCGGCGTACGCGCTGCGAAGCCTTTGTCTGCTTTTTCGGGTCTCTCAGATGGGGCTGTCGGGCTCAAGATGGCCGCACGAAACACTGCCTGTGTGCGGACACAAACCAATTTTCGGGGTTGCGGTTGGGCAGAGGATGCCTGCGGACGCCGTCCGTTGTTGTTCTCGAACGTGTTGTTGTTTCGTCCGTCAAAAGTGCCTCTGCGGATGGTCTGTAGGATTGTTCAGACCTTCGCTCAGGGGCAGTGTGCAACGAATTCCCCATTTTGACTAGGTCATTTGCTCAGGGTAGTTTGCAAATTTTGCAAACTCTGCGGTAAAGTAGCCTTTGCTATTCAGAAATTTTTAAAAATCCTAATAAAATCAATGATATTTAGGTTTTTTGCAATCTCGCCTTCCGTAGTAGGAATTAACCCTACTCCCTGAGGGGATGTCCTCGACGGATCGTTTGCATTTCGACATCGGTGCGCATGAGCTTCAAGTACAACATTCAGGCTTGGGAGGCCGTGGCGATCACGGCTCGGACGGGCAACATCTCGCAGACCGCCCAGCTGATGAACGTGGATGTTCCGCGGGTGTCGCGTTGGATCTCGGGACTTGAAAAGGAGCTGGGCGGGCCGCTATTTGACCGCACGCGGCGCCCGTTTCCGCCCACGGACCTTTGCCTGGAACTTGTACTTGCGGCCGAGCCCCTCGTGCGCGGCTTTCGGCAGATGTTCGAAGAGCACGCCGTGGGCGCCGCGCCGCGGCGCGTGCTGCGCTTTGCCGCGCCGATCGAGCTTGAGCACGAGTATTTCTCGCAGCTTCTCTACGACTACTCCGAAGCTCATCCGCATGTGGAGTTTCAGGTCTTTCCGGAAGTGCCCGTCGAGGCCGTCCTTTCGGGCGAAGTCGACGTGGCCGTTGTCAACGAGCGTCCGGAGACGGGCGCTGTGGGCGCTGGCAATCTCGTGGCGCGTGCCTACAACACGTCGACCACGCCCGTACTAGCCTCGCCCGAGTACCTCGCGCGGCACGGCACGCCGCGCACGCCCGAGGATCTTGTGGAACACACGGGGCTGCTTTTTCAAACCATCAACCGCAAGCCCTCGCAGTTTCTCTTTCGCGACGGCGTTCCCTCGACGCTTTTGAAGTGGAAGCGCACCTTTGCCACGCACGATCAGTTCACGCTCAAGGAGCTTGTGCTGGGCGGGCGCGGCATCACGACAGACCTCTACTGCGGGCATGTGATCAAGGAAATCGAGTCGGGCGCTCTGGTGCCGATTCTGAAGGGGTGGGAGCGGCAGGTCTGGACGATGTGCGTCATCACCCGCGCCGACAAGGACATGAGCGACGTCGAGATCCGCTGCTTTGCGCAGTGGCTTGCGCAGACCGCGGCGCGGGAGCTGCCGCAGAGAGCCTCGGAAGCCAGACGGATGGTGAACGCGGCCTTCGAGCGGGCGGCCGCCCGCGAGCAGTAAAGCTGCATAGCCCCATCAAGGCATCGGGACGTCAAAAAAGGGAGGATCCTTCGCGGAACCCTCCCTCAAATTTTTTGCGTCTTCGCTTTTTCTCTTAGAACTTGAAGAAGTCGCGCACGCTCTGCCAGATGCTGCGGGGCTCGCTCTTTTCGGGCGCGGCGTCCTTGCCGGCTGCGCGCGGGGTCTTGAAAAGCGACCCGCCCTGGGCGCGTTGAAGGGCTTTTGCCGCGCGGTCAAAGTCAAAGGTCCAGGTGGGCGCGAGACCTGATCCCGCAACCTGAGAGGCGAGATAAATCGAAGGTTCGCCGTGCAGCGGCGCAAAGGTGCTCGTGAGGCTTCCCGCGACTTCTCCCTTTTCAAGGTCGGCGCGAACGTCGCCCGTGGTACGCACGTAGACCGAGCGGGCGTTGATGCCTGCGATCGTGAGCTTCTGGTCCTTGAGCGAAATCTGCGCCGAGGCTTCGTCAAAGGAGCTCTGCGCGCCCTGATGCGTGATGTCGGCGGGCTGCGAGGTCTTGAGCACCACGCGGCGGGCGGCTTCAAGATCAACACCCCAGAGTGCGCCGCGCAGCACCGAAAGCGAGGCCGAGGCTTCAAGTGCGGCGCTCTCAAGGCGGTTTCCCGCGAGCGCAAGCGTCCCGCTTGCCACGCCCGACACAAGGGGCGCAGCCCCAAGCCCCGTCATGAGCTTGTCGACGCTCACGCCGTCGATCTTGCCGTCAAACACCCAGTTGCCGGCGGCGTTCACATCAAGCGTACCGAGAAGGCGCCCGTCGGCGAGGTTGACGATGAGCTCATTGAAGTGCGTGCGGCCTTCTCCCACGGTAAGGAGCGCGCGCAGCTGCGTCGCCGCAAAGGTGCCCGAGGTGATGTTGGCGATGCGAAGCGTTCCCGCAAAGTCGACGGCATGCATCCAGTCAAGGCTGCGGATGGCGGGAAGCCTGGCGGTATCGAGGTCGCCCAGCATCAGGTCGCCGCGCAGGCGCGGCAGATCGGCAAACGTGATCTCGCCGTTGTAGGAGACCGGGGCGCCCGCAAAGGAGCCCGAGAGCCCGACCTTGGCGTGGTGCCGCGCAAGGCTCGCGCGCACAAAGCCCGAAAGCGAGGCCTCGAAGTCGCTCGGAAGCGTCTTGTCGCCCGTGACGGTGACGCGCGTGCTGAAGCTGTCGCAGTCCAGCGTCCGGGCGTTGAAGTCGGCCTTGACGGTGCTTGCGATTTCTAGCGTCGTGGTGCGGCCCGCCTCGGTGATGCTGTGCGCAACGCGCATCTCGGGGCTTTCAAGAATGCCCGGACGGAGCCTGAAGTCGACGGCTGCAAAGTGAAGGTCGCCCGAAGCCTGCTGCGGGCGCGAGAGCGTCACCGCGGCGTTCATGCCCGAGAGCTCCTCGCCCTTGAAGCGCAGAACGTCGGCCTTGGCGACGGTCGTGTAGTGCACGCCGTCGTAGAAGATTTCGCCCGAGAAGTTGAGGTCCTCGAGCATCACGTAGCGGTTGGCGGTCGAAATCGTGAGCGAGCCCGTGGCCGAAATGAGGCCGGCGCTGCGGCTCGGGTCGAAGTTCTTGAAAATCTCTTCGGCCGAGGCCGCGCGCGCGGTGCGCTCGGCTTCAGCGGCGGCTTCAGCAGCATCCGCACCTGCATCCGCGGGCTGCTGTGCATCAGCGGCGTGCGCACTCGCAACAAGGGGGAGCGAGCGCAGCGCGCGAAGATCAAGCCGCGCGCTCGTGGCGGCGTCGTTGTTGCTGCTGCCATTGTTCTTTTCAGCGGCCGGGGCCTCGCCTTCATTGTGGCGTTCAATTGCACGGCGCTCGGGGTCGGACTGCTCGTCGCCCTCAGCCTTTTCGGGAACCGGGGCGGCCTCGGGGGCAGAAGCATCAGAGGCCTCAGAGTCATTGGATGTCGTTGCGGCGGCATCGGTGCCGGGCGCATCGGTTCCGGATGCTTCGGTGGGCGCCGTTGCCTGATCGGATTCGGAAGGCTGCTGCGCGTGATACCCCGGCATGGGGGCGGCCGCGTCAGCTTCGGGAGCGCTTTCAGTGGTCCCTTCGGCGGTCCCTTCAGCGGCGGGCGCAGAGGGCTGCTGTTGGGCGTCAGGTGCGGCCTCGGGTGCAGCGTCGGCCGCAGGCGTCTCGTTGGAAGTCGTGGCGCTGCCAGCGTCCTCCGGTTCGAGCACGGGCATTTCGGTGTTCTGCGGCACGGCGACGATGTTGCCCGCCTCGTCGAGCGCTTCAAAGCGGCTGCTCAACTCAAAGGGCGAGGTCATCTCGGGCGAAAAGCGCCCGAGCGTGACGGTGAGATCCGTCAAAAGAAAGCGATGCGGCTTTTCGTGGGCGGCAACGTCTAGCGTCAGGCGCGAGTGCGCAAGGCTGAGCGCCGAGATGCGCAGGTCCGAGGGAAACTTCACCGCGCCGAAGGTGTCGTCAAAAAGGGCGTTGCCCGAGAGCGCCGGCACCGAAAGGCGGGCCTCAAGTCCCTCGATGGCAATGGCGTTGACGTGCACGGCGCCCAACGCAAGAGACCACAGCGACACGTCGGCCTGCGCCCCGCTGATGCGTCCGATGGGCGCTTCGGTTTCCTTGTTGACGAAGGTCATCGCCGGGAGCTTCACCTTGAGCGACGAGAGGCGCTTGATCTCAACGGGGCCTTCAAAACGAACCGCAGCGTTTAACGACGTGGCGGCAAAGGATTCGACGGTTCGCTCAACCGCCTTCTCATTGACCCAGAGAAAAAGTGCCGTCACCGCGCCCAGACAGATGAGGGCGACGAGGACTACGAAACCAAGGACAAAGCGCTTGACGCGGGTATCAATCATCGGGAAAACCGGCAGGCTCCCCGGGCGGCCGCAGGCTGACTGCAGGCGGGCCGAACGGAGCCGACAAAACTCAGTGAAGAGGAAAAGCCAAGGCCAAATGGTAAAACAGTTTGCCGGACTTCTACAGAAAGCGCCGCGTCAGAGCGTTGCGAATGGGAACGACGAACAACGAACGGCTGAAGATGGCTCGTCTTTTGAAGATGTTCGTCCGGACGGCGCAAAGTGACGGCGCAAAGAAGGGGCCTTCAGCGCCAGGGCGGCCAGGGCTGTCGACCCAAGAGGGGGGAAAGAGGAAAAAAGGGCGGGACGCTGAGGAATTCTCAGGCGTTATTCGCGCGCGAGCGTGGCGCGGATGCGCCCCTGCAGGTTCGGGGCAAGGCGCTCAAGGGCGTCAAGCGTCGTGAAGATCGAGGTGCGGCCCTTCAGAGACAGCTCGCGGAAGCGCCGCAGAAGTTCGCTTTCTTCCTTGACCGGAGCAAAGCGCTCGCCGGTGATGATGTAGTAGACGTCAAAGCCGCTGCCGTGCAGACGCGCCATGGCAAAGGCACTCAGATCGGCCGCACCCGTCTCCATGTCGGCATACGGCTCGATCGCCACGCCTAAAAGCTGGGCGATCTGCTGCTGCGTGTAGCCGAGCCGTTCACGCTCGGAGGCAAGACGCCCGCCGATGAGGCGGCGCTGCTTCGTGGTGGTCATGAGTGCCATCGTGAAAACTTTGAATTTCTTAGGTTTTTTGCGGCCAATGCCGGCAGTATAGCGAGTCGCTTCCTGCCGAAGTCCGCTATCAGCCGTACGGATGATGACGGACGGATACAGAAAGAACGTCCGCCGCGGGCACGACGCACAGGTTCAAAACAAGCCAAAAACAGGCCAAAACCAAGCCCAAAAATGAACAATGCCGCCTCTGTCCGAAGACAGCGGCGGCACCGCGCACGGAATCGCCGCAGGGGCGATTCCGTGAGTAGCTCCAAGAATCCTCTTGATTAGGAGGCGGCCTTGGGCTCGTTGCGCAGACGGATGTGCAGCTCGCGCAGCTGCTTTTCGTCGACCAGCGTCGGGGCTCCGGTGAGCAGGCACTGGGCGCGCTGCGTCTTCGGGAAGGCGATCACGTCGCGGATCGACGGAGCACCGGCCATCATCGTCACGATGCGGTCCAGACCGAAGGCGATGCCGCCATGGGGCGGCGCACCGTACTGCAGGGCGTCGAGCAGGAAGCCGAACTTGATGCGGGCCTCTTCAGGACCGATCTTGAGGGCTTCGAAGACCTTGCTCTGGACGTCGGCGCGGTGAATACGGATCGAGCCGCCGCCGATTTCCCAACCGTTGAGCACCATGTCGTAGGCCTTGGCGTAGCAGTGCTCGGGATCGGTCACGAGCTTGTCGACGCAGTCGTCGTGCGGCGCGGTGAACGGGTGGTGGCAGGCCATCCAGCGGTTTTCTTCCTCGGAGAACTCGAACATCGGGAAGTCGACCACCCACAGGGGCTTCCAGCCGTCTTCGTAGAGGCCGTTCTTCTTGCCGAATTCGCTGTGGCCGATGCGCAGGCGCAGGGCGCCGAGGCTGTCGTAGACGATCTTGGCCTTGTCGGCGCCGAAGAAGATGATGTCGCCGTTTTCAGCGCCCGTCACTTCAAGGAGCTTGGCGAGGATTTCGTCGGAGAGGTTCTTCACGATCGGGCTCTGCAGACCTTCGCGGCCGGCGGCCTTGTCGTTGACCTTGATGTAGGCGAGACCCTTGGCGCCGTAGATCTTGACGAACTCGGTGTAGCCGTCGATCTCGGAGCGCGGCATGGCGCAGGCGCCCGGCACGCGCAGGGCGACGACCTTGCCGTTGTGCAGGTTCTTCACCGAGCTGAAGACCTTGAAGTTGCTGTCGATGACGATGTCGGTGACTTCCTTCAGCTGCAGCTTCACGCGCAGGTCGGGCTTGTCCGAGCCGTAGAGGGCCATCGCGTCGTCGTACTGCATCACGGGGAAGCGGGCGTCGGGAGCGACGAGGTCCACGTCAAGGCACTGCTTGAAGACGTAGCGGACCATCTTCTCCATGATGTTGCGGATTTCGATCTCGTTCAAGAACGAGGTTTCGATATCGACCTGGGTGAATTCAGGCTGGCGGTCGGCGCGAAGGTCTTCGTCGCGGAAGCACTTCACGATCTGGTAGTAGCGGTCAAAGCCCGCAACCATCAGAAGCTGCTTGAAGAGCTGCGGAGACTGCGGCAGGGCGAAGAAGTGGCCTTCCATCGTACGCGACGGCACGAGGTAGTCGCGGGCGCCTTCGGGCGTGGACTTCGTGAGGAACGGCGTCTCGATGTCGATGAAGCCGTTGTCGTCGAGGTAGTGGCGGAAGGCCTGGGTCACCTTGAAGCGCAGCTTGAGGTTCTTCTGCATCTGCGGACGGCGCAGATCGAGCACGCGGTAGGTCAGGCGCGCCGATTCGCTCACCGTGTCGTCGTCGAGCTGGAAGGGCGGCGGCAGCGAGGGATTGATCACTTCGAGATCATGGCAGAGCACTTCAACGCCGCCCGAGATGAGCGCGGGGTTCTTGGTGCCCTCGGGACGGGCACGCACCAGGCCCACGACCTTGAGGCAGAACTCGTTGCGCACTTTGTCGGCGGTTTGGAAGACTTCCGGACGATCCGGATCGCAGACGACCTGCACGAGACCTTCGCGGTCACGCAGGTCGATGAAGATCACCCCGCCGTGGTCGCGGCGGCGGTGGGCCCACCCGTAGAGGGTGACAGTCTGACCGATGTACTTTTCATCGACCAGGCCACAGTAAACGGTACGCATAGGTGCTCCGGTGTGTAGTGTTCTGTAGCGATTTCGAGCGCGGGAACCGGAATCTGCGTTGGAACACCTGATTCCCGTGCTTCTTGAATCTGACAAAAGCACTAGTTTACCCCGCTCATCCGCTCTTTGGAAATCGTGCGCCCGCCCTCAAGCGCCTTCAAACCGGACGATCTGCAGGGTTGTTGCGGTGGGCAAAAAGTTCTAGCGGCTTTGTCCTAAAGGATTCTGCTTGGAAAAAGGGGTAAGGAGGGGTAACCAAATGCCGCTTTTCGGGAGGGCCGCCTACGCCCTTCGGCTAAAATGGCGCTCGTTGACGCTCAATCGGCGCGGGCAAAAGCCTGCACACGACCGCGTTTTTCTTTTTTTGCCGCTGCCCCGCAGGCGGGACGGTGCGCAGTCTTTTTTGAGACTTTTTTAGGGATTCGTTTCAAAGCATATGCAAGTCGACCGCTCGATTTTCAAAGCCTATGACATCCGCGGCATCGTCGGATCGACCCTCACCGAGCCGGTGGCTCGTGCGGTGGGCCGTGCGTTGGGCACCCTTGCCGTCCGGCAGGGCATCAAGGAGCTCTGCGTGGGGCGCGACGGCCGTCTGTCGGGGCCGGCGCTTGCCGCCGCCCTGATCGAAGGCATCGCGAGCACGGGCACCGACGTCAAGGACATCGGCATGACGCCGACGCCGGTGCTTTACTTTGCCACGACGCACTTTAAGAACGGCTCGGGCGTGGCGGTCACGGGCTCGCACAACCCGCCCGAATACAACGGTCTCAAGATGATGCTGGGCGGCATGACGCTCTTTGGCGACGGAATCGCGCATCTGGCCGACATGATCGAGGCTGAGGATTTCGTTGCGGCCGACAAACCCGGCCGCGTTGAGACGGTCGACGTGATTGAGCCCTATCTCGCAAAGATCGCCGCCGACGTACGCCTCGCGCGTCCCGTGAAGGTTGCCGTCGACTGCGGCAACGGCGTCACCGGCCCCACCGTGCGGCGCATGTTCAAGGCGATCGGCGCCGAAGTGACCGAACTCTTCTTTGACATCGACGGCCATTTCCCGAACCATCATCCCGATCCGAGCAAGCCCGCCAACCTCAACGCCCTGATCGAGTGCGTCAAGACGAGCGACGTGGAGCTGGGACTTGCCTTTGACGGCGACGGCGACCGGCTCGGCGTCGTCACGAAGTCGGGCTCGATCATCTATCCCGACCGTCAGATGATGCTCTTTGCGGCCGACATCCTTGCCAAGCACCCCGGCGCGCAGATCATCTACGACGTCAAGTGCACCCGTGCGCTCGTGCCCTGGATTCGCGAGCATGGCGGCGTGCCCACGATCTCGGCCACCGGCCACTCGCTTGTGAAGGCGCGTCTGCGCGAGACGGGCGCTCCCTTTGCGGGCGAAATGAGCGGACACCTCTTTTTCAACGACGGCCGCTGGCCCGGATTTGACGACGGCGCCTATGCCGCCGCGCGACTGCTCGAAATCGTAAGCCGCGTCGACAACCCCTCGGCGCTTCTTGACTCGCTTCCTACGGCGGTCAATACGCCCGAGCTGCAGATTCCGATGGCCGAGGGCGAAAACAAGCGCTTCATCGAAAAGATCCGTGCGGCGGCCAAGTTTGACGACGCCGAGGACGTGATTCTCATCGACGGCCTGCGCGTGGAATTCAAGGACGGCTTCGCTCTGGCGCGCGCTTCGAACACGACCCCGGTCGTGGTGCTGCGCGTTGAAGGCGACACGCCCGAGGCGCTCGAGCGCATCAAGACGCGCTTTGCGGCGTTTCTCAAGAGCGTGGATCCCACGATCCAAATGCCTTTCTAAGAACGTCCCGTCAGGCGGGCAGCAGGTCTCAGGCCTGCTGCTCCAAATGAGAATAAAAACACCGCGCTCAAAGTCCTGCTCTCGTTCGGGCGGCTTTGAGCGCGGTGTTTTTTGTGCGGTGCGGTTTTCTTTCAGGCGGGTTTCAAGTCTCAACCCTCAAGCGCCTCGCCCAGCGCAAAGATAAGGCCGTTGGGGCTCTCGGCAAAGACCTTCGCGGCGTGAAAGGCCGTGGCGTGACGCGCTACGCGCATCGAGGGCCAGCGCCCGAAGCGCGCGCCCAGGCCCAGAACAACGGCTAGGCCCGTGGGCGTCACCGCTTCGCCTTCGCCCGCAAAGGGGCCCACGGCCACGCCGTCGAGCATCGCGAGAAGCGCGGGTGCGGGATTGGGCACCACGCCGTGCGCGCAGTGCACCTCGCCGTCGGCAAGCGGCACGGGCGAGGCGACGAAGTCGATCGGATTGATCGCGGCAAAGACTTCGGCAATAAGGCCGATGGCAAGGATGTTCTCCATGCGGCCCACTTCGTGAAAATGCACGTCTTCGGGGGCGGCACCGTGCACGCGCGCCTCGGCCCGGGCCAGAACCGACCAGATCGAGGAGGCGAGCTCGCGGGCGGCCGGGCTCAATTTGCCTTCGTTGTCGTAAATCGCCTCGATCTCGGCGCAGGTGCGGTGCACGTGATGGTGGTGGTGGCCCTGCCCATGGTCGTGCCCTGCCTCATTGAGTCCCTCGAAGCGGCAGATGCTGCCTGCGATGCCGTTCACGGAATGCGGCGCGTGTACGAGATGCGCCTTGGTGTTCGGAAAGCGCGCGTGCAGCAGCTCGTCGGCGTCGAGAAGCTCTGCGGGGCTCGCGACCGAAAGCAGTCCCGCAAGAAAGCTCGCGGCATTTAATCCCGCGTGAATGCGCACGGTGAGTACCGGCCGTTCAAAGACGATGTTTGTCACGACGAAATTCCTTTTGAGAGTGTTTATTCAGTGGCGGCGTCCGGATAGATCGCGCGCAGCACGCGCGCCGCGGCGCAGGCTGCGCCGTATCCGTTGTCGATGTTGAGCACGCCGACGCCCGGGGCGCAGGAGGCAAGCATGGAGGAGAGCGCGGTCTTTCCGTGCTCGGCCACGCCGTAGCCCACCGAGGTGGGAACGGCAAAAAGAGGCCGCGAGGTGAGGCCGCCGACGACGCTTGCAAGCGCCGCATCAAGGCCTGCTACGACGACCACGACGTCGGCGCGGTTGATTTCGTCGATCGCCTCTTCAATGCGCCAGAGGCCTGCAACGCCGCAGTCTTCAAAGCGCTTGGCGCCCCAGCCGAGGTATTCGAGCGTGCGGCAGACCTCGCGGGCGACGAACCCGTCGGCGGTGCCGGCGCTTACCACCGCAGCGCACCCTCTGGGGCGGCGCGGCAGCGTCGTGCGCCACGCCGTGCGGCTCAAGGGTTCGTAGTCGTAGACCGCCTGCAGGCCCTCGCGAAGCGAGTGAAAGATCTCGGGCGCAAGGCGCGTAAAGAGAATGGGCTTTTCGGCCGGATCGGCAAAGCGCTCAAGCAGCGTCTCAAGCGCCCGGCGGGGCTTGCCTTCGCAGAAGACGGCCTCGGGCATGCCGATGCGCATGTCGCGTTCGATGTCAAAGCGGATGCAGGGAGCGGAGTCAGGGTGAAAGGTGGACATGCTGACGGATGCAGCTTTATGAAAGCCGCCGAAGAAAAATCAAAAGTCCAAAAAATGGAAGCTGCCCAAGAGGGCCCAGAAAGACCCAGGAAGGTCAACAGCGCGGCAAAGCCTAGCACGCAGGGCGCATGCTGCCGGCGCGCGCGGCCGGATTTGCGACGATCAGGCAGAAAAAGAATAAAAGGGGAAAATGAGGGAAAAGGCCTTCGCCCGTGCGTGCGGTGCGAAGGCCTCTTAAAACGCGCCTCATATCGCCTCATGCGCCCTGGACCGACGACGAACGTCTGCGGCCCGGGGCTAGCGGCGTTGTACGGCTGCTTACGGTTACTCCACGCGAGGCACCGTGAGGCTGCCTTCGGGCATGAGGATGATGGTGGGCTTTTCGGGCAGGTAGGGCTTGGCAAGCGCAAGCGCTTCCTCAACCGTATCCACCGCGCCCGTAAAGAGCATCTCGCGGGCCATCTCGCGATCAAGGCTCGTCACCAGGATGAAGCGCGCCTTCGAGATCGGACGCGTGACGGCATAGGCCTTGTTGGCGCCGATCTGGAAGTTCTTTTCGAGCTCTTCCTTGATCGCTTCAGGCGTGCGCAGGCGCTTGAAGGTCTCTTCGAGCATCTTCGAGCCAGAGCCCTCCTCGCAGTCGGCAAGCAGAATCACCACGCCGCCCTTCTTGACGGCGCAGGCGGCGTTGTCCATCGTCTTTTGCATCTGATAGACGTTGATGTCCTTGGGATAGCCGCCGCAGGAGGCGATCACGAGATCGGCCTCTTCGGGGATCACGCAGCCGTAGGCCTGGTCGACGAACTTGCAGGCTTCCTTGTGCGCGGCGATGTAGTTGCCGGCGAACATGCGCAGGAACTGGTGATGGGCATTGAGAACCGCGTTGAAGAGGAAAAGCGAGCGGCCCTTGGCAAAGAGCGCCACGCCTTCCATCTGGTCTTCGTAGACGGGGTTGCCGGTCGTGCGGCCCAAGCCTGCGTTTTCATCGAGCATGAAGCTGTGGTTGACGCGCACGGTCTCCATCGCGGCGCAGCCCGGAAGAATCGCCTTGCGGCCGCCGCCGTAGCCCGAGAAGTAGTGGTGCACGATCGAGCCCGTCATGATGATGTGGTCGACGTCGCACAGAAGCTTGTTGATCCACACGGGCGTGCCGCGGCTCGTCGTGCCGAAGTACTGGAAGTCCTCGGACTTCGTGGCCGTGCTGTTGTACATCTTGATGCGCGAGGCGACCTCCTGACCCACGGACTGCGCCATTTCCTCGTGCGGCATGTCGCGGTGGGTGCCGAGAGCAAAGACGATGCGCATGTCCTCGTCCTTGACGCCGAGACGATTCATCTCGTTGACGAGAACGGGCATGAAGTCGTAGCTGTTGGCAACGCGCGTGGGGTCGTTGCAGATAAAGGCGACGGTGTCGCCCGGCTTGATGATTTTGTCGATCGGCTCGCATCCGATCGGGTTGTAGATGGCTTCGAGCACGCCCGACTTGATGTCGGTCATTACCGGGAAGGGCTGCGTGACTACTTCCTTGATGACGAGCTCTTCGTCAATGGTGAACTTCTTGGTCGAGCGCCCGTAGGCAAACTCATAGGTCTTCATCGTGACTGTTCCTTTATCTCTGTGCTGTAAGGATTCCGTGGCCCGGGCAGAAATCCCGCGGCGCCCGCAGAAGGTGACCGAAGTGACTACTCCGTCCGGATGAGGCTCACTTTGCTAATTATATGAGCCTCGATCTGTCTCTTTATGACGTCTCGTTTAAGCGAAGAACCGCCGCGGAGGGCCGCGGAACTTCGGGCGGCAAAGCCCCATCAAAGCCCATTTTCCCGCGGCCTCGTTGAAAACAAACGTTATTTCTCCGACTTGATCTCAAGCTCCTCGCCCAGGGCCGGACGCCGCGTGCGGTAGTTGAGAAGCAGCCGGTAAAGGGGCGCGCCCGCAAGAACGATCAACGCGTTGACGCCGAAGATTTCGGCAAAGGAAAGGGTTCCGGCAAAAAGCCCGAAGCAGTAGGGCGCGATGCCGATGCCGAGGTCAAAGAAGATGTAGAAGGTGCTTGTGGCCTGCGGGTAGCGCTCGCGCGCGACCATGGAAACGGCCGTCGCCTGGCCGATCGACTGGATGTTGCCAAAGCCAAAGCCCATGAGAAACCCTGCGACAAGCACGCTCCAGTTGCCCCAGGCCGCCCACAAGAGCGCAAGCCCGGCGGCAAGCGCGACGATGGCGGGGTAGAAGACCACAGCCGGGCCGTGGGTGTCGTATATCTTTCCCGTGATCGGGCGCGAGATGAGAATGGCCGCCGCGTAGCACAGGAAAAAGAGCGAGGCCGCGGCCGTGACGTCGCACTCCTTGCCGTAGGAGGCAAGAAAGGCCTGCGTGCAGCCCCAGGCAAGGCAGAAAAGCGCAATCAGAAGACAGAACGGAATGAGCTTGAGGTCGATGAAGTCGTCGATCGTGATCGGATGCGGGCGCGTCTTCATCGGCGGCTGGTGAATGTGAAGCAGCACGGCGATCACGACCGAGACGACCGAAATCCCCGCGCAGATCATGAAGATGCCCGTGTAGCCCAAACTGTCGAGAAAGGCGATGCCAAGAAAGGGCCCGAAGCAAAGCGACAAGGCCGTACTCATCGAAAAGTACGAAATGCCGCGGCCCAGAAGGGGCTTTGGCGTAATCACCGCCACGACCGAGCCCGTGACCGTTCCGATCACGCCCACCGCAACGCCCGAAATGAAGCGCACGGCAAAAAAGAAGGCGAGCCCGGCGTCCACGAGGTAGCCGAAATTCGTGATCATGTAGAGAAGCACGCCGATCACGAGCACCTTGCGGTAGCCCGCCGAGGTCACGATGCGGCCCGTAAAGAAGCGCCCCACGAGGCAGCCGATCACGACGATGCCGGTCGCTAGCCCCGCCATGCTCGTGCTTGACTGATAGGTGTTGGTGAGAAAGCTCGTGCTCACGACGAAGGTCGCGTAGTAGGCGGCCATGCCGAGAAAGTTGATGAGCGAGATGCCGATGAAGGCGGGGGTGAAGACGTCGCGCAGCGTGGGTTGGGCGCTACGCTGCGGCGTGTTTGAATCTGAATCGACGGACATGAGGCTCTGAATAGGCGCGCAAAAACCAAATCGTTGCGAAAGCTTGGCAAAGCTCGCATTAGGCGCGCTGTTGCCGCGCGCCCGAGGCAGTCGGCCTCATATTGTCCGCCGCCCGTTGCCGCGATGCAAGATCAGCCTGCGGCTTGGGCGTTAAGGCTTAAATGAGTTCGTTCATCAGCCGGCGCGCGGTCTCGACGCCAAACTGCCCCGGGGCGGAGGCGCGCTCGACGCTTGCAAAGGTGGCCGACGAGCCAAAGAGCGTGCCCGTGACGCGCGAGACGGCGCCCCAGCCGCCCATGCTCATGCTGATGACGGGTTTCCCGGTGCTGCGGCGCGCCGCGCACGTGGCCGACAGGAGCGCGAGCACGTCTTCGGGCGTGCGCGGCATCACGGCCACCTTGAGGACGTCGGCGCTAAGCGCGTTCATCGTCTCAAAAAGGTCGTTCATCTCGGCCTCGGACGGCGTCGCCTCGAAGTTGTGGTAGCTCATGATCACGCGCGTACCCGTTTCCTGGGCGGCCTTGACGTCCTCGGCCGTAATGCCGCGCTTGAGCTCCATGTCCACGGCGTCGACCAGGCCCGAGGCGGCCATCCCCGCGACAAGCTCAAGGTAGCTTGCGTCGGCGTTGGCGTGGCCGCCTTCGGCCTTGCTGCGCAGCGTCCAGATCACGGGCTTTTCGATTGCCTGGCGCAGCTCGAGCGCCGCGCCGAGAAAGCCGGTGAGGCTGCGCGCTTCAAAGAAGTCCGCGCGCCACTCGAGGATGTCGATGCTCTTGTCGCCCGCAAGCCGCTGGTAGTCGAGGGCCGTCTCGATCAAGTCGCTCGTGTTGGCGGCCATGATGCTTGCGATGATCTTGACGGGCTGCGGCCCGAGCAGAACATCGCCGATGCGCGCGCTCGCGGCCGGGTCCGATAGCGGAGTGAAGTCTCGGTTCATGCTGATGTCGTCGGTGGCGGTTGGTTGGTGTCAACGGCAGAGAATACAACGGACGGGGCCGGGCCCGCCAACGGGGGAGTCTGCGTTTGCAGCCGGACGCGCGGCCCCAAAAACGAGTTGGAAGCGGTCCTTGCACCTCAAAAGTGCGAAAACCGACCGGTTTTATCAATTGCGCACCGAAATGCGTCAAGGGCGGAAAAAGCGGGTCTTTCAAAAACACCATGAAATCAAGCGATCGCCGAGAACCTTAGGTATAAGTACTTAAATTTTTGGCTTTGTTTGCACAAATCTTGACAATGGACATGCCGCGCTGTTGATTGCCCGCTTTGCGCGGGAGTACGATGACCGCCCGCTTCGAAAAAGCGAGCTGTGCGCCGCCCCCTTTTTGGGAAGGCGCACGACAGAACAAACACAACACGCTCTAACAGGGAGTTTGGATACATCATGTCCGGTCTTTCAATCATGCTGATCGCAGTGGTTGCACTGCTGCTCGGCTATTTCGTCTACGCCAGGTGGCTTGAGAAAACCTGGGGCATCGACCCCGACAAACCCACGCCGGCCGTACGAATTAATGACGGCAAGGACTTCTCTCCGGCTTCGCGCTGGACGGTGTTTGCGCACCAGTTCACCTCGATTACGGGCGCAGGTCCCGTGACCGGCCCCATCATCGCGGCCATGTTCGGCTGGCTGCCCGCACTCTTGTGGATGATCGTGGGCGGCATCTTCTTCGGCGCCGTGCAGGACTTTGCGGCGCTGTATGCCTCCGTGAAGAACGGCGGCCGATCGGTGGGCACCCTCATTGAGGACTACGTGGGCCGCACGGGCCGGCAGCTCTTCCTGCTTTTCTGCTGGCTCTTTACGCTTTTGGTGATCGCCGCCTTCTGCGACATGGTCGCCAACACGTTCAACGGCTACTCGAAGACGGGTGCCGAGCTGATGCCCAATGCGGCGGCGGCCTCGATTTCTCTTCTCTACATGGTCGTTGCGGTTTTCTTCGGCCTGTACCTCAAGTACTTCAAGCCCTCTTCGGGAGTACAGCTCGTCGTGGGCATTGTGCTCATGGTGCTGATGCTTGCCGTGGGCATTGAGTTCCCGGTCTATGCCGATGCCGAGACGTGGCGCTACGTGGTCTTTGCCTACCTCTTTGCCGCTTCGGTGATGCCGATGTGGCTTCTCAAGCAGCCGCGCGACTATCTGTCGATGTTCCTTCTGATCGGCATGATTCTGTGCGCCGTGGTGGGCGTGTGCATTCAGAATCCCACGCTCAACATGCCGGCCTACGTGGGCTTTACGGTCAACAACCTCGATCTCTTCCCGATCCTCTTTGTGACCATCGCCTGCGGCGCGGTCTCGGGCTTTCACTCGCTCGTGAGCTCTGGCACGAGCTCGAAGATGATCTCCAACGAACGCGACATGCGCCCGGTGGGGTACGGTGCGATGTGCTTTGAGGTGGTGCTCGGCGTGGTCTCGCTCGTGGTGGTCTGCGCCGCGGCAAGCAACGGCAAGCTTCCCTCGGGCACGCCCTTCCAGATCTTCTCGACCTCGGTGGCTTCGTTCCTCACCGAAATCTTCGGCGTTCCGCATCAGGTGTCGGCCTGCATTCTCACGATGTGCGTCTCGGCGCTTGCCCTGACCTCGGTGGATGCCGTGGCTCGCATCGGTCGCATGTCGCTGCAGGAGCTCTTCATGCCGCCCGCCGGCCAGGAAAAGACCCCGGTGCAGAAGTTCTTCACCAATACGGCCGTGGCGACGATCCTCACGCTTCTGTGCGGCTATGCGCTTTGCATTGCGGGGTACATGAGCGTCTGGCCGCTCTTTGGCTCAGCCAACCAGCTGCTGTCGGCACTCGTGCTCACCGGCATGGCGGTGTTCCTGAAGTCCACCGGCCGCAAGGGCTGGATGCTCTACGCTCCGATGACGATCATGTTCGTCGTGACGATGACGGCGCTGCTTGAGTCGATCTACAAGATCTATCTTGCTGCCGTGAACGGCACCTTCGTGGTGATGGTGCACGGCCTGCAGCTCGTCGTTGCCGTGGCGCTCATCATCCTTGCGCTGCTCGTGGTCTATCACTGCGTGGCTCGCCTGCGTGATCCGGCGCCGGTGATCAACCGTGATGCCCAGAAGGCAAAGTAAAAAGCGCTTGACTTAAGTCACTTAAAAAACCATGCGCCGGTCGACGGATTTCTTCTCCGTCGGCCGGCGTTTTTCGTGCCTGAAATCGGCGTCCGCCGATCTTTGGCGAGGCCGCAAAAAGAAAAATCCTGCACCGCAGATGAGCAAAGTGCAGGATTGGTGGAGCAGGGGAAAAAGGGAAAGGGTTCTCAACCTCGATTCACCTTTCCCCTGAAGAAGCGGGAAGCGCGCCTTCAAAGCGTTAAAAGAGCTTCTTGAAGCCCTTCATCTGCTCGCTCTTGTGCACGATCCAGAGGCTAAGCACCAAGAGCAGGATGGCGCCCGAGGTGTACATCACATAGAGCGCGTCGATGTGCTCGACGTCGACCATCAGATAGCGGGCGACGGCGACGATTGCCAGTGCGATCGGCGTGTGAATCGGAATTTCGCAGGTACCGAGGCGCGAGCCCTTTACCATCGAGAGAATCTCGATGTAAAGGAAGATCATCAGGAGCATTCCGATCTGAACCTTTTTGCCTTCAAAGAGCGAAAGGACGGATTCACCGACGCCGTAGAGTGCTGCAATGGCGATGACGATGAGCGCAACGGCCTGACCGACGGTGATGATGCGGTTAAAAAAGTTGATGATGTTTTCGTTGGGCTTGCCCTGGCCGTCCATGAGGGGGTGGGCGGCGTTGTTGGTGCTCGTGCTGGAGGGCTCCGAGTTGGTGTTCATTGTCGTCCTGGCGTGTGGTGAGTCAAACAATCAAGGAGCATGAAGAATGCCATAAAAAGGCGTTCTGCAAGACGGGAAGACAAACTTTTTTGCACATGACTTGGCGGCGAGCCTTCAACGCGTCCTCAACGGGCGCCGGGTGTGTTCCAGACGAAACACTTCAGCCGATCGTGAGCTGATCATGCAGAGGCCGCAGGGCGCTCCCGGTCTCTGCGTCCTGTAGGAAGAATAGAGAAGGCCTGTAAAGCGCCCTGCGTGCGGATGACGTAGAAAATTTAATTGTTCTTCTGCACGGCGTAGCGCAGCCACACGGCGCCGCCCGCAAGCGGCTCGCAGGCGATGAACTTCAGGTGCTGGTTCTGCGCGGGCTTCTCGCCCGGGGCTCCCTTGTACTCAAAGATCGAGGAAACGCCAGACAGGCCGTCGATGGCGGGGTAGACGACGATGCTCAATTCATTGATCAATCCCGCCTTGAGAAAGGCTCCGTTGATGACGCCGCCGCCTTCGAGCAACAGCAGGTGCGCATCAAACGTTTCCTCAAGGGCTGCGAGGCCGCTGGCAAGCGGCGCATTTTCATCGGCGGCAAAGACGTAGGAGACGCCGACGCGGCGCAGGCCCTCGAGGTACGCATCACCCACCTTGGGCGAGAGCACGGCAACGAGATGCTCGCCCGTGGGCAGCCCCGACTCCTCGTAGTGAAGCTTTCCGTGCGGGTCGAACACGACGGCAAGCTTGCGCGCCTGCCGGTCGCCAACAAACGCTTCAGGCATCGAGCCGTCGGTGCGTTCGGCCGCCGGGGCGTGCTCGGAGACGCTCGCGGCATATTCGGCCATCGTCGTGCGGCCGACGATCCAGCCCGCCGCATCGGCAAAGTGCGAGGCGGCGCCTTCGTAGACGCTTGTCATGTCGGCGCCGGCAATCCCCTCGGTGACGTCGGGGCCTGCACTCCAGCGGTCGGGATAAAGGCGTCCGTCAACGGAGGTGATCATGTGGCAGATGATTTTGGGCATAGAAGATTCCTTTGACTTTGAATGTGTGCGCCCGGAAAGCGCCAGGTGCTGCCGCGGCGTCCTCGGGCGCGACGTTTATAGCCTAACAGCGCCCTTTCGGGCGGCGCGGTCAAAAGATGGACTGAAAGCGGCAAAAAGGGCGGCAAAAATCGAGCGGCATAAAGGTCAGAAAGAAAACGCCCTGCCGGGCGTAAAGCTTGGACAGGGCGATGCGGTTGCAAGACGAGCTCGCGAAAAAGACGTGTCGGACTACTTTGCCTTCTGCGCTTTTTCGGCGGCCTTGCGCTCATCCTCGGACTTGGCCGCGGCAAGCGCAGCCTCCACCTCGGCGACCGTGGCGCCGTCTCCGAGGACGACGCTTTGCTCAAGGTCGCCTAACGTGCAGGTGCTCTTGAGCTTGGCAACGCTCTGGCCCGCGTCGCGGCCGCTTGCAAAGCCCTTGGAGGTCAGAAGCACGCGCCCGCCCGTGAGCGTGAGCTTGAAGTAGAAGAGCCCGTCGGCCTCGCGGTACTGCTTGAAGGTTGCCGTCGGGGCGCTCTTGGCGGGCTCGGCCTTTTGGGGCGCAGCCTTGGGAGCGGCAACGTGCCGGAAGCTGCGCAGGCCGACCGCCTCGCGCAGGCGCTCCATGAAGGGTGCCGAGAGCTTGCGCGCCTTTTCGGCGCCTGCTAGCAGGATGTCTTCGAGCTCATCGGTGTGCGACGTGTAGTAGGCGTACTTTTCGCGCATCGGGCCGATCTCGGCCTCAATCTGGTTGACGAGGCGCTTCTTGGCTTCGCCCCAGCCGAGGCCGCCGCGCAGTTCGGCGCGAAACGCCTCGCGCTCTTCGGGCGTGGCGAAGGCGTCGAAGATCTTCGTGAGCGACGTGCTGTCGGGATCCTTGGGCTCGCCCGGCAACTTGCTGTCGGTGACCACGCGGCCGATCGCCTGCTCGAGCGCCTTGCTGCCGCCCTCAAAGAGCGGGATCACGTTGTTGTAGCTCTTGCTCATCTTGCGGCCGTCCAGACCGGGCAGGATCTCCACGTCGTCGTCGATTTGCTCGTAGGGCATGACGAAGAAGTCCTTCTGCACGCCGTAGAGGTTGTTGAAGCGCGTGGCGATGTCGCGCGCCATTTCAAGGTGCTGGGTCTGGTCGCGCCCGACGGGCACGAGGTTGGCGTTGAACATCAGGATGTCGGCCGCCATCAGAATGGGATAGCAGAAGAGTCCCATCGAGACGCCGTTGTCGGGGTCCTCGCTTTGCGCGGCGTTGGCCTCGAGCATCGCCTTGTAGGCGTGGGCGCGGTTCATGAGTCCCTTGGGGCAGACGCAGTTGAACATCCAGTTCAAGAGCGGGATTTCAATGATGTCGCTCTGGCGGTAGAAAGTGACTGATTCAGGATCAAGGCCTGCGGCAAGCCAGGCCGCCGCAATCTGCATGCGGCTCAGCTCAATGCGGGAGGGATCCTGACATTTGATGAGCGCGTGCAGGTCGGCCATGAAGAAGAAGCTTTCCACGTCCTCACGCTTGGAGGCGCGGATGCAGGGGCGAATCGCACCGCAGTAGTTGCCCAGATGCAGGGTGCCTGTGGTGTTGATGCCCGTCAGGACACGCACGGTCATGATGTTTCCTTTTCTTATTGAAATGCTCGGACGCTTGAAAGATGCGCCGACGCAGAATTTAGGCCGGTACTGTAGCAAATTGTCGGGCGGGGCCGCATACGCAGAAGACAGCAGAAACAGGGGGCTCAAACCCTTACGGGGAGGGCGCGTCGGGGTGCGGAAGCTGTCAGAAGAAAAAGAATCGCCGACATCCCGCAAAGCCTTGAAGGTAGTGGCTTTGGCAGGAATGTGACCGAATACTTCTCAGGGTTAGTGCTATGTTTTTTTGAACACGCTCCCCAAAAATAGGATGTCCGGGGAGTTGGGATCATAATGAGCACTGTCCTCGAAAAGGTGAAGCGGGAATGGATTCCCCGCGCCCCGGAAAACTGGCGAGAGCCTTGTTTTTCAGCAACTTTTCAGGTGATTCTTTCTAGGAGAAATTTAAATGAAAAAGACTCTTGCTGCAGTGGCTGTGCTCGGCGCGTTTGCCGGTTCCGCTATCGCTGCTGATGTGACGCTCTACGGTATCGTTGATACGGGCGTCGGCTACAACCACACCGACTTTGACGGTCTCTCTGAAGACACCGACTCCTTCGCGATGAAGTCTGGCCAGCAGTCCGGCTCCCGCTGGGGCCTCAAGGGTGCTGAAGACCTCGGCAACGGCCTGACGGTTGGCTTCATCCTCGAAAGCGGCTTCGATTCCGATACGGGTGCATCTTCGAAGAGCACCAATTTGTTTAACCGTGAAGCGAGCCTGTACCTGCAGGGCGGCTTCGGTCGCCTCGGCTTCGGCCGCATCGGCGCCATCAACAACGGCCAGTCCTCCTGGGCGAAGATCGGCATGATCAATGCCTTCGGTACTTCTTCCTGGGGCGGCTACACGACCCAGATCGGCAACGTCATGTCGACCGCCGGCCAGTGGGACAACATGATCGCCTATGAAACCCCGAACTTCGCGGGCTTCCAGGTGTTCGCTCAGTACTCCATGGGCAACACCACGGGCGATACGACCGCTGTTGAGAACGAATCGTCGGCTGATCGCTACTACGCCATCGGCGCGACCTATAAGAACGGCCCGGTCGCCCTCTACCTCGCTGTTGACTCGACGAACTACAAGTCGCTTGGTCTGGCTGATGTTGACGACAGCCTGACCGTCACCCTCGGCGGCAGCTACGACTTCGAAGTTGCCAAGGTCTACCTCGGCGCTCAGTACTTCGACGAAGTGAAGCTCTCCTCGATCGGTGGTGTGATTCAGGAAGTCTCCGCGGATGCCTCCAAGGTCAAGGGCTACGGCATCAGCCTCACGGCTGACGCTCCTGTCGCCGGCGGCAAGCTGATGGCTGGTCTGAGCTTCACCGATGCCGAAGCTGCTGACAGCGAAGCTCAGGCTAATCAGGACTTCGAAATCCAGCGCTATGGCGTGAGCGTCGGCTACGACTATCCGTTCAGCAAGCGCACGGACGTGTACGCTGTTGCCGGCTGGATGCAGGATTCCGTGGATTGGACCAAGACCACGAGCAACGACCTCTCTGCCTACTCGGTGTACGTTGGCCTGCGCCACAAGTTCTAATCTGATTCCTCTGAGTTAGGAAACTTTTAGAACACAGCCCTTCGGGATTTCGATTCCGGAGGGCTTTTTCGTGGGCGCAAGATTCTGCCGGCGTTGCGAGCTGACCAGCGGGAAAGCCGGCTGGATCCAACGCGGTCTGACGAGTGCCGGAAAGGCCCTTTTAGGCCGGAGACCGCGGACAAGCTCCTTCGTCAACCTACATCAAAGTGCGCCGCGCGAGCGCAGCAAAAACCCCCTTGGAGAAGATCTCAAAGGGGGCTGTCGTCTCAATCAGGATTTTGGAGCGGCCTCGTCAGAACTTGTGACGAAGGCCGACCTGGAAGGAGCAGGCGGTCGGGTTCCAACTTGCCTCGCCCTTTTCCTTGAGCTTGTCGTTCATGTAGGACGCCACGGCGTAGGCATTGGTGCGCTTGCTGAACGGATAGTCGTAACCCGCCGAAATGCTCCAGCGGCGGAAGTCAAAGTCAGTAACCGACACGGAGTCGGCCTCTTTGGCGTCGACATAGGCTACGCCCAGAAGAGCGCTGCCGCCCGCCAGCGGCACCGAGGTGCTCAGGCCCAGACCGTAGCCCTTCACCTTCAAGGACGTGCTGTCGGTGCTCTCGTCATACTTGATGGTGCCGACGATGCCGCCGATGGACGAAAGCGTCACTTCGTCGAAATACTGTGCGCCGAAATACACTTTGGCGACATCAAAGTCGTAGTTGCCGCCCAGAGTGACAGTGAGGCTGTCGTCGGTCTTGTGCGCCGAAGCTGCGGCGGCGCCGGCATCCTTGTACCAGGACTTGTAGTTGGTCGAATCCACGGCGAGGTAGCCAAGGAACGGGCCGTTGGCGTAGGTCGCACCGATGGCGTAGTAGCGGTCGGCCGAGGATTCGTTTTCGACGGCGCCCGCAATCGCCTTGCCGCCCGAGGTGGTCTTGCCCATGGAGTACTGGGTGTACACCGTAAAGCCCGCAAACGTCGGGGTCCGGTAGGAAATCATGTTGTCCCACTTGCCCGCCGTCGAGATGAAGTTGCCGGCCTGGGCGGCAAAGGGACCAAAGGATGTGGTGAAGGCCGAGAGGTGATTGGCAAGCGCCCACGACGATGAGCCCTGGTTGATGGCGCCCATGCGGCCTAGGGCGAGCTTGCCGAAACCGCCTTCAATGAACAGGCTCGATTCGCGATCAAACATCTGATCGCCCTGAGCGCCGGTGTCGGCCTTGAAACCGTCTTCAAGAATGAAGCCCACCTTCAGACCGTTGCCGAGGTCCTCGACGCCCTTCAAACCCCAGCGGGAGCCGGACTGCTGGCCGGAGTTCATTGAAAAGGTATTCTTGTTCTTGACGCCGGACTGATCCAGATCCACATGGTTGTAGGCCAGACCCATGTCCAGAACACCGTAGAGCGTCACATCGGCGGCGATGGCCGAGCCTGCGAATGCGCCGAGTACGGCAACTGCAGCCATAGTTTTTTTCATAATCCAGAGATCTCCAATGCGAGAAGTCGATTTTTCAAACAAAAATCCGACAGAAGTAGGCGTGAGCTGTTGATGTATTGGATGCTCAACACCTAGTCAATCCTCGTGAAATGAGAGGACACCGCATTCTGGCATGCAGGTTTTGGGGAGGGTTTCTGGCAGTCTTTGCAATGTCGCGCAAACTAGGAATTGCACTGATGACATCGATTTCACACTCCCCCGTTTTGACGGCAGGGGGGCCTCAAAAAGGAGGGCTGGTGAAACATTTCCCTTTGAAATCAATGAGTTCAACGAGGGAAAATGTATTCGAGGCGGCGCGCCGCGAATGAAAGCGGCGGGAGGAAATCGTGAGCAGGGCTGCTGCCAAGCCATGAAGGTTTTGAACCATAAAACTCCGATGTCCTGGGCTGCTTCCCAAACAATCAAAGATCCTTGATCAGCTTGTTTGTCTTTGCTTCTTTCATTCGATATCCGACTTTCATGATCGTCGTACAGCGGTGCGACAGCCTGTCGAGAAGGGCTTGCGTTCAGGCGAAGTCAGAGGACTGGAGGGATTGCTGGAACAAGGAGGGGGCAATCTGCGCTGATGACCGATAGGGTCAGAAGGTAAGGGATGTGGTTTTTTGAAGCTGCTTTTTTGACTTTCAGCGGATTATTCGTGGTCGATGTTTCCGGCTTGGGTCGCTTTACATGCAAGGAAAACAGAGAGCATGGGCAGCGGCTTCCGGCGAAGCATAGTGTCGGTGGAGAGCGCGACAGTGGTGAAACTTGCGTTGGAATTCCGAGGGCAGCAAAAAAGGGGGTGTTGCAAAAGTCGAAGTTTTGACGACTTTTGCGCACC